>JGI25330J36431_1000691_pt1 | contig 11387 bp, 8 predicted proteins | sample HigsolmetaAR205D_FD_36431 | JGI IMG/M metagenome (IMG submission 36431) | reverse complement strand
AAACGGCTCGAGCGCCTCGGTCTTCTCGCCCGTACCCATGAACAGGATCGGCTGACCGGTGATCTGCCGAACCGAAAGCGCGGCACCGCCGCGCGCGTCGCCGTCCGTCTTGGTGAGCACGATACCCGTCAGCGACAGCGCCGAGCCGAACGCCCGCGCTGCATTCACCGCATCCTGGCCCGCCATGCTGTCGACCACGAACAGCGTTTCGATCGGCGAGACGGTACGCGCGATCTCCTGCACTTCTTTCATCATGTCGTCATCGACGTGCAGGCGACCCGCCGTGTCGATGATGAGCACGTCGTACAAGGAGCGCCGGGCCTCTTCGAGCGCCTCGCGCGCCAGCACTACCGGCGCCTTCTGCGGATCCGACGGATAGAAACCGACGCCGAGCTGCGCCGCCAAGCGCTCGAGCTGCAGAATCGCGGCCGGTCGGTAAACGTCGGTGCTCGCGAGCAGAACCTTCTTGCGGTCGTGCTCCTTGAGCCGTTTCGCGAGCTTCGCGGCCGAGGTCGTCTTACCGGCACCCTGCAAGCCCGCGAGGAGGATCACGACGGGCGGCTGGGCGCGCAGGTTGAGCGGACGGACACCCTCGCCCATGAGGGCGATGAGCTCGTCGTGAATGATCTTGACGAGCATCTGGCCCGGCGTGAGGCTCTTCGCGAGCTCCTGCCCCACCGCCTTCGCCCGCACCGCGTCGATGAAGGTCTTGACGACCGGCAGCGCCACGTCCGCCTCGAGCAAGGCCATCCGCACCTGGCGCAGCGTGTCGTTGATGTTCTCTTCCGTCAGCCGTCCGCGCCCTTTGAGGCTATCGACGACTGCTTGAAGACGCTCGGTCAGTTTGTCGAACATGGATGGTCTGCTGAAAAGGACGGTCGCGGGGGCGGATAGTCTAGAGCATTTGGCATGCTCCGCTCGGGCGACTCGCGCGTCTGCCGACAAAAAGGCGCATGCGGTCCTCGTCCGCTTCCCTCGATGTGGTCATTCCCTGTAGCCTCTACTGATCGGCTCATTGGACATTGACGTGCTCCCAATCGTCGTACTTGCGTCTTATCTCGCCGGCGCGCTCTGGCTCGGCTCGAGCGTCCATCGCGCTCAAGACCATGCCGCGCGCGGCCGGCGGATAGCCGGTCTCGCCCTGGGTGCGTTCGCCGCCGTTCTGCACGCCGGTTTGCTGTGGAACGACCTGGCGCACAAGCCCGGCCTGTCGCTCACGATCTCCGAAGCGGCATCGCTCATCGGCTGGCCCATCGGCGCCATGGCGCTCGCGCTCTCCTGGATGCGCCCGCGCTTCGCCATGATCGGTGCAGTGCTCATGGTGCTCGCAGGCCTGGTCGCGGTCGGCACGGTGCAAGGACTGCAGGGCAACGATCTGCAACAGCAGAACTGGCAGATCGCGGCGCATATCGTCCTTTCCGTGCTCGCGTATGCGCTGCTCACGATCGCCGTCGCGTTCGCCATCGCGCTCGCGCTGCTCGATCGCCGCCTGCGCACGCGCAAGGCGCTCGGCTGGATGCAAGCGCTGCCCTCGGTCGAAGCGCTCGAAGCCGGCACCTTTCAAGCGCTCGTCGCCGGCTTTTCCATCCTCACGCTCGCGCTCTTCAGCGGCTTCATCTTCGTCGAAGACTTGTTTGCGCAGCACTTGATCCACAAGACCGTTCTGTCTTGTCTTGCCTGGGTCGTCTTTGCCGTGCTGCTGTTCGGACGCTGGCGCTTCGGTTGGCGCGGCCGCACGGCTGCTTCATGGACGGTGAGCGGCTTCGCCCTGCTGGCGCTTGCCTATTTCGGCTCGAAGATCGTGCTCGAGGCGATCCTCGGCCGCCATTGGGGTTGAGGAAAACGCCGATGATGTGATGCAAGTCGTGCAAGCATCGCCCGGGCATTGCGCAATCATTGTGCTTCCGGGTATCGCTTGCCGCGCTTTCGTCCGTCACGCCGACCGCTCGCTACGACATCGCCGTGTCCGATCCCGCGATATTCCTGTTCTTGCTCGCCTTGATCGCCGCTGCCGCCGGCGGCTTCTACGCAGGCATCCGCTACGCGCGTAACCACGCGTCGACGCGTTGGACGCTCGATGAGCAGCGCAACGTGGCCGCGCATCGTGCGCGGCTCGTGCAGAAGATCGTCGAGCTCGAGAAGACCACCGTCGACGACATCATGATCCCGCGCAGCGACATCGCGAGCATCGACATCAACGACGACTGGGACACGATTCTCGAGACCTTGCGGACGACACCGCACACGCGCCTGCCCGTTTGCGAGGATCACATCGACAACATCATCGGCATCCTGCACCTGAAGAAAGTGGCGCATGCGCTCGCCCGCGGCGAAATGACGCGCGAGCGGCTGCGCGAAATCGCGCAGGAACGCGAAGGCTACTTCGTTCCGGAAGGCACGCCGCTCAACGTGCAGCTGCTCAATTTCCAACGCGACCGGCGCCGCATCGCGCTCGTGGTCGATGAGTACGGCGACATTCGCGGCCTGGTGACGCTCGAAGACATCCTCGAAGAGATCGTCGGCGAATTCACAACCGACCCGGCGACCATGAGCAAGGACGTCCACGAGGAAGCCGACGGCAGCTACGTCGTCAACGGCGGCATCACGATCCGGATACTCAATCGCAGGCTCGATCTGTCCTTGCCGACCGACGGGCCGCGCACGCTCAACGGGCTCATCCTCGAATACTTGGAGACGATTCCCGTACCGGGCACGACTCTGAAGGTCGGCGACGTCTCCCTCGAGATCCTGCAGACGGCGGAGAACTCCGTGAAGACGGTGCGCCTGCGTCGTCTCAGTGAAGAGCCGACGGCGCTACGCTCCAAAGGCGCTGCGTAGCGCTTCGCTCAAGCGCTCGACGCCGATCACCTCGATGCCGGCAATGGGTCGGCGCGGCACGTTCGCGGCCGGCACGATCGCACGTTCGAAGCCGTGCTTGGCAGCCTCGCGCAGTCGTTCCTCTCCATAGGGCACCGGCCGAATCTCTCCGGCCAATCCGACCTCGCCGAAACACACCAGCCGTCCAGCAAGCGGCACGTCGCGCGCACTCGAGACCGTCGCGAGAATCGCCGGCAAGTCCGCAGCCGTTTCGGAAATGCGCACGCCGCCGACGACATTGACGAACACATCGCGCCCGCTGCTCGCCACACCGCCGTGGCGATGCAGGACTGCGAGCAACAGCGCCAAGCGATTCGACTCGAGCCCGACGGCGACACGGCGCGGGTTCATCCCCTGCGCATCGTCGGTGAGCGCCTGCACTTCGATGAGCATCGGTCGGCTCCCTTCGCGTGCCACCATCACGGCGCTGCCTGCGATCGGTTGCGCGTGATGCGAGAGGAAGATCGCCGACGGATTCTTCACCTCCTTGAGTCCCTGCTCCGTCATGGCAAAGACGCCGACCTCGTTGGCGGCACCGAAGCGATTCTTCACCGCACGGATCATGCGAAAGCGGCTGCCGGCATCGCTTTCGAAATAGAGCACCGTATCGACCATGTGCTCGAGAATGCGCGGGCCTGCGATCAAGCCCTCCTTGGTCACATGACCGATGATGAGCACCGACACGCCCGATGACTTCGCGAAGCGCACGAGCGCTGCGGCGGTTTCGCGCACCTGGGTGGCCGTCCCCGGCGAAGAGTCGAGCGCCGCGGAGTGCATCGTCTGAATCGAGTCGATGACGAGCACGCGCGCTCCCGAGCTCTCGGCATGCTCGATGATCGTCTCGATGGACGTTTCGGCGAGCAGCTGCAACGCATCGCCCGCAACGCCCAAGCGCCGCGCACGCAAGCTCACTTGACGCAGCGACTCTTCGCCCGACACGTAGAGCGTCGGCGTCGCGCGGCTCAGCGCATCGCCCGCCTGTAACAAGAGCGTCGACTTGCCGATACCCGGATCGCCGCCGAGCAATGTGACCGAGCCGAGCACGAGCCCGCCACCGAGCACGCGATCGAGCTCGCCCAAGCCCGTGGCGATGCGCGGCTCGTCGCTTTCGATGACTTCCGAAAGGCGGCGCGGCGCCGTGCTCGGCGCGGCCAGCGGCTTACGTTCGTTGCGCGTCCGCGCAATGCTGATGCGCTTCAGGGAATCCCCTGCTCGGCATGCAGGACAGATCCCTTGCCACTGCAAGCTTTCGTTGCCGCATTGTTCGCAGACGAAGATTTCGCGTGTCTTGGCCATGAACAGGATGAAGGCGGTCTTGGCGCCGAGTCGGGCCAGAATGAGTCTGTCCGTGACGTGCGTCAACTTTGCCGCCAGTCGTCGGTGCGTGCTGCACGGCACGCACTATAGATGTGATGGCATCGGCGTTCTTTCCGGCGCAGCGCACATGCCGCCCGGCAAGCCGTTTCGGTTGTGATGCTGCCAGCAATTTCACGTAACGGGCATCGTCTATACTCGCCCAGTTTTTCACATGGGTTGATTCCGTGGCAGCGAAGCTCGCGCGATATTCATGGCTTCCGGGAGGGCTGGCGGCGGCACTTGTCGTCGCCGTAGGCCGCTTCCTTGCGCCGGAATCGTCGCACGAGCTCGAAACCGGCTTGTACGACCGCGTCATACGCGCCCGCGCGAGCAAACCGGCGAAGGAAGTGGCGATCGTCGCCATCGACAACGAGAGCATCGAGCGGCTCGGTCCATGGCCCTGGCCGCAGCCAGTGCACGCCGAGCTGGTCGAGAAACTGATGGCGGCGGGCGCGAAGGTCATCGCGTTTACCGAACCGATCGACACACCGCGCAGCAATGCTGAAATCGAACGGGTGCGCGAGGCGCTCAAGCTGCTCGAGGAATCCGAGCTGCGTCATTCGCCGCAAGCCGAGCAGCTGCGCTCATTGCTGAGCGCCGCGGGCGGTGCGTCGCAAGCCTCGACTGCGCGCCTCAGCCGTGCGCTCGCCGCGCACGGCAATGTCGTGTTGCCGCTCGCGCTGCAGGCCTCGCCCACCGTCGTCGATGCGCCGAACGAGCTCGCGCGCTTTACCGCCTCGGGCAGCATCGCATATCGCCTGGAACAGAGTGCGCCCTTCCGCGTCGTCCAGCACCCGGCCCGCGAGTTCATGGACTCGGCTCGCGCCCTCGGCCACACCTTCGTGCAACCCGACAAAGACGGGATCGTGCGCACCGACGTCGCCTTCACGCGCGTCGGTTCGTTCGCGATGCCCTCGCTGGCGATGGCCATCGCGGCGCGCGCCGCCGATGTCGACCCAGGCAGTCTGAGCATGGACTCCAAGGGCATCGTTGCATTCGGCGACGCAGCGGTCACGCTCTCGAGCGCGTTGGATGCTCATCCGCAGTACTACGGTGCGAGCGGCGCCGATGCCTTCCCTCAATATTCCTACTGGCGCGTGCTCGCCGGCGAGATCGGCGCGAACGAACTGCGCGGCAAGACCGTGCTGATCGGCGCGACGACGACCGAGGCACTGCCGATTCCGATCTTCGCCACGCCCGCAAGCGCCGCAGCACCGCCGGTCGCGCTCGTTGCCAGCACAACGGCCAGCTACCTCGACGGGATCAGCTACGCGACCTCCACGCTGACCCAGGCCATCGAATGGATTGCCGCGGCGATTGCCATTGCAGTGGCCGCATTCGTGCTGCCCTCGCTCGGCGTAGGGCTCGGCTTGGTGGCGACGGGTATCGTCATCGCCGCGTTCGTGGTGACGGAAGTCGGCCTGCTGAGCACGATGCAGACCTGGGCACGACTCGTGCTGCCGGCGGTTGCCGTCGCTGCCGGTTTCGGGCTCTACCTCGTCGGCGAGCTCATCCGGCGCGCCAACGTCAAGAACGACCGCAACCGCGACTCGGCCGCGAACCTGCGCAATCTCGGGCTCACGTTCCAGCGCCAGGGGCAGCTCGATCTTGCCTTCGAAACCTATCGTCGCGCCCCGCTCGACAACGCGACGATGGACTTGCTCTACAACCTGGGGCTCGACTTCGAGCGGCGCCGGCAGACGCAGAAAGCCGCCGCGGTGTACAGCTACATCGCAAGCCGCGATCCGAACTTCCGCGACCTGCGCGCGCGCCGTTTGCGCCTACGAGAAGAGGCTGCCATGCGTTCCGGCCCGGTGACGCGCACGGCCGCGACCAAGCCCGAGCCGCCGCGCGCGGCGGTCGAAGACTACGAACCGTCGTTCTTCGCACCGCAGCCCTCGCCGGGCTCGCGACGCACGCTCGGGCGCTACGAGATCGAACGCGAGATCGGCAAAGGCGCGATGGGCGTTGTCTATCTGGGACGCGATCCGAAGATCAACCGCGTGGTGGCGATCAAGGCCATCTCGCTGGCCGATGAGTTCGAGGAAGAGGATCTCGAAGAAGCCCGCGCGCGCTTCTTCCGCGAGGCCGAGATGGCCGGGCGCCTCAATCACCCGGCGATCGTCACCGTCTACGATGCCGGCGAGGATCAGGGACTGGCCTACATCGCGATGGAGTACCTGCGCGGGCAGCACTTGAGTCATTACGCGGATCCTGCCCGCCTGCTGCCCCCGAAAACCGTGATGTTGCTCGTCGCTCGCGTGGCCGATGCGCTTCACTATGCGCACCGTCAGAACGTGGTTCACCGCGACATCAAACCGGCTAATATAATGTTTAATCCCGACACGGATGAGTTGAAAATAACGGACTTCGGGATTGCGCGTCTCACGGATACAAGCCGAACTAAAACCGGGATCGTCCTGGGCACCCCCTCATTCATGTCGCCCGAACAGCTCGAAGGTCGCCCACTCGATGGTCGTTCCGATCAGTTCGCGCTGGGGGTGAGCTTGTATCAGTTGCTGTGCGGTCAGCTGCCCTTCCGTGCCGAGTCGATGCCGCGGCTCATGCAGAAGATCGCTACCGAACCGCATACCCCGATACGGGTCGTCCGTCCGGAGCTGCCAGAGTGCATCGAGCGCATCATCGATCGTGCGCTCGCGAAGAACGCGGACGACCGTTACGCCACCTGCGGCGAGCTAGGCCTTGCGCTGCGCGAGTGCGCGGGTGCAGAAAGAAGACAGTCTTCTCGATCCGAACACGAGTGGCTGCTCCCATGATGTCGCTACTCGGACAAGAGGCGTTGCCATGGCTCCCCCGATGATGCGCGGCAAAATTCGCTCGGTGGGCTTGAGCGACGTCGGCCGCGTGCGCGAGCACAACGAAGACACGATCGGCGTCGATGCCGACATCGGGCTCTTCGTGCTTGCCGACGGCATGGGCGGCTACAACGCGGGCGAAGTGGCGAGCGGTATTGCCGTCAAGACGGTGATGAGCCTCGTCAAGGAGGCTGTGGAGCATCAGGACATGAGCTCCATAGACCCGGAAACGGGCTTCGCCCGCCCGACGATCGTGCTACGCGACGCGATCGCTCGGGCCAACAAGATCATCTACCAGACCGCCAAGACCCAGCCGCAATGCGAAGGCATGGGCACGACCATCGTAGCCTGCCTGTTCTTCGATAACCGCGTCGCCATCGCCCACGTCGGCGACTCGCGCCTTTACCGATTGCGAGCGAACCGCTTCGAGCAGATGACAATGGACCACTCGCTCCTGCAGGAGCTCGTCGACCGGGGCTTCTACTCCCAGGCGGAGGCGCAGCGGGCGACCAACAAGAACTACGTGACCCGCGCGCTCGGCGTCGAGCCCACGGTCGAGGTCGAGGTGCACGAGCAACCGGTTCAGAAGGGAGACTTCTTTGTCCTCTGCTCGGACGGCCTGTCCGACATGGTCGAGGACGAGGACATTCACTTAACTATGAGCACCTTTGGTGCTAATCTTGAAACCGCTGCTAAGCAATTGATTCAGTTATCGAATGACAACGGCGGACGCGACAACATCTCGATAGTTCTTGCGCAAGTTGTCGACTCGTTCGCAGCCAAGACCAGCGTCGTTGACAGAATCTTGCGCTGGTTCGGCTAGCTGGCACGTGGAAGCAGGAACGAGGCATAACACATGGCACGGTTGATCCTAAGCCTGGACGGTCAAGTCCTGGCCGAATACAACATGAACAAGGAGCGTTACACGATCGGCCGTCTCCCGGACAACGACATCCGTATCGACAATCCGGCGGTGAGCGGCCATCACTCGCTCATCATCAACATCCTGAATGATTCCTTCCTTGAAGACCTGAACAGCACCAACGGCACGTACGTCAACGGCAAGCTGATCAAGAAGCACGCGCTTCAACACGGCGATGTCGTGACCGTCGGTCACCATCAGCTGCGATTCGTCGACTCGCCGAGCCTCGAAGACGAGCCGGACGAATTCGAGAAGACGATGGTGATCACGCCGGGTTCGGCCGTGGCCGCTGCGGCTGCGAAGAAGGCTTCTACGATTACGCCGGCTGCCGCCCCGAAGACTTCGGCTGAGCCAAGCGCAACGCCTGTGCAACGCCCTGCCCCGGCCGGCGCTGCAGGCGAACAGCCGGTCGCGCTGCCGAAAGCCAAGCTGCAAGTGCTGAGCGGTGCCTTCGCGGGCCGCGAGCTCGAGCTCAACAAGGCGCTCACGACGCTCGGCCGTCCGGGCGTGCAAGTCGCGGCAATCACGCGGCGCGCAGATGGTTACTTCATCGTGCACGTCGACAGCGGCAAGCCGAACGATTACCCGCTGGTCAACGGCACGCCGATCGGAGAGCAGGCCCGCAAGCTGCGGGACAACGACGTAATCCTGCTCGCCGGCGTGAAGATGGGCTTCTTCGAGAGCTGAGATGGAGCGGCGGCCGCCTACGGGCGGCTGCGCCTCGCACGGTCAGTCGACCCAGCGGACTGCGACGCGCTCGTTGACGCGGCAGACGAGCTCGTAAGGAATCGTATCGGCGTAAGCCGCGACCCTCTCGGCCGGCAATCCGTGTCCCCATAGCACGACCTGACTGCCGACGCGTGCGTTCGGCACTCGCGTCAGGTCGATTGCAATCATGTCCATCGACACGCGCCCCACGATCTGCGCCTCGATGCCGTCGACGAGCACCGGCGCGCCGGTCTTCATGTTACGCGGGTAGCCGTCGCCGTAGCCGATGGCTGCAATACCGACGCGCGTCTGCCGCCCTGCGCGCCACGTCGCGCCGTACCCCACCGATTCCCCCGCCTTGACGTTACGCACGCCGATCAAAGGCGCCGTCAATGTCATGGCCGGCTTGAGCCCGAGCGTAGCGGCCGACGTATCGCCGAGCGGCGAGATGCCATAGAGCATCAAGCCAGGTCGCACCCAGTCGGCATGCGCCTGCGGGAGCCGCAACACGGCCGCGGAGTTGGCGATGCTCCGCTCGTACGCATGCGTCGCCGTGAGCGCAGCGAACGTTTCGAGCTGCCGCGACGACATGACGCCGTCGGGCTCTTCCGCACTGGCGAGATGAGTCATCAAGCGGATCGAGCGCACGGCGCGACAGCGCTCGAGGCGCGTTACTGCATCGGCGAACGCTTCGGGACGAAAGCCCAAGCGGTTCATGCCTGTGTCGATCTTGAGCCAGACATCGAAGCGCGCTTCCCACGGCGCTTCTTCGAGCATCGCAAGCTGCTCCGGAGAATGCACGACGAGATCGAGCTCGTGCTGCGCGGCTGCGCCGAGCTCTTCGAGATCGAATACGCCCTCGAGCAGCACGATGCGCTGGCGCAGCGACGCGCCGCGCAGCGTGAGCGCTTCCGTCAGCCGCGCCACGCCGAAGCCGTCTGCGTCTGCCAGCGTTCTCGCCGTGCGCACGATGCCGTGTCCGTACGCGTCGGCTTTCACGATGGCCAGCACGCGCGCACGTGGCGCCGCGCGGCGCACGACGCCCAAATTGCTGCGCAGTGCGCCGCCGTCGATCGTCGCTAAGGGGAAACTCACATGTACGGTCCGTCAGCGTATGCCGCTTCGGGCACGTAGTTCTCGAACTTGGTGTACTTGCCGAGGAAGGTCAGCTGCACTTCGCCGACCGGGCCGTTACGCTGCTTGGCGATGATGATGTCCGCAATGCCCTTGCGCGGCGTGTCGGGGTTATACACTTCCTCGCGGTAGATCATCATGATGAGGTCGGCGTCCTGCTCGATGGCGCCCGACTCGCGCAGATCCGACATGACCGGCTTCTTGTCGGTGCGCTGCTCGACGCTGCGGTTGAGCTGCGAGAGCGCGATCACCGGCACCGACAANTCCTTGGCGAGCGCCTTGAGCGAACGCGAGATCTCCGAGATCTCGGTCGCGCGGTTCTCGCGCGTCCCCGGCACCTGCATGAGCTGCAGATAATCGAGCACGATGAGATCGAGACCGTGCTCGCGCTTCAGGCGTCGTGCGCGGGCGCGTACCTCGGTCGGCGTCAGCGCGGGCGTGTCGTCGATGAAGATGCTCGAGGACTTCATCATGCTGATCGCGGTGTTGATCCGCGACCAGTCCTCGTCGCCGAGCTGGCCGGTGCGTAGCCTGCTCTGATCCACCATGCCGAGCGAGGACACCATGCGAAATGCCAGCTGCTCGCGCGACATTTCCATGCTGAACACGCCGACCTTGGCGCGCTTTGGACCGAACGCGGCGTTCTCCGCGATGTTCAAACAGAAGGTCGTCTTACCCATCGAAGGCCGTCCGGCCACGATGATGAGATCGCCCTTCTGCAGCCCGGCGGTCATCTCGTCGAGCTTGGTGAAGCCCGTGCTCACGCCGGTCAGCGCGCCCGGGTTCTGCGCGAGCATGTCGATGTGGTCGATGACGCGCCCTACTTCTTCGCGCAGCGGCACGAAGCCCGAGCCGGTCTTGTTGCGGCTCTCGGCGATCTCGAACACACGCCGCTCGGCCTCATCCAGGATCTCGCCGGCATCCCGCCCCTGCGGCTCGTAGGCGCTGGCGGCGATTTCGCCGCCGACCTGGATGAGCCGGCGCAACGTCGAGCGCTCGCGCACGGCATCGGCATAGGCGCGGATGTTCGCGGCGCTCGGCGTGTCGCGCACGAGACCGGCCAGGTACACGAGCCCGCCCGTCTCATCGGCGAGGCCCTTGCGCTCGAGCCGCTCGGACAACGTCACCGCGTCGAACGGCTCNCCGCGCGCGGCGAGCTCGGTGATCGCCTCGAAGATGAGCTGATGGTCGCGGCGATAGAAATCCTCGGCGGTGATGCGGTCGGCAATCGCATCGTAGGCGCGATTGTCGAGCATCAGGCCGCCGAGTACGGCCTGCTCCGCTTCGATCGAGTGCGGCGGAACGCGAATCTCGTCGATGATGGCCTTATCGCGGGCTCGCCGCGGGCCCACGAGCGAAACTTTTGCCTCGCTTTCAGCCATGACCGGAGCGGAGGCGGCAGATTAATCTTCGGGCGTGATGACGACCGGCAGCTCCACCGTCACGTCGGTGTGCAGGTGCAGATGAACGATGTGCTCGCCGGCATGGCGCAGCGGCCCGTGCGGCAGGCGCACTTCGGAACGCTCGATCTCGTGACCGGCCTTGTTGAGCGCGTCGGTGATGTCGGTGGTACC
>JGI25330J36431_1000634_pt1 | contig 12056 bp, 11 predicted proteins | sample HigsolmetaAR205D_FD_36431 | JGI IMG/M metagenome (IMG submission 36431) | reverse complement strand
ATCGCAACAATTGAAGGGTTGAATGATGTTATGGTAGGTGAGCGTGTTGTTATTGGCAACAGCAATGTTGAAGCGTTGGTTTTAAATATTGAAAATCGTTATAGCAAAGCTGTAATTTTTGGTAATGAGCGTGAAATTGGTCAAGGTGATCTAGTTCAACGCACAAATAATATTATGAGCGTTCCTACAGGTTTAAGCTTGCTTGGTCGGGTTGTTGATGCANTAGGCTATCCTATTGACGGTCTTGGTGACGTAGAAGTTAATGATGAAGATTTTGCTGAAGTTGAAGTAAAAGCTCCTGGTATTATCACGCGAAAATCAGTTCATGAACCATTACAAACAGGTATTACAGCAATTGACGCTATGATTCCTGTAGGTCGAGGTCAGCGGGAATTAATCATTGGAGACCGTCAAACAGGTAAAACAACTATTGCTATTGATGTAATTTTGAATCATACAGGTATCGATGAAGAAGAGCCTAATAAACTTTATTGCATTTATGTTGCAGTTGGACAAAAATGTTCTACAATTGCGCGTATTGCTGAAACATTAAGAGCAAAAAATGCATTTTCGTATACTACAATTGTTGCTGCAACAGCATCTGACGCCGCATCTTTACAGTTCTTAGCTCCTTATACTGGTTGTACTATGGGTGAATTCTTTCGCGATAATCAAGCGCATGCGTTNATTATTTATGACGATTTGAGTAAACATGCAGTTGCTTACCGACAAATGTCCTTGTTGTTGCGACGCCCTCCNGGACGAGAAGCTTATCCNGGGGATGTATTTTACTTGCATAGTCGTTTGTTAGAACGCGCGGCGAAATTGAACGAAAATTTTGGTGCTGGTTCGTTGACTGCACTACCAATTATTGAAACTCAAGCGGGTGACGTTTCGGCCTATATTCCTACTAATGTTATCTCTATTACAGATGGTCAAATTTTCTTGGAAAGTGAATTATTTTACAAAGGCGTACGTCCGGCTATTAATGTCGGTCTTTCAGTAAGTCGGGTGGGTTCAGCAGCTCAACCTCGGGCCGTGAAAGCTGTTGCAGGCTCATTGAAACTTGAGTTAGCGCAGTACCGCGAAGTAGAAGCATTTTCGTCGTTTGGAAGTGAACTAGATGAAACAACACAACATATTTTGACGCGAGGTGCGCGTATTATTGAAATTTTGAATCAAGCTCCTAACGATCCGTTAGATACTTTAGTTCAAATTGTTTGTGTGTTTGCTGCTACTAAAGGTTACTTAGATCATGTTTCGGTGGATCGCGTTGCTGATTTTAAAAAATATGTACGGTTNAATTTATATGACAGTTTAATTCTGATGTTGGATCAAACTGGCGTAACTTCAACTTATTCNTTTGATAATGGCGCTAATTTTGATTTAGCTATTTCAACACTTCAAAGCTTGTTAGATGATCCTGAAGTTGACTCTGAGTTCTTTGANTTGATTATTACTATATCTTTGTTAGATTAAGTTTAACNTGAGTGTATAGTTCAGTAGGCTAGAACACCCGCTTGATAAGCGGGAGGTCGGCAGTTCGATTCTGCCTGCACTCAGATTGTTTCGGTAGTCTAATTGGCAAGATCCTGGTTTTCCAAACCAGTGTTATGGGTTCAAATCCCATCCGAAACAAAATTACCATTTTTTATAGTTTTTTGTTTAATGTTGGCAACTTTCAGCTTCAAAGAATGAGCTGTTAAGTGGTTGATGACAACTAATCATAAGCGAATTGCGATTATGTACATTATTTTTGGTATATTTTCTGGTGTTCTTGGTACTGTAATGTCAGTTTTAATTCGGTTAGAATTGGCTCAGCCAGGGAATAAAATTTTTTTGGGTAATCATCAGTTATACAATTCGTTTGTAACTGCGCACGCTTTTTTGATGATTTTTTATATGGTTATGCCTGCTTTGATTGGGGGGTTTGGTAATTGATTTGTTCCTNTTTTGATTGGTGCTCCTGANATGGCTTTTCCTCGTTTGAATGCTTTATCTTTTTGACTTTTGCCTGCTTCACTAGCTTTGTTATTGACTTCAGCAATTGTAGGTGAGGGTGTAGGTACTGGATGAACTGTTTATCCACCTTTAGCATCCATTGAATATCATTCTGGCCCTTCTGTAGATTTAGGTATTTTTGCGCTGCATTTGGCTGGTATTAGTTCAATTGCTGGTTCGATTAACTTTATTGTAACTATTTTTAACATGCGTGCTCGTGGAATGTATATGTATCGTATGCCGTTATTTCCTTGGTCGGTTTTAATTACTGCGTTCTTGTTGTTAATTTCGTTACCGGTTTTAGCTGGCGGGATTACAATGCTTTTAACAGATCGTCATTTTAATACAAATTTTTATGTTCCTGCTGGAGGTGGCGACCCGATTTTGTATCAACATTTATTTTGATTTTTCGGGCATCCTGAAGTATATATTTTGATCTTACCTGCTTTTGGTGTAATTAGCCATGTTATTTCTCATCAGTCAGGTAAACGAGTTTTTGGTTATGAAGCTATGGTTTATGCTATGGCTGGTATTGGTATTTTGGGATTCTTGGTGTGAGCTCATCATATGTATACAGTTGGTTTGGATGTTGATAGTCGTATTTATTTTACAGCTGCAACTATGGTTATTGCGGTTCCAACAGGTGTTAAAATTTTTAGTTGGCTTGCTACGTTGTGGGGTGGTATTATTGAGTATCAACGTCCTTCGATAGCTTTTGCGCTAGGATTTATTATTTTGTTTACTATTGGTGGCTTTACGGGTGTTATGTTAGCTAATGCGGGTCTTGACATTGCGCTTCATGACACGTATTATGTTGTTGCACACTTCCATTATGTTCTTTCGATGGGGGTTGTATTTGCTTTGTTTGCGGGGTGATATCACTGATTTACAAAAATAACTGGTTTAGTAATGCCGTATTATTATACTACTAAACGTCGTAAATATAGTCATTTAGACGATTATCGTGGGTTGTATCATTTCTGAATTATATTTATTGGTGTTAATTTGACATTTTTCCCAATACATTTCTTAGGTACAGGTGGAATGCCACGTCGTGTTCCAGATTATCCGGTGGGTTACTTTTATTGAAATGCAGTTTCATCNGTTGGAAGTATTATTTCTGCGATTGCTACGCTATATTTTTTCTATTTAGTTTATAGTAATNTAACTGATGGTATCGGATTTAAACACAACTACAATCAATGAGGGCATGTTGCTCGTATTGCATTATGTGCTAAGTTATTTGGAATAAGTTTTGCAGCTGCTGCAAGAAAAGTATTTATNCGGCCAGCACATACATATCAAGTTGCGAAAAAAGAAACATTTAAATCTTGAGTATATAAAAAATTATTTTCTTCTAAAAAAGTAGTGGCGACTACGTTACTGATTTCAACAATCGAACTTACACCAACAATGTTACCTGGTGAGGGTAGTCCAATAGATTGACAAATAAATTTTCAAAAACCAGCAACTTTAGTTATGGATTCAATTATCGATCTTCATCATGATATTATAACATTTCTAGTTGTTATTGCTTCTGTTGTATTTTATATGTTTGCGTATATTTTTTATTTTTTCCGTTCAGATCCAATAATCCGTAACGGAGGGCGAAGACTGAAATTTAAACGTCAAAATATTAATCATAACGCGCCTTTAGANATTGTATGAACGCTGATTCCGGCCGGTATTTTGGTGGCTATTGCTGTTCCGTCATTTACTTTGTTATATGCCAGCGATGATATTGGAGAACCAGCGTTAACAATTAAAGTTATTGGTCATCAATGATACTGAAGTTATGAGTATANAACTAAGTATGCTGGAATTAATTATAATTTCAGTTATGACAGCTATTTGAAATTAGCAGAAGATTTTCAACCAGGTGATCTTCGTTTGTTATCCACAGATAATCGTATATATATTCCNTCATGAACACCTATTCGATTAATTATTACAAGCGAAGATGTTATTCACGCTTGAGCTGTTCCGTCTTTTGGTGTAAAAGTGGATGCTACGCCTGGACGTTTAAATCAAGTTGGTTTAAATGTTTATAAAGAGGGTAATTTTTATGGTCAATGCAGTGAACTGTGCGGTGTAAATCATGGTTTTATGCCAATTTCTGTTAAAGTTGTAGATGAGTTACTTTTTGAGAATTGGTTGCGCGAAATGGAAAGTCGGGTGTAGATTTAGCAAGTGTGGCTAAAATAAAAACTAAAAACGAGGGGTAGAGTAACAGTTAGCTCGTCGGACTCATGCTCCGAAGGTATTGGTGCAATTCCAGTCTCCTCAATGTTCTTGTGGGGTTGTTAGTTTAGTGTTAAAATATCCGTTTTGCACGCGGAAGAGAGGGGTTAGATTCCCTTACAATCCATTTTATTATGCTTCTATAGTTCAATGGTAGAACATTCGGCTGTTAACCGAAAGACAAAGGTTCGATTCCTTTTAGGAGCTTGAAAGGTTTTTAAGCTGGGTAGTAAAATGGTATTACGTTAAATTGCAAATTTAAAGTAGTGGGTTCGATTCCCACCTCAGCTTTTTAATGAAAGGAAAGGAGACTTAAAAAGGAATTGATCTCGTATAGTGGTAGTACGCTACCCTTTCAAGGTAGTAGCAGGCGTTCGATTCGCCTGATCAATGTTGTTAAAAATACTATTTTATTTTGTTTGAATTTGTTTAAATGGTGTAAATGGCTTGCACGTAGGGCTGAAAACTCTAAGGTAATGGTTCGATTCCATTTTTAAACATGGTAGTGTGTCGCAAAAGTTGTTGTTAGATTATGACTAGCGTTTAGCTATGGTATTCTTGACATTATTATAAGGGGAGCAGAGAGCTGTATGAACTCGAAAAATTTTTGTTGATGGGTTCGTGCCCTGCCAGGAAACTGGGTGTTAAAAAAGAAGAAAACTGCGAATTGAAACATCTAAGTAGCAGAAATAAAGAAATCAATAGAGATGTCGAAAGTAGTGGTGAGCGAAATCGATATATTTGGGGTGCGGTGTTTCAGTTTTTATGGTGAAGTCCGAGAGGTTATGATTTTTCTTTCCATCAAAGCTGTTTCACTGNTAGTGTAAGTACTGCGAATTGCTAATTTGCAGGAATATTGGAGAGCCGCCTTCAATTCCCTATGACTAATAATGTCGATAGAGTATAAGTACTGTGAAGGAACGGTGAAATAGAACCGTTAACGGAGTGAAAGAGATTTTAAATAGCTAAACGCAGATCAATTAAACGTTGAAGTGCGATTGTGTACCTTTTGTATAATGGCGCAGCAACTTATTTTGGGTAGCAAGCTTAAGCTGGTTAGCGTAGGCGTAATTAATATGAATTTTAAAAAGTTACTCGAAATACACCCGAAACTGAGTGATCTAACTCTTAGCAGAGTGCAGGTGATAATAAGCTGAAGGCTCGAACCGGTGAATGTTGCAAAATTCTCGGATGACTAGGGGTTAGGGGCGAAAGACTAATCAAACTCAGTGATATCTGGTTTTCTACGAAATATATTTTAGTATAGCGGTATTTTAAAACGTATAGTGTAGGGCGCTTCTTAAACGTAATGCCGTAGCTTTACGGTGTGATTTTGGGAAAACTTCGAAGCTATACGATTTTTTAAATACTAGGCAGACCGTAGGCGCGAAGGTTTATGGTCGAGAGGGAAACAGCCCAGACTGTTGTTTAAGGCTCCGAAATACTCAAAAGTATATCACGGTAAAACTAATAGAACACATTCATATTGAATTGGTTGGCTTGGAAGCAGCCGCTGAAGTTGAAATCGTTTTAGATCAAAAAGTAAGAAGTGCTAATTTAGACCNGTGGAGAATTTACGGAGATTAGAGTATGCCGAAAACACAGGCTTTTACACGTTTAACATGTGTAAATTGCGGTAGTAGAACTTTGCACTTATGGAGTAAGATTTTAAAAAATACTTTACCATAGTGCTTCTGAATATGCTGCGATGAGTAACGTTAAATAATGTTAAAAACATTATCATCTGAAACTCTAGGTTTTCAACATAAAGTTAAACTTTGTTGAGTTATACGACCCCTAAATATTTACGCGAATGCGTAAAATGAAGGGATTCTATTAGCTTTTTTAGTGGGTTACTTATTACAACATGGACGTTTAATATTGTTTTAATAAGTGCTTGCTGAACGGGAAAATGCTAATAGAACAAATCGTACTTAATTAGACACCTGTGAGTTTGGAGAGGATCCAAAGATGTTCGAATTAACAGTGCTGAAGGAACTCGGCAAATTGACCCTGTACCTTCGGAAGAAGGGGTGCTGACATTTTTTTTTAAATGAATGTCAGTAGCATTAGCAAGAGAGGGACGACTGTTTACCAAAAACACAGGACTACGCAAATTTGTAAAAAGATGTATGTGGTCTGAAGTCTGCCCAGTGCCGTGAAATAAAATTTAGAAATTAAAGTTTCGAATATAACCAACGGCAAATGGCTGCGATAACCCTGATCGTACTAAGGTAGCGAAGTTCCTTGACGTGTAAGTTACGTCCCGCATGAATGACGCAACGATTCCTCTGCTGTCTCCAGCACTGTTTCGGTGAAATTGACTTGTTCGTGAAGATGCGAACGAATGCTATAGGTAGGCGGGAAGACCCCGTGCACCTTAACTCAAGCTCTGTATGGTGAAAAAGACTAAACTGCGTAGTAATAAGTGGGAGTAGTATAATGTCTGATTTTGGTTGGACTTTTTACGTCAGTGAAAGGACCACTCGGTTTACGTTTTATCACTAAGATTTTTATCGACAGTGCAGGGTGGAGAGTTTGACTGGGGCGGTCTCCTTCCACAAAGTAACGAGGGAATCCATAAGATTAGTTCAAAGTAATCATGTATTACTTGTAGAGCACAACAGCATATACTAATCTGATAGACTTGACTTACAAGTCGGTCTAGTTGATGTAAGTTTGGTGTAGTGACCCGGTAATGTTGTGCGGAAAAGTTATCGATCATTGGATAAAAGGTACGCCGGGGATAACAGGCTGCTATTCGCTGAGAGTCCATATCGACGCGATTGTTGGGCACCTCGATGTTGGCTCATCACATCCTGGGGCAGAAAAAGGTCCCAAGGGTCGGGCTGTTCGCCCGTTAAAGTGGTACGTGCGCTGAGTTCAGAACGTTGTGAAACAGTTCGGTTCCTACCTTCTATAGCTTGCAAACAAAATTAGTAACAACCACAACAGTACGAGAGGACCTAATAGTTGTAACCTCTGGTCAACGGTTATTTTGAGCAGTAAGCCGTACAGCTAAGTTACTTAAGGAGAATTGCTGAGTGCATATAAAGCAAGAAACCTAGTTACGATTTTTGTTAGGTTTTAGTATGGACTATGCTTGTCGTGGGTCGTGGAAATTTTTTTGTGAAAAAATTTTTACACGAAATCCAATAAAATCTTGTTAATCGATTTTTTTTAAGCAACAGTGCGACACAATCTTATCTTAATGAACACATAGTTAAATGGTATAACTTCGGTCTTTTAAATCGATGTNCTTGGTTCGATTCCAAGTGTGTTCAGCTTTACTTTTGCCGGTTGCTCAAGTTTTTAAACTTGGAAAAGTAAAGATATTATTAAAAAATAATAGGTAAAGCAGAGAGGTGTCACTGTAGGTAAACTAGTATCACCGCCGGGCTCAAAATCTGGAGTTGTGGGTGCAAGTCCCGCCAGTGACAGGGTGTTTTTTTAATAAAAAAAAGCACCTTTTTTGTGTTAAAAGAATAACTAAAAGGTATTTTTGTCAGAAATTTTAGGTAAATTTTGGNGTGGTTTGTTTTTTTATTTACTTTGCGTTTTTATGGCTTTTATTTTAATAATAGCTTTAATAGCTATTTATATATATGTAATAATATAACAAAAAAATGACTGGTATGTATGGATACATTATAGTAGAGATGTTACTTGATCGCATATATTTGCGTGGGCTTAGTTGTTTTGGGTTTTTTACTAGTATAAAATTGACTTTTGATGGTAACGTTGATGTTCCGCCAGGCACAACTTTGGCACAAACTCCAGAAGAATTAATTTTTGGTCCGCCAGCAACATTTTTTGAAGTTATTTCACATTTTCCAGAAATTATTTTAAGTATTTTAATAATCGTAGCTTGNGTTTGTTCACCTTTTTACAAAATTAATGAACGGGCTGGTTTAGATGGATTGGCGTGGCGTAAAAAAATAGCTTATTTATTACTGATTGGAGTTTTTGTTGCGACTGCTCTTTTGTATAATGCGACTTCTGTGTATAATACTGAACAAGGTACCTTATATGTTTGATATGACTCGTTAATCTCGGATTATTTTATTATGCTAGTGAAACTGTGTCTTTTAGTATTTTCGACAGCTATTTTGCTGGTTGTATTATATACGTTTGATGTTAATGTGTCGAATTATTGAGTTTTTTTATTGGTGTACACATTGCTTCCGGCATTTATAGTTCTTGTGTCGNTTAATGACTTATTATCTTTTTTTGCTGTAATTGAATATATTTCCTTAATTGCTTATACGTTGCCAGCTATTGTATACTTAGCGAACAGAGGTACTGCTGAAGAAAATTCTAGTCGAAAAGGGATTGAGTCATCTGTTAAGTATTATTCTGTGGGAGCTATTGCTTCGGTAATACTAATGACAGGTGTTGTGTTTGTGGCAACTGAAGTGATGAGTTTTAATTTTGACGATATTGAATTATGATTAGCTGATGGCAATAGTATTACAAGTCGTCAGTTTTTTGGTTTTGTTCTAATTTTGTGTGCTTTAGCAATAAAAGTAGCGGTTTTTCCGGGATTTGCTTGAGTTTTTGATGTTTATAGGGGTGCGTCGTATACNGTGTTATTAATTTTTGCAATTCTTTCAAAATTAAGTATTGTTGGTTTGTTTGTACGATTTTATATGCTGACNTGAGTCTGACTTTATCAACATTATACTGTACTTATGTTTTGAATATCGTTAATTACAATGGTAANGGGCGCCGTAGGTGCGTTTTGCATATTTATTAAAGATAAGGTAAAACCATTTATCGGATACACTGGTGTAAATCAATTGGGATANATTTTTATAGGTTTATGTATACTTGACAGTCTAAATATTTTGAATGCAGTTGTATATTATTTGGTAATATATCTTATTGCTAATTTACTTTTTATTAGCTCACTAGCATATTTTTCATTAACTGGGTATGAAATTAAGTCGTTTGGTCAGTTGTCGCTAAGANATATTAAGTTGATAGGAGGTAATGCGTATAATTATCATAAAGTTTCGATACTTGTCGGTATTTCGGTGTGGGCAATAGCAGGATTACCTCCATTTTGTAATTTTTTTGCAAAAATGACTCTGTGATCGTCTATGTTGGATTTGTTTTTTGATTTTTTCAGTAAACAAAGTACTATAGTAGATACGAGTTACTATTTATTATTTAATCCGAAATTTTTTGTTGATTTTTATGCGCCTCAATTGTTTTGTCCTTTGGCGCTAATAATTTTGATTGCTACTAGTATTATTACATCTATTATTAGTATGTATTATTATTTAGGTATTGTTGGTTGTATTATTTCGTCAAGTTCATTATCTGCAGACGAATCAGTTGTTGTTGGCGGTAATAATATTTCTTCATTTTTTAAATGAAAATGAATTGATCTTTTATATGGATTTGCTAATGTTTTAATTTGTTTGTCTATTTTTGCCATAATTAATTTTCCTCTTGAAGTTCCATTGTTTTTTGTTCGGATTATTTAGTAAATAGTTAAAAAATACAAAGCAATTTGTTCATGCAATTTATGCGATCAAAATTACATCCATTCCACGTAGTGAACCCCACTTATACTCCGCTTCTAGCATCTTTTGCGCTATGGGGCGTTTTATTTTTTGCAGTAATACTATTGAATCCTGACGTAACTCTTGTATTATCGTCGCCTGCTGNTAAAATTTTGGGATTTTTTAGCTTTGTAGCTTTATTACTAGTATCGTTTTTTTTATGAGGTANTGAAGTATCGTCTGAAGCAGTGGCAGGTCATCATACTAGCGATGTCCGTCGAGGTTTGCGTTATGGTTTTATTTTATTTATTGCNTCAGAAGTGATGTTTTTTGTATCTGTATTTTGAGCGTTTTTACATTTAGCGTCAATGCCTTCTGTTCATATTGGGGGTNTTTGACCGCCTTTGGGTATTCATACATTAGATCCTCGCGGTATTCCATTATTAAATACGGTTGTGTTGTTATCTTCTGGTATGTTTACTGTTTGAGCGCATCGTGCATTGTTNGTAGGATACAAACGTGATGCTATGGTGTCGATTCTTGGTGCTTGCTTATTAGGTTTGTATTTTAGNTGATTACAGTTTTTNGAGTATTCTTTAACAGATTTCTCTATTAACGATAGTGCTTATGGCTCTGTTTTTTTCTTNGCTACAGGATTTCATGGAATTCATGTAATAGTTGGTACAGTTTTGTTGTGAATTTCATATTGTCGTTTAGCTAATGATTTAGTTTCTCGGGAACGTCATCTTGGTTTTGAGTTTGCTGCTTGATACTGACATTTTGTAGATGTTGTTTGAATTTTNCTGTACGTATTATTGTATTGATGAGGCTCAACACGTTTATCATAAATTTATTATACAGCAGAAAGTTAAGTGCGGAATATAAGAGCAATGGTAAACTACTCGTTTTGGGAACGAGAATTGAAGGTTCGAATCCTTCTATTCCGAGATGGGGAGGTGGCAGCGAAAGTAGACCCAAACTCGTTTGATCTTGACATGTCACTGCTTTCGTTTTTGTACGTACTGGTTGTGGGAGCCGCAAGCCATTTCTCCTTTTTTATTCTAAAGTTAGAGGTATTTTGTAAAGGAAATAAATAAGATATATAAGTAAAAATATAAATGTTACAACTAATCAAAAATTTTGAAAATCATATTCGACATTATCCAACACCGGTAAATTTAAATTATCTATGAAGTGTTGGAAGCGCTTTAGGTATGTTTCTTGCTCTGCAACTTGTAACAGGATTATTTTTAGCGATGCATTACATTCCGCACGCAGATTATGCGTTTTATAGTGTTGAAACACATATCATGCGAGAAGTAAGTGGGGGTTGGTTGGTTCGTTATATGCATTCAAATGGAGCTTCGATAATTTTTATTTTACTTTACACACATATAGCTCGTGGTTTATATTTTCAATCATATAAAACACCGCGAGAAGCGGTATGGGTATCTGGCGTGACTGCATTTATTTTAATAGCAGGTGCTGCATTTTTAGGATATGTTTTACCTTGAGGTCAAATGAGTTATTGAGGAGCGACTGTTATTACGAATATTATTACTTCGATTCCTGTAATTGGNGAAGCNCTAGTTATTTGAATCTGNGGAGGATTTTCTGTTACTTCGGCGACGTTAACACGATTTTTTGCGCTGCATTTTATTTTACCATTTGTGATTGCTGGTCTTGCCTTGCTGCACTTATTGTTGTTGCATCGAGTAGGTTCATCTAACCCTACTGGGTTACAGTTAGGGTCAAACGATATGACTCGATTTTATCCTTACTTTGCATTAAAAGATCTTTTTGTGTTGCTAACAATTTTCGTATTTTTTTTCTGAGTAGTTGGTTATAAACCAAATATGTTTTCTCACCCGGATAATTACATTGCCGCAAATCCCATGGTCACACCAGCTCATATTGTACCAGAGTGGTATTTTTTGCCTTTTTATGCGATTTTGCGAGCGATTCCTAATAAATTAGGTGGTGCTATTGCTATGGCTGGTGCAATAATCTTATTGTATTTGGTACCGCTTTTAGACCGAAGTCGTATCAGCGGACCGGAATTTAAATTTGGTTGGATGTTTTTAACTTTAGTATTTATTTTAGATGTTTTATTATTAGGGTGAATTGGTGGTAAAGCACCTACACCGTTTTTAGTTACAGTTGATCAAATTGCAACGTTTTATTATTTTTTTCATTTTATTGTCATTTTGCCAGCATATAGTTGATTTGAATCAAAAATTTTAAAATAATGGGGGGGGTTAAATAAATGTAATTTTAGATTTTTATATTAATAAAAATTTTAAT
>JGI25330J36431_1000628_pt1 | contig 12088 bp, 8 predicted proteins | sample HigsolmetaAR205D_FD_36431 | JGI IMG/M metagenome (IMG submission 36431) | reverse complement strand
CTTGGGATTACGAATGCAGAAGAACTAAAGGCCGCTTGTGAAAAAGGAGAGGTGCAAAATCTTCCTGGATTCGGGAAAAAAACGGAAGAAAAAATTTTAGCAGCCATAAAGCAAGTTGGCGATCGACCGGAACGACTACCCATCTGGCATATGCTTGAACTGTGCGAACATATCGAGAAGAACCTTGCAAACATCGATGGAATCCTACAGTTTGCCCGTGCCGGAAGCATTCGCAGGTTACGGGAAATGGTGAAAGATTTGGATTTTATCATCGCTGCGGCTGATCCACAAAAGGTTGCGGATGCGCTGATCCATCTTCCGGGAATCAAAGAAGTAACAGCAGCCGGAAAAACGAAAGTGTCTGTTGTGCTTGAGGATTCATATGGTGTTTCGGTTGATTTCCGAATTGTGGAACCGGAACAATTTGCCACGGCGCTTCATCACTTTACAGGTTCAAAAGATCACAACGTTCGGATGAGACAGCTTGCCAAACAACGAGGAGAACGAATTAGCGAATATGGCATCGAAAACAAGGAAACAGGAGAAATTGTGACCTTTTCTACAGAAGAGGACTTCTACCGCCATTTTGGCTTGCCTTGGATTCCTCCTGAAATTCGAGAGGACGGAACCGAAGTCGACCATTATCGTGAAAGCTTGGATCTAGTGAGAATGGAAGATTTAAAAGGCGATATGCATATGCACACTACGTGGTCGGACGGGGCTTATTCCTTGGAGGAAATGGTGGAAGCGTGCAGAAAAAAAGGGTATCAATATATGGCCATTACCGACCATTCCCAATATTTAAAAGTGGCAAACGGTTTAACGCCTGATCGGCTCAAGAGACAAATAGAAGAAATCAAAAAATTAAACGAAAAATATTCGGATATTGAAATTTTTTCCGGTATTGAAATGGATATTTTACCCGATGGAACGCTAGATTTCGACGATGAATTATTATCGCAGCTGGATTTCGTCATTGCATCCATTCATTCGCATTTTTCCCAATCCCGTTCTACTATTATGAAAAGGCTGCGGACGGCTTTGGAAAATCCGTATGTCCGATTAATTGCTCATCCGACTGGCCGGCTGATTGGCAGAAGACAAGGCTATGATGTTGACATCGATTTATTGATTGAATGGGCGAAAGAAACGAATACGGCCTTAGAATTGAATGCCAATCCGCACCGTTTGGATTTATCTGCGGATCATTTGCGAAAAGCTCAAGAAGCAGGTGTAAAATTTTTTATCAACACGGATGCCCATGCCGTTGATCAATTGCGGTTTATGGAAATCGGAGTGAAAGCGGCAAGAAAGGGCTGGATCAAACGGAAAAATATATTGAATACATTGGATGCAAAACAGATGAAACGTTTTTTACAGATCCCTTAATATGGTCATTTGGATGGTTCATTTTGGAGAATACTTATGGTATGATCCATCAACCTTTTTCAGCATAGCTTTATACAAATCGAATGATGCTTGATGGGAGAGATTGCTCATTGAATAAGAAAGTATTGGCAACGTTAGAATTTGATAAAATTAAGCAACAATTGGAACAGCACGCCTCTTCTTCATTGGGAATTGAAAAAATCGACGCTCTCTTTCCTTCTGCTGATTTTTCTGAAGTGGTTCATTGGCAGGAGGAAACGGATGAAGCGGCAACCGTTTTACGAGTAGCAGGACATGCTCCTTTAGATGGGCTGCATAATATCCGTCCACACGTGAAAAGAGCCAAAATCGGGGGATTGCTCAATGGCGAAGAATTGATTCAAATTGCTGGAACGATATACTCAGGACGGATGATGAAAAAGTTTATCGCCGAACTGGTTGAAAACGGGGAAAAGTTACCGATTTTATCAGAACAAACAGAACAGATCCCTGTGTTGACGGAGCTGGAGCATGACATTAAACGCGCTGTCGATGAAAACGGAGAGATCTTGGATTCTGCCAGTTCGACATTAAGAGAGGTCCGTAGTCAAATCAGGATTCATGAAGGAAGAATTCGCGAACGTCTGGAAAGCATGATTCGATCCAAAAATGCGCAGAAAATGCTTTCGGATGCCATCGTTACGATTCGGAATGATCGCTACGTCATCCCGGTGAAACAAGAATATCGCCACCACTATGGCGGGATTGTCCATGATCAGTCATCTTCAGGACAAACTCTCTTTATTGAACCGGAATCGATTGTTCAATTAAATAACCAATTAAAGCAATTGAAGCTGAAAGAACAGGAAGAAATCGAAAAAATTTTAAGAGAGTTGTCGGCGAAAGTACAGGAAAATGCCGATGAACTGCTGGTCATTGTTCAAGTGATGGGTGATTTGGATTTTATTTTTGCCAAAGCGAAATTGGCCAAGAGCATGAAAGCCTCTAAACCGTTGATGAATCGAGAAGGATATATAAGGATTCATCAAGCGCGTCATCCCTTGCTGCCGATAGAGGAAGCCGTACCCAACGATATTGAACTGGGGAAAGATTATACAGCGATCGTCATTACCGGACCGAATACCGGAGGGAAAACCGTTACGCTGAAAACCATCGGTCTTTTAACGTTAATGGCACAATCCGGTCTGCAAATACCGGCTCAGGAAGGTTCGGAAATGGCCGTTTTTCATTCCGTATTTGCCGATATCGGGGATGAACAATCCATTGAACAGAGCTTAAGTACGTTTTCTTCCCATATGGTGAATATTGTAGACATTTTAAAGGAAGTGACGGGGGAGAGCTTGGTGCTGTTTGATGAACTCGGAGCAGGGACTGATCCACAGGAAGGAGCGGCTCTTGCCATTTCGATCTTGGATGAAGTGCTTGAAGTAGGGGCCAGGGTAGTGGCAACCACCCACTATCCTGAATTGAAAGCCTATGGATACAACCGAGACGGAGTCATCAATGCCAGTGTTGAGTTTAATGTGGAAACATTAAGCCCAACTTATCGTTTGCTCATCGGCGTTCCCGGACGCAGCAACGCTTTTGAAATTTCCGAGCGTTTAGGATTAAATCATAAGATCATTGAACGGGCAAGACAATATACGGGTGCCGATACAAACGAAGTAGAAAATATGATTGCTTCTTTAGAGAGAAGCAGAAAATTNGCCGAAAAAGAAGAACAAGAGGCAAGAGATTATTTAAAATCGGCTGAAAANCTTTTAAAAGATTTGCAAAACCAGATGCAAGAGTTTTATGAGAAAAAAGAAGAAATGTACAGCCGCGCTGAAAGAGAAGCNTCCANNATTGTCGAAAAGGCGAAAGAAGAAGCGGAAGAAATCATTCGCCATTTAAGAAAACTGCGCNTGGAAAAGAATGCNGAAGTAAAAGAGCATGAATTNATCGAAGCGAGAAAGCGGTTGTCTGATGCCNTGCCGGAGATAGACAAAAAAACACCGCAACCAAAAGCGAAAAAGACCCGTTCCTTTATGCCGGGAGATGAAGTAAAAGTGTTGTCCTTCGGTCAAAAAGGAACGATACTCGAAAAAGTCGACGGGAACGAATGGCTCGTTCAAGTCGGCATTTTAAAAATGAATGTCAATGAATCGGATCTTGAATACATTCCTTCGCAAAAAAAGGTCGATCCGAAACCGTTGGCTACCGTAAAGGGAAAAGATTATCATGTGGGCTTAGAACTGGATTTGCGCGGGGAACGCTATGAAGATGCTTTGATAAAAGTAGAAAAATATATTGACGATGCCGTATTGGCCGGATATCCGCGTGTTTCCATTATTCACGGGAAAGGAACAGGGGCTTTAAGAAAAGGAGTACAAGAGCTGTTGAAGCGTCATCGATCAGTGAAAAGCATCCGTCTCGGAGAAGCGGGGGAAGGCGGCAGCGGCGTCACAGTGGTTGAACTGAAGTAAAATCCATATTGGCAAGTCTTCACCTTTTTCCTTCTCTTTAAACAAGCTCCACAACGTATTGGGGAGATGAAACAATGGAAAAATTGGCCAAAGTGCTGCTTGTTTGCTGCGGAGCATTTTTTATTCTTGGAATCATATATTTAGTCTTTTTTGCTTAAAAAGGTCGAACCTCTTTCGATTTTGGAGGGAGGTTCGATCTTTTTTCTTTGATTGTGAATAGGATAAATATATTGTATAATTCGTATATAATATTTTAAATTTTCCAAAAAATATCGAAGGGGGAGTTCGATGACGGATAAACCATGGCTTAAACATTATCCGGAGGAAATTCCTGCTACACTTTCATATGAGCCTATTCCGATTCAATCCTATTTAACTCGAGCAGCCGAAGAATATGCCGGGAACACGGCCATCCAGTTTATGGGGAAGAAAATGACCTTTCTAGAAGTGTATGAATCTGCTTTAAAGTTAGCGGGATATTTGCGCAAAATTGGCGTGCAAAAAGGAGACAGAGTGGCGATCATGCTTCCTAATTGTCCCCAAAGCGTGATCGGATACTTCGGTGTACTATACGCTGGTGGCGTCGTCGTACAGACAAATCCGCTCTATATGGAAAGAGAACTGGCATACCAAATGGAGGATTCCGGTGCAAAAGTGATTTTTACGCTGGATGTTCTTTACCCTCGAGTGGCGAAGATCATGGACAAGACGGACATTGAACATGTCATTGTCACAGCTATCAAAGATTATTTACCCTTTCCTAAAAATACTATCTATTCTCAAATGCAAAAAAAACAAACAGGAATATTGGTAAAAGTGCATCATAGAGGGAACATTCATTTATTTGATGTGGTTTTGAAAAACGAAACGGCGAATGAAATCGATGAAGATTTCGATTTTGAAGAAGATCTTGCTCTTTTGCAGTACACGGGGGGAACAACGGGATTCCCAAAAGGGGTCATGCTGACTCATAAAAACCTTGTTGCAAACGCTTCCATGAGTGACGCTTGGCTGTACAAGTGCCGCAAAGGGGAAGAATCGGTATTGGCGCTGCTCCCATTTTTCCATGTTTATGGAATGACGGCTGTCATGATTTTATCCGTTATGCAAGCTTATAAAATGATTATATTGCCGAAATTTAATGTCAAAACGACACTAAAGACGATTGAAAAAGAACGTCCCACTTTGTTTCCCGGTGCGCCAACGATGTACATTGGTTTGCTCAACCATCCTGATATCAGCAAATATGATCTTTCCTCCATTAAATGCTGTATTAGCGGATCGGCTCCATTGCCGTTAGAAGTCCAGAAAAAATTTGAAGAAGTGACAGGCGGAAAATTAGTGGAAGGTTACGGATTAAGCGAATCTTCTCCTGTTACCCATGCCAATTTACTGTGGGGCAGAAAGGCGGAAGGAAGCATAGGGCTCCCTTGGCCGGATACAGATGCAGCTATTTTATCGCTGGAAACCGGAGATCCGCTTCCCCCTCATGAAATTGGCGAGTTGGCTGTAAAGGGGCCGCAAGTGATGAAAGGGTACTGGAATCGTCCCGAGGAGACAGCGGCCGTTTTGCGAAACGGCTGGCTTTTGACAGGGGATATCGGTTACATGGACGAAGAAGGATTTTTTTACATCGTCGACCGCAAGAAAGATATCATTATTGCAGGAGGCTATAATATTTATCCTCGCGAGGTGGAAGAAGTTCTGTACGAACATGAAGCGGTTCAGGAAGCTGTCGTAGCCGGGGTTCCGGATCCTTACCGTGGGGAAACTGTCAAGGCCTATGTTGTACTGAAAAAAGGCGCGGTTGCAACGGAAAAAGAGTTGGATGCTTTTGTCCGAAAACGTTTGGCAGCCTACAAAGTACCACGAATTTACGAGTTTCGGGAAGAATTGCCGAAAACCACAATGGGAAAAATATTGCGGCGTGCTCTTACAGAAGAAGAAAAAGAAAATTTAGGCAAAAACGAAAAAGAAGCTGAATAAGAAAAAATAATGATGAACCTTTCTATTGACAGTATGGGAGAAAAAAGATAAGATTCATTTATGAATGAATGATCATTCATAAATGATGATGTGTAGTTTGAAAGGGGATTGTCTTGAGAAGAAACAAACCGAAATACCATCAAATTATTGACGCGGCCGTGATTACGATTGCCGAAAACGGCTATCATCAAACACAAGTTTCAAAGATCGCCAAGCAGGCGGGAATAGCCGACGGCACCATTTACTTGTATTTTAAAAATAAAGAAGACATTTTAATTTCATTGTTTCAAGAAAAAATGGCGAATTTCATCGAAAAAATTAAAGAAGTCATAGCAGGGAAACAAACGGCTGCAGAGAAAATATTCATGATGATAGAAAATCATTTTCGAATTCTTTCTCAAAACCCGAAATTGGCAGTAGTAACGCAGCTGGAACTAAGGCAGTCCAATCAAGAATTACGCCGACGCATCAATAATGTGTTGAAAGAATATTTAGATTTTATAGAGCAAATTCTTCGCGAAGGAGTGGAAAGCGGGGAATTTGCTCCTGATCTTGATACTCGCCTAGCTCGTCAAATGCTGTTTGGGACGATCGATGAAATCGCTACAACATGGGTCATGAACAAACAAAAATATGACCTTGTGGCTCTCGCACCAACTGTAGCCAAACTGTTATTAAAGGGGTTTTTAGGAGAAAAATGATTTTCCGTTGTATAAGGGGATGGTAAAGAAATGGAATATCTTTTATGGCAACGACAAGGAAATGTGGCGGAAGTGATCTTGGATCGCCCGCCTGCAAACGCTTTAGCGAATGAGGTCATTTCAGAATTGGATTTGCTCTTGGATGAATTGGAGAACGAGCCGAATGTCCGAGTGGTTCTTATTTACGGAAAAGGGAGATTTTTTTCCGCGGGAGCGGATATTAAGGAATTTGCAACTGTCAAAGATGGCAAAAAATTTTCTTCTCTCGCTTCTCATGGGCAGCAAGTGTTTAATCGCATTGAACATTTCTCCAAACCTGTAATTGCCGCTATTCATGGAGCGGCATTGGGGGGAGGTTTGGAATTAGCCATGAGCTGCCACATTCGCCTTGTGACGGAAAATAGCAAATTAGGTTTACCGGAGCTTAGCCTTGGGTTAGTCCCTGGTTTTGCCGGCTCCCAGCGACTGCCTCGTTATGTCGGTACCGGAAAGGCAGCCGAGATGCTTTTTACAAGTGAACCGATTTCGGGAAGTGAAGCGGTTCAATGGGGGCTTGCCAACGATGTTTGCAAGGAGGAAGAACTTCTACCGCGGGCACGGGAATTAGCAGCAAAAATTGCGAAGAAGAGTCCGCTTTCACTGAAAGCGGCTATTGAACTATTAAATTATTCCAAGCAAGGCGATTTTCAAAAAGGGATGGAGAAAGAAGCTGAATGGTTCGGCAAAGTTTTTGAATCGAAAGATGGGCAAGAGGGGATAAAAGCTTTTATCGAAAAACGAGCTCCTGTTTTTAAAGGAGAGTAGACATTTTGTCCATTTAATTATCCGAACATTATTAAAAGGATGAATATTATGATACAGGAGGGAGACGAATGAACATCTTTGTGTTGTTAAAAAGAACGTTTGACACGGAAGAAAAAATCACGATTACCAATGGATCCATTGATGAAGAGGGTGCGGAATTCATCATCAATCCATATGATGAATACGCCGTTGAAGAAGCTATTCAAATCCGTGATGCTCACGGCGGAGAAGTGACTGTTGTAACCGTCGGAGGCGAAGAAAGTGAAAAACAACTGCGCACTGCTCTTGCGATGGGAGCTGACAAAGCGGTTTTAATCAATGTTGAAGACGATTTAGAAGACGGGGACCAATTTACAACGGCGAAAATTTTGGCTGAATTTTTAAAAGATAAAGAGGCGGATGTGATTTTAGCGGGGAATGTGGCGATAGACGGCGGCAGCGGGCAAGTGGGGCCGCGTGTAGCAGAACTATTAGGCATTCCATATGTGACAACGATCACTGAGATTGAAATAAAGGGGACGCAAGCAAAATTGATCCGTGATGTGGAAGGGGATTCGGAAGTCATTGAAACTTCCCTGCCGTTGCTCGTAACGGCACAGCAAGGATTAAACGAACCTCGTTATCCGTCGCTTCCCGGAATCATGAAAGCGAAGAAAAAGCCGCTTGATGAATTAGAACTGGATGATTTGGATCTTGAAGAAGAGGATGTTGAACCAAAAACGAAAACGATTGAAGTGTTTCTGCCTCCAAAAAAAGAAACAGGAAAAATATTGGAAGGCGATTTAAGTGATCAAGTAAAAGAGCTGGTTCAATTGCTGCATACGGAAGCAAAAGTAGTGTAATGGAAAGGGAACAAGAAACAGGAGGGTCGAATATGGCACGAAAAGTGTTGGTATTAGGAGAAGTTCGTGAAGGAGCACTCAGAAACATTTCGTTTGAAGCTTTGTCTGCGGGTAAAACAATAGCGGAAGGCGGAGAAGTAGTTGGCGTCATCATAGGTGATTCGATAAAAAACTTAGGGGAACAGCTCATCCATTACGGAGCGGATCGAGTGGTTGTGGTTGAGAATGAACAATTAAAACAATATACACCAGATGGATATGCTCAAGCTTTTTTGGCAGTGGTCGAATCAGAAAAGCCAGATGGCATTGTTTTTGGCCATACGGCACTGGGGAAAGATTTGTCCCCTAANATCGCCAGCAAACTGAATACAGGGCTGATTTCCGACGCGACGGCGGTCGAAATTGCAGGGGGAAACATCGTCTTTACTCGCCCGATATATTCGGGAAAAGCGTTTGAAAAGAAAATAGTCACGGATGGAATCGTTTTTGCTACAGTCCGCCCGAATAATATTATACCTCTTGAAAAAGATGAATCCCGGACCGGCGAAGTCACATCTGTTCAAGCCGATATTAAAGACATACGCACCGTGGTAAAAGAAGTGGTGCGGAAAGCGAGCGAAGGAGTAGATTTAACGGAAGCTAAAGTGATTGTTTCCGGGGGACGCGGCGTAAAAAGCGCAGAGGGCTTTAAAGTGCTGAAAGAACTGGCGGATGTCCTTGGCGGTGCGGTGGGAGCTTCTCGAGGAGCGTGTGATGCGGGATATTGCGACTACTCTATGCAAATTGGACAAACGGGAAAAGTGGTTACGCCTGATCTTTATATTGCTTGCGGCATATCGGGAGCCATTCAGCATTTGGCCGGGATGTCCAACTCAAAAGTGATTGTAGCCATTAATAAAGATCCGGAAGCAAATATTTTCAGCGTAGCCGACTACGGAATCGTTGGAGACTTNTTNCAAGTAGTGCCGATATTGACAGAAGAATTCAAAAAATTAAAGATAGCTTCTTCGTAANNCAATCAAAAAACGGCCATGGATTTGTCGAGGCCGTTTTTTGATTGGATGTTTGATTAAAAACGTTCGTCCGCTGCTTTTGTAATAGAGATAAAGAATAGAATTCAAGTAGATCGGGGAAAATGCAAATTGCAAACAAAAAATTAGCATTCCAATTTAAAGGATGGTATACTGTCCCTAGTACCTGAAAGGAAATAAGGAGGATTGGTAATAATGGCTATTGTTAAAGCTACTGATCAAACATTTGATTCTGAAACAAGCAGCGGTCTTGTTTTAGCNGATTTTTGGGCTCCGTGGTGCGGACCTTGTAAAATGATTGCTCCAGTTTTGGAAGAAATTGATGCAGAAATGAATGATAAATTAAAGATCGTGAAACTGGACGTGGATGAAAACCAAGAAACGGCCAGAAAATTCGGTGTTATGAGTATCCCGACTTTATTCTTGTTTAAAGATGGAGAAATAGTGGATAAAGTCATCGGATATCAACCGAAAGAAGCGTTAACTGAACTCATTAATAAACACGCTTAATGAATGTTGCCGCACTCATAATTCTCCNTCATTTCGAGGAATGCGGTAAAATCGAAGGTAAGCATCTCAATGTTATTGAGTTGAGGGCTTGCCTTTTTATTTTGGATCAGCATGATTTTGGTTTTTCATGAAATGGAAAAGACTTAACTTTTTTCAATGAAAGGAATATTAACGAGTGTCTCAACAGGACGATGACAACCGTTTTCTTGAAAATGGCTGTTTTGCTTTTTCCAAATGGAATAGGGTGGGTGACCCGTTTCATTTGGAAAGGGTAGCCTTCTTAAAATGAGAAGAATGGCGGGTGAATCGCCGAGTATGCATGCCAAAACAGCCAAAGCAAGAAAAAAGCGGGTGCGTGATTGTTTTCTCCATTCGTTTGCGAGAAGTCTCCCATTTTCACGGTGAAACGAATCAATACAGAAGAAACGAAAATGGTGTCAGCGATCCAATGTATGAACATGAACGTTTTTGAGCATGGGAAAACATAAAATGGTTCTTGTATATAGGCAATCGTTCAGCTAAAATATACGAGTCTTTAAAGAAGCTCTCACTACAAACAGATGAAAGTGAAATTGGTTCACCAGGTGGTCCAGGAGGTGGCGATCATGAACGATATAATCAAGCATAAATTAGCTCTTCTTCCCGACCAGCCTGGCTGCTATTTAATGAAAGACCGTCATGGAACGATCATTTACGTCGGAAAAGCAAAAGTGTTGAAAAATCGGGTTCGNTCTTATTTCACCGGGTCTCATGACGGGAAAACCCAGCGGCTGGTCAACGAGATTGAAGACTTTGAATATATTGTAACNTCTTCTAACATTGAAGCGTTAATATTGGAAATGAATTTAATAAAGAAGCATGATCCGAAATATAATGTCATGCTCAAGGATGACAAAAGCTATCCTTATATAAAATTGACNGCGGAACGGCATCCTCGCCTGATTACAACAAGAAAGGTAAAAAAAGATAAAGGCAAATATTTCGGACCNTATCCNAATGTGGGAGCGGCGAATGATACGAAAAAGCTGCTCGATAGGCTNTACCCTTTGCGAAAATGTTCCACTCTTCCCGATCGAGTCTGCTTATATTATCATTTAGGCCAATGTTTAGCTCCTTGTGTCAATCATGTCCCGGAAGAAACGTACAAAAAAATGACGGAGGAAATTACCCGTTTCTTAAATGGCGGCTATCAAGAGATTAAAGATGAATTGATGAAAAAGATGTCTGAAGCGGCGGAAAATCTCGAATTTGAACGAGCAAAAGAATATCGGGATCAAATTGCCCATATCGAGGCGACGATGGAAAAACAAAAAATAACAACGAACGACTTTACGGACCGTGATGTATTCGGTTATGCCGTTGACAAAGGNTGGATGTGTGTTCAAGTCTTTTTNGTCAGACAGGGGAAGCTGATCGAAAGAGATGTTTCGATGTTCCCCATTTACAATGAAGATGAGGAAGAATTTTTAACCTTTCTCGGACAATTTTATTCCAAAGCCCATCATATAAAGCCGAAAGAAATTTTGCTGCCTGAAAACGTGGACATCGAGTTGGCGGAACAACTGATCCAAGTCAAAATGATTCAGCCGAAAAAAGGGCAAAAAAAAGAATTAGTTAAGATGGCGGTAAAAAATGCGGCGATCGCTCTTCAAGAAAAATTCTCGCTTATCGAAAGAGACGAAGAAAGAACGATCAAAGCGGTTGAAAAACTAGGGGNAGCGATGGGAATATCCACCCCATTGCGAATTGAAGCATTTGATAATTCGAATATTCAAGGCACGGATCCTGTTTCCGCCATGGTTGTTTTTATCGATGGAAAACCTGAAAAGAAGGAGTATCGCAAATATAAGATTAAATCCGTTCAAGGTCCGGACGATTATGAATCGATGAGAGAAGTGGTTCGAAGACGATATACAAGGGTATTAAAGGAACAATTGCCGCTTCCCGATTTAATTTTGATCGATGGTGGAAAAGGGCAAGTCGAAGCCGCAAAAGATGTATTGGAAAATGAACTCAATTTGTCGATTCCGGTTGCAGGGCTTGCCAAAGATGAAAAACACCGCACATCAGAGTTATTATTTGGCGATCCTCTGCAGATTGTCCCATTAAAGCGGAACAGTCAAGAGTTTTATTTGCTGCAAAGAATTCAGGATGAAGTGCATCGTTTTGCCATTACCTTTCATCGGCAGCTGAGGGGAAAAACNGCTTTTCGATCNGCACTTGATGATATTGAGGGAGTCGGACCGAAAAGGAAAAAACTTCTGCTAAAACATTTCGGATCATTAAAAAGAATGAAAGAAGCAGAATTAGAAGAGTTTACGAAAATCGGTATTCCCGAAAAGATCGCCCGCAACATTAAG
>JGI25330J36431_1000616_pt1 | contig 12309 bp, 9 predicted proteins | sample HigsolmetaAR205D_FD_36431 | JGI IMG/M metagenome (IMG submission 36431) | reverse complement strand
ACTTGAGTTGAAAAATAAAGATTGCTGCGCTGCTGGTAGTATAGTGATGAAAAGAAAAAAAAGAATTTAAAGTAGGTGCAACAGCTTTAGTGGAGGAGCAATAATGATTAGCATACAAAAAGATTCGGATGCTGCAATTATCTTGTTCACCCGATATCTGCCAAACGTATTTTCTTGTTCCTTTAAAGTAGTCCGATCCCAAACTTCGATAAACATTTGAATCCGCCTTACTACTAAATACGTTCCGTTCACGAGCCAATCAGGTCCGTCACCGGGCTGCACCCAAACGTATTGATTCATTTCAGCAGAATTTTTCACATTTGGATTCACTGTTCCATCCTTAAAGCCAAATAAATTTCGCGGCGTTTCCTTTTTCGGACTCGCTTGCTTTGTACGCTGGAAGCCGGCCTGTGCCCAGCGAAGAACCGCTTTGCCGCGGGCAATTCTCGCTAAATTTCTAACCGCATGGAAGGCAACCTGCAAATCATCCGAGCATGCTTGAATACAAAGATCTCCGCCTGTCCACTGCTCTTCCAATGAATCAAGCGGAAACTTCGGCAGTTCTTTTAGTTCATCCGGCTGCTTTTTTTGCAAACCAAATCTATCCTTGTTGTTTTTTGTAAAAAGCGTCGGGCCGACGCCGAAAGTAATGGTTAAATTTGACGCATTAAGTCCTGCAGCTTCCCCCGTATCATCTGGAGGAAGGTATTTATTATTAGCTGGATCTCCAACCGATTTGCCTTCTGTCATAGCTGCGGCAGCCTTCGTCCATTCTTTAAAAAGCTGAATAAGCTCGTTTCTGCCTTCAGCCGTCACGTCAAAAGCAGCAAAATAAATGTGGTTTTGCACTTCAGTTGCAATGCCTGCCTGATGTTTTCCGTAAAACGGAACAACCGCATTTGTATTTTCTTTTTTTTGAGAGGTCGGCAACACGTCAGCCAATGCTAGCGCTCCACCAATGCCGGATGCACCGATTAGCACGCCGACTCCTCCGATGCCCGCAGCCTTCAACACATCTCGTCTTGATACGTTCTTGTTAAAGACAGATGTCGTTTCTTTTTTATCAGGTTCAGACATTGGCTATCCCTCCAGTACAACCCCTAGTTTAGAAAGAGGCTCTGCCAGTTCATTGATCGATTGGCTCAATTCTTTTACTTGATCCTTGGTCAGCTCAGTATATGAAATATACCCGTCGCCTTTTTTATATTTGTCAAGAAGTGCATAAACTGCTTGAAACCGCTGTTCGATTTCCTTAGCGAGCGCCTCATCCTTTTCCTTAAGGGCAGGGCTCATTAATTCATAAATCTTTTCAGCACCCTCAACATTGGCAACAAAATCGTATAAATCTGTATGGGAATAACGATCCTCTTCCCCTGTAACTTTTGATGTTGAAACTTCATTTAAAAGGTCGACTGCGCCGGTGATCAAAAGATCGGGTGTCACATCAACAGTTTCAACTTTTGCGCGCAAAAGCTTCACATCTTTTATAAGCTGCTCAGCATATTTTTCATAGCCTTTCGTCGTATTTTCAACCCAGAGTCCCTTTTCAATCCGGTGATAACCTCCCCACTCTGCATCAGGGACATCACCTTCACGAGCGTCAATTTTCGGATCGAGTTCTGCAAACGCTTCAGCAATTGGTTCAGAACGCTCATAGTGCATGCGAGCCGGCGCATAAAGTTCTTTTGCTTTTTCCACATCCCCAGCAATCACTGCATTGGCAAACTCTTCTGTCTTAACAAATTCATCTATTTCAGCGATCGCAAACGTGCGATAATCTGTAGATATTTGATTTAAATCAACTTGGGAGCTTTCTTTCGCTGTCTCTTTTTTTGCCGGTTCTGTTGTTGAACTTTCATTTGATTGGGAACAGCTAAACAACAAACTGCTTGATAAAAATAATATGACAGGCAATTTATAGCGCTTCATGCGATCAACAACCCCTCAAATTAATGATTTTCATTCTCAATTATATTGAGAATGAAAATCAACTTCAATAGTTTTTTTTCCTGTTACTAGAACTTAAAGGTGAAAATTGTATGTCAATATTGCTCGCTAGATACGCCTATACGTTTTACTGCATGAAAATATTGAATGACTAACATCCTCGAAATGCAAATGTTAAGATACTTCCAGAATTTCAGTCTTTCAGTTTCATATATTTGATTATGACGAAAAATCATTTAATCAATGTTTGGTCAACACAACGTTTCATTGTTTTCACCGCATCATAATAATCTGATTTTGACAATGAAAAGTTCCATGGCTGTCGCTTGGATCGTTTTCATTTTCACGATGACCTATGAAGCGTTTATCTAAAAAACTTTTCCAGACAAGTCGCTATCTAAAATAAAAAACTGTTCAGCAGTAAAAGCTTTAATTCAACGATTAGCGTATTTTAAAAGGAATTTTGCATAAAAAGTCGAATGTTCATATTGGTGGAAAATGTGGGAAGGAGGAGAAAAATGAGTATCGTTGATCCTTTGAAACACGAAATTTGGCGCCGTTTTGTTCGNGAGGGAGTATTGGATCATGGGAGGATGAATAAAAGAATTGAAGAGTCATGGTATATTTGCCGCCGACAAAATGTCGATCCTTACGATGGAAAAGGAAGGATTGTGCTCGATTCGCAGCTGTTGACGGAAAGAAGGAAAAAGAATCAAAGATTGCTTCAAATTGCTGCTCCGATATTAGNACATTTGGAAAAAGTGTTTCAAGAAACGAAATCAATTCTTCTTCTCGCTGATAGTAACGGATACGTTTTGTATATGAACGGCCATAAACAGGCCATGAACAAGGCAGAANCAATCAANTTTATTGAGGGGGTGAAGTGGACTGAAGATGAGGTGGGGACGAACGCAATTGGAACAACATTGAGGATTCGTGAACCTATTACGGTTACTGGGTTAGAGCATTACTCTCTTGCTTCTCAGCAGTGGGTATGTTCAGCCACGCCGATCTATGACGAAAAAAAAGAACTTGTCGGAATTATCGACTTATCTTACCCCATCGACTGCTCTCAATTTTCCAACCATGCCTTAGCCACTGTTGTCGCTGCAGCGTATACGATTGAACAACAATTTCACATGAGAAAAAAGGACGATATGTTGGAGTTGCTTAAATATTCATCGAAAGTGAAAAATCCTCATTTCCCTTCAATGATATGTGATGATCAAGGGAAGATTGTATGGATCAACCATTGTTTACGTTCTTTCTTCGCGAGCATGATGGATCAACCGCTTGAAGAAATTTGTGATAAAAATTGGCGAATCAAAACGAAGACTCCTATTTTTTCTTCCATTTACCATGATTTGATTGGCTATGAAGTTACCCTGCAGAAGACGAATCATCATGAAGCTTTTCCATTTCCTACAACAATTTATCACTTTGAAGGAGTAGTTGGAAAAAGCTTATCATTTCAAAATCTTTTAAAGATCTGTGAAAAAGTTGCAAAAACGGAGTCGACTGTTTGTATCATGGGAGAAACAGGAACAGGAAAAGAACTCATTGCTCGTTCGATTCATCAAAATAGTGTGAGAAAAAATAAGCCGTTTGTTGCAGTAAATTGCGGAGCTATTCCAAAGGAATTGATCGGCAGCGAGTTATTTGGTTACGTTGACGGAGCATTTACAGGAGCCAAACGGACGGGACATAAAGGGAAATTTGTTCAGGCTGACGGCGGAACCATTTTTCTTGATGAAATCGGCGAAATACCGTCGGAAATGCAAGTAGCGCTTTTAAGAGTGCTTCAGGAAAAAGAAGTTGTACCGATTGGCGGGGAAAAGCCCGTTCCTGTTGATATAAGAGTCATAACTGCAACACATCGCAATTTATACAAATTAGTAAAGGAAGGAAAGCTGCGTGAAGATTTATTTTACCGCATTTATGTATGCACGCTTAACGTTCCGCCATTAAGAGAGCGTAAAGAAGATATCCCATTCTTTATTGAGTATTATTGTCAAAAAAATGATTGGCTCATTTCTTTTCCAGATGATGTCATACAGTTGTTTTCAGCTTATCACTGGCCCGGAAATATAAGGGAGCTGTTTAACGTGCTCGAGCGTATACGAGTGGAATATGGAGACCGTATTCCATCCATTTCCCACTTGAAATCCATGCTGATTGCTTGGGAGCAAGAACAGGAAAATTCCGAAACATTCCATAAAGGTAATTTGTCGTATCGGGATCAGCTAGAAAGAGAACGCATTCTAAATATGTTGAAGAAAACAAATGGAAATATTGGTGAGGCGGCTGCTGCGTTAAATATCTCTCGAAGTACACTGTATCGCAAATTAAAAAAATATAAATTGAGCTAATTTGCGACAAAACGATAAAAATTAGGACAAAATGAGATGAAAAAAATATNTTTNATAAAGCGCTTACAAAGAATGTTGATTTGTAAGCATTTTTTTATTGGCATGATAGTTGCAAATGAAAAAAGTGAAGCCAATCAAATAGGAGGTTATCTTTATGACGATTGCCAAATCAACATCTACTCCCATTACACAAGAAAAAGCAAAATGGATATTTCAGAAAATGCATGAAATTCGCCAGTTTGAGGACAAGGTTCATGAAATTTTCAGCAAAGGAGTGCTGCCTGGCTTTGTCCATTTATATGCTGGCGAGGAAGCGGTCGCTGTAGGAATTTGCGCGCATTTAGATGACAAAGATTATATCACAAGTACGCATCGNGGACATGGACATTGCATTGCCAAAGGCTGTGATTTGAACGGAATGATGTCTGAAATTTACGGAAAGGCAACAGGATTGTGCAACGGAAAAGGAGGATCGATGCATATTGCCGATGTTGAAAAAGGAATGCTTGGGGCCAACGGAATTGTCGGCGGGGGGTTCCCGCTAGCTGTTGGGGCAGGCCTGACAGCAAAATTGAAGAAGTCGGGAGCGGTTGCAGTTTGTTTTTTCGGAGACGGCGCGAACAATCATGGAACATTTCATGAAGGTATTAATCTTGCAGCTATATGGAAATTGCCTGTTGTTTTTGTGGCGGAAAACAACGGATATGCAGAAGCGACCCCATTTGAATATGCATCCAGCTGTAAAAACATTGCGGATCGGGCTCAAGCCTATAATATCCCGGGAGAAGTGGTCGACGGCAAAGATGTGGTAGCTGTATATGAGGCGGCAGAAAGAGCAGTTGCACGAGCTCGAAATGGAGAGGGCCCGACATTAATTGAATGTAAGACATATCGGAATTACGGACATTTTGAAGGTGACGCCCAGACTTACAAATCTGCGGAAGAAAAACAAAAGCATTTACAGGAGAATGATGCAATTGCAAAATTCCGCCATTACATTCTTTCCAATCAATTAATATCCGAACAAGAATTATTAAATATCGAACAACAGGTAACAAAAGCGGTTGAGGAGGCGGTACATTTTGCTGAAAAAAGCCCGTTTCCGTCTGCTGAGGATCTTTTAAAGGACGTTTATGTATCTTATTAAATCAAAGGAGTTAGGAGGAACGAAAAATGGCAAGAAAAATTTCTTTTTCTGGTGCGGTCAATGAAGCTATGAAGCTGGCAATGCGCAAAGATCAAAATGTTATTTTACTTGGAGAAGACGTTGCAGGAGGAGCGAATGTGGATCATTTGCAGGACGATGAAGCTTGGGGAGGAGTAATGGGGGTTACGAAAGGTCTTGTTCAAGAGTTTGGAAGAGAAAGAGTGTTGGATACGCCTATTGCGGAGGCCGGCTATATTGGTGCAGCAGTTACCGCCGCAGCAACAGGACTAAGACCGATTGCCGAATTAATGTTTAACGATTTTATCGGCAGCTGCTTAGATGAAGTTATGAACCAAGCGGCAAAACTTCGTTATATGTTCGGAGGCAAGGCGAAGGTGCCTGTAACGATACGAACAATGCACGGTGCCGGCTTTCGAGCGGCGGCGCAGCATTCCCAAAGCCTGTATGCCCTTTTTACCCATATACCCGGTTTAAAAGTCGTTGTTCCTTCTACACCGGCGGATGCGAAGGGACTGTTGCTTACCTCCATCTTTGACGATGATCCCGTTATCTTTTTTGAAGATAAAACACTTTATAACCTAAAAGGAGAAGTAGAGGAAGGATTTTATACGATCCCGTTTGGAAAAGCGGATATCAAACGGGAAGGCAGCGATTTGACCATCGTAGCGATAGGGAAGCAAGTGCACACGGCCTTGAAGGCTGCCGACATATTAAAAACGAGAGGAGTCGAAACGGAGGTAATTGATCCGAGAACACTGTCCCCGCTTGATGAAGAAACGATTTTATCTTCTGTATCGAAGACAGGCCGGTTAATTGTCATTGATGAGGCAAATCCTCGCTGCAGTGCAGCTGCTGACATTTCCGCTCTTGTAGCAGATAAAGGATTTGATTATCTGGATGGACCAATTAAGCTGATTACGGCTCCGCATTGTCCGGTTCCTTTTTCGCCTGCGCTGGAGGATCTTTACTTGCCGACACCGGAAAAAGTGCTTAAGGCAGCGGCTGAAATAATTGGAGACGAAGCGATCGTGACCGCATAAAAAAGCTGTGCGTGTTGATGAATGGAGACATCAACACGCATAGCATTTCTAGTATTCATCAAAGGAGAGATGAAACATGACAGTTGAAATTATCATGCCAAAGCTGGGAATGAGCATGGAAGAAGGAACGGTAGTAGAGTGGTTAAAGAAAAAGGGCGATCCAGTAAAAAAAGGAGAACCAGTTGTGGTGATCAGCTCTGATAAGATTGAAAAGGATATCGAAGCACCGCAAGATGGCGTGTTATTAGAGATTGCTGCCGAGCAGGATGAAACAGTGGAAGTAGGAAAAGCCATTGGCTATATCGGTCAAGAAGGGGAGGTAATCAACAACATAACGAACGATGCTGCCCAAGAAGTGGCGACAACCATTTTGAAAGAAGAAAGCTTATCTTCTCAAACAACAATTCGCGTTTCACCTGCCGCCCGAAAACTAGCACGTGAAGCCGGGATTGATTTGAGCAGTATTTCGGGTTCAGGGCCAAAAGGAAGAATTACAAGAGCGGACGTTGAAAAAGCGATTCAATCGAAAAAAGCATCCCCCCATTTAGAACCTGAACAAGAAGTAGTAATCCCGACAAATAAGCCGGCGGAAGAGCAAGAAGATATTGCAGTAAAAACTGTCACTGGCATGCGTAAAGTGATTGCATCAAGGATGTTTACAAGTCTGCATCAGACAGCACAGCTGACGATTCATATGAAAGCCGATGTGACCTCTTTATTTGAGCTGCAAGAAAAGATTAAAAGCGAACTGCAGGATGAGCAGAATTTAAAATTGACTATTACTGACTTTGTAGCTAAGGCGGTCATTCTGTCGCTGCGAAATCAAAAGCAAATGAACAGTTTGTATGAAAATGGGCAGATTCAAACGTATGATTCAGTGCATTTAGGCATTGCAGTTGCATTGGAGAACGGGCTCGTTGTGCCGGTTTTGCGCCATGCCGACAAGCTTTCCTTAAACGAAATTTCGAAAAATATCAAGGAACTAAGTAAGAAGGCAAGAGAAGGAAATGTAAGCAGCGAAGAAATGAGCGGCTCGACCTTTACGATCACCAGTTTAGGGGCTTACGGCGTTGAATTTTTCACCCCGATTTTGAATCCTCCGGAAGTGGGCATTCTCGGAGTAGGAACAGCTGCAGGATACGGCAGTGTTTTCAGGAGATACCATTCAAAAGAGAAAAATTTTGCCGCTCAGCTTAACGTTTGACCATCAAGTAATTGATGGAGCTCCGGCAAGCCAATTTCTCGGGCTGGTGAAAAAATATTTAGAAAAGCCGTATCAGCTTTTATGGCTGTGAGTTTTCGGCTTTCAAGCTTGCTTGATTTTTTCACTATAAAAGTAATGTGTTAATAAAACAAGCGGATCTTTCATGATCCGCTTGTTTTAGCTTACGGGCAGCATTTAATTCTCATTCACAATAATTTTTATTTATTAAGAAGTGCTTAATTTAAATTTTCCCTTTTTCATTAAGCAAATATCGTAGCTGCCGAGTTGTAATGTTTAGTGCTTCTGCTGTTTTTTTTCGATCTCCTGTATGTTTTTTAAGTGATTTGAGGACAAATGATCGGCCAATTTGTTTTTCTAATTCTTTAATGGAATCCAATACTTGTTCAAGGTCGATGTCATCTTGCTGCTTCCATAACGATAAAATATGTTTCGTCCAATTCGATAAATAAGCTTCTAAATCATCATGAACTGTGCTAGCTTTTGGAAATTTTGTTAGTTGGAAGCTGAAGCTGGTTTTTAATTTGTCGGGTAAATATTTTGGCGTAATTATGTCTGTCTCTCCATCTGCCAATGTTGCGGCTCTTTTGACAATGTTAAATAGCTCTCTGACATTTCCCGGCCAGTTATAGTTTTTCATTAGTTCAATGCTTTCATCTGAGAATGTAAGATGTGAAGCGTTTATCTTTTTTAGAAAATAATCCAAAAACAGCGGGAGATCTTCTATTCTGTTTCGCAGTGGGGGAATTCTTAATTTCACTACATCTAAACGATACAATAAATCTTCTCGAAACGTTTTTTCTTGGACAGCCTCGGCCAAATTTTTATTCGTGGCCGCAATGATCCGTGTATTCGTTTTACGGATCGATTCACCGCCTACTCTGAAATATTCCCCCGTCTCTAGTACTCTTAGCAGCTGTACTTGAATGGCCTGGCTTGCTTCACCAATTTCATCTAAAAACAATGTACCGTTATTGGCTATTTCAAATATTCCTTTTTTCTGTTTAATGGCTCCAGTAAAAGCACCTTTTTCATGCCCGAATAATTCACTCTCCAATAACGTTTCGGAAACAGCTCCGCAATTTATTCGGACAAATGGTTGATCGTATCTTAAGCTCATGTTGTGAATAAAATGGGCAAGCACCTCTTTGCCTGTTCCTGTTTCTCCTTCAATTAATACATTTATGTTTTTCTTAGCAATTTTTTCCGCCAGCTTGACTAATTCATTCATCTTTTTATTGTTGCCGATAATAAATCCAATCGTATCGGCCAGTTTGTCGGTGTTTGCTGGTGAAGAAAATTTCTCGCTATTTAATAAATCTTCTAATGTTTTCTCTAATTGGCTTATATCATCGAACGGTTTTTCAATATAATCATTTGCACCATTCTTAATGGCCTCTACAGCCGTTTTCACTGTGCTGTATCCTGTCATAATGACAGCTTTACAGGAAGGATGAGCTGTTTTTAATTGCTTAAGCAAATGAAGACCATCTGTACCAGGCAGCTTGACATCAATTAGTGCTAAATCAAAGGAATGGAGCGAAATTAAGTTGGAAAAATCTTCAGCATTCAAACCTACCTTTACATCATATCCTTTTTCTTCTAAAAGATGTCGAAAAAAGTTTCCTACTTCACGTTCGTCGTCTATTACTAGTACCTTTTTCATTGCAAATCATCTCCCTTTCTATTCGTGTCTAACTGGGAGCTTTAAAATAAATTCACTGCCTTCTCCGTATTTACTGTTCACGACAATTGTACCGCCGTGTGTTTCAGCGATCCCTAAACTAACGGACAACCCTAGTCCAGTGCCTTTTCCTGGACTTTTCGTGGTAAAAAAAGGATTAAATATTTCCTGCAAATGCTGGTTTTGAATTCCGATTCCATTATCTGTTATGGACAGTGTGATCCATTTTTTGTTGTCTTCAATTATTTCTTTTGTTTCAATCTTGATGATCTTCTTCGGTATATTTTTTTCTTCCAAGGCATCCTTTGCATTAATTAATAAGTTTAAAATGATCTGTCCGATTTGTTGAATATTTCCTTTCACATGATCTATATGCTCAGCCAGTTCTTTTTGAATGATGATATTTTGTTGCTTAAACTGGTCGCTAAAAATTCCTAATACTTGTTCCACCGCTTCATTGATAGAGCATTCTTCGAACACATATTCATCTTGACGCGAAAAAGTAAGTAAATTTTGGATAATGGATTTACACCTTTTTCCACATAAATATATGTCTGATAAAAGTTTGTAGGAGCGGTCGTCCTGTTTGAATGATCTTAATAAAAGCTGAGAATTGCCAAGGATAGCTGTTAAAGGGCTGTTCAGTTCATGTGCGATTCCGGCTGCCATTTCTCCAATAGCCGCTAATTTTCCAGACTGAATTAGTTGAGCCTCCATCTTTCGTTTTTCTGTAATATCGATAATGTAGATGATATATGAATAAACCTCATGGCTCCTATTAAAGATCGGAAATGAGCGGAATTCAAAGACGTGATTTTTTAAATGAAACTCATCAATAATATTTTCTTTGACTGAGAGATATTTTTCCTGAGTAGCTTCCTTTTTATCGATTTCTAATAACTTGTGTATATTCTGTCCGATAAGATCGGTTTTAAAATATTCTTTTGCAGAATCATTCGATTTTAATATATTTCCTTCTAAATCTGTAATAAACATCATATCTGATACCGCACGAAACGTTTCTTCCCATTCTTTTTTGGCTGTTAAGACTTTATGATAAAGACGGACATTTTCGATGCAAACGGCAATTTGATCGGATAGCTGCTGAAAAAACGCAAGGTCCGATTCATCGAAATGATTGATTTTTTTGCTTCCAATGCTTAAAAGACCGATAGCCGCTTCTTTGCTTACGAGGGGAATGACTAAGGCGCTTTGAATACCTAATGATTGATACGCCTTTTTTTCAATGAAATAATGAAGATCATTATTCATTTGGTAAAAAATTTTTTGTGACGACTCAATTGCCTGCCAATATAAAGAATCTTTTTTTGGAAAAACAAATCCAATAGGAAAATATAAAGAATTGGGAGGATATACATTTGTTAGCGTCAGCTTATCATGTTCATATAAAGATAAACTGATTCGTTCAAGCGGAAAAAAAACTTTTAGCTTTTCAAATATATTTTTCAGCATTTCATCTATTGACATATCGATATTGAAGCTTCTATTTACCTCATTTATCACCTCTAGCTGCATGTTTTTCTTTTTGAGCTCTTCAACCATGATTTTCAATTCATTATAGTAGCTTTTTTTAGAAGACTGGACGCCAGTCAGCTTGCTGATCATTTCTTCCCGATCTTTTAGCAACATTTCTACCAAGCCTTTCTGAAAAGTTCTTCAATAATTTCGACAGTGACATCCCTTGGATTTGTGATCATACATGCATCATTTAAAGCAGTTAAGCTCATTTGAGGAATTTCTTCTTTTTTTACATGAATTTCAGAAAGCCTTTGCGGAGCTCCAACATCTTGAATTAATTCCTTCACAAGGTCAATCGCCTTTTTGGCNGCTTCCATTTTCGATATGTCGCAATCATTTAATCCAAGGAGATACGCAATATCTGCAAATTTTTGAGGATTTGCTAAATAATTAAATTCCATGACATGAGGCAATAAAATAGAATTCACATCGCCGTGCAAAATAGGATATCTGCCACCAACTGCATGAGACATGGCATGAACAGCTCCTAAAATGGCATTNGAAAAGGCAATTCCAGCTTGTAAACTTGCCATTGCCATATTGGTTTTCGCCTCTTTATTTAATTTAGAGGCGACAGAAGGCCGTAAATATTTAGCGACAAGCGATATAGAATTTTTGGCATGAACATCAGTTAGCGGTGTTGCGGCCAAACTAATATACGATTCAATCCCATGTGTTAAAACGTCGATTCCTGTTGAAGCAGTTAAATGGGAACTTTTTGTCACGAGTGTTTCAGGGTCAATAATAGCAATATCAGGTATTAACGATTTTGAAATAATGGTCATCTTTTTCTGTTTTTCTGTATTTAAAATAATAGAAAATTGTGAAACCTCTGATCCCGAGCCGGCTGTAGTAGGGATCATGATTTGAGGCGGGAGGGGATGCTTAATTTTGTCGACGCCTTCATAATCATGAATGACTCCGCCATTTGTCGCTAACAGAGCAATAGCTTTGGCTGCATCAATAGCGCTGCCTCCGCCAATCCCGATCACCGAATCGCATCCATATTTAAGATATATATTTCGCCCTTTATCCACTTCTGTATCCTTTGGATTAACCGTAATATCAATGAATGTCTCGTATTTTAAACCGGCTTTCACGCAGCTATCAATGACTACATCCAGCCAGCCGGCCTCCGAAATACCGCGATCACTGACGATGAGCACATTGGATGCGCCCAAACGTAAACAGCAGTTGCCGACTTCAGAAATGGAACCGTTTCCGAATATTATCTCCGGCATGACAAATTTATGAATGTTCATTATGTCCCCCCTTTAACATTGACAGTTTTTCCATAAATACATAATTCCATATAAAAATAAAAAAATCCTTTTAATATG
>JGI25330J36431_1000594_pt1 | contig 12625 bp, 9 predicted proteins | sample HigsolmetaAR205D_FD_36431 | JGI IMG/M metagenome (IMG submission 36431) | reverse complement strand
CCATCCTCCAGGAATCTGCCCAATAACATAAGCCCAAGCAAAGGCCGAAAAAATATACCCCATTGAGACAGCGCTTAAGCCTAGTTCTTTCTGTATAGCTGGTCCTGCTATAGAAATAGTTGAGCGATCAGCATAGTTGACAGAAGTGACTAAAAACAGCATGGCAACAATGAACCAGCGAACTTGGCTTCTTTTTAATTTTGTCTGTACGATGGCTTCTTTATTTGTGTTTGTTTCTAACATATTTATTCCTCCTTCTTTTTTAACATTAGTATTGTCAGCATCTCACGTCACGATGATTTGAACATTTAATAATTACAACATCTAACATTGAGTCTATATTTTTCATTGCTTCGACTATTTCGATATGTAATAACTACTAACTCTAGATAAGTTCTGTTTATTATTAGGGTCAGTAAATTGCTAATATTTAAACATTTTTTCATACAAAGCATAAGGTAATCGCTTACAAAAATCTTTTTGTTGGTTTATAAACGCTATTTGTTGTATGCAATATGGATAATTAATCTTGATATTATGATCTAATTTACTTCTTCTCTATTTACACCCTTCTTATTCACATTGATAAGTTAAATCACCAATTATAATTTAGATAATAACAATTTTTAAATTTAAATTTGTCTAGTCTTAGGCCTCCCCTCTTTTTATTGTTTGTTTGTAAGTTTTTTATATTGTAAGACAAAATAAAAATTTAGTCAATTTAGAAATTTAAAAAAACAAGAAAATATTGTTTTATTACTGGATAAGCATTATTTCGATACGTCGGATTAACTTTTTTGATTTCTTACGACAGTTGGTGAAAATACTTCATCGATTTTACATTTTCGTCGTATTTTCGAACTGCGGAAAGTTTCTCATCTATCGACATTTTCACACACCAACATCTAAAAAAGCTGACTACAAAGTTTTTACAACCTTGTAATCAGACTTCTAAAAATGATGCGCTTTCAAAATTTTATGTGCATTTATGTATTCGTTATATGTTTTGCAGAACATTATCGACATGGTCTGCGGTATTTTCGCAATATTTTTATAAAACGTTTGTCTTGCTGCCAAACGTTGTTAATAAACCATGAAAAAAACCTGCCTTGCCAATGTTTTGGCAAGGCAGGTCATCCGTTTACTTTAAATGCTGCCATTGATCTTTTATTGCTATAACAAGAGGATGATCTTTTTCTAATTGTGAATATTGGTATAGGGCCCCTTCTACTCCTGTTTCTTGAATGGTTTTTTGCAACGCAACTGCTTCGTCATCGTTTTCATAGTCAAACAATAACAGTGCGGCAATTCCTTTGACTAAACCAAGCGGTACTTGTCCCAACAAGTCATAATATTGCGTGGCCGGTCCTATGAGGCGATCATTCGCCCCAAGTTTGCGAATTGGAGAACGAGCAACCCGGACGACTTCATCAGAAATGGAAGGATTCATAAAACGTTGAATGATTTTTTGAATATAAGTTTGATGTTCGTTTTCATTCCATCCATATTTCTTTACTAACACCGCACCTGATTCTTGCAGCGCTTTTTCCACATCCGAGCGTATCTCTCCATCATTCATTGCTTCTTGTATCGTTTGCAATTTTTTATAGTATCCTAAATAACTAGCAATCGCATGCCCGGTATTTACGGTAAAAAGCTTGCGCTCAATATAAGGTTTTAAATCATCAACAAAATATGCTCCTTGAATCGGCGGAATGTCGCCAATGATGTTTCGTTTTTCGATCACCCATTCATAAAACGGCTCGACCATAACGGAGAGAGGATCTTCGTTTTTTTGATTCGGAACGATACGGTCTACCGCACAATTTAGAAAACCGTAATACTTTTCGAACAACGGCTTATCTGCTTCGGAAATCTTTGCAAAAACATGGCTTTTTAACACTTCACTTCCGCCAATCATATTTTCACAAGCAATAATATGAAGCGGTGTTTGATTGATCTCGGCTCTTTTTTGCAGCCCCTCCGCAAGAATCGTGGCGATAGCCGGTAAGATATGCGGTCCGACCGCCGTTGTAATGAGGTGAGCTTTTGTGATATAATCAATGACCTTTTCACGTTCTGTTTGACTATTGACAGCAGAAACGTTGCGAATCAGCTGCTCTTGTTTATGTTCATCGGCAATGATGACCCGATACTCCTGTTTTTCCTTTAATAAGCAGACCACTTCATCATTAATATCGACAAACACCACTTCATAGCCGGATTGAGAAAGCAAACTCCAGATAAATCCTCTTCCAATATTTCCTGCGCCAAAATGAACAGCCAACATGTTTAATTCACCTCATTTAGAAGGCGAAGAATATCATCTTCTGTCGCCGCATTAATCATCGTTTCTACATTTTCCTCTTCCGAACAAACGATGGCGATTTTCGAGAGAATCTCCAAATGTTCATTATTTTTTCCAGCGATTCCAATCAATAGTTTGGCAATATTGCCATCTCCGAAATCAACCCCATTAGGAATTTGTACAATCGAAATACCAGAATGTTTGACAAGTTGTTTCGCATCCTCTGTACCATGCGGAATCGCAACGAAATTTCCTATATATGTTGTTGTTAACGCTTCTCGCTCAAACATTTTATCAATATAAGAATCTTCAACATAACCGTGATTCACTAAAATTTGCCCTGCTAAACGAATGGCTTCCGTTTTATTTTCTACTCGTGCATTTAACATAATATTTTCTTTCTGTAAAATTGGCATTGACATGTTATTCACTCCCCTACGCTGTTAAAAATAGTCATGAAAAAACTTGTCTAAATGATAGCTCAAAAATGAATACACCTGTTCGCGATTCCCTTTTGCAAATAAGGCCATGCTATCTTCATCTTTAATGACCAATGAGCTGATATGGCTTAGAACGGAAAGCATTTCTTGACTAGGTGAATCGGGCGCTAACAACAGTAAAATAGTATTTACAGCCATCGGCTGATCGTGCATTCCTTTGATTGTTTGGCATTCCGTTAACCGATAAATCGTAAAAGAAGGAACAAGCACCGCAGAGCTTCGAGTATGGTACAATGCGAGCGACGTTTCCGGTATTCCCAATCCTCCTAATGTCTCTCTCCGCAACAATTCTGTAAGAACTTTCTCAGAGTTGAAAATGATTCCTTTTTGCCATAGCTGATGACATGCCTCTGCTAATACTTCTTTGATGGATCGGCTATTTACCTGTTGTAACGTAAACCCTTCCAAAATTCGGAGAATGGTTTCGCTCATTTTTTGAATGGAAGCCATTTTCTTGACCACATCATGAGATCTTCCTACTGCGTCGTCCACATCTTCCTTACGGGAAACCGCATTTCTGCTTTTTAAAAACTGTTTAATCGACACAATCTCTTCTTCCCGCAGCATTGGACTGACAACGAAATACGGTTTTGCCAAGCCATCAATTGGGACGGTCGAAACGATCAAGTCGTATGGCGTTACATCCGTGTTTCCCAATTCAAAAACAGAAATCTGTTCCATGTGTACAATATCGGGAATTTCTTTTTTCAATCTTGTTGCTAATATTTTTGCCGTCCCTAGTCCACTCGAACAGATCACTAACGCACGCAATCCTTTCTTTTCCCTTAATAATGCCGCCGCAAAGTGGAGAACTAAATAACCAATTTCTTCGTCTGGAACGGTTACATCCGGAAATACTTGTTTCACACCTTTTTTTAATACCGCAAAAAGTTCCGGATAATCTTGCACAATTTTTTCTAAAAGCGGATTGGCAATCCCCATGTTATGCTGGATGCGATAAAGTGCTGGTTTTAAATGAACGACCAAATCTTCGTATAACGTATAATCGTTTGTAATATCTACATGCAGTTCAGCGCTGACAAACCGAATTAGCTCTTGCGCTTTAATGCCTACTTCAAAACTTGCCTCTTCTAGCATATAACCTTGGCGGTCGCGAAGTTTCGCTCCCATTAAATGCATGGTAATATAACCGATTTCCTCTTTTGGAATCGTGATGCGGAAAGCACGCTCTAACGATCGCGCAATTTTTTCCGCGGTTTTATATTCTTTTGTTGTCTGAATCGTTTCTAAATATTGCTGATCAAAATTAATCGATTCCCCATGGCTGATTCGCTCTACTGCTAAGGCAAGATGGACCACTAGCGCAATATATGAACTGTCGGCAATCGTAAAAGGAAGCTCCTCCTTGATCTGTTCAATTTGTTGTTCAATGGTGGCCAATTTTTTTCTATCGACTAGCCCGAGAAGTTTTTCTGTGACCGTATTTAATGTGTTGATGGACTTTTTTTGAATAGACTCTTTCATTAACGAAAGAAACTCATGTTCATCCACGTGACGAAATAGCAGCTCACTCATCATTCTCCGCTTTGCGGATTCGGATCCAGCAATTTCTACTCCATATCCTCGTTTTCGGATTAAGGAGAGTCCGTATTTTTCTATCATTTGATTGATTTTATCTAAATCATGACTAATGGTTGCGACAGTAACGTTGAGGTCGTTTGCCAGCGATAAAAGCTTGACAGGCTCTGTTGCTTCCAGCAAAGCAATCAGAATGATCATCTGTCGTTCCTCTGGTGTATATTCCTTATGGGACAAATGAAATAGATGAAGCGCTAGCTCTTTTTTCTTTTCTTCTTCCCCAATAACCCGAATGCCGACCCCTGCTTTTTTAACAAGTTGCAGTCGGTAATCCTTTAAAATATGTTCGATCCCTTTTAAATCCCGGTGGATGGTACGGTTGCTGACGTCTAGTTGCCGAGCAAGTTCTCCTACCGTTATTTCTTCGTCATTGGACAACAAAATATCTAGTATTTTTCGCTCCCGCGCAGATATATACATGGCCCCTTCACCTCCCCGTCATGCGCAACCATTGTTGACATGATTTAGAATAATAAATAATCTGTTCAATAAAAATTTTAGGCCTCGATCCCTTTTATTACAAGAAATAGATATTGCTTTTTCGTCCTTTTTATTGTTGCCATCTTTTAATAAAATACTTTCTTGCGAAAAGAAAAAAGGTAAGCAAACGCCTACCTTTATTTCTTTAACATTTCAATGAGCTCATCATATTTTGGACTGCTCAAGAAATTTTCCACTGATACATGGAAAGCGTTTGGCAATTTTTCTTTTGCGCGATCCGTCAAATTTTTATGGGTGATAACGATATCCGCATCTGGCGGAAGCTGGTTAATCGCCGTATTCGTTACTTCAATGTCCAGCCCTGCTTTTTGCACTTTATTCCGCATTATAGATGCCCCCATCGCACTTGAGCCCATTCCTGCATCGCAAGCGAATACAATCTTTTTGACGTTGGCTGGGACTGCTTTTTCCTCATTTTTCAACACAGCAACAACATCACTCTTTTTCCCTTTTAATTGTTGCATCTTTTCAGCCGCTTTTGTTATATCTTCTTCTTCGTTATTTTTTGCCGATTTTAAGAAAATCGATGCGACGAAGAATGACACTGCCGTTGCGACCAATACGCCTGCCAAAACTCCAAGATAATTACCTTTTGGCGTCATTGCTAATAGCGCAAAAATACTTCCTGGAGATGGAACCGCCACAAGCCCAGCGTCGAAAATGGTAAATGTTAATACCCCGCTCACTCCACCAGCCATTGCAGCTAAAATTAAAATTGGTCTCATTAAAATATATGGGAAGTAAATTTCATGAATCCCGCCTAAGAAATGGATGATTACCGCACCCGGTGCAGATTGCTTTGCCATTCCTTTTCCAAACAACCAATATGCTAACAAAATACCAAGACCCGGACCAGGGTTGGTTTCAAGCAGGAATAAAATCGATTTTCCTGTTTTTGTTGCCTGTTCAATGCCAAGTGGACTTAAAATTCCATGATTGATCGCGTTATTGAGGAATAACACTTTTCCTGGTTCAATAAAAATATTTGCCAATGGCAATAAGTGCAAATCAACAATTTTTTCTACACCTGCTGCTAACGTTTTGCTAATTCCCGAAACAACTGGCCCAACCCCTTTGAATGCAACTAATGTTAACAGCCCACCGATAATTCCAGCGGAAAAATTATTGACAAGCATTTCAAAGCCTTGTTTCACTTTACCTTGAATCAGCTGGTCAAATTTTTTGATTAGGTAACCACCGAGTGGCCCCATAATCATTGCTCCTAGAAACATCGGAATTTCCGAACCGACAATGACTCCCATTGTCGCTGTGGCACCAACAACGCCACCGCGAACATCATAAATCATTTTGCCGCCCGTATAACCAATTAATAATGGCAATAAATACGTTATCATCGGGCCGACAAGCTTCGCAAATGTTTCATTTGGCAGCCATCCTGTCGGGATAAATAGTGCTGTAATAATTCCCCACGCAATAAATGCCCCAATATTCGGCATAATCATTCCGCTTAAATAACTACCAAAACGCTGAATCTTTACACGAAAGCTAGACTGGCTTTCTGTTGTATGAGTCATGCTTCATTTCCTCCTTTTGCTTACTGTACCTTTATCTTAAAGCGCTTACAGGGAGTATTCAACGATAAGTAAATATCATTTTGTCCGACACATTATTGTCATTTTTTAATAATAGGCGTTTTTGATTCGACTTTTTTAAACAATTAACCACGATATATTGCATTTTATAAATTCCACTTTTGTCGTAAACCTTTTTCCCATTCATAAATGCCCCAAAATCATACAAATAACAATAAGGATATTAAATACTTTTTTGAAAAGAGGGATGATTGATGAGTTTAGATTCAAAAAAAGACCTATGCAGGGAATTTGCAAGAATCCTTGGTGGAACTGGCACTGTTATAAATGGAGTATGTCTTGTGCAGAAATTCAGAGACATTCCATTTAAAATACTTGGAAGAAGAACAAATTCTCCGCTAGTTAACCCTCAATTTTTTTCCTTTGAAAATTTAGACTTCCAAGGAAATGCTCTAAATCTAGGTGAAACGGTACTGCTTCAAGAAGAGGTTAATCCGTTGTTAACAGAATTAAGAAAAAGAAACATTACTGTAACAGCAATCCATAACCACTGGTTGTTTGACCAACCAAGAGCAATGTATATGCATTTTCAATCAATCGAGCCGCCACTGGAATTTGCTAAAAAAGTTCGAGATGCATTCAGAGTATTAAAATATTAGAAGATAACATTGTAATTTAACAAAGCCAAATAATAAAATAGATCTGCAACAACTCGCCTGCTAAGCACTGCTATACAACAAAAAGGACTGAGTCTGTTGATTCAGTCCTTTCCACCTAACTCTCATCATTATCGCTTCAGCAAGAACGATTACAAAAAGATCCATCATCTTTTCCCCCCTTCCCCTATTAACTCCTTTCTTTGACTAGAGCGATAAATGTGTTGAACGAAAATCATAATCATAGCAAACATGATAGAGTTGCACAATTTCTTCATGGGTTGGAACTCTTGGGTTATTTCCTGGACTGCCGCTCGCTAGCGCATCGGCTGCCATTTTATCAACGACCTTATCAAACTGCTCTTTTTCAATTCCCCATGTTTTCATATTTGGAATATGGAGATCCCGGCAGAGCTGCTTCACTTCCAAAATAAGCGCATCGGCCGCTTCTTCATCGGAGGCTGTCTTTAATTCCGGTTTGATCAGACGGGCGATCACTGCAAGTCTTTCTTTCGCGCTCTCTTTTGTAAATTCCAGCACCCCCGGCAGCAGCATCGCGTTCGACACGCCATGCGGCACGTGAAATAGTGCCCCAATCGGTCGGGACATCCCGTGGACAAGCGTCACCGATGCGTTTGAAAACGCAGCTCCTGCCACCATCGCGCCAATTGCCATCTTCTCGCGTGCATCGATATCACTGCCGTTTTCATACGCTTTGCGCAAATTCCCCATGATCGCTTCAATCGCTGATAGAGCCAACACATCTGTCAGTGGATGGGCACGGCGCGAAATATAGGCTTCAATCGCGTGACATAGCGCATCTACCCCTGTTGCTGCAGTAACCGATGGCGGACACGATACGGTTAAAAGCGGATCGACAATCGCCACGGCAGGCAATAATTCTGGCTGGGAAACCATCATTTTGACGTTCGTTTTCGTATCAATAATGACCGTGACTTTCGTGACCTCGGAACCGGTGCCTGCGGTCGTCGGAACGGCGATGAGCGGAAGCGGTTTATTGGCAAACAGCTTGACATTGCCAACATAGTCGCTAATCGTTCCTTCATTCGTCATCATGACCGCCACCGCTTTCGCTGTATCAATGCTGCTCCCTCCCCCGATCGCAACGATGACGTCACACTGCTCTGTACGGCAAATTTCAAGCGCTTCTTTCACATGAATATCGGTCGGCTCCGTATCTACCCCAGTATACTTGGCAAATGGAAGCGCTTTTTTTCGTAAATGTTCTTCACAAATCGCGACATTGCCGAGCTTCTCCATGACTGGATCACTGATAATAAGCACTTTGTTCCCAAGCAGACGCGCCTGATTCCCAATTTCGTTAAATGCACCGCGTCCATATAAAATCCGGCTCGGCATGAGAAGTTGATACACTTGTGACATCGTTCTTCCTCCTTTTTTGATAACGCTTTCAATATAATGATTATGCAAAAGTCATGCCAAGCCGGAACTACCACTATTTTTTTGCTAGTTTAAATATTCAGTTTTTTATTACTACAATGATGCACCGACAATTATCCGACATATTCCAGACATATTTGTACATTATTCCAACGTGTTTATAGATTATATTTTTTCAGTTTTTCATAAAGTGTGGACCGATGCATGCCAAGTTTTCGCGCTGCCGCTGTTTTATTTCCCTTCGCATCAATTAATGCTTGCTTGATTCTTTCACGTTCATAATTATCGACAATATCCCGCCAATGAACATCTGTTTGTTCGATGATATGTTTTCTTTCTTCCATTTCACGACCGTTTTTCATAAACAAAGCTGAAGAAAGAATATGAGAAGGCAAGTGCTCCTTTTCGATTTTTTGCCCGTCCACCATTCCAACCAACCATTCCACTACATTGACAAGCTCGCGAATATTCCCCGGCCATGAATAATCCATAAGCGCTTGCATCGCCTCTTTTGTGAATTCTTTTTGTTTTAAGCCGAACTGCTTACAAATCCTTTCCATATGGTAGGCGAGCAAATAAGGGATATCCATTTTTCGCTCCCGCAAGGCAGGTATATGAATGCGAATAATATTGAGGCGGTAGAAAAGGTCTTCGCGAAACTCACCTTTTTGTACCATTTCCTCTAAATTTTTATTCGTAGCGGCGATGATGCGAACATCAAGCTCCATTTCCGCCACGCCTCCGACTCGCTCCACTTTTTTCTCTTCTAACACTCTCAGTATTTTCGCTTGCATATATAGCGGCATATCGCCTATTTCATCTAAAAATAACGTCCCTTTATGGGCAAGTTGAAACTTTCCCGGCTTTCCACCTTTTTTCGCTCCGGTAAACGCTCCTTCTTCATAGCCAAACAATTCTGCCTCGAGCAGCGATTCCGGAATTGCTGCACAGTTGACGCTGACAAAATTGCCATCAACATACGGACTCGATTGGTGAATCGCTTTCGCCAACACTTCTTTTCCCGTTCCGCTTTCTCCGGTAATTAACACAGTAGATGGCACACGCGCTGCTCTTCTCACCATTTGCTTAATTTTCGCGATCGCTGGGCTGCGGCCGACAATGCTATCCGCACCTGAAATTTGTTTTTTTGGAGAAGCCGCACGTTTTACTTGCTTTTCTTTTTGACTAGATTGACGCGATAACTCTTGTACTCGCTGAAAAATTTGATACACTTCCGAAACTCCTTGAAAAATAAGCATTCCAATTGCCCCGACCACTTTTCCTTCGCGCCAAATTGGAATGCGATGCACAATCATCGTCTGATCAAAAATTTTTTGAATAAATCCTCTTTCCGGAATACCCGTTTCGATGCAAATATGTAATCTCGTATTTTCAATGACTTCTGTCACATGTTTTCCGATCGCATCTTCCCGGCGAATGCCGAGAAATTGACAATACGCCTTGTTTATTTCCCGAATAATGCCTTGCGCGTCCACGACAGCAATTCCTTCATATGCCGAATCAAGAACAGTTTTCATCATCTCCACCATGCTATGCCCCCTTGCAATTCCTGTTCCAACCGCTGGATATCGGCAACCAGCTCCGAAACGGGCGCATGGCTTTCAGTCGGAACATCGGCCTGCTGTTCTTCTGTATGTTCCACTGTCGTTTCCTGCACGTTCCATAGCGCCTCTATTGTTGTGTCGTCATCCCATTTGTCCGCCAACGCTTTTAGTAGCATCCTGTATGTCAATCGACCGATCTCTCGCCGCTGACGGTCAATTACCGGAATTTCGTTTATCTCGTAGCAGATAAACAGCTGCACTGCTTCTTTCAACGTCTGATCGACACGCAACACGATTTTTTCACATCCATGCATACTTCTGTACATGCAAAGTCCCTCCTTCCCCTTCCTGTTCATATTTTTCGCTGCGCTCAAGAGAAATCCTTTGCATCGATCTGACGCGACAAAAAAGAGGCAATCTTTTCGCTTGCCTCTTTTTATAAATGTGGATATATCAAAGGTTGTAGCTGTTTTAGGAGCGTTTTTTTGACATCCTTTCTAACATTGTAGAAAGTGTATATGATATACCATAGATCTCAAATAAAGAACTTTGTATAAAAATAAATGGCATAATGTGGCTTTATTTTCCAGATATCTAAGTTTGCTGGACAGGAGGTGGATTTTACACAATCATTGGACCTCGACCGATCTCCTCATCATTCTTTTATACCTATGCAAGAATTTGCTCGATTTTCTCCAGCACATCTTCCGTTAATTGGACGTCGACGGCTTTGATGTTTTCTTCGACTTGTTCCGGACGGCTTGCGCCAATTAACGCTCTTGCGATGTTCGGGTGGCGCAATACCCAGGCAAGCGCCAATTGAGAAAGGGTGATGCCGAGTTCGGCGGGTTGCTTTTATACGTACAATTCCTTTTCTCTTAAATGCACTTTCTCTTTCACGCTAGGATTCATTATATATTTAGGATAATATCCCGATAATACATCAGCCACATTCTGGGCAGTTTTTCGCTTCAGTTCACTTTCCGATTCCTCAGAGTACCAAGCAACATGCGGTGTAATAATCACATTCTCCATTTTGAGAAGAGGATTACCCGGTTGAATAGGCTCATATTCCGTAACATCTAGACCTGCACCTGCAATCTTTCCATTCTGCAAAGCACGAATTAATGCAGCCTCATCAATAAGAGGACCGCAGGCTGTATTTACGATAAATAGTTCCTTTTTCGCAAGATCAAATTGCTCGTCGCTGATCATTCCATGTGTATCTTTCGTCAACGGAGCATGGACGGAAATGTAATCAGATTGTTTAAATAGATCGTTTAATTCTACCAATTGAACATTTAATTGATTGGCTACCTCTTGCGGGATATATGGATCATAAGCAATGATATTTAAGCCAAAAGATTGTGCTTTTTTAGCCAATGCCTGTGGAATTCTTCCTAGTCCTACAAGTCCAAGTGTTCTGCCGAGTAATCGATAAATTGGTTTTCCTAAATTAAAATTCCACACTCCATTTTTTACTTCACTATTTAACTTGACAACTTTGCGCACCAATGAAAGCAACAAAGCAAAAGCATGGTCAGATACTTCATCTACCGAATAATCTGTGACATTGGCAACGATGATGCCCTTTTGGGTAGCCGCATCCACATCGATGGTATTGACTCCTACCCCATATCGTGAGATAACTTTACAGTTTTCTAAGTTTGCAATTACCTTTGCAGAGATAGGAGCGTATTGATTAATAATCGCATCGGCATTTTTGCAGGCAGCGATTACCTCATCTTCAGTGCGGCACTGTATAGCTACGAAGTCTACATTCAATGAGGAAAGCACTTCTTGTTCAGGAGCTAGTGTTTGAAATTCATAATCAGTAACCACTATTTTAAATTTTTTCATTTTTCTCTCCCCCTAAATTTTTTCGTATTGTCAAAAATTTTTTAATAAAAACCTGTAAAACTCTTGGTATGAATGGACATGTGGGTAAAAAACGTTCTCCCCCCTTTAGGAGAGAAATTCTGACTGCATCTTTCCACCGAGGCTTTACATTGAGTGACGAGTATGATAGGCTATAAAGCCTTACGCAACAAGGATTGGCTGCGTCTTTGCGTAAAGAATCATGCTCGTGGAGGCTCAATGTCAAGCCTTCAATATTCGAAGAGTTTTCATATTTCTTTTGACACTACCTCCGTCGCCTTCTAATTGGACAAAAAAGGCAGTTAGTAGAGAAAAATGCTTGCAATAATTCAACAACATCATATCAACTATTTGTATTAAGGGATGTCTCTGAGAACATCGCCAAAGTAACATGGAAAGTTTTAAAACAGTTAAAAAATATGTGAATAAAGAAGACGGGAATCCGTTTGTGAGACTTTTTATAACCAGATCGATAAAATTAAGACAAAAAAGAGGTAATCGACAGTTTTGCGATAACCTCTTTTGAAAAGTTAAATAAAGTTATGTTTTGCTAGACATTCGAAGTAAAATCTAACTCCTTCATCATTTATATCATTTAAAAGTAAAATAGACAATTTGCTTATGTTTTAAAAATAAAAAAATC
>JGI25330J36431_1000591_pt1 | contig 12677 bp, 12 predicted proteins | sample HigsolmetaAR205D_FD_36431 | JGI IMG/M metagenome (IMG submission 36431) | reverse complement strand
TCTGGGGACATAAAAATAAAAACCTCCTAACTTTTGATGTTGATCTCATTATCACAAAACATCAAAATGGTTAGAAGGTGTGGGATATTTGGCGCTTACTTCTAAAACTTGTTTTGTTTGCAGTTCTAAATTGTCCCGACCTATTAATTGTCCCTCAGAGTTAATAGCATTTTGTCCACCGATATATATTGTCTTTGCATTACCGCTAACTGTAACCACTTGACTAAAAACTCTTGAATCAAATAATCCCTCCGGATTACTATGTTTCACCTTTAACCTACTCTCCCCCCAATTATTCATTATAATCTCTAATATCGGATTATATAAATAATCTTTACACACACTCTTTTAACTTGTCGGTAGTTGGAAACATATCGACGGCACCTTAAGCACTATCTGTAGATGTGAACATATCCACTAAGCTTTACTTATTTCATTAACTCCATTAGATATTTGTATAGATCATCAGTAAGTCCATATCTAAGCTGGGAATTATCCAAAGAAGCATGAAATGAGAATATGGAATTCTTAAGTTTCTCATCTTCACCTATTGACTTGTTCATAAAATCTTTCCAGTAATTAATGCATTCAATTGCATTTAAATCTGTATTAGGCAATTTGTTCTTGTAACAATAATTAAGTTTTGAAATGAATTCCAGCCATTCTGTTGCTCCTTCTGATTCTGCTTTATCTCTTTCTAAGTTATTTTTTATTTTATCTAACTGTTCTTTAGTAATGTATTTGTCTGCTGAGGAATTAAAAAATGGGACGATTGCTTTAAAATCATCTAATGAGATATTCTTATTATCTTTAAGCTCCTGTTTTAGTTTTAGTAGCTTACTGAAAAGTAACTGCTTCTGGGCAATTTCCTCTTGAACTTTTGAAATTTGGATCTCAACGAATTTTCGAATATCTATATATCTATCATGAATCAGATCCTTTATCTCATCAAGGTTAAATCCCATGTCTTTCAAAGAAATTATTTGATATAATGTTGTAACACTCTGTATGTCATATAATCTATGCCCTGTTTCAGTAATCTTAGATGGTTTTAATAAACCGACTTCATCATAATAATGTAGAGTTCTGACAGTTATACCTGTCATACTTGCTAATTCCCCAATCTTAAGAAATCTATCCATTTTGTTCACTTTCCTTCATTTTTACAATTATTTCTAAATCATTTGTTCTAAATATATACCTCTTACCACATATACCACATTCCAGTTCTTCATTTTTTCCAACTTTAATTGATTTTTTTAGCTCATCGGTTTCAACAGACATTAGGATACCAAAAAACATCTCTTTTGAACAATTGCATTCACTTTGCACGATATATTCATCTACTACTGTTGCATATGGGAAAACCTTCAAGGGCAGTTCTGCCCATTGCTCTGTAACTATATATTTCTTTGCACTGTCGATACCATCCATTACAAATTTTAAATTATCAATATTGTAAAAAGGCAGTGGTTGTATCAAACAACCTCTTGCAATTCCGTTTTCAATCCATGTTCGAAAAATTGTTTTTGTCTGCTCACTTTTAAAATAGAAATATGAAAAGCACGAATCTATAGAAGCAGACTTTAATTCTACCGTTCCAGTAAACATTCCTCCTGTCCAACTCCCTCTTGTAATAGAGAGAGATGTCCCTTCTCCGACTAAATCGGCAAAATCACCATTAAAAGAAGCTAGTCGGGAAGAAAAAATACAATTAACATTGCCTCTTCCATCTACATCACAGTAAGCCGTATACCCAGCTGGTTTAAACCGAATACTTACATTTATACGCTGATCGATTTCGGTTAAAAAGCCACGTAATAGACAACAATCTATAAATATGTTCGTATAAAGCTGTCTTGCAAAATCTGTTTTCATATCTCTTAAATTGCTACGCTCCAGAATATTCGTTGCATCAACAATAAAAAGTCTTATTTCCTTATCTTTTGTTAATAATTTCACTAAATTCTTCTTCATAATCATTACCTCCATGCACGCATTATATAACATAACGTAACGTGAGGTTCAAGTGCCTTTTTATTAAATTCTTATATAATTTAAGAAACCGCCAACCAAGAGAATATATCTCCTGAATGACGGTCTATCATGGAGGTAATGTTTCAACTCAGTCCGAATCCCAGCGAAAAGTCAGGATTGCAGCTATCAGCGCAAGAACGCCGAAAGCAAGCAGGATAATCAAATTTGCCGCCGCTCCCCGTAAATCGAAAACTATCGTACTATGAAGCCCACTTACAAAATGGGAAAAAGGGTTGAGCCGGCTTAGCGTCTTAATCCAGGTAGGTGCTGTGTCCAGACTATAAAAAGCACTGCTCAAAAACAGCATCGGCATTGCGAAAATATTGGAATATATACTGGCTTGCCCTTCATTTTTGCTTATATTAGCCACTACAAAGCTTATTAAAGTAAAGCATATGGTTGCAGTCACCAGCGTTACATAAAAGATCAGCAAAGTCCCAAACTGCATCCTGATGCCGAATAGCACCAGCCCCCCAATAAGCAGGATGGTAGCTACGGCCAGAGATACTACCGTCCATGCTAAGGTCAAGGCAATAATAAACGAAAAAATTTTCATGGGAGTAACTCTTAACGAATCAATTTCATAAATCATAGTTTTTCTGAAGTATAGAGTACCCCTATACTAAAAACTTTGTTTTTTTAAATTATGCAACTTGGTTTTGTTGCTGTAATAAAGCATTGATTCTTCAACAGCTAGTTTGCAGGTATTATAAATTAACGTCACCAGATTGAAATGCATTTTTGCTTTCTTTCCTGTACGATGACGGACATTGTTTAATTGAAAGTATTCCTTTAAATAAGCGTTAACGCGTTCGACTGCTGTACGTTCTTGATAAAGCTGTTTCCATCGTTCTGTCCCACGTGCTGGATAGGTAAATTTACGGATATCTATATCACATTTGATTTTGAAAACTTTTTGGCAAAGGGTGTCTTCTCGTAATGGGCAAGTTGCACATTCCTTTGGACGTGTGAATTTTAATGTATTGTACTTAGCGTCAAAGCTGTCATATTGGTAACTATGTTCACGCACACAGGTTGGACGAAAATGTTCATCGAATCCTATATATTCTCCTTCTCGGCGAACGTTGTAAGGAATCACGACTCGCATGGACTGTGATACGGCTTGACGGTAAATAGGTTCAACATCATAACCAGCATCAAATATAGCGATTGTAAATTGACCGTTTCCGAAGTGATGAAGTTTTTTCAATAATGGAATCGCAGCTTTACAATCACTTAAATTACCTGAGGACATCAAACGAGTGATGATATATTGACTTTTCGTCGAAACAGCTAAATGGGCTTTATAACCAAACCAGAATGTATTTTTTCCTTTACTATTCTTTTTCACACCCCATTTTGGCTCAATCGGTACATCCTTCCAAAGGGTTTCTAATGGGATATCCAGCTGTTCTTTCAGTTCTTTTTCATAGGTTGATTGATTTCCTTTTTTCTCTACTAGTTCGGCTAACCAAACAGCTCGTTCAGCTTTAGTTTTACGACCACGTTTTTTAGGAGTTTTAGGTGCTTTCTTTTCTGATGGTGTGAAAGCATCACGAGCTTCAAAGTGACTCGCATCGATGGCGACATGTTCATCATTTAGAAAGCCTTCCAACATCGCTGTTTTGATGAGTGTATCGTTCATTTTATCTAGCACATCTGATTCACTAATGACTTGAATCATGCGTGAATAAGAGCTTTCAGATGGTACGACATCAGACACAAGGAATCCACAGTCGAAACGAAATAAAGGATCATGGACCAAACGTTTGACTAAATCCTTGATAGTTGGAATACGTTCGACAATACGTATAATCAGCGATTGAATCATTGCACCATAATTCAATTCACGTGGTGCACCTTTCAATGTCTTTTTAGAAAACAATTGAAAAATAGGTTGAATGTCGATCACACTAAAAATGGCATCATAACGATGGGAACTTTCCATTTCTAATAATTGATGGATGTCAAAAAGAGAAATTTGTTTTACAATAGTCATAGGGTACTCACCTCTTTCGTATGGTTTGTTTGGTTACTTACCATTATAACGAAATTTGGGGAGGTACCCATTTTTTATTGTCTTGAATCCCTTGAAAATCAAGGGGTGAGAATTATGAAATTAACTCTACTAACAGTCTTTTTACAATATTCTTCCCAATAGTTGTCTTCATCTCCCCAAATCTCATGTAACCAAATGTACATTAGAATAATTTCAAGTTGTTGCTTCTTCCCTCTCATAAATGGTTTTTTTGAAATTTTTGTGTAAAGCGAATTTAAGTTAAATAAATTTGTTTTTTGTTTATAATCATAAAAATAAGGCTTCCATTCTTCATTAGATTTAATCTTATGTTTTGTCGGCCAGAGAGAATCATTATCAAAAAATCTCGAAGCATAATCTGTAGCAAAAGCCCAAATATTTACTTTATATTTATTCCAAGTATTTTCCAGCCAATCATTGATGTCATCTGAAATAAATACTGAAGGTTTATTTATTTCTTTTTCACTTTGAATTCTGTGATAATCCCTAATAAAGCGAAACAGCATTTCGGTTTGATCTTTTAAAAAAGGATTTTTTTTGATAAGTTGAGCATAACAATCATATGAACAACTCCTAAATTCATCATCTGTATGATATAAAAGAAAGAGCGGTTCCTTTTTTAAAAAGCTTATTATTGAACGATGTATATGCTTATCATAATTATCATAAATATTAACCAACCAATCTTGAATATCTTTATCATACATTTCTAATTGATTCTTAAATTTTAATAAACGTTCCTCCTGTAGAATGGTCTGCTCATTCATTTTATTAATATCCAAATATTGATTAAAATACTCGAAAATATAATTTACGCAAATTTGCATATTTTCCAATCTTGCTTCTATATCAAACTCATTAATTTTGTCTTCCCGCTTTCTTTTTGCAATGTATTCTTCAATGGACAACAATTTAATTCACCTTCTATTTTTTATAATTCATTAATATTAAATACAGGAAATAAAAATAGCTTTTTATACTATACTTTCATACTTATAGAGATTTTATGATAAAAGAAAAAGGCCAAAACCTTGATATATCAAGTGTTTTGACCTTAGGTGATTTTTATTAATTTAATTGTATGGAGACGGCGGGAGTCGAACCCGCGTCCAGAAACTCCAACACTTAAGCATCTACGCGTGTAGTTTGTCTATTGGGATTTCGCGTTGCATTCTGCCGACAAACAGGCGTCCTGCACGCTAGCTTGTTGAGTCTCTTGCCAGTGCCCCAAGCAAGGCACTCGCCGTAGCCCACTCAAGATGAACCCTAATGCAGCCACATGGGCGATGGCTGATTAGAGTGCCTTAGCAAATTAAGCAGCTAAAGCGTAAGATTGTTTGTTGCCAGTTATTTTTAACTGCCGTTGATCACGGAGACGAGCCCTCCGACGCGCAGCTCAAGCTTGAACCATTCCTGTCGAATCCGTAACGTCCCCTTCATAGTATACTACAATAGGACTACGGTCATATGAGAACGTCCAAACTGGCTGTCTTCGATTATCATTATACTTTAATCCTAAACTATTTGCAAGTATCCGGAACAAGTTTTTAGTATATTCCTTTGATAAATATCACTTTTTTGATTAAGACGTAAATCAATCCTATTGGTTTTTCAATTTCAATGCCCGTTCCATTTCGCGTTTTGCTTCTTTCTTCCGCTCATCGGCGCGTTTATCATATTTTTTCTTCCCTTTTCCGAGGCCGATCAACAATTTCGCGTAACCGTCTTTGATATAGATTTTCAGCGGTACAATCGTATAGCCGTCCCGTTTTACCGCACCGGCCAGTTCGGCAATTTCCTTTTTATGTAGAAGCAGTTTCCGCACCCTTAATGGATCATGGTTGAAGCGGTTTCCCTGTTCATAAGGGCTGATGTGCATGTTGTGGATCCACGCTTCCCCGTTCCGGATTAATACGAAGGAATCTTTCAATTGCACGCGGCCAGCACGGATGGATTTGATTTCGGTTCCTTGCAACACCATGCCGGCTTCAAAAGTCTTTTCAATAAAATAATCATGGGTCGCTTTTTTGTTTTGGGCAATGACTTTTCCTGTTCCTTTTGGCATCTTTTACACCTCTCTAAACACACAATAAAAGGCTGCATGAAATACTTTATTTCCATTTTAAAGTATTTTCACAACAGCCTCTAGTATAATTGTTCGACAGCTGTTTGTCGATTCATCGACTACTTTCTTTTCTTCTTTTTCCCTTTTTTGGCGACGCCTTCGTAAAATTTCTCTTTCTTCTTGCCTTTTCTGCCGCGCTCTTCTTCCTCTTTATCTTTCCGTTTTCTTTGCTTTCGTTCCGCCTGGATCACTTTCGGCGCTTCTCTTCGAACTTTGTGGAAGGATTTGACCATGTCCACAATTTCAAAGTCGATGGAGGATTCGTCCAAATTCACATTGGCAACCCGGACTTTCACTTCATCCCCAATGCGGAAGATGCGTCCGGTATATTCACCGACCATGATCATCTGCCGTTCATCGAAGTGATAGTAGTCATCGGTCAAATTCGTAATGTGGACGAGCCCTTCGATTGTATTCGGCAGCTCGACGAAAATGCCGAAGTTCGTTACAGAAGAAACAATGCCCACAAATTCTTCGCCGATTTTGTCGGACATGTATTGGGCTTTCTTCAACGATTCCACATCCCGTTCGGCATCCACCGCTCTCCGTTCACATTCAGACGTATGGTCGGCGATTTCATCCATCACTTGCGCCCATTTGAAAATCGTCTGTTTCGAAACATCGCCTTCAAATAAATAAGTGCGGATCAACCGGTGCACAATCAAGTCCGGATAACGGCGGATCGGCGAAGTGAAATGGGTATAAAAGTCCGTTGATAACCCGAAGTGGCCGATGGATTCCGGATAATACCTCGCCTGTTGCAACGAACGAAGGAGCATTGTCGAGATGACCGGCTCTTCCGGCAACCCTTTAATGGATTCAAGAATTTCCTGCAAGGCTTTCGGATGGACGGAATTTCCTGTCCCTTTCACAATCAACCCAAAGTTAGTAATGAATTCAAAGAAGCGTTGCAATTTTTCCGGTTTCGGATCTTCGTGGATACGGTAAAGGAATGGCACTTCCATCCAATGGAAATGTTCCGCCACCGTTTCATTGGCGCAAAGCATGAATTCCTCGATGATGCGTTCGGCAATCGTGCGCTCCCTTAGCACCACGTCGATTGGCCACCCTTCTTCATTCACCACGATTTTCGCTTCTTCAAAGTCAAAATCGATGGCGCCGCGGTTCATGCGTTTTTTGCGCAAAATGAGGGCCAATTCCTTCATTTCCTTGAACATCGGAACAAGCGGTTTATAGCGTTCAATGAGCGCTTCGTTTTCCTCTTCCAATATTTTATATACATCGGAATAGGTCATCCGTTCCGTTGTCCGGATCACGCTCGGGAAGATTTCATGCCCAATGACGTTCCCGTTTTGGTCGATAATCATTTCACAGGAAATCGTCAAGCGGTCCACTTGGGGATTCAAAGAGCATATTCCGTTTGATAACCGGTGGGGGATCATTGGAATCACGCGGTCCGCCAAGTAAACGCTCGTTCCGCGTTTATAGGCTTCTTTATCGAGCAAAGATCCTTCCTTCACATAGTAACTTACATCGGCAATGTGAACACCCAATTTATATGTGCCATCTTCATTTTTCGTCACCGTCACCGCATCGTCCAAGTCTTTCGCATCGGCGCCGTCAATCGTCACAATCGTTTCATTTCGTAAATCCCGGCGTCCCACCAAATCTTCTTCCGCAATCACATCCGGCACTTTTGCCGCTTCTTTCAGCACCTCTTCCGGAAATTCCGGCGGGATATCATGTTGAAAAATGATGGATAAAATATCCACACCCGGATCGTTTTTATGCCCTAAAATTTTGATGATGACGCCTGTTGCCGATTTGATTTCGCTCGGCCAGTTCGTCACTTCCACAACCACTTTATGGCCGTCCACAGCGCCCAGCGAATCTTCCTTGGCAACGAAAATATCCATGTTCAACCGTTTATCGTCCGGCACGACAAAGCCGAAGCCGCGATTGGCCTGGTATGTGCCGACAAAGGTTGTTTTGGAACGCTCCACCACTTTGATGATGGTGCCTTCCCGCTTCTCGCCGGAAGATTCTTTCAATACGCGCACTAAAACAATGTCCCCGTTCAATGCGCCATTGACTTCGTGCGGCGGGATGAAAATGTCATCCAACCCTTCTTCCTCTGGTGTGACAAATCCAAAGCCCTTTGAGTGGCCGATAAATTTTCCCCGGAGCAGGTTCATCCGTTCCGGCAAGCCGTAGCGGTTCGAGCGGGAACGGACGATGTACCCCTGATCTTCCATGCGGACAAGGGCTTTGACCAATTCTTTGAATTCATCGGCCGTTTCAATGCCGAGCACCTCTTCCAGTTCATCCACTTTAAGCGGCTTATAATCTTCTTCCTTCATTAAATTTAAAATTCTTTGCTCAAGCTCAGTATGTTGTGTCATCACAATCCCTCCTTTATTCAAACCTTCACTGATCTTCCCAGTCCAGGCTTTCCAAAAATTCGTAAATCACTTCATGCAATTGTTGTTTTTCTTTGTCCAAAGTAATGACATGTCCCGATTCTTCAAACCAAACCAGTTTTTTATTCAAGGATTCCACATTCTCATAGATAATATGAGCAGAATTCGGGTCAATAATTTCATCATGTCTTGATTGAATGACAAGAATCGGTGCATATACTAAGTCGAGATCGTTTCTGACTTCCTGGACGAACTGCTGCAAATCCGCCAAACTCGGCATGCCCTTTTGGAGGATCGCTTCGATTTCTTCGGTGATTTGCTGTTCCGATTTCCCTTCATATTTTTTATATTCTTTGGCATATTTGATGACGCCTTTAAACATCATGTCCGTCGTTCTCATCGTCATTGGGGAGCACATCGTAATGACACCTTTCAGAGGGACGTTCATGGCAAGTTTTAATGACAAAACGCCTCCCAGGGACAATCCGGCAACCGCAATTTGCTCATATCCTTTTTCCTTCAAGGTTTCATAAGCTTTTACGACATCTTCCCACCATTCTTTCGGCCCTGTTTTGATGAGTTCTTCCGGCGGTACACCATGGCCACGGTAATGGGGCGCATAACTTGTATAGCCTTTTTTTTCAAGAAAGCGGCCGAGCATCCGAACATCCGCGGAACTTCCGGTAAACCCGTGAAGCAGGAGCACCGCGCGCTTTCCTGCAGGGAAAAAGAATGGTTGCAGCTCTTTTTTCTTCATAAGTTCCTCCAACAATTGTATGTCAACATTCCTTCATTTATTTTTGTGCCCATTATTTTCGTGAATATACAAATTTTCTCTCTCCATTATAAATGAAAAAGCCTAACCATGCTTGGTTAGACTTTTATTTTATCCATTAAAACTTGATAACCAACAATGTTAAAATGAAAAACAATACCGCAAGAACAATGGTTGTTCTATGTAAAATCAAATCGATTCCTCTAGCTTTCGTTTTACCGAATAGTTGTTCAGCTCCACCAGAGATGGCACCTGATAAGCCTGCACTTTTACCAGATTGCAATAATACCACGGCGATTAAAGCAAGAGATACAAGAATTAATAATACCAACAATACAGTATGCAATAGTCCCACCTCCTGAACCATAACTTCCTTTAGTATAGCAAAAACCCATTTCCGTTACAATCTTTGTAAAAAAAATGAAATATTATTTATGTATATTATTTTATCCGGATGCTTCCTTGTATATAATCAAAAAGTTCTATTTTTTCAGAATTTTATTGATTTTGTTTTACTATTTTCATAAAATATATTTCACTCAACATTTTTAGGTAGTAAGATAGGGATTTGGATGAACACGTTTCAAAAAATAGGGAAATTTGCAGGCGATACTTTTTTCGCCATGTGGATTCCCGAATATTTCACTTGGATTTCCCCATGGATCACAACATTGCTTGGAATTGTCATGTTCGGCATGGGGATGACGTTAAAATTGGAAGATTTTAAATTGGTCTTATTGCAGCCAAAAGGGGTTATCATCGGCATTATCGGACAATTTACCATCATGCCATTCCTTGCTTTTGTCTTGGCGAAACTTTTCCAGCTTCCACCTGAAATTGCGGTTGGCGTGATTTTGGTCGGTTGCTGTCCAGGGGGAACGGCATCAAACGTCATGACGTTCTTGGCAAAAGGGAATACGGCGTTATCCGTAACCATTACTTCCTGTACCACATTGCTTGCCCCAATCGTGACACCTGCATTGATTTACTTTTTGGCGAGCGAATGGCTGCCGGTTTCTTTCATGGCCATGTTCCTTTCAGTGGTAAAAGTCGTGTTGATTCCGATTGTTTTAGGGATTCTTGCGCAAATCTTCTTTAAACCGGTTGTTGAAAAAAGTATCGATATTTTGCCAACAATTTCCGTTACTGCGATTGTATTAATTGTTGCAGCCGTCGTTAGCGGTAGCCGTGATAAAATTATCGAATCTGGTTTATTGATTTTGGCGATCGTCATTTTACATAACGGATTGGGTTATGCAATCGGCTATTTGGCAGCGAAAGTGTTTCGCTTGGATTATGAAGATAAAAAGGCGGTGGCCATCGAAGTGGGTATGCAAAACTCCGGATTGGGTGCAAGTTTGGCAGCAACCCATTTCGATCCGGTTTCTGCCGTGCCAAGCGCCATCTTCAGCTTCTGGCACAATATTTCCGGCCCAATTTTGGCAACGTATTGGGCGAAGAGGGCAAGCAAGCGGAAAGTGGCGCAGGGTGATTGATTTTTATTCTAGTAAATCAAGGCGTAACTTGTGAGGTTGCGCCTTTTTTATTTTTGTGCAAAATGGCGCATATTTATTGCATTCCCTTTACAAAAAGTGCTGTTGTTGTTTTTAAATTTTGATTTTCGGGTCGATTTTCCGCTCAAAATTTTATTTTCAGGTAAAATATTCCAATTCTTTATCAATTGTTTTATTATTTGGCTGAAGGAGGTGAAGAGTTGCTTCTGCTGGATCGAAAAACGCCGAAAAGCATTCTGATTTTAGAAGCGCTTTTGCGCAGGTTGGATTCCAACGATCGGGACTTTTCCTACTTCCAAGACTACTTGACCCGGCTGAAGTTCGGGCACGAAGGGGAGCATCGGGTGGACCGGGAATGGTTTGAAATGCCCTATTTGAACGAGCATTTTTTGTTTTTTAATTATGAAATTGAAAATGAATTAGGCTTCTCGCATCAGATTGACACTTTATTGCTGACAAAGCACTTTCTGTTGATTTTGGAGGTTAAGAACATTGCTGGGCGGATTGATTATGACGAACAGAAGCATCAATTGATCCGCACCCGTCCCACAGGTACAGAAGATACTTTGACGAATCCTTTTGATCAGCTGCATCGCCATGAAGAATTGTTTCATCGGATTTTATCGAAATGGAAGTTCTCTTTGCCGATTGAGAAGGCGGTTGTCATGGCCAATCCCGCCACCATTATCGGAAATGTCCCAAAGTCCCCACCAATCTTTCATGCAAGCGGTTTGCGATCGTTCATTAAAAAATGTTTGGTTCGGCATGAAAGTCAGCTCACAACGGGCCAATTGGACAAGTTGGCAAAGCAGCTTTTGTCGCGGGCTGTATCCCGCAATTTTGATTTGAATATCAGCGTGGATCGCATTCGAAAAGGCGTGCTTTGCGAGAAATGCAATTATGCTGTGGCGATGACTTACGGCAGAGGGATTTGGACTTGCCCTAAATGCGGATTTGAAAGCAGGGATGCGTTGCTGCAGGCACTGGATGACTATCGGTTATTGATTAGCGAGCGGATTACGAATCGGGAGTTTAGGGAGTTTTTTAATGTGGATTCCGGAGATGCTGCACAAAAAATATTGACCAGACTTAATCTTGTAGCGGTCGGAAATAACAGGGGGAGATATTATATAATTCCTGACAATTTATTAAGTAGGTGAATTGTTTTTAGGCGCATTTCTAAATTCAGAAATGCCCTTTTCTTTTTATTAAGCCCTTGTTGTGGAGGATTTCTTCGCTCTCAGTTGCTTATTTTTTCGCGTTGGCGGATTTCTTCCCTCTTTGTGGCTTATTTTTTCTCACTGGCGGATTTAGTCATCACTTTGGCGGATTTTTATCTTAGTATGGCGGATTCCTCTCGGGTTTTGGCGGGTTTCTTCCCTCTTTGTGGCTTATTTTTTCGCTCTGGCGGATTTAGTCATTACTTTGGCGGATTTTTTTATTAGTATGGCGGATTCCTCTCAAGTTTTGGCGGATTTCCCCCTTCTTTGTGGCTTATTTTTTCGCGATGGCGGATTTCTTCCTTGCTTTGGCGGATTTTTATCTTAGTATGGCGGATTCCTCTCGGGTTTTGGCGGATTTCTCCCCTCTTTGTGGCTTATTTTTTCTCACTGGCGGATTTAGTCATCACTTTGGCGGATTTTTATCTTAGTATGGCGGATTCCTCTCGAGTTTTGGCGAATTTCTTCCCTCTTTGTGGCTTATTATTTCGCTCTGGCGGATTTAGTCATTACTTTGGCGGATTTTTTTATTAGTATGGCGGATTCCTCTCAAGTTTTGGCGGATTTCCCCCTTCTTTGTGGCTTAT
>JGI25330J36431_1000586_pt1 | contig 12720 bp, 26 predicted proteins | sample HigsolmetaAR205D_FD_36431 | JGI IMG/M metagenome (IMG submission 36431) | reverse complement strand
ATCATGAAAGGAGAATTGCCATGTACCAAGTGCAAAAGTGGGGAAACAGCCTGGGCATTCGCATACCGAGTGCGCTTGCCAAACAGATCGGGCTGACGGAAGGGACACAGGTGGATTTGGAAATCGTTCTGGACTCGCTGGTGATTCGTCGCAAACAACAAGCCCTGGAGGAGCTTCTGGCGAAGGTTACGCCAGACAATCTGCACCGGGAAGTAGAAACCAGCGGGCCGGAGGGTAACGAAGTATGGTAGACCAATACGTACCGGATCGCGGCGACATCGTTTGGCTCCAGTTCAATCCGAAGTCAGGCCATGAGCAAGCGGGAAAACGACCAGCCCTGGTGCTTTCCCCCGGACAGTATAACGGAAAAGTCGGCCTTGCGCTGTTGTGTCCTCTCACCACCAAGAAAAAGGGCTACCCTTTTGAAGTGGATTTACCGCAGGATTTGCCCGTTGAGGGTGTCATCCTGGCCGACCAGGTGAAAAGCCTGGATTGGAAAGCGCGGCAGGCGACGTTCATCTGCAACGCCCCGGACGAAGTGGTGCAACAAGTGCTGGAGAAAGTCAATCTGCTGCTTTCTCCCTGACAAAAAGGGGGCACGACCTGACAGGGCGTGCCCTTCCCTATTTCCAGAACTGCCACCATTTTCTTTTCGCTTGCTCCTCCTGGGCGGCAGCCAGCATCTTGCGCGTTTCCAGAACGGCTTCCATAGCCTGAAGCAGTCGTTTGTCGCGCTCTTCGATCCGTTCCAGTAACGCCTGGTGGAACGCCTCTTGCTTTTGTAAAAACTCGTCAAAGCGTTTTTCCAAGGAGAAATAACGCTCATCGGAACGCTCTTTATCAGCAGGAACGATACCCGTTCCTGGCTCCGCATCCGCACGGGTCAAATACATAGCACACACAGCTTTTGCAGCGTTCTCCAGACTCATTTTAGCGGATAAAAACTCTTTCATCTTGCGTAACGCTACAAGATCGGCTTCGCGGTATGCGCGTCGATCATGTTCGTCGCGGATGAAGCGGTATCCCTCCGCCTCCAGGCGCAGCGACCATTTCCGCAGCGCAGACGTCGAGATGCCAAGCAGATCGGCCACGTCATTGGCCCAGTACGTGCGTTCAAAGGTGTTACCCATAGCGTCACCACCTCAATATCACTTTCGACACCCATTACAATTCACCTTCCAATCACTCAACAATCATTTACAAGTCACCTGAAAGGTGATAACGTAAAAATAGTTGGAAAGGGAGGTAAAACCATGAAAGAATCTGACAGCAATAAACGAACACCGGTCAAGCTGCCCGATCACTGGAGAAATGAACTTGAAAAAATGAGCGAAGAAACAGGTATTGCCATGTCTCATCTTATGGCCATGGCTACTATCAGCATGTTGGTGAACTACCGTATAAAGGGTGCCTTTATCTTTGCCGACCTTCTCAATCCAGAGCATAAGAAAGGATGAAAAACATGACAAAAGAGTACATAAAAGACGAGCTAAAGGTGTTTGTTGTCCCTTGCAGCATATTAGATTTTCCCGACCTTACGATTTACGAAAAAATGGTTTATGTGGTCTTGCGTTCTTTTGCCAACCCACGAGAAGCTATGGCTTTCCCGAAATATGCCACTATCGCTGCTCTTGGGAGCATGAGCAAAAGGCAAGCTATGCGCGCTGTTCAGGGGCTTGTTGAAAAAGGGCTACTCCGTAAACAAATGAACTTCGTGCCAACCGAAAGCAGAAAAATGCGTCAAACGTCCAACATATACTACTTAGAAAATCCAGAGAATCGTATGGGTGACCAACAGTCACCCCACCCAGTGACTGACAGTCACCCCCCCCGTGACCAACAGTCACCCCACCCAGTGACTGACAGTCACCCCCCCCGTGACCAACAGTCACTCCAAGAACAAAAACAAAAGAACAGAACCAAAAAGAACAAAACCATTGAACAACAACAGGAAAAGGTTGTTGTTGTTCCTGAATCAATCCGGTCATTTTTTTCTGAAAGGAATATACCCGTATCGGAGCAGATTATCAGCGATTGGTTAGGAATTGCCAGTGAAGAAACAATCCTACAAGCTGCGAATGAGGCGATCAACAAACGAAAAAAAATCGACTCCATAGTAGCCTACATAGGAGGAATGCTGAAAAAGGGATATACGCCGTCTGTCCAGGTAAATGGCGTTATGGAGGACAAGCTACCCGAAGCAGTCTTATTACAACAAGAGTTAGAGAAAGCAGAGAAAGAGACGGCTGCAGCCAGTGAAGCGATATCAATTGAAGACGATCCAGAGTTAAAGTCCATGCTTGAGCAATTGAGAAGATCAAAAGGCTAAACCCCCAGGATGGCCGCAGGAGGCGTTTTGTTCCTGGGGGGATATAAGAGTACCCCCCGTTCCAGAAAAACGGCTGAGAAAGGGGGTGAGGAGCGTGGACGAAATCGCGTTACTGTACTTTCAGCAGTTGGAAAAAAAACTGCGATCAAGCAGCAGCCTGATCGCCGAAACGGTGGTATGTTCGGGTGAAAGGGTCAAGGACGGAAGGAAAGTCTATCTATACCGCGCACTTTTCAAGTGCAAAAAGACTTTTAGAGTGCGAAAGGTAGAGATAGACGACCTTGGCCGGGTCGTTTCCGATCCTTGAAACCCTACGCCAATTCTACCACGGATATGCAAGATTTTATACACTGGATGAAAATGGATAATGCGAGAACGGCGCGGTTTTCGAGACGTTGCATAAAAGGAGAAAAGCAGGCAGCAGGCCGAAAATGGCCGGAATCCGCGCCGTTACAACGTTTTTGATTGTCATGATTGTTAACATAATCATTTTTTTCGGACGCAAAAATGTATAAAGGGCGTATGATTATGCAGAAAAAAGTATTGAGAAAAGCGATTCCATATATTCTGTTTCTTGTTTATGTTACTGTCACATCACTTACAGCTATGCTGCCTTTTGTACTCACAATGGATGATGCAGAAATCTTATTTTACGGTGGATTTTTTCTAAGCGCCACTTTATTGGCATTTTATTTTAGAAGTGTGGTTGAGGCAAAAGAGTAGATTCCTGCAACCTTTCGTCGGCGGTTGCTACGATAGCAGCCGCCTCCTTTTGGCCTATTTTTGATGTCGAAAAATGTCGAAGTATTACATTTATGGCATCATCTGAAATTTTTTGATTGACTTAAAGGCTAAAACTCGGTACTTTGGTCTTAGGAGTCGAAAATAGGAACGCTTGTTCTTAACCCTGCCATGAAGAAACCGGCACGGATTGGCCCCCAGTGCCGGTTTCAAAGAGAAGCCGCGCTTTTGGCCCCCGCGCGGCTTCTTAACCCATGGTAGGGTACGACTCATGTTTCTGTCAAACTTTTTTTAACAGCATGTACCATAATTTTAATTTTTAGGGGCTGTCCTATGCGGGCAGCCCTTTTCTTTGGGGCGCCATCATTTAGGCGCTCATTATTTTTGCGGGAGGTATGAGTTATGGGGCGCATCATCAATCAAAAAATGATTAACCTGCCGAATGGCTACGCTATCGCAATCAAAAAAGAAAAAATTTCACATGTTGGGCGCTCTATCTATCGGGATTTTGACAGTGAGCAGATTGTGCTGGAGATTGTGGATCGACGCCAGGACAAAACCACGAAAAGACTACCAATACCTGCCAGCGCAACCGAAGAAATCGCGGAATTTTTCAAGAGTTAAATTTTTGGAGGAAAAATGCTTTCGGATCGCCTCGTGATACATCGTCTGCTGGAACATTGGGGAATTGACTTGAAGTTATCGCCCGAATTGTCCGTAGGTTTGACTGTTAGCTTACTGGTTATTTCTTTACTGGTTTTAGTTTTCATTAAGCCCTATAAAGGGCAGTCGTCGCCGGAAAAATAACATTCACTTACAAGTAAGTGTTTAAAAAGCTGCACCCAAAAAGGGGGGAGTGCTGTGTTCGATAACATTTGCTTGCTGCTGCTGGCTCTCTTGGTTTTCGCCCTGTCCGTTGTTTGCGGCATTCATGATTGAGTGAAACGTTTTAATAGCTTAAAACGATCAAATTGACCAATATTTTAGCCTTTCGTACTCTTTTCTCGAAGAGTGGGGGTGCAGGAATTGGATACGCAGACACAAAGTACCTCGCAACCCATAGACAACCAACAAGCAGCGCAGCCGGACAGCACGGCGAGTACGAGCAGCCAGCAAACGTCAAATGCAACCGATTGGCAAGAAGTTGCGGAGCTGATCGCCAACGAGATCGAGAAGAAGCAGCCGGCATATGAAACGATCACCGCAGATCACGGAACATTTACCGGCGAGCTGCGCGTCGTGCATCAGGTGACGACGGGCGATTTGCTTGTCAGCTTCCTTCTTGGACTCGTGATTGCGACCCACTTGGTTCGTTGGTTGTTCCGGGCAGTCTGGGGAAGGTGAGAGCATGTCAGGTATGCAGATCGCAGAAGATTACAGCCAGATGGCAGCCGTGATTATCGTCGTTGTGGTGCTCACGTTCTGGATCAAACGGACTTTAATGTCGTGGAGTGGTAGCCGTGATTGATGACGCGCTGCTTTACTTACTGGCTGACAACGACATGCGCACGATTGGATTCACCTTCATTCTTTGCATGACGCTTATTTTTTCACTGATTTACTACTGGAGGGCTTGGAAGTGAATTTTTCGACGCTGATCGACTGGTCCTTTTTCTGGAAAGTCTTTCAAAATTTTTTATACAGCGTCATGCCTTTCGCGCTCATCTTGGTAGCAATTTTTTGCTTGGGACTGCTCCTCAGTGTGGTCATCAGTTCGGTAAAGAAAGCTTCCAGTAAGGGGTAACCCCCCATGAAAAGATGGCTGCTATTGTTCCTAACCCTTTTCTTCTGGGTTGTACCGGTTCACGCAGAAACTACGTACAAATTCGATTATCATTTTAACCCGTGGGACCCCAGCCATCCCTGGTTTAATGGCTCAGGTAACAGCGTTTTAAAGTTAGGGGCTTACGAGATTGTCGACACGGGGGACGCTTCATCGGGTTACTACTTTGAGGTAACCAACGCCTACTATCCGTTTGCTGTAAAAGAGTGTGACACTGGGTGCTCATCTTATTTGCACGCTCAAATGAGCAACGGAAAGTATGTCTATCGGATAGAGAAATTTAGCGCCGTGGGAAAAAAATATGAGTTTTACCACGTGCAAGAAAACACCAATCCAGGAGGCGGAACAGGTGGAGGAACACCACCCGACCCAGGTGGAGGAACGCCACCCGATCCGGGAGGGGGACGCCCTGGTTTGACTCTTCCAAAAGTGAACCTCATTAACGATCCCTCTTTTCTAGGGACGCTTTGGAACTATTTAGATTCCGTTTTTTACTTGGGGATGCCTATTCTCTTGATTGTTGTCGCCTTGTTTGTAGTGGAATTGGTTCTCCATATGATTATCGACATAGCAAAAAGGCGAAAAGAAGATGACGACGACGATGATGATTGGTAGCCAACGCTGCCATTCACATAAACATTAAATCTTTTTAAGGGAGGAAATAAAGTGGCTCTCAACCTGAATACAAACGTAGGCTTCACACCTTCTGACCTTTTTGAATCTGCAATGTCGCTGGCTGCGAACTTTTGGCCGTTCCTTCTGATGGGTCTGGCGTTCGTAGTGGGGCCGTGGATTTTCGACATCATCGTATCTGCCGTGAAACGCGCTCGCTCCAAACGGGCGGCAGCGTAAAACAGAGAAGCGTGCAGCTCGCACGCTTTTTCTGTATCAGATGGTGATGGAAATTAAAGCCTTAAAAAACATCACCAAGGGGGTGAGTAAACGTTGCGGCTAAAAATTCTCCTCTTTCTGCTGTGTTTCCTAAGCATCGGCGCTGCGTCTGCTTATGCTGATCCGACGCTATCTGTTGAGAAAGTCAGGGATTATACCGTTCAAAACGGAACGAATCATGAGGTTTATAGAGTTTCTGTCCAATGGGACAAGCACAGCGTTCAAGATAGAGACTCTTATAGTTTTCCCTTTATCGTGAAAAGGATCGAGCACTGGGCGAACGGTCAAAGTGTTACTACTACCATTGACCAGATCAATAAGTACGACTTCCCCACCAATGACGGGATTAGAGAAAAGGACGATGACGTTAGCTTGCTGAGAAAAGACCCGTCTTGTCCCAATGTGATGCTGCCTTGTATCCCGGTGGTTAAGGTGGACTATGTTGTGATCGCGAGCGATTACCAAACGGTTTTAGCATCTGCGAGTGTTACACCTGGTGATCCCGGTTCTGTTAGCGGCGGAGATCCCGGCGAGGATGACACAGGTGGAGGAACCAACCCAGGAGGTGGAAGCGGAGGAGGCAGCAACAGTGGGGATACTGGAGGCGGGACCGGTGGAGATGATGCTGGTGGCGGCGGCAATAACCCAGGAAACGGAGCCGGTGGAGGTGATACCGGCGGTGGAGGTGGCGGCTGCGGCGTCGGTTGTGAGTTGCTGGCCTGCCCTGGATGGGAAGACATAGCAGCCCTGTTTGCCGATGCAATCGGGAAGGAGATTCCACCGCCTCCGGATTGGGAGGAAGTTGCTGAGACGTTCGGTAACGAACTGATCCCCCGTTTTGAGGAGATGTTAGGTCATCCGCCAGCGCCGCCAAAGATTGAAAAACCGTCGGTCCCTAATATGGATTCGGACATCGTTGAATCAATATGGCCTACTGCAACGGATTCCACCCCGCCAGCCACTAAGCCCGACTTTGGCAGTGTACCTGACATGCAGATCAATCCAGATAACACCGGCGGGATCGACCTGAGGAACGCCGATCCAACGGAATCTATACCGCACGATCCGCCCGGTTACACACCGATTCCTGGGCAGGAGAACGGCGGGATCACGCCACAGACGAAACCAATTGAAACACCCGCGCCTAGTGGGGGAGGCGTGGCGCAGCCGCCGCCCGACGCTTTACCGACTCCGGGAACGTCAGCGGGAGAGCTGCCAACGCCAGGAAGTTCGACGGAGGCACCGCCGGTGCCGACGCTACCGCCGCCATAGGAAAGGAGGAATACGATGAGCTGGCGGTTTCTTCCCTTAATTGTTTTGCTGCTGATCGGGTTATTCCCGGTTCATCCTGCCGATGCAGCGCAGCCGCGCGGTCTTTTATATGGCAAGACGATGTATCAAAACAACCAGGTTCCCCATCCCAATAACATTAAGTACGACAATCCAAGACCGCAGGCGACGGATGGCGACCTGTCTACATCAGTGACGACTACAAGCATAGCTGATGCGGCTGTTTGGTATAAGTTTGATTCGCCTGTAACAATAAGCGCAATTCGGATTCACTACACTGGATCGACGAAAGTATGTTTTGCCGAATATAACCGGAATCAGCTGTACTGCACGGACAGTACTAAACCCGAATTTAAAAACGGGGAAGTTTTCCCGATCAACCCCGTGTCAAATGTGACCTGGGTTTACTTTGGATATGCGTATGGGCATCCACCGTCCACTGTTTACGAGTTTGACGTCTACTCAGGCGTGCCCGACACGCAGCCGCCGCCAAACCCCCAAATAGTGGAAGTCAAGCCGGGGGAAGAAGACATTACGCTGACCTGGAAAAACCCTTCCGTAACCGACTACGATTACACGGAAATCTACCAGGATGGCAATTTGGTGGGAACAGTTGACAAGACGATCACATCATACAAAGTGACGGGCTTGTCTCCCGCCACTTCATACACGTTTGTTTTGTACGGCGTGGACACATCAGGAAACCGATCGCCGGGTTTAACGGTGTCAGGGACTACATTAAAGTGGCGTCCGCCGCCACATGATGTAGAGCTGACCATCAGAGTGAATCGGCATAATTACGTGGCTCTTAGTTTTTCGGCTGCTGAAGCCGATTCCATCGACATATACCGGGACGGTAAACTTTTGTACACAGTTTCCGGCCGGGACGTGAGTTACACAGATGCGAGCGTTCAACCCATGACTCACTATCAATACTGGATCGTGGCGAAGAACCCGAAAGGGAATACGGCCAGCGGGATCGTGGACGTGACCACCCCCAATATTCCACCGCCCGAAAATGTGAACATATCAGGCCGGGGGGCAAAGGATACCGTTACGCTGACGTTCTCAGCGAAGAACGCTGACTCGATCAAGGTTTACCGAGACGGAACGCTGATTGCTACGCTGCCCGGGAACGCCACGTCATACATGGACAAAGGGCTGACATCTCAAACCAACTATCAATACTGGATCGTCGCCAGTAACGCCGGAGGAAACACGGCCAGCCCGCAGATCACGGTGCGAACAGCCGCACCGGCTGCCATCAAAGGCTTACGTGCTATCGAGACGAAGACAGACCAAGTGACATTTGCCTGGGATAAAGAACCGTCCGCAGAAAAGTACGTGATAACCTACACCGTAACGCGTAACGGCCAATCCACCACGTTCACGACAGACACGAAAGCAAACACGTTCACGGTTCCTAACTTACAGCCAGATGACCAGGTAGTTTTTCAAGTCGCTATCTACAATGCTGCATTCGGTACACACGGAGCTGCGACGCTGACTGTCACCGTTCCGCGGTTCAATATTCCAACGTACCCAACGCCACCAGGCGGGGGTGGGATCGGAACACCCAATGACGTGTTTGAATCGGCTGTTTCCCTGGCTTCAAACTTTTGGCCTTTTCTACTTTTAAGTTTGGCTTTCATTCTGGTTCCTTGGCTATACGGCCTGATAGTCAAGGCGTCAAAGAAGCCGAACCCAGGAATAAACATTAATCCGGCAGCCGTAAAGAAACGGGAATTAGACCGAATCATCAGGCTTGCCTTACGAAAGGAGAAGTAACGTGTGCGAGACGTTTTCCAGAACGCTATTGAGGCTCTCAGTTCCATCAGCGTGCCGATTTTTTGCCTAACCATCGTCGCCCTGGCAGACGAGCTGTTCCTCTTGGCAAAACGTTCCTTGATATCTGCTCGTCTTAGGAGCCGCCGCCGATGATTAGGGAATGGGCATCCGGCCTATATTCGTTCCTGGCGAACGCGTTCGGAACGCTCTTTAGTTACCTGGGCGACCTCTTCGGACGGTTTTTTGACAGTCTGATGCTGCTTTTACTCCGTATCTTCATGCCAATATGGCAACTGATCGCCGCAATATTTTACTTCCTGTACAAACTTGGCATGTTGATTCTCTCCGTCATCGAAGTGCTGTACCGCCTGGTCTACTTCTTCGTGTACGTGATGAAAGGGCTGTTTGTGACGCTGATCGGCCTATCGTACAACGGCCAGAAAGCCGTGCTGCCGGCCAGATACCAGGAAGTCTTTGACAACATACAGCCGGCCCTCCAGATCGTGCAAATGGATAAAGTCGCCGTTCTTTGCCTTTGGGGCGTATGGATATTCGTCGGGATCGCGCTGATCAAAGTTGTGGGGGCAAGAAACTGATGAACAATCCGTTTAAGAACCTGATTGACAATATCTTTGCGCTGCCTGAATCAATCCTAGAACTGATAAAGGACAAACTTTACGGAGCCAGCCAATTGGTCGGCCAGGGGATAGATATAAGCGCTTGGCTGGCTCCCATCTCCCTGCTTGGCCCGTCCTGGGTGCGAGTGATTAACTCTCTGCTGGCTGGGGCAACCCTGGTTTTCACGTTCTGGATCGCCAAACGCATTTACGCCCTTTACCTCCAGTTTAAAGAAGGCGTGCGCTGGTGGTAACAGCAAGAAAAAGAGCAGCCTATTCGGCTGCCCGTGCTTGCCGCCACTTGTTCACGCCGTAGATGGTCCCGAAGTAAACCGCCAGGGTGACCCCGGCCAGGAAAAGGGGCGGAAAGGTGTTTTGCTGCGTGTAGCTGATCCAGATTGTTCCCACAACGGCTGCCGTGTGGCTGATAACATCCAAGACTTTTCCCCACTTGTTCATAGTCATTCATCCTTTCGATAGATTGTATATACAAAGTATATACATAAAACCGACGATAATCAACCCTTATTTTTCCGAAGGAGAGGTTTACATGCAGCAAGCCCAATCATTGGTGTTTGAGTATTTTTTTCAGATCGGCGCGGGCCTGTCTGCCGGAATAGCCTGCGTCGTCATCCCAGCCCGCCTGGTCTACCTGTTCATCGCAAACAAAATCAGCGCAAGAAACGCGAGAAATGGAGGCATTGACTGATGTTTGGACTTAACGGACTGAAAAGCAGCGGGAAGCAGACTGCTGCGCAACAACTACGTGACCGTGTGATTATCTTTGACGAGGACAACAAGACGTGCGAAATTCTGCCGGTGGATTCCGCCGATGAAGAAGTAGTCCGCGCCGGTGATAAGACGATCCCCCGCGCCGACCTGGAGCTGCGGCTATCCAAGCAGGGCCGCGTGTTCGTCCTCAATGCACCGGCCAAGATCGTAGAGCTGACGCAACACCTGGCCCGCGTCGAACGGAACACGATCATTCGGCAGATCGCCCAGTACAACAAGCAAGACGAAGACCTACGGGCAGATTGGCAGAAAATTGCGCTGCTGGCTGCCCTGGTCATCGTGTCCATCGTAGCAGCAGCAACGTAAGGAGGGAACGACATGGCAACAGCCGACAAACTGCAACAAGTGATCGGAGACGATTTGTTTCCCACGGTACAGAACATCTCGGACGTTAAGCAGGTTTTAGACTTTATGCGGCCCGTCTCCCAACCTCTCCGCGAGGAGCAGGTGCGGGCGATTCTGTACCTACAGGAGTTAGGAAATAACCGCGACATGCACCCGGACGGCAATCCCTACAACGACCTAATAAAAGTGATCGTTGAATACCGCGAGAAAATCGCTGATCCGGATTTCTACATCGACACCATCGAGGCGCTTGTACCGAAGCCGCCGCGCCCGATCCTCATGACCGGCGACGGCCAGTTCAAGAAGATAAACCCGAAGTAAGGAGAGTGACACCATGTTGGGAAGGAAGAAAAAACAAAAAGCAGTCGTAGAAGCATTAAAAAAAGACTCGGCAGCCGTCAAAGAGTTCCTGCTTTCGCTGAAAGTCAATCATGAGCAGACCTTTTCCGATGAGGAAAAACAGGCTTTGGAGGCCATAGACAAGTACCTGGAGAACCTTGGCATCTTTTTCGCGGGATTCGAGAAGGGATTGAGGTAACATGGCTCACTTCATCGGCATACAGGGGCTTCTGGGGGCCGGGAAGACGACCACAGCCTCCATGTTGGCGCACTACTACAAAAACCGGGTGGAAGCCCTGGGCGGCAGCCTTAAACTGTTTTCCAACTATGGCTTGCGCGGCGCCGAAGATATGACCCATTTCTCCGACTGGTTCAAGGTGGCAGACGCGCACGGCAGCATAATTGTCTGGGACGAAGGGCAAACGCAGTTTGACAGCCGGGAATTTTCGTCGTCTGACCGGGTTTTCAGCACGCAACTGCTGAACTACTGCCGGAAAATGAACAGCGTACAGATCATCGTGGCCCCTAATTTTTCAAACATCGACAAGCGGATTCGCCAGTTAACGGAAGTGTTGATTAACGTGGTCAAGATCGGCAATCGCGGCATCCGCCTGGAATACTACGATTACCAGGCGGGGAACGGGGAAAGCAACCTGGGGCGTTTCCTTCACTCCCGGTTCCTTCCCGGCAGCAAGGTGCGGCAAATTCACGGTTTACACCTGTTCGACACCTATCGAATGGTGCGCGGGTTCCCCATGCCGAAAACCGAGCGACAAAAAGCTGACTTCTGGGTAAAGCTGGAGGAACACCACCAGGAAGCACGCAAACGCCTGGGCCTCCACCCGATTGAAACGTTCAAACCCGTACTTGACAAGGAGGAGGAAACTGCATGACGTCATTTAGCATCGTTCCCGTTCGCCGTGTCCGCGATCCACGTCAATTACTCTATCACTACCCGTCCATCCCGGTCGTGCGGTACGCGCAGCTGGCCGCCGACTTTTATCAAGACCAGATGTTGCGCCTGGCCGAAGAGTTGGCCCACCGACAGGGTTTCGTTCTGGTTCCCGCCTCCTGCCTGGGGTGGCGAAAAAAACAGGAGATCGCTGCAGAACGTCAGGTGTACATCGGCAGGCGTAGCTTCTACATGCTCCGTCCGGATGAACTGACAAAGAGCGAAAAGGAAAAAATTATGGACTATCTGGCGGAATTGGAGGCGGACGTATCATGATGCTTACGCCCAGGGCGTCGATTTTGTATCAAGTGCATTCGATTCGGGGGTTCATTAAAAGCGGATCGCCCCACCTTGCACTCTTTGAACTGGACAGGCTTGAACAAGCGTTGATCGCCATGTTTGACCGGGAATTAGGGATTCGCAATCAATGAGGAGGGGAAACATGCTGCGGAAGGACTACAGACGCGACGAAATCTTGCTAACGCTGCGCCGGGCGCGCCTTCACGTCGGCGTCGGCCAGATCAAAAAGGGGCTATCCTATCTCGACGAGGCGGAACGCATCATAAGAAAGTGGACATTTCAACCAAAAGGCGCTTATTTAAGCAAACAATAAAAAAAGGGTTGATAAAATCCTTTTGGATTGTATATACTTTGTATATACATCATGAAAGGAGAATTGCCATGTACCAAGTGCAAAAGTGGGGAAACAGCCTGGGCATTCGCATACCGAGTGCGCTTGCCAAACAGATCGGGCTGACGGAAGGGACACAGGTGGATTTGGAAATCGTTCTGGACTCGCTGGTGATTCGTCGCAAACAACAAGCCCTGGAGGAGCTTCTGGCGAAGGTTACGC
>JGI25330J36431_1000564_pt1 | contig 13052 bp, 12 predicted proteins | sample HigsolmetaAR205D_FD_36431 | JGI IMG/M metagenome (IMG submission 36431) | reverse complement strand
GCCGAGGGTCTGCGTGTGCAGTTCTACTGGCGCCTTGCGGGCGTGCAGGACGAAGGACGTCTGCACACCGGAGACGAGAGCTTCCTGCGCTATCAGGATGCGGACCTCGAGTGGATCCGAAACGGATTGCGGGCGGCGGACCTGGAGCTGCTCGAGATCGCGCCGGACGGCCTGCCCGGAGGCATCGGCCTCGCCATCGAGCGCTGGGTCGGCGTGCTCGACACCGAGGCGGCGCGCGGTGGCGGTCAGCTCGCGTACTACTGGCGAACGGTGACGCGCAAGCGGCGCGTGGTGCACGGCGCGGAGCTCGTCGGCAGGGCCACGCTCGTCGCGGGCCTGTGCGCCGCGCTCGTGCTGTGCTTCTCTCCGTTCATCGGCCTCGCGCGCATGCAGCTCCCGCTCGTCATCATGATGGGACTGCTGCCCCTCGCGTCCGGAATCCTGGAAGCCTACGTCCAGAAATCCGCAGACCGCGAGCTCGCCCGACAGTATGCCTACATGTACCGGTTGTTCGACGAGGCGCGCGCACGGTTGCGCAACGCGGAGTCGGAGAACGAGCAGCGCGCCGTGCTCCATGCGCTCGGCAGGGCCGCGCTGGCGGAACACGCGACCTGGGTGCTTCTCAACCGCGACCGCAAGCTGCGCCACATGGGCGGTCACTGAGATTCGTGACCAGCGTCGTGAGATCAGTGCACTCCTGTTACGGTCCGCGTGGCGTGCGCGCGCCCTCGAGCAGGATATCCATTGCCGCATCCATGACCGGCGTGCGCCGGTCGCGGGCGTAGATCCCGTACTGAACCGTGAGTGGATCCGGAACGCCTTCCGACGGCTTCAGTACTCGAAGCCTGCCCGCCTGGATCGAGTCCGGAGGCAGNACGCCGACGCCCAAGCCGTGCTCCACCGCTGCCTGAAGGGCGGTGATGCTCTGGCTCGCGAACGTCACTCTATGCTCCCGGCCGCAGCCCGCGAGCGCATCGATCATGCGCCGGCGCCACATGCACTGAGCATCGAAGGTCACGAGATCGAGAGGACGCTCGTCCTCCAGTACGTAGTCCGGCGCGCACACCCACTGGAGCTCGACGCTCCAGGCAAACAGGGCATCGACCTCTACGACGGAAGTCGGCGCGATCATGATGTCGAGCGCGTCCTCCTGCCAAAGCCGGCCCAGCGTGACGCTGTGATCGACCGCGACATCGAGCCGGATGTCCGGATACGCACGGCGGAGCCGTCCGAGTGCGGCCGCCAGCGCGGAGGCAGCGACCTCCTCCGCCAGGCCGATGCGAACGCTGCCGCTGAGCTCCGCATGCCGCAGCCGTGCAAGCGCCTCCTCGCCGAGTGCGAGCATGCGGGTGGCGTATGCGAGAAGCAGCTCGCCTTCCGCCGTGGGCACGACTCCGCGTCCCGTTCGTCGCAACAGCGGCCGTCCGACGAGGCTCTCGAGACGACGCATCTGCATGCTGAGAGCCGACTGCGTGCGGCCACTCTGCTCGGCTACGCGACTCAGGCTGCCTTGCCGACAAACCGCCACGAACGTGCGGAGAAGATCGAGGCCGATCTGCTCGAACATCAATCCTCGTGAAGTCTGATGTAAGCGATATCAGTCTACCTTGATGTCTCCGTCCGCCCTAAGTTTGCGTCTCCTGGAGGCGCAATGGGAGGACTGATGCTCGTGAAAGCAATTCGCGTCCATCGTCACGGCGGACCGGAGGTGTTGACCTTCGAGGACGTTCCGATCGGTGAACCCGGACCCGGCGAAGTTCGCGTCCGCAACCGTGCGATCGGCCTCAATTACGCTGACATCTATTTCCGGACCGGTGAGTACACACCGCCCGCTCTGCCGTTTACGCCGGGGCTCGAGGGAGCCGGCGAAGTCGTCGCGGTCGGCGACGGTGTTCGCGAATTCGCACCCGGTGACCGGGTGGCGTATTACTCCGCGGTGCCGGGCGCGTACGCAGAAGAGCACATCGTTCCCGCGCATCACGTCGTGTCATTGCCTGACAGCATCGACTTCGCTACTGCCGCGGCGATGCTGCTCAAGGGGCTGACAGCGGAGTACCTCCTGCATCGGACATTCCCCGTCCAGCCGGGTCACGTCGTCCTCGTGCACGCGGCCGCCGGTGGGGTGGGTCTTTTTCTCACGCAGTGGGCGAATCACCTCGGCGCTACGGTGATCGGCACGGTCGGATCACCTGAAAAGGCCGAACTCGCACGTCGCTTCGGCTGCGACTACGTCATCGATTACCGCCGGGAAGACTTCGTCACGCGCGTGAGGGAGATTACCGGCGGACAGGGTTGCCACGTGGTCTACGACGGCGTCGGCAAGACGACCTTTCCCGCCTCTCTCGATTGCCTGATGCGCTTCGGCTGCTTCGTGAGCTATGGCTCACCGTCCGGGCCGATCGAGCCGTTCGACATCATGCTGCTCGCGCGTAAGGGTTCGCTCTACGCCACCTGGCCGCTGCTGCCCGATCACCTCGTTCGCCGCGAGGACGTTCTCGAGATGAGCGCAAACCTCTTCCGCGTCGTGACGAGCGGCGCAGTAAAGGTTCCGATCCATGCGCGCATGCCGCTCGCCGAGGCGGCCGAGGCGCATCGAAGGCTCGAATCACGTCAGACGACGGGCTCCACGGTCATGCTGCCATAGATCCGTCTTCGACGGACGCGGGAGCCTGGCTCGGGACGGTTCTTCATCACCTTGCAGCGCGCCGAGCGCATCAACCGTGGCGCTACAGGCCTCTATCTCGATAACCGTGACACACCGCAGCCGCTCGGTTTCGTCGCGAGCGAGCGCTTGATCGACGGTGTGGGCCTGCCCAACGACTGGCGCAACGTCACGGACGCCGTTGATGTGTTCGGCTACGAGAAGATCCAAGTCATCTGCGGCGCGCACGCGCTGTTCACCGGAATTGGAGACTCCTCCGACATCATCAACTTTGTGCGCAAGCGGCCCACCAACGATCGCCAGGGTGTCTCCGCGCTCACGCCGGCCATGCTTCGGGGTTTCGCGTTCCTCGGTGCGACGGCGGACCGGGGTGGCTGGAGGCGTCGTCTCCGTTCCAGTCCCTCGAGCGCTCAGGTGCCGCGCTGCACCTTGTACTGGCGCACGGGTGAGCGCGTGCCGTCGAAGTATTCGAGCTGAACGGAAACACTCTGCAGTTCCGGCGGAAACGTCCGGGGCAGGCGCGACTGATACGCCTCCAGGTCCACCGCATGACGGGCGAGGGCTTCATCGGGTACTCCGATCTCGACCGACTGATTCGGAACCTCACGATCGAAGCCGAAGTGCACACGCCGCACGGCAAGAGAGTGGGCAGGAGTCAGCCGGAATCCGCCGCTCACGAACTGCGCCGGCCTGCCGTCCGCTCCTCTGATCCCTCCCATGCTGCGCACGGCGAGCTGGAACCAGGGATTCGATCGATCGAAGCGTTCCAGCAGCGTCCGCGACTGTGCGCGTACCTCGCGGATGGGATCGATAGGCTGCCGCAGCGGTCCCTGCCAGCGCCCGCCCACATCGAGGTACTCCACGGCCACCTCGCGGGCGTTCATCGGCACGGTTACGGGCTCCATGCGCATGCCGGTGCCTTCCTGCACGACTTTTCCATCGATCAGCACGCGGAACCGCTTCATGAGCTCGCCCACCGTCACGAAGGCTTTGAGCTCCGGCACGNCGGGGTTCGACAGGACGAAGCGGACGTCGAATCTCGGCAGCGACACCTCCTCCATCGCTCTCGATGCTTCGAGGCTGGCGAGCATTGCCCGCGCCTGAGTCACGCTCGCCTGGAGTCGGCCCGCGTCGGCAAAGTGCTCCGCGTTGCCTCGCGCGTCGAGAAAGCTGCGGAATCCGCGCTCCGCCGCAGCGCGCGATTCACGGGAACCGACGAACACGAGCTGTTCCGCGAGTGCCAGATGCGCTGGCCCGTAGTCGGCGTGACGGAGAACGCTCTCCTCGAGNAGTTGCACGCGCTTTCGCTGGTCCGGCTCCATGAGTGCACGACGGACCTCGAGGGCCGGCTGGTTACCGCGTGCGGACAGCTTCTCGAGCCGGTCGAGTGCCGCAGCGGTGCCGATCCGGCTCGCGAGGTGCGTCGCGTACACCTCCGCGACGTCGAACTGCACCGGCGCTGTGAGCTCGACGTGCCGTTCCAGCGCGGCGAACGCTCCCTGGATGTCGCCTCTCTCCTGAAGGATGCGCGCGTTTCGCAGGAAGTCCGCCGCGGTGCGCGGATTCTTCACCAGCGTGTCGGGACCCAGCGTCTCCTCCACGATGGTGACGGTCCGGCTCGTGTCCTGACGGATCGCGGCGATCTCGCCACGCAGCTCCCGGAGCTGCGCGGCGATGACGCTGTGATCGGCGCCGTCGGCGGCACTCTCACGCAGCATCCAGAGCACGCCTGCGAAGAGCGCGACCAGCGCAACCGGTACGGGCACCGCGCACGTCCAGTGCTCGCACGCCGCTTCCAGCGGCTCGCCCGAATCGCGGAGCACCGTGCCCTGACGCAAACGCCACCAGATGAACGTGCAAAGCAGCGTGCCGGCCAGGATCACCATGATCCACGCGAAGTTCTCGCGCGCCACGGCCAGCAGATCGCTCAGCGTGGAAAGCAGGGTCGCACCGGCCGCCGCAAGACCGCTGCGCGCGAAGTGCCGGCGTGCGTGCGCGATCCCGAGCTTCAGATAGAGCAGGAACCCGAGCCCCGCGCGGATGGAGCTNGGGCGCGCGGGCCGCGCCTTCGCACCGCCGCTCATGCGGCGACCACGCGATCAGTGCCGAAGTCGGCGGAAGCGCGGTGCTGCAGCCGGCTCACGGTGCGGACTGTCCCGGACATGGCTTTCGACTCCCGGGTTGCGTTCCACGGCCTCGCCGCCGGCAGAACGTGGTTGTTGTAGTTCGAGTGCGCAGAGGAGAGCGGAAGAGATACTAGACGAAACGGCTGTACCCCGGAAGCCGGCAGGCCTGAAAGAGAACGCAGGAACGCCGGCGGGACGCGCCTTCAGACACCTGCCGTGTGCACCGCGGCTGCGTACTGTTGCGGATGGCGCACGAGGTTCCGGCGGTGCACGATACCGTCAGATCCGGGATGTCCCGTAGCCCACAAGGAGCCGATCATGCGTCCGGTTCGCAGGATTCTCGTCGCCGTGAAGGACCCGCAGTCGAGATCACTGCCGGCGGTCGCCAAGGCCGCCCAGCTCGCGAAGGCACTGGACGCGAGGCTCGAGCTGTTCCATGCGATAGACACGCCGCTCTATGCCGATCTCCCGAGTCTCGAGCGCGGCGAAATCGACCGTTCGCGGACCGAATGGCGCAATCGCCGGCTGGCGCAGCTCGAGCGCATCGCTGAGCGCATGCGCCGCCAGGGTCTCGAAGTCAGCACCACCGTCGAATGGGACTACCCGGTGTACGAGGCCGTCGTGCGGCGCGCGGTCCGCAGTGAAGCCGATCTGATCGTCGCGGAGCGACATGCAGGCGTACGAGTCGCGCCGTGGCTGCTGCACGTCACGGACTGGGAGCTGCTGCGGTATTCCCCTTTACCCGTGCTGATCGTGAAAACGCCGCGCCCGTACCGCCGCCCGGTGGTGCTCGCTGCCGTCGATCCGAGCCACGCCTTCGAGAAGCCGGCGAAGCTCGATCAGGAAGTGCTGGGGATCGGCGGCACGGTGGCCACCGCGCTGCGCGGCACCCTGCACGCCGTGCATGCATACGCACCGCTTCCCCCGACGCTGCTGGCACGTGCGGCGGAAGACCCGGGTGCCGCCGACCGCATCAGCGCCGAGACCGCAAAGTGGGCGCGTTCCCGATTCGAGCGGGCATTGCGTTCGGCGAAGATTCCGCCGAGACGGCGTCATCTCGTCGGGCGGCATCCGATCGATGCGATCCTGGACGTGGCGCGTCAGACTCGCGCGGCAATCGTCGTGATGGGCGCGGTGTCGCGTTCGGGGCTCAGGCGCCTCTTCATCGGCAACACGGCCGAACGCGTGCTCGACGACCTGCCCTGTGATCTGCTCGTCGTGAAGCCGCGGGGCTTCCCGAACCGTGTGCCGCGCGCGAAGCGCGGGCCCAGGGTCACCGTCATTGCGCCCAGTCTCTAGAGAACGTACGGCCTGCCGCCGTGGAACTTCGGAGGCAGCGGAGCATTGCCCTTTCGGGCCCCGATGGAGGATACCCACGTGAACGCACGCCTCACGTTGCTCGCAGCACTCCTCGGACTGACCGGCGTCCATGCAGCCGCGCAGACCAATCCCCATGCCGCCGCTCTGATCCGCGATGCGATGGCGCTCGAGCCCGACGCCGAGCGTGGCGCGGCGCTCTACCGCGAGCACTGCTCGGACTGCCATGGCGAGAAGGCATGGGGCGATGCCGCAAAGGCCGTTCCCTCGCTGGCGGGCCAGCGCGAGTTCTATCTCGTGACTCAGCTCGCGGCGATTGCGGAGCTCGGCCGGATCGCCCCCGACATGCATCGCGCCCTGCAACGCGGCGATCTCGCGCAGCCCCAGGGCGTGCGCGATCTGGCGGCGTATCTCGCGGGCGAGCCGCCCGGCAGGAATCCGCAGCATGGCGCAGGCCGCGCCCTCGAGGCAGGTGAACGTGCGTACACGCGCGGCTGCGCACAATGCCACGGAGCACGTGCCGAAGGCAGCGCGGAGGAGCCCATCCCCGCGCTCGCGGGGCAGCACTATTCCTATCTGATCCTGCAGCTTCGCAATTTCTCGGCCGGCCACCGGGGGCTCGTGGAACCGCCGGTGCTCGATTTCACGGCGGGCCTGTCTCCGGACGAGCTCGAGGCGATCGCGGACTATCTGTCGAGACTTCCGCCCGCGGCTGCCGGCCGCTGAGCGGTCCGCGCGCGCAGCGCGGCTTCGAGCCGCGCGTCGTGGCCGTAGATGTCCTCGAAGAAGAGCACGCTGCCGTCCTCGGCCGCGAGCGCGGTCGCGTAGACGATGAAGACGCGAATGGGTTGCGCCAGGTTCACGCGACGTGAATCGCCCTGCTCCATGGCCTCGAGGATCTTCTCGCGCGTCCATCCCGGATTCGCGCGCAGCACGTACTCGGCAAGCGCCACGGGGTCGGCGACGCGAATGCAGCCGTGACTGTACGCACGCACCGGCTCGTTGAAGAGCGAGACGGCGGGTGTATCGTGCAGGTACACGGCGAAGTCGTTCGGGAAGACGAACTTGATGCGGCCGAGCGCGTTCCTCGGTCCCGGGCGCTGCCTTAGGCGCGCCGCACCGCTCTCGAGCGCCAGAATGACCTCGGGAGTGAACTCACGCTCCACCCGTCCATCCCGGCGCACGGCTTCGTACCCCTGGTTCGCCATGGCAGCCGGACGCGCTCTGATCTGCGGCAGCAGCTCGTTGCGCAGGATGCTCGTGGGCACGTCCCAGNACGGGCGGAAGACCACGTATTCCATGTCCGCCGCGAACACCGGCGTGTTGTGGCGGGGAAATACGCTGCCGACGATCACGTCGATCGGAAGGATCGTCTCCTCGCGATCCTCGGTCGTATGAAACGCGAAGAGTTTGAACTGTGGAATGTTCACGAAGATGGGCGGGTTCTCGAGCTTCGGCGGCAGCCAGCGGAAGCGCTCGAGCGCGAGCTCGATCTGTCGCGCACGAGCGGCGAGTGGCACCGAGAGCGCCCGGAACGTCCGCTCGCCCAGAACGCCGTCGCGCTTGAGTCCATGACGTCCCTGGAATCTCGCGATGGCGGCGCTCAGCGCCTCGTCGATGAGCTCTTCGTCGGCGGAGACGCTCCTCGACTCCGGCAGATCGCCGAGCGCGATGAGCAGGCGCCGCAGTTGCGGTGCGCCGGCATAGCGCGCACCGGCAGCAAGCGACCGCTTCGGCAGACGCGGCAGTGGTGCGGTGAGCCCGGGGTCGGCCGCGAGCTTCCGGTAGCGCGCCAGTGCCTCCTTGAGGAGCGAGTACCGCAGCCAGCGCGGCTCGAGGGAATCGAGAATCGCGACGGTCGCTTCCGCGGTCGGTGCGATCGCGAGCGACTGCAGGACGAGGGCCGGGTCGAGCGGCGGGCGCGCTGTATCGATCCTGAATCCGATGGCGCGCGGATCGACACGTCCGGCGTGCAGCTCCTTCACGAAACGTGCAGCGTAGAGACTCAGCGCGACGTCGAAGCGTACGCCGCGATCGGCAGCCTCCGGCGCGCTGCCTCCTCCCGGCCGCGCAAGTGCGGTGAGCCGGCTCGCACCGTAGTCTTCGGGCTCGAGGCCTCTCGAGTGCGCCGTCGCCAGCTGCCCCACGAGCGCGATCGCCGCCGGTGTGGGCGCACCGTCGCGCGTCCAGAGCGGCGTGCGACTGCGCCGTAAGCGTGAGCAGGACGATGCACGCCCACAGGGGTGCGCACGCCTTCGGCGTTCGGCTGCGACGCCCGGGTATCCGTCTCATCCCCTGATGCGGCTCATCCCTTGATGCAGATGAGCGGCTCGAGGCGTGCGACCTTGCGTGCGAGCCCGGCGGCATCCGCCGCGTCGACGACGGCCGAGACGTCCTTGTACGCGTCGGGCGCCTCTTCGGCGATACCTCGCATCGAGGGACTGCGAATGAGCACGCCGCGTGCCGCGAGCTCGTCGACGATCTGCCTGCCCTTCCACTTGCGCGCCGCCTGATGGCGGCTCATCGCGCGTCCAGCACCGTGGCACGCGGAGCTGAACGCGAGCTCCTCGGATCGAGCCGTGCCCGCCAGCACGTAGGAACCCGTACCCATCGAACCGCCGATCAGCACGGGCTGGCCGACGTCCCGAAAGGCTTCAGGAAGATCCGGATGCCCGGGACCGAAGGCGCGCGTCGCGCCCTTACGGTGCACGTAGACCTGTTTCACGCCGCCGTTCACGCGATGCGGCTCGAGCTTGCACGTGTTGTGCGAGACGTCATAGAGCAGCGGCAGTTGCGCATGCGGAAGGATGTCGGCGAAGACACCTCGCACCAGGTGCGTGATGATCTGCCGGTTGGCGAGCGCGCAGTTGATGGCGGCGCGCATCGCACCGAGGTACTCGCGGCCGACGTCCGAGTTGATCGGCGCGCAGGCGAGCTCACGGTCGGGCAGCACGATCCCGTGGCGCGCCGCCTCGGCCACCATGCGCTTGAGATAGTCGGTGCCGATCTGATGGCCGAGACCGCGCGAGCCGCAGTGGATCATCACCACGATGTCGCCCTGGTGCAGCCCGAAGGCGTGCGCAATGCTCTCGTCGAACACGCGGGTCACTTCCTGCACTTCGAGGTAGTGATTGCCGCTGCCGAGCGTTCCCATCTCGTCGCGCTGCCGGTTCTTCGCCTGCTGTGAGACGGCTTCGGGCCGCGCGCCGGACATGCGGCCGCGTTCCTCGATCCGCTCGAGATCCTCCGGAACGCCCCAGCCGCGCTCGACGGCCCACTGGGCGCCGCCCCTCAGCATCGCATCCATCTCGCCCGGATCCAGCCGAATGGTGCCGGTGCTGCCGACTCCTGCTGGAACGCGGCTGAAGAGCGCCTCGGCGAGCAGCGCGGCGACCGGAGCGACATCCGCGCGCTTGAGGCCGGTGTGGAGACAGCGCACGCCGCAGGAGATGTCGAAGCCGACACCTCCCGCCGAGACCACGCCGCCTTCATCGGGATCGAACGCGGCGACGCCGCCGATGGGAAATCCGTAGCCCCAGTGCGCGTCGGGCATNGCGTACGCGGCCCGCACGATGCCCGGCAGCGTCGCGACGTTCGAGGCCTGCTCGTAGACCTTCTGATCCATCTCGCGGATGAGCTGCTCGCTCGCGAAGATCACCGCCGGCACGCGCATGGCGCCCTGCGGGGGAATCTCCCATTCGTACTCGGAACGTCGCTTGAAAAGGCCGGGATCCATCTCTCAGTGCTCCTTGCTGTCGCACCGACCGCATCACACGTCGACGACGGTCTGCGCGATCCACTCACCGCCTTCCTCTGCGACACGCAGCGCGGTGTACGTGGCACCTTTGACCTCGACCGCCGGATGATGCCGCGCCGGTTCGACGCGCTCGCCCCAGGCGCGGCCGTGCAGCCGGTTGCCATCGAGCTGCACTTCGAAGCGGCTGAACAGCATCTTGCGCACGGCCATTTCGTAGACGAGCGCGTTGAGCCACTCGACGAGCAGCAGCTCGCGATCCGGCGCTTCGCACTCGATCGCCACTTCCTCGCGCGGCTCGACGGACTGCGGATCGGTCACGGCTCCCGTCATCGCGAGCGCCGCCTGCTCGAAGGCTTCGGAGAGCGTCGCACCGACGCCCCGCACGCCCATGTCGGCCTCGTGGGAGAAGTGTTCCCAGCGCGCGTTCATGCCCGATGGTCAGCCCGGTGCGGCAGCCGCAGCGATGCCGCGCCGCCTCAGCTCCTGCGACGCTCGCACTGTGGCTGGGTGCCGATCAGCTTCGCCAGCGCCCCAAGCTGCTCGGCAAGAACCGGCAGGAGGTCGTCGAAAGTGACGATACCGATCAGCTCGCCGTCCGCGTTCACGACGGGCGCCCGCCGGACGTTCCGTGCGCTCATGCGCTCGATCGCCTCGGCCACGCCACCGTTCTCCTCGACGGTGAGCGGATCCGGCGTCATCACGTCCGCGACCGTCAGCGTAAAGAGATCCGCCTGCCGTTCGATCTGTCTGCACACCACGTCGCGATCCGTCAGGATGCCGACGGGCCGGGTACGGCCGTCCTTCGTTTCAACGACCACCACGGCGCCGACGTGCTGCTGCAGCATCTCGCGCGCCGCTTCGGCCAGCGGCTCCTCCGGCCGCACCACGATCACCTCACGGCTGCAAAGCTCTCCGATCTGCACGTGGCTCTCCTTCCGGCGCTTGCGGTAACCTGTGCCCACTCAAGCCGGCGGATCCGCGCCGTCGCGCAGTGCCGCCGAAGAGCATTATGGAGCGGCGGTCGACGCGGTGAAATGGGTATTCCCCGAGAGGAGGACTCGCGAATGAACGTCGGAAAGCTCTGCAGTCGCGATCTCGTCAGCGCCTCCGCGAGCACTCCCCTGTCGGATGTCGCCGCGCTGATGCACCGGCGAGGCGTTGGCGCGGTGGTCATCACCAAGGCGCCGATCGATCAGCCCGTCGCCGTGGGCATCGTCACCGATCGCGACATCATGCGCGCGCAGCTCACGCGCACGGCCGACTTCAACCGGCTCTCCGCGGCCGACGTCATGACGCGCGATCCGCTCGTGCTCGAAGAGCATCACTCCGTCGAAGACGCGATCCTGCGCATGCGGGAGCGGGGCGTGCGGCGCGCGCCCGTCATGGATGCCCACGGACAGCTCGTCGGCATGATCTCACTCGACGATCTCGTGGGTCAGCTCGCGTACGAGCTCGGCAACCTCGCGCGCGTCCTCGAGCGGCAGCCCCGCCGGCACGACGGCTGACGAACCACGGCGGACGGCTCGCCGGATTCCCCCGCCGAGTGTACGTATATCGGTACGTACATTCGCTGATGGCACCGCGGGCTCCGCGTGCGCATCATTTCCTCGCACACTGCCGAACGGGCCCACGTTCCGTCGAGGCAAGCCGACGGAGATCGCGTTCGAGCAGGTACGCGTCCGGTATCCGGCAGCGCCCCTCCCCATGAGCTGCCGGCTCGAGGGCGACGGCGTTCGCGCCGTCGCCCTACTTCCTTGCCTGCATCCGCCCGGTGTGCACATTCCGCCCGACGAGTTCCAGCGCGACGAGCGAGTCCCGCAGCGCGTCGTCGAGGTATGAATGCGCCCGCGCGATCCAGGTGCGCCGATCGGTGAACTGCGGATCACGCAGGTGCCACGCGGCGATCTTCGCGCGCACCAGCGCACGCTGACCCATGTAGAAGCGCAGCACGGCCGGATGCACGGGATCGTCGAGCGCCGCGCAGCAACGCCGCAGCAGTGCTTCACCGGTTTCCGGTGCACCGAGCCGCGCGCATTCCAGCGCGAGAAAGGCGAGCTCCTCGGCGGGATCGAAGGTGCGCAGATCCCTGTCGAACTCGAGACAGTCGATCGCGCACGCCGGCGGCCCGAGTGACACGTGCTCGGGACGCAGATCTCCGTGCCCTTCCACGACGCGCGCGCCGCGTGCGGCGAGCAGCGGGCCTGCACGTTGCAGGACCCGTCGCTGCGCCTCGATCACCGCGTCCACTCGCCTGCGATCGAGCTCGAGATCCGGCGCACGGAGCTCACGCGCGTTCTCAGTGGTTCGATCACGAAGACGCTTGAGATAATCACGACCCTGGAACGGCAGGCGTGCCGCGCGCCGCCGGTAGAAACGCGCGAGCATCCGGGCCACCGCATCCAGATCCTGGTCGCGGAGCGCACGGCACGCGAGCACGCGATCCAGCATCCGCTCGGCCGGAAGCTGGCGCATTCTGATCACCCATTCGATGATCGTCCCGCGCCGTCCCCAGGCGATGCGGCCGTTCCTGCCGCGCGAGAGCGCAACGACGCCGAGATAGACCGACGGCGCCAGCCGCCGATTCAGGCGGACTTCCTCGCGGCAGCCGCGCTCGCGGTCCGCGAGCGTCCGATAGTCCATGCGGTCCTGGCGCATCGCCTTCTTCATCTTCCAGGCGAAGCGTCCGGTGAGAAACACCCAGGCGAAGTGCGTCTCGAGAACGACGACCCGCCGCGGCCGGTCGGGATGGTTCCGCGGATCGCCGAGGAACTCCAGCAGCTCGGGGACGTTCTGCGGCTGCACGCCCGGGTCACGTTCGCCTCCGCGATTCCCCTGATGCGCGCCCCGGAACGTGCTGGCAGACTTCGTTTCGGGCTCGATCATGGGAGTGAATCTACATGACGCTCCGCATCCGTCGGATACTCGTCGCGGTCCGCGATCCCCGGCACACGTCCCGGAGCCTGCTCCGCAAGGCCGCGACGCTCGCGCAGGCGTCGCACGCCCGGGTCGAGCTGTTCCATGCGATCGACGATCCGCTCCTCGCTGAAACCGCACGCTACGGACGCCGTTCCCGATCGGCAGCGGACGATCTCGAGACCGTCAGGACGCGCGCCGTGCAACGACTCGAGCGGCTCGCGCGCTCCGCGTTTCCGGACCCTCGCCGCGTGCAGGTGCATGCCGAATGGGACTA
>JGI25330J36431_1000559_pt1 | contig 13156 bp, 13 predicted proteins | sample HigsolmetaAR205D_FD_36431 | JGI IMG/M metagenome (IMG submission 36431) | reverse complement strand
AATTTCGAGTGTGCCCCCGTATTCTAACAGGGGGGCACAAAATACATTGGGTGATGGCTTGATTGCTTGTGTGGACTGGCTTCAAGTCACTTTTAAAGTTGAACACACTGTTCAGGAGATTATCGAGTTTTTAGGCTTGAATTTTTCTGATTTTGTCGGCTTTGACACTGGAAAATATGGATGGAATTCCCATCTTAGGCTTGGGCATATAGCTTTTTATTATGGCGGGTCAAAATACATACATCTGGAAATGACGGGTCAGGGTTGTCGGGAGTTTGAGCAGTTGTCGTCTTTGGATTGGAGCACATTTTTTGCTCTTATACTTAATTTGGATGTGAATGTAACTAGATTAGATTTGGCAATTGATGATTTTATGGGCTATTTTAGTGTTGCTATGGTGGAGCGTAAAGTTAAGCGTGCTGAGTATCGTGGCAGGTTTCGGGATAAGGCTCGTGTCATGACTGAATATAGTCTGAAGGATGGATCTACTTTAGGTAAGACTGTATATTTTGGACAGCCTACATCTCGTATACAGGTACGTTTTTACGATAAATTGCAGGAGCGTAAGTCTAAAGGTAAGGAATTTGATTTGTCTCACTGGGTTCGGACTGAGGTGCAGCTGAGGGATGAACGTGCTATGATGGCTTTTGAGAACATTGCACATTGTGAAGGTAATGAAATTGGAAAGATAGTATCAGGAATTTTGAGAAATTATATGTCTCTTTTAGTTCGTGGGAAAGATAGTAATAAATCTCGTTGGAAGCTTGCTGATTGGTGGGTAAAGTTTCTTGGTGACGTTGAAAAAGTCAAGTTGACAAAGGTACATCCTGAAAAGACTATAGAACAGACATTAGATTGGTTTATGGAATCTATGTCAGCTACTTTAGATATGTTGATGGAGGCTTTTGATTACAATGTTGATTTGATTATAGCTATGTTATTGGAAGGTAGGAGAAAAAGAAATAAAAAACATGAAATGAAATTGGCTAATCATAGAATCTCGAAAAATATTGATTTTGATGAAAATGTTAGGTTGGAATTACTGAAAAGATTGGCTGAAATAAAAAAGGCTCAAACGGATGCTACCCATTTAAGCCCTAAAGAGGAATAATAACTAAGGTAAGTATAAGGTATAATGAGGGAAAAAGAAAGTAGAGTAAAAAAATGGGTAGGAAGCGTTTGGATGAAAACGAAAAGAAAATAGTTGTAAATGTATCAATGAAGAAGAAATATGTCGATCTGTTAAAAGAAAAACATAAAAATATTTCGGAAATCATTGAAAAGTTGGTAAAAAATTATCTCATGAGGTAATTTTTTGTAAAAAAAAGTCTTGCATTTGTTGCAGGACTTTTTTATCATAAAAACAGAACAAAAATTCTTAATAAGAATAAATGTTCGCATCATAAAAAGGAAAAAATGTAAAAAATAAGGAGGAAATTTGAATGTTTGAGAGTGTAAAAGACTTAGTTTTTATTGATGTGAACGAGGGTACGTCTCAGAAATCTGGAAAAAAATATAGAATGTTCCGTCTTGGTGATCCGGAAACTTTTGAAAATTACACGTTGTCTGCCGATCCTGAAAAGCAGTTTGGTGTTTTTACGAAAGGTGAAAAAGTACGAGTGCGCTTAAACCTTGTGGATTTTTACGGTCGCACTCAAGTTGAAATAGCAGATATATTGCCAGCTGTATCATCGTCGAAGAAAGTGGTCTAGATGTGGAAGGAATTTATATCCGGAATTCTTTCGGGGTTTACGGTTAATCCTTTTGTTAAATGGACTTTAGCTGGACTTATCGGGGGTTTTTTGATTTTAAAGGTGTCTCACTGGTGGGTTAAGTTTCGAAAAAGGGTTTGATGTTAATGAATAATGAGGATTTGAAAACTGATGAATCTCAAGTTGTAGTAGATCAAGAACAGCAACAAGATGAATCTTCCCAGCAGTCGGAACCGGAGCAGCCGAAAACAGAAGAGGTTGGGGATCAGACAGCAGATCAAGAAAAGCAGGATCAGCATGCAAAAGAGACTATTGAATCTATCACATCACAAAATGCTGATCCTGCTGGAGATGATCAAAAACAGACAGAGACACAAACTCAAGTGCAGGAAGTGCAAGAGGTTCCGACTGATGATAAGTTGATTGCTGTACTAGATCAATTGAACGAAACAGCATCTTGGAATTTAGCGCTTAACGTTGTCATTTTCACTGCACTTTTAATCAATCTCTTTTTTGTGGGATTGAAGGCGGGTAAATGACAATGCGAGATTTTGTGTATGAGATGTTTGGGCAGGGAATGATCTTGGCGGGATTTTTTGGATTTACCGGCTACATAGTCGGGTTAGCTATTAATATTTTGCTTAACTATGAAAGGGGGTGAATTTAAGGTGAACGAGATTACTTCTTCTATTACTAGTGAGTTTGGAGAAATTGTGACTGCTGGGGTGACGGTGCTTGGTGCGATCGCAGCTGCCGGACTTATCTTGTTTGGTGGTATTTACGCTTGGCGTTATGGAAAAAAAGTCTTTTCGACGATTGCCAAATAACGCCTGTACTGATTTTTTTCATAGTTTTAACCTCCGCAAACGGTATAAAATAGCCCAAGTGTTTAACTTGGGCTTTTTTCAAAGGATTGATATATTATGAGAAAATTTTTGATATTTTTTGTTGCTATTATTTTTTTGTTATCTGTTTTGCCATCTAATGGTTATGCTAATCCCACTATTAAAATTTTAAAAACAGACCCTGCAAAAAAGATCATGATTGGGATAATGCAAAAAAGTGGCGTTAAGATGGCCACAAAGGAAAACTATGAAAAGGCGGTAGAAAAGTTTAACCGGGATTTGTGGGAAAATGCGGGATATTGGGAAGATAAAAAGCATTTGGTCGAAGAAATAAATAATGCAGAAATTGAGCCATATCCTGACAATCATCCGAAAAAGGGTTTTGGTAGGGTGGTTTTGAGTGCTGCGGCTTTTTTGACAGGCGTTGACGTTGTGTTTGATTTGTACAATGCTTTTAAAGAGGCATATGAATTACATAAAGCCATTGAATTATTAGAAGAACCCTTGCCGAATGGGGTTTATAAGTCGATAAATGGTTTTTACATTCTTCCTGATGATGATGAAGATATACTCATGAACCAATGGTGGATTGTTGGGAATGGATATCAGGAATTAATAAAGGCTAGTTGGTCAAATTATCTATATTATGAATATCCTAACGGTATTAAGGCTTATCCTACAACATCATATGGTAAAGATTATATGGTTATAGAATCTTGGTTGATAAGAAATGGTGAAACTAAGATGAAGCGAGCGGGAAGTCGTGATTTATATATTCCAATGGATGAATGGAATTCTTTTGATAATGTCGCAATAAAAGAGGAATATATAACAAGTAATGTCGGCGAGATAACATCTCCAGAATGGTTACAGTCCTATGTGTTAAATCCGAGCGATCAAGCAAAAGAACAAATATTAAATAGTTATCCAAATGGCATTGAAATAGATGTGCCACTTGCACCGTTGGAGGATGCTCCAGACCCTGAAACTCAGCCTTGGACTGATCCGTTGCCGGAAACTTTACCGCAGCCGAATCCGTCTCCTGATCCGCAGCCTGAACCGAGCCCTGACCCGTTGCCGAATCCGAGCCCTGACCCGTCTCCAGATCCGCAGCCTGAACCGAGCCCTGACCCGTTGCCGAATCCGAGCCCTGACCCGTCTCCAGATCCGCAGCCTGAACCGAGCCCTGACCCGTCGCCGAATCCGAGCCCTGACCCGTCACCAGAACCTCGGATAAACTGGGAACCGTTGATTACTGGCGGTGGTATGATTACGACAAAGTTTCCGTTTTCCATCCCTTGGGATGTCTTCAGGTTAATAAAAATGCTGGACGTCGAGCCGATTTGTCCACGTTTTGATTTAGATGCGTCTAAGGATGCTTTTTATCTTGGATCTGTTAAGATACCGTTTAATTTTGGATTTGACATAGATTTTTGCATTTTTGAACCGATTGCAGAGATTTTCCGGTGGGGTTTGCTTATTGTTTTTGATATTTGTATTGTGCTTGCTTTGCGTAGATTAACTCCTGATTGATGGGGTGATAAAGTGGATTTGATTATTGAGGCTATTAATTTTGTGATTGCAGCTGTTGGCGGGGCGATTGGCTGGGTTTTTGGATTTCTTCCAGATTCTCCGGTCAAGGATTTTGGCAGTCATAATCCGCCAAATAGCCTTGTTGTGCTTGGGTATATAAATTTTTTTATTCCTTTTCCCAGGATGATTTTGCATTTCATGCTGATACTATCCTGTATAGCAATCTATTATGTTTACCGGGTGATTTTAAGATGGCTCAAAGTAGTTAGGAGTTGATAATGTGATAGAGATTTTTTACGGTACTGTGGGCAGCGGTAAGTCATATCACGCATTAGAACGTATTGTTGAGGCGTTGTCTCAAGGCAGGTATGTTGTTGCGAACTTCCCACTGAACTTTACTGATGGGATGAAAAGGCGTGGCTATGCAGATAGATTTATGTATGTACCGGACGAATTTTTGATGGGTGAGCAAGGCGTGTCTTTTTTGTTTCAGTTGCAAAAAAAGATGGAGTTTTTCGAAAAAGGCGGTGAAGGAACCTGTCTCGTCGTGATAGACGAGGCGGGGAACTACTTCCCGCCTGAGGACAATTCGAAGCCGGAAACTCGTCTATGGAAGCTCTTTTTTACGCAGTCTCGCAAGATGGGTTATGATTTTATACTTGTTTGCCAAGATTACCAGTCTCAGATTAACAGGACTATCCGCAAATGTGCGGAATATTTGATCGGTCACAGAAAAGCTAATGCTGTTTATCCATTTAAGCTATTGGATATTTTTGGAATTGTAATATTTATGTATGTCACTTTTTGGAATGCCGGAAATAGACCGCAAAGGTTGGGGTCTGAGAGTAGTTTTTACGTGAAGCGTTTTGGTGCTCTATATGATACATCCAGGATGTTTGGCGGTATTGATGGCAAATTTGATCTTGACTTGGAATCTTTGAGAGAAATCGGGTTTGAGCTTGAGTTTGGAAATTGTACGTGAGGTGAGCGACATGGGCAATGATATGAGACTGATTTTTTTTACAACTGACTTGAAACGTAGAATTGAAGAGTTAGCGGATCATTTAGAAATATCTAAGAATCAACTAGTGAACTTGATTTTACTGTCATATTTTGACACAAAGGAAAAAAATAGATTATCACTGATGCGCGAAATCGCGGATCTCAAAAAAGCGCGCTAGCGCTGGTGTTGGGAAGGGGCCCGCCGGGATGGGGCCCAACACTGGCGCTAGCCCGTATTTTTTATGTACCCGGCGATTTCGTAAGGGAGGGATATTTTTTGGATTGGGTACTTGAGATATTAGTGATGATCGGAGCATTGATTTTTATGATATTTTTAGAGATTTTTTAAAAAAATCACGACAATGTATTGACTTTGTCATGACAACATGTTATATTATAATCAGAGAACGAAAGGAGATGAGTTAGATGGAGAGAGATTTTCTTAAGGAGTTTGTAAATAGTGGCGATAATTTTAAGCATGTTGTCTTTGCTTATTTGATGGGTGCTCTTGCCGATGATGCACATTTTATGTCTATGTTGGATTGTGCTTTTCAGAGAGCAAAGGAGTTGTATCCAAATGAGTCGGCAAATTAAAAAACGTAGGACATTCCGTTTTACTGATGATACTGTTAGGATGTTGGATGAGGTTGCAAAGCATGAGACCAAGAGGTTGCGTGAGGCTGGGATTATAGGGTATGAGTATGATCGTACTAGTTTGCTGGAGGTTTTGATTACAAAGGCGTACGAATTATATAAAGAAGGGAGATCGATCCAGGATGTCTGATTTATACTCATCATTTTGAGTTGGTAGATGATAGTTGAGACCTGTCTCATCATGAGACTGGTCTCGATTAGGAGGGATTAGAGTGGATAAATTTCGTGATATATCGGATGAGGCAAGAGCAAAACGAGAAAGGGGAGAACGTGCGCATTGGCCGAAAACTTGGCGGCATTGGTACTATGTGCGGTCTGCATCAGCTGATCAATCTTTTTTAGACTGGATCAATGATATGTTGGAGCAGGTTGAGACAATCAGCGATTTAAAAATGTTAGCAGTCGAGGTACGAGATCAATTTGAGCGGGGTCGTATAACTAAAGATGAGCGAGACTCTGCTAAAAATAAACTGCTGGATTTTGAGCGTGTATATGATTTGGATATATTGCGTGATGTTCCGGGTTTCTAGTTGCTAGTTCTAGTAATCTATGTAGCCCCGTCACCTGTAAGGCCGAAACGGAGTGGAGGACTTGCGGCATTTGCCGCAAGTTGACGAGGGCGTGAGCCGGATCATCAACCCTCTTGGCTTTCCCAAAAAATGCTTCGCTTTTTTTGGGACGCCTCCCGGCGAGGGTTGGGGTGTGGGGCTAGCCCCACAAGCTGAAAGTTTTTTGGTTCTTTTTTCCAAAAAAGAACGATTTATATTATTTTAATTTCCAGTTCGAGGGGGTATTTTTTTTGGACAAGCAAGACAAAATTTCGAGTGTGCCCCCGTATTCTAACAGGGGGGCACAAAATACATTGGGTGATGGCTTGATTGCTTGTGTGGACTGGCTTCAAGTCACTTTTAAAGTTGAACACACTGTTCAGGAGATTATCGAGTTTTTAGGCTTGAATTTTTCTGATTTTGTCGGCTTTGACACTGGAAAATATGGATGGAATTCCCATCTTAGGCTTGGGCATATAGCTTTTTATTATGGCGGGTCAAAATACATACATCTGGAAATGACGGGTCAGGGTTGTCGGGAGTTTGAGCAGTTGTCGTCTTTGGATTGGAGCACATTTTTTGCTCTTATACTTAATTTGGATGTGAATGTAACTAGATTAGATTTGGCAATTGATGATTTTATGGGCTATTTTAGTGTTGCTATGGTGGAGCGTAAAGTTAAGCGTGCTGAGTATCGTGGCAGGTTTCGGGATAAGGCTCGTGTCATGACTGAATATAGTCTGAAGGATGGATCTACTTTAGGTAAGACTGTATATTTTGGACAGCCTACATCTCGTATACAGGTACGTTTTTACGATAAATTGCAGGAGCGTAAGTCTAAAGGTAAGGAATTTGATTTGTCTCACTGGGTTCGGACTGAGGTGCAGCTGAGGGATGAACGTGCTATGATGGCTTTTGAGAACATTGCACATTGTGAAGGTAATGAAATTGGAAAGATAGTATCAGGAATTTTGAGAAATTATATGTCTCTTTTAGTTCGTGGGAAAGATAGTAATAAATCTCGTTGGAAGCTTGCTGATTGGTGGGTAAAGTTTCTTGGTGACGTTGAAAAAGTCAAGTTGACAAAGGTACATCCTGAAAAGACTATAGAACAGACATTAGATTGGTTTATGGAATCTATGTCAGCTACTTTAGATATGTTGATGGAGGCTTTTGATTACAATGTTGATTTGATTATAGCTATGTTATTGGAAGGTAGGAGAAAAAGAAATAAAAAACATGAAATGAAATTGGCTAATCATAGAATCTCGAAAAATATTGATTTTGATGAAAATGTTAGGTTGGAATTACTGAAAAGATTGGCTGAAATAAAAAAGGCTCAAACGGATGCTACCCATTTAAGCCCTAAAGAGGAATAATAACTAAGGTAAGTATAAGGTATAATGAGGGAAAAAGAAAGTAGAGTAAAAAAATGGGTAGGAAGCGTTTGGATGAAAACGAAAAGAAAATAGTTGTAAATGTATCAATGAAGAAGAAATATGTCGATCTGTTAAAAGAAAAACATAAAAATATTTCGGAAATCATTGAAAAGTTGGTAAAAAATTATCTCATGAGGTAATTTTTTGTAAAAAAAAGTCTTGCATTTGTTGCAGGACTTTTTTATCATAAAAACAGAACAAAAATTCTTAATAAGAATAAATGTTCGCATCATAAAAAGGAAAAAATGTAAAAAATAAGGAGGAAATTTGAATGTTTGAGAGTGTAAAAGACTTAGTTTTTATTGATGTGAACGAGGGTACGTCTCAGAAATCTGGAAAAAAATATAGAATGTTCCGTCTTGGTGATCCGGAAACTTTTGAAAATTACACGTTGTCTGCCGATCCTGAAAAGCAGTTTGGTGTTTTTACGAAAGGTGAAAAAGTACGAGTGCGCTTAAACCTTGTGGATTTTTACGGTCGCACTCAAGTTGAAATAGCAGATATATTGCCAGCTGTATCATCGTCGAAGAAAGTGGTCTAGATGTGGAAGGAATTTATATCCGGAATTCTTTCGGGGTTTACGGTTAATCCTTTTGTTAAATGGACTTTAGCTGGACTTATCGGGGGTTTTTTGATTTTAAAGGTGTCTCACTGGTGGGTTAAGTTTCGAAAAAGGGTTTGATGTTAATGAATAATGAGGATTTGAAAACTGATGAATCTCAAGTTGTAGTAGATCAAGAACAGCAACAAGATGAATCTTCCCAGCAGTCGGAACCGGAGCAGCCGAAAACAGAAGAGGTTGGGGATCAGACAGCAGATCAAGAAAAGCAGGATCAGCATGCAAAAGAGACTATTGAATCTATCACATCACAAAATGCTGATCCTGCTGGAGATGATCAAAAACAGACAGAGACACAAACTCAAGTGCAGGAAGTGCAAGAGGTTCCGACTGATGATAAGTTGATTGCTGTACTAGATCAATTGAACGAAACAGCATCTTGGAATTTAGCGCTTAACGTTGTCATTTTCACTGCACTTTTAATCAATCTCTTTTTTGTGGGATTGAAGGCGGGTAAATGACAATGCGAGATTTTGTGTATGAGATGTTTGGGCAGGGAATGATCTTGGCGGGATTTTTTGGATTTACCGGCTACATAGTCGGGTTAGCTATTAATATTTTGCTTAACTATGAAAGGGGGTGAATTTAAGGTGAACGAGATTACTTCTTCTATTACTAGTGAGTTTGGAGAAATTGTGACTGCTGGGGTGACGGTGCTTGGTGCGATCGCAGCTGCCGGACTTATCTTGTTTGGTGGTATTTACGCTTGGCGTTATGGAAAAAAAGTCTTTTCGACGATTGCCAAATAACGCCTGTACTGATTTTTTTCATAGTTTTAACCTCCGCAAACGGTATAAAATAGCCCAAGTGTTTAACTTGGGCTTTTTTCAAAGGATTGATATATTATGAGAAAATTTTTGATATTTTTTGTTGCTATTATTTTTTTGTTATCTGTTTTGCCATCTAATGGTTATGCTAATCCCACTATTAAAATTTTAAAAACAGACCCTGCAAAAAAGATCATGATTGGGATAATGCAAAAAAGTGGCGTTAAGATGGCCACAAAGGAAAACTATGAAAAGGCGGTAGAAAAGTTTAACCGGGATTTGTGGGAAAATGCGGGATATTGGGAAGATAAAAAGCATTTGGTCGAAGAAATAAATAATGCAGAAATTGAGCCATATCCTGACAATCATCCGAAAAAGGGTTTTGGTAGGGTGGTTTTGAGTGCTGCGGCTTTTTTGACAGGCGTTGACGTTGTGTTTGATTTGTACAATGCTTTTAAAGAGGCATATGAATTACATAAAGCCATTGAATTATTAGAAGAACCCTTGCCGAATGGGGTTTATAAGTCGATAAATGGTTTTTACATTCTTCCTGATGATGATGAAGATATACTCATGAACCAATGGTGGATTGTTGGGAATGGATATCAGGAATTAATAAAGGCTAGTTGGTCAAATTATCTATATTATGAATATCCTAACGGTATTAAGGCTTATCCTACAACATCATATGGTAAAGATTATATGGTTATAGAATCTTGGTTGATAAGAAATGGTGAAACTAAGATGAAGCGAGCGGGAAGTCGTGATTTATATATTCCAATGGATGAATGGAATTCTTTTGATAATGTCGCAATAAAAGAGGAATATATAACAAGTAATGTCGGCGAGATAACATCTCCAGAATGGTTACAGTCCTATGTGTTAAATCCGAGCGATCAAGCAAAAGAACAAATATTAAATAGTTATCCAAATGGCATTGAAATAGATGTGCCACTTGCACCGTTGGAGGATGCTCCAGACCCTGAAACTCAGCCTTGGACTGATCCGTTGCCGGAAACTTTACCGCAGCCGAATCCGTCTCCTGATCCGCAGCCTGAACCGAGCCCTGACCCGTTGCCGAATCCGAGCCCTGACCCGTCTCCAGATCCGCAGCCTGAACCGAGCCCTGACCCGTTGCCGAATCCGAGCCCTGACCCGTCTCCAGATCCGCAGCCTGAACCGAGCCCTGACCCGTCGCCGAATCCGAGCCCTGACCCGTCACCAGAACCTCGGATAAACTGGGAACCGTTGATTACTGGCGGTGGTATGATTACGACAAAGTTTCCGTTTTCCATCCCTTGGGATGTCTTCAGGTTAATAAAAATGCTGGACGTCGAGCCGATTTGTCCACGTTTTGATTTAGATGCGTCTAAGGATGCTTTTTATCTTGGATCTGTTAAGATACCGTTTAATTTTGGATTTGACATAGATTTTTGCATTTTTGAACCGATTGCAGAGATTTTCCGGTGGGGTTTGCTTATTGTTTTTGATATTTGTATTGTGCTTGCTTTGCGTAGATTAACTCCTGATTGATGGGGTGATAAAGTGGATTTGATTATTGAGGCTATTAATTTTGTGATTGCAGCTGTTGGCGGGGCGATTGGCTGGGTTTTTGGATTTCTTCCAGATTCTCCGGTCAAGGATTTTGGCAGTCATAATCCGCCAAATAGCCTTGTTGTGCTTGGGTATATAAATTTTTTTATTCCTTTTCCCAGGATGATTTTGCATTTCATGCTGATACTATCCTGTATAGCAATCTATTATGTTTACCGGGTGATTTTAAGATGGCTCAAAGTAGTTAGGAGTTGATAATGTGATAGAGATTTTTTACGGTACTGTGGGCAGCGGTAAGTCATATCACGCATTAGAACGTATTGTTGAGGCGTTGTCTCAAGGCAGGTATGTTGTTGCGAACTTCCCACTGAACTTTACTGATGGGATGAAAAGGCGTGGCTATGCAGATAGATTTATGTATGTACCGGACGAATTTTTGATGGGTGAGCAAGGCGTGTCTTTTTTGTTTCAGTTGCAAAAAAAGATGGAGTTTTTCGAAAAAGGCGGTGAAGGAACCTGTCTCGTCGTGATAGACGAGGCGGGGAACTACTTCCCGCCTGAGGACAATTCGAAGCCGGAAACTCGTCTATGGAAGCTCTTTTTTACGCAGTCTCGCAAGATGGGTTATGATTTTATACTTGTTTGCCAAGATTACCAGTCTCAGATTAACAGGACTATCCGCAAATGTGCGGAATATTTGATCGGTCACAGAAAAGCTAATGCTGTTTATCCATTTAAGCTATTGGATATTTTTGGAATTGTAATATTTATGTATGTCACTTTTTGGAATGCCGGAAATAGACCGCAAAGGTTGGGGTCTGAGAGTAGTTTTTACGTGAAGCGTTTTGGTGCTCTATATGATACATCCAGGATGTTTGGCGGTATTGATGGCAAATTTGATCTTGACTTGGAATCTTTGAGAGAAATCGGGTTTGAGCTTGAGTTTGGAAATTGTACGTGAGGTGAGCGACATGGGCAATGATATGAGACTGATTTTTTTTACAACTGACTTGAAACGTAGAATTGAAGAGTTAGCGGATCATTTAGAAATATCTAAGAATCAACTAGTGAACTTGATTTTACTGTCATATTTTGACACAAAGGAAAAAAATAGATTATCACTGATGCGCGAAATCGCGGATCTCAAAAAAGCGCGCTAGCGCTGGTGTTGGGAAGGGGCCCGCCGGGATGGGGCCCAACACTGGCGCTAGCCCGTATTTTTTATGTACCCGGCGATTTCGTAAGGGAGGGATATTTTTTGGATTGGGTACTTGAGATATTAGTGATGATCGGAGCATTGATTTTTATGATATTTTTAGAGATTTTTTAAAAAAATCACGACAATGTATTGACTTTGTCATGACAACATGTTATATTATAATCAGAGAACGAAAGGAGATGAGTTAGATGGAGAGAGATTTTCTTAAGGAGTTTGTAAATAGTGGCGATAATTTTAAGCATGTTGTCTTTGCTTATTTGATGGGTGCTCTTGCCGATGATGCACATTTTATGTCTATGTTGGATTGTGCTTTTCAGAGAGCAAAGGAGTTGTATCCAAATGAGTCGGCAAATTAAAAAACGTAGGACATTCCGTTTTACTGATGATACTGTTAGGATGTTGGATGAGGTTGCAAAGCATGAGACCAAGAGGTTGCGTGAGGCTGGGATTATAGGGTATGAGTATGATCGTACTAGTTTGCTGGAGGTTTTGATTACAAAGGCGTACGAATTATATAAAGAAGGGAGATCGATCCAGGATGTCTGATTTATACTCATCATTTTGAGTTGGTAGATGATAGTTGAGACCTGTCTCATCATGAGACTGGTCTCGATTAGGAGGGATTAGAGTGGATAAATTTCGTGATATATCGGATGAGGCAAGAGCAAAACGAGAAAGGGGAGAACGTGCGCATTGGCCGAAAACTTGGCGGCATTGGTACTATGTGCGGTCTGCATCAGCTGATCAATCTTTTTTAGACTGGATCAATGATATGTTGGAGCAGGTTGAGACAATCAGCGATTTAAAAATGTTAGCAGTCGAGGTACGAGATCAATTTGAGCGGGGTCGTATAACTAAAGATGAGCGAGACTCTGCTAAAAATAAACTGCTGGATTTTGAGCGTGTATATGATTTGGATATATTGCGTGATGTTCCGGGTTTCTAGTTGCTAGTTCTAGTAATCTATGTAGCCCCGTCACCTGTAAGGCCGAAACGGAGTGGAGGACTTGCGGCATTTGCCGCAAGTTGACGAGGGCGTGAGCCGGATCATCAACCCTCTTGGCTTTCCCAAAAAATGCTTCGCTTTTTTTGGGACGCCTCCCGGCGAGGGTTGGGGTGTGGGGCTAGCCCCACAAGCTGAAAGTTTTTTGGTTCTTTTTTCCAAAAAAGAACGATTTATATTATTTTAATTTCCAGTTCGAGGGGGTATTTTTTTTGGACAAGCAAGACAAAATTTCGAGTGTGCCCCCGTATTCTAACAGGG
>JGI25330J36431_1000551_pt1 | contig 13239 bp, 12 predicted proteins | sample HigsolmetaAR205D_FD_36431 | JGI IMG/M metagenome (IMG submission 36431) | reverse complement strand
GACATGCCGGGGATTCTAGCCCGCCCCACCTATAATCGCGGCATGGACAACGCCGCGCCCGCCCTTCCCGATCCCGCGGCCGTGGCCGCGCGGATACGCGTGCTGGCGCGCGAACTCGGCTTCCAGCGCTGCGGCATCAGCGGCGTGGAACTGGGCGAGGACGAGGCCCACCTGCGCGACTGGCTGGCCCGGGGCCTGCACGGCACGATGGAGTGGATGGCGCGCCACGGCGACAAGCGCGCGCGCCCGGCCGAGCTGGTGCCCGGCACGCTGCGGGTGGTCTCGGTGGGCCTGGACTACGGCCGGCGCGACGAGGACCAGGCCTGGGCCACCCTCGCCGACGGGCAGCGCGCCTACGTGGCCCGCTACGCGCTGGGCCGCGACTACCACAAGCTGATGCGCAACCGCCTGCAGAGACTGGCCGACCGCATCGCCGCGGAGATCGGCCCGTTCGGTCACCGCGTGTTCGTGGACTCGGCGCCGGTGCTGGAACGCGCGCTGGCGCGCAGCGCGGGCCTGGGCTGGATCGGCAAGCACACCTGCCTGATCGACCGCGACGGCGGCTCCTGGTTCTTCCTCGGCGAGATCTACGTGGACCTCCCGCTGCCGGTGGACACGCCGGCCAGCGCGCACTGCGGCACCTGCACGCGCTGCATCGAGATCTGCCCCACCCGCGCCATCGTCGCGCCGTACCGGCTGGACGCGCGCCGCTGCATCGCCTACCTGACCATCGAGCACGAGGGACCGATTCCCGAGGCGCTGCGCCCGGCCATCGGCAACCGCATCTTCGGCTGCGACGACTGCCAGCTCGTGTGCCCCTGGAACAAGTTCGCCCGCCGCACCGACGAGCCGGACTTCCGCGCGCGCAACAACCTCGACCGCGCCACCCTCGTGGAACTGTTCGCATGGAGCGAGGAGGAGTTCCTGCGCCGCACCGAAGGCTCGGCGATCCGCCGGGCCGGCCACGAGCGCTGGCTGCGCAACATCGCCGTGGCCCTGGGCAACGCGCCGACCACGCCCGAGGTCGTCACCGCACTGGAATCGCGCCGTGGGCATCCCTCGCCGCTGGTGCGCGAACACGTGGCCTGGGCGCTGGCGCGGCATCGCGCGAAGCAGGCCGTCTAGAAGCGGCGGGAGCGCGGCACCGCGGCGGACGGCGCCGGCGCCCGTGTTCATTCCCACCGTCCCCGCCGCGCTATCCTGTCCCGCCGCNCGCGATGCCGACCATGCCCGAGCAGAACCCGGTCCTGACCCCCAGCCAGCTCAACACGCTGGCGCGCGACGTGCTGGAGAGCGCGTTTCCGCTGCTGTGGGTCGAGGGCGAGCTGGGCAACGTCACCCGCCCCGCCTCCGGGCACCTGTACTTCACCCTGAAGGACGCGCGCGCGCAGGTGCGCTGCGCGATGTTCCGGCCCAGGAGCCAGTGGCTGCGCTTCGTCCCGCGCGAGGGCCTGAAGGTGCTGGTGCGCGGCCGCCTGACCCTGTACGAGGCACGCGGCGACTACCAGCTNGTGGCCGACCACATGGAGGAGGCCGGCGAAGGGGCGCTGCGCCGCGCCTTCGAGGCGCTGCGCGCCAGGCTGCAGGCCGAGGGCCTGTTCGACCAGGAGCGCAAGCGGCCGCTGCCGCGCTTCGTGCGCCGCCTGGCGGTGGTCACCTCGCCCACCGGTGCGGTGATCCGCGACATCCTCAGCGTGCTGCGCCGGCGCTGCCCGCTGCTGGAGGTGGAGCTGCTGCCCACCCTGGTGCAGGGCGAGACCGCGGCCGCGCAGATCGCCGACCTGGTGCGCCGCGCCGGTGCCAGCGGCCGCTACGACGCCATCCTGGTGGCGCGCGGCGGCGGTTCGCTGGAGGACCTGTGGGCCTTCAACGACGAGCACCTGGTGCGCACCATCGCCGCCTCGCCGGTGCCGGTGGTCTCGGCGGTGGGCCACGAGACCGACTTCACCCTGGCCGACTTCGCCGCCGACGTGCGCGCGCCCACCCCTTCGGTGGCCGCCGAGCTGCTGGTGCCCGACCGCCGCGACCTGCAGGCCGCGCTGCACACCCTGGCCGGCCGGCTGCACAACGGCCAGCGCCAGCGCCTGCGCCAGGCCATGCAGCGCGCCGACCGCGCCGTGCTGCGCCTGCAGGCGCTGTCGCCACAGGCGCGCCTGGCTGCGCTGGGCCAGCGCCACGCCGCGCTGCGCCGGCGCCTGGACGGGCTGTGGCGCGAACAGCTGCAGCTGCGCGCCGCGCGCCTGCGCCATGCCGGCACGGTGCTGCGCACGCTGCATCCGCAGCGGCGGCTGGAGCAGCTGCGCGCGCGCCTGCAGCGCCTGCAGCACCGTCCGCAGGCGGCGGTGCAGCGCGTCCTGCAGCGCGAGGCGCTGCGCCTGCGCGCCCTGGCGCGTTCACTGGAGGCGTGCAGCCCCCTGGCCACGGTGGCGCGCGGCTACAGCATCCTCAGCGACGCCGGGGGCCACCTGGTGCACTCCACCGCGCAGGTTGCGCCGGGCGACCGCCTGCAGGCGCGCCTGCGCGACGGCAGCCTGGTGCTGGCGGTGGAAGCGGTGCAGCCGGACCCGCCTGAGCGGGCCGGCTGAGGTCCCCGGGACACACCGGCCGGCCATCGCCGCGGCCCCGACCGGGCACGAGGACGCGCCCCCGCAGATGGACGCGATCACCGCGCCGGGCAGCCGCCAGGCAGGGTACCAGCGGGGTCGCCGCTGACGCGGCTCCTACAGCGAGGAGAAGGCCTCGACCCGGGCGCGGGCCAGGGCCGGGATGCACTGGCCGGGCCAGTCGCGGTCGTTGGCCACCTGCGCGGTGGCCCGGGTGCCTTCCAGGCGGGCGAAGTCCAGCTCCGCCACCGCCCAGGCCCCGTCGCCGGAGGTGCGGGCGAGGATGCCGTCGGCCGGGAAGCCCACGTCCATGGGCGCGTACAGCGCCGCCTCGCCGGTGTTCTCGTCCAGCGCCGGACTCCAGCGCGCCTGCCCGGCGGTGACCGCCTGGGCCACGAACATGCGGTTTTCCAGCGCGCGTGCCAGGCAGCCGACCTGCACGCGGGTGGCGCCGGCGGCGGTGTCGGTGCAGCTGGGCACCAGCAGCAGGCGCACGCCAGCCTCGTACTGGGCACGCACCGGCAGCGGGAATTCGCTGTCGTAGCAGATGGCGATGCCGGCACGCACGCCGTCCAGCTCCGCGACCTTCAGCGCATCGCCGCCCTCGATCACACGGGTGGCCTTCTCGAAGCCGGTCAGCTGCAGCTTGTCCTGCCAGAAGTGGCCGCCGTCGGGCGCGAACAGGTCGCACCGGTTGCGGTAGCGGCCGTTGCCCTGGCGCAGCAGGAAGCTGCCGGCGGCCACGTACATGCCGGTCTCGCGGGCCAGTTCCGCGTACAGCGCCAGCCAGGCGGTGCGCAGCGGCTGGATGCCCTCCAGCGAGGCGTGCAGGTCCGAGCGCGCCGGCGCCGGCAGCGTGGCGGCCAGCTCCAGCGCCAGGTATTCGGGCAGGACCGCCACCCGCGCGCCGCGCGCGGCGGCCTCGCGCAGCAGCGCGCGCTGGCGCGCGGCGAAGGCCTCGAAGCTCGCCGGCTCGCCGATCCGGTACTTGCAGACCGCGACCTTCATGCCGCCTCCCAGTCGCGCAGCCAGAAGGTGAGCGTGTGTTCCAGTTCGCCGCGGCCGACCTCGTTCCAGGACAGGCGCATGGCCATGCCCGGCTGGCGCACGTAGCCGCGCTTGCGCCAGAAGGCGTCGTTGTCGCGGTGGCCGGCCGGGCGGCGCGGATCGTCCGCGTCGCGGTCCACCGCGCAGAACGCGGTCCAGCGGAAGCCCAGGGCGCGCGCGTGCGCCTCGCGCCGGTCGAAGAAGGCATGGCCCACGCCCAGGCCCCGGTATTGGGGCAGCAGCACCGACTCGCCGAAGTAGAAGACCCGTTCCACCGGCATCCCGCGCGCGCGGAACGGCGCGGAGAAGGCCTCGGTGTCGTCGGCCAGCGGCAGGCCGGTGGAGGCGCCGACCACCCGGCCCTCGTCCACGGCCAGCACGAACACCGCGTGCGGCGAGCGGGCATAGGCCGACAGGTACTGGCGCTCGTAGTCCGCGTCGCCCTCGTACAGGTAGGGCCAGTCGCGGAACACGGCGATGCGCAGGCGCGCGATGTCGTCCAGCCAGGGCGCGACGTCGGCGCCGTGGACGGTGCGGATCTCGGGTCGGGTGCGTTGCATGTGCGGATTCTACAGGCGCGGCTCAGCGCCGCGGTGCCAGCCGGCCCAGCGCGGCGGCCATGTCCCAGGACTTCAGCCCGCGCGGGCCCAGATGGTGCGCCAGCACCGCGCGCAGCGGCAGGCGCAGGCTGGCCAGGTCCTCCGGCGCGGGGCGCTGGTCCCGGGCCAGGGCCAGCAGCGCGGCGCCGGTGGCCGCGGCGTTGCGCTCGCCGTGGCCGCGGTCGCTGAGCAGGCGGCGCGGGCCGTGCTCGGGGTCCAGGCGGTAGCGCGCGGCCGGGTCCAAGGGCTGGCCGTCGCCGTCGCAGTGCAGCTCGAAGCCGACGCCCAGGGCCTGCAGCAGGTCGCGCTCGAAGCGACGCAGGGTCCAGGCCAGCGGCTCGCCGGCGCGCAGGCGCTCGCGCGTGCGGGCGTAGGCGGCCAGCAGCTCCGGCAACGGATCCTGGCGCGGGGCCAGGCGCAGCACCAGCTCGTTGACGTAGAAGGCCGCCAGCAGCGCCTCGCCGGCCAGCAGCGGTGCCGCGTCCAGCGCCTCGGCCGCGCGCAGCTGGGCCAGCTCGCCGGCCAGCACCGCGTCGAACCGGATGTGCTGCAGCGGCTGCAGCGCCGCGCGCAGCGGCTGGCGCCTGGGCGACTGCACGCCGCGCGCGACCAGGCCCAGGCGGCCGTGGCCGGCACTGAGGACCTCCACCAGCAGGCTGGTCTCCCGCCAGGGGCGGGCGTGCAGGACGAAGCCGGTGTCGCCGTCGATGCGCATGGCCACAGGATGGCGCCGGAGCCGCGCCCGGGGAAGCCGCCGCGGCCGGCGGCCTTACTCGTAGCCGAAGGACTTCAGCGCGGCCTCGTCGTCGGACCAACCCTCGCGCACGCGCACCCAGGTCTCCAGGAACACCTTGCGTCCGAACAGGCGCTCCATCTGGTGGCGGGCCTTGCGGCCGATCTCGCGCAGGCGCGCCCCGCCCTTGCCGATCACGATCGGCTTCTGGCCCTCGCGCTCGACCCAGATCACCGCGCCGATGCGCAGCAGGCCGCCGTCCTCGACGAAGCGCTCGATCTCCACCGCGGTGGCGTACGGCAGCTCGTCGCCAAGCTGGCGCATCAGCTGCTCGCGCACCAGCTCGCCGGCCAGGAAACGCTGGCTGCGGTCGGTGATCTCGTCCTCGTCGTACACCGGCGGGCCTTCCGGCAGCTGGGCGAGGATGTCGCGCACCAGCGCCTCCAGGCCCTTGCGCTTGAGCGCCGAGATCGGGTGCACGGCGGCGAAGTCGCGGTCCCTGGCCACCTCGGCCAGGAACGGCAGCAGCGTGCTCTTGTCCTTCAGGCGGTCGACCTTGTTGACCACCAGGATCACCGGAATGCCGGCCTGGCGCAGCACGTCGAAGGCCAGGCCGTCCTCGTCCCCCCAGCGCCCGGCCTCGACCACCATCAGCGCCGCGTCCACGCCCTCCAGCGCGCCGCGCGCGGCGCGGTTCATCACCCGGCTCATGGCCGATGCCTTGTAGCGGCCGTGCTCGCGGTGCAGGCCGGGCGTGTCCACCAGCAGGATCTGCCCGCCCTCGACGGTGGCGATGCCCAGCAGGCGGTGGCGGGTGGTCTGCGGCCGGTTGGAGACGATGCTGACCTTGGCCCCCACCAGGGCATTGACCAGGGTGGACTTGCCGACGTTGGGACGGCCGATCACGGCCACCTGGCCGCAACGATGGGATTCGGGATTCGGGGTGTTCACTCGTGGACGCTCATGGATGCCGGGTGGCGGGGGCCAGCCGCTCCAGCGCGGCCGCCGCGGCCGCCTGTTCGGCCAGCCGCCGCGAGGTGCCGCTGCCCTCGGTAACCACCGGCGGTTCGCTCAGGGTACAACGGGCGCGGAACACCTTGGCGTGCTCCTCGCCCTCCTCGGCGACCAGTTCATAGACCGGCAGCGGGTGCTGCCGGGCCTGCAGCCATTCCTGCAGCCGGGTCTTGGGGTCCTTTTCCGGCTTGCCGACCGGCAGCGCGGCCAGCGACTCCTCGAACCAGGGCAGCACCACCCTGCGGCAGGCCTCCCAGCCGGCGTCCAGGTAGATGGCCGCCACCACCGCCTCCAGGGCGTCGGCCAGGATCGAGTCGCGGCGGAAGCCGCCGGACTTCAGCTCCCCCGGCCCCAGCACCAGGCGCTCGCCCAGCTGCAGGCGCCGGGCGATGGCCGCCAGCGAGGATTCGCGCACCAGCTCGGCGCGGGCGCGGGTCAGCGCGCCCTCGTCGGCCTTCGGCCAGCGCAGATACAGGGCCTCGGCGGCGATCAGGTTGACCACGCCGTCGCCGAGGAACTCCAGCCGCTCGTTGTGCGGCGAGCCGGCGCTGCGGTGGGTCAGCGCCTGCTGCAGCAGCGCCGGATCGGAGAAACGGTGCCCGATCCGGTCGCGCACCACGGGCCGGTCACTCGCCACCGCGCCTCGTCAGTTCCTGGGTGGTGTCGAAACGGCCGACCACGTCGAGGTTGCCCACCAGCGGGCGGCGCACCTCGTAGTTCACGCGCATCTTCCAACCGCCCTGGGTACGCTCGAACTTCACGTTCTGCGGCTTCACGTGCTCGGAATAGTTGATGTAGAGGCGACGGAAGAACAGGTCCTGGATCCGCGCCGGATCCATGTCGGCCACGCCGGCCTCGGTGGCCAGGCCCTTCATGGCCGAGCGCACCGCGTAGTACTCCTGGTACATCGGGAACAGTTTCATGCCGATGTACGCGGCGAAACCGACCACCGCCAGCACCAGCAGGAAACCCACCAGACTCAGACCGCGTTGCTTGCGCTTCATCGCCATTCCCCTTTGGACGCGCTACTCGATGCGGGTGCCGATCCGGCCGGGGTCGAAGCTGCCCGAGCAGAACCACCCTTCGCAGTTCAGCCAGATCAGGAACGCCTTGCCCCGCAGGTTGGCCTCGGGGAGGAAGTGCGTCTGGGTCCAGAACCGGCTGTCCTCGCTATTATCACGATTGTCGCCCATCACGAAATAGTGCCCGGGCGGCACCTCCCACTCGCCCTGCCCGGCCGGGTTGGCGCGGTCGATCCACTCCAGCACCTGGTGGGTGCGGCCCGGCAGCTCCTCGACCAGCAGGGTGGCGCCGTTCATCTCGGCGCCGCGGCCGCGGCCCACGTACTCGCCGATGGGCCGGTAGCGCACCGCCTCGCCGTTGATGTACAGGGTGTCGCCGTGGAAGGCGATGCGGTCGCCGGGCAGGCCGACCACGCGCTTGATCCAGTTCTGGTCCGGGGCGTGCGGCGGCTTGAACACCACCACGTCGCCGCGCTGCGGCCGCCCCAATTCCACGATCTTGGTGTTGGTAACCGGCAGGCGCAGGCCGTAGGCAAACTTGTTGACCAGGATGAAGTCGCCGATGAGCAGGTTGGGCATCATCGAGCTGGACGGGATCTTGTACGGCTCGGCCACGAAGCTGCGCAGCACCAGCACCACCGCCAGCACCGGGAAGAACGCCCGCGAGTAGTCGACCAGCACCGGCTCCTCCTGCAGCAGGCCGCCACGGGCGGCCCGGCGCTTGGCCAGGAACAGCTTGTCCAGCAGCCAGATGATGCCGGTGGCGAAGGTCAGGACGACCAGGCCGATCTCAAACCATTTCATGCTCGGTCCTTGCGTGGATGTGGCGGTGGCGGTTGGCGTGGAGCGGCGCCCGGACGGACGCCGGGCGCGGCGCGCGGCCCGCCGCGCGGCCGCCCTCCCCGGCTCCCCCTGGCAGGCGCCACTCCACCATGCGGGCTACTTGTTGTCCACCTGCAGCACGGCCAGGAAGGCTTCCTGCGGGATCTCCACCCGCCCGACCTGCTTCATGCGCTTCTTGCCTTCCTTCTGCTTCTCCAGCAGCTTCTTCTTGCGCGTGACGTCGCCGCCGTAGCACTTGGCCAGCACGTTCTTGCGCAGCGCCTTGACCGTGGAGCGGGCGATGATCTGCGAGCCGATCGCCGCCTGGATGGCCACGTCGAACATCTGCCGCGGGATCAGGTCCTTCATCTTCTCGCAAAGCTCGCGGCCACGGCGCTCGGCCTGGGTGCGGTGGACGATGATGGACAGCGCGTCCACCCGGTCGCCGTTGATCAGCGTGTCCACGCGCACGAACGGACCGGCCTGGAAGCGCAGGAAGTGGTAGTCCAGCGAGGCGTAGCCGCGGCTGACCGACTTGAGCTTGTCGAAGAAGTCCAGTACCACCTCGGCCATCGGCAGCTCGTAGCTGATCTGCACCTGGCTGCCCATGTAGGTGATGCCGATCTGCACGCCGCGCTTCTCCTCGCACAGCTTGATGATGTTGCCGATGTAGTCCGGCGGCGTGAGGATGTTGGCGCGGATGATCGGCTCGCGGATCTCCTGCACCAGGTTGGCCTGCGGCAGCTTGGCCGGGTTGTCCAGCGGCATCACCGTGCCGTCGCTGCGCACGATCTCGTACACCACCGTCGGCGCGGTGGTGACCAGGTCCAGGTCGTACTCGCGCTCCAGGCGCTCCTGCACGATCTCCATGTGCAGCATGCCGAGGAAGCCGCAGCGGAAGCCGAAGCCCATCGCCTCCGAGCTCTCCGGCTCGAAGCGCAGCGCCGCGTCGTTCAGGCGCAGCTTCTCCAGCGCCTCGCGCAGCGCCGGGTAGTCCTGCGCGTCCACCGGGAACAGGCCGGCGAACACGCGCGGCTGCATCTCCTGGAAGCCCGGCAGCGGCTCCGGCGCCGGGTCGGCGGCCAGGGTCAGGGTGTCGCCCACCGGGGCGCCGTGCACGTCCTTGATCGACGCCGTCAGCCAGCCCACCTCGCCCGGGGCCAGGCGCTCGCGGGTCTGGCGCTTGGGCGTGAACACGCCCACCTGGTCCACCTGGTGCACGCGGCCGGTGGACATGACCAGGATCTTGTCGCCAGGGCGGATCTGGCCCTGCATCACCCGCACCAGCGAGACCACGCCCAGGTAGTTGTCGAACCAGGAGTCGATGATCAGCGCCTGCAGCTTGTCGGTGTCGCGCGGCTTCGGCGGCGGGATGCGGTGGACGATGGCCTCCAGCACCTGCTCCACGTTCAGGCCGGTCTTGGCGCTGACCGGGATGGCGTCGGAGGCGTCGATGCCGATCACCGCCTCGATCTCGGCCTTGGCGCGCTCGATGTCGGCGGTGGGCAGGTCGATCTTGTTCAGCACCGGCACCACCTCCAGGCCCTGCTCCACCGCGGTGTAGCAGTTGGCCACCGACTGCGCCTCCACGCCCTGGGCGGCGTCCACGACCAGCAGCGCGCCCTCGCACGCGGCCAGCGAGCGGCTGACCTCGTAGCTGAAGTCCACGTGGCCGGGGGTGTCGATGAAGTTGAGCTGGTAGGTGTTCCCGTCCTTGGCCTTGTACGGCAGGGACACCGACTGGGCCTTGATGGTGATGCCGCGCTCGCGCTCGATCGGGTTGGAGTCGAGCACCTGCGCTTCCATTTCGCGCGCGTCCAGGCCGCCGCACAGCTGGATGATGCGGTCGGCGAGGGTCGACTTGCCGTGGTCGACGTGGGCGATGATGGAGAAGTTGCGGATGAACCGCATCGGATCGGAAGACATGGGGGCGGCGGTCCGGACCGTCGTCAAACAGTCCCGGATTATCGCATGCCGCGCGCCCGTTCCGTCCGGGCGGCCGTGCCCGCGGCGGGCACGGCCGCCGTCCGGGATCATTCGGCGTCGACCGTCAGGGCCACGAACTGGCTGGTGCCGTCCTGGGCGCGCACCAGCAGCATGACCGCGTCGCCGGCGGCGTAGCCGCGCAGCTCGCGCTCCAGCTCGGCCACGCTGCCGACCGGGGTGCGCCCCACCCGGAGGATCACCATGCCCGGGCGCAGGCCCGCCTGGCGGGCCTCCGCGCCGGTCACGCGGGTGATCTGCACGCCCTCGCGGGCGCCCAGGCCCAGCTGGCGGCGCACCTGCGGGTCCAGGTCGGCCACGGCCAGGCCGATGCGGGCGGCCGGGGCCGAGGCGCCGGGCGCGGCCCCGCCGCGCTCGTCGCCGGCGGAGGCGGCACGCTGCGCGTCGGCCGGCAGCTCGCCCAGCACGGCGGTCAGCTCGCGCTGGCGGCCGTCGCGGATCACGCCGATCTTCGCCCGGGTGCCCGGCGGCAGCATGCCGATCATCGGCGGCAGGTTCTCGCTGCGCATGACCGGCTCGCCATTGACCGAGACGATCACGTCGCCGACTTCGATGCCCGCCTTCTCCGCCGCGCTGCCCGGCTCGACGCTGTTGACCAGCGCGCCGCGGCTGGCGTCCAGGCCCAGCGCCTTGGCCTTGCTGGCGTCCACCGGCTGCACCACCACGCCGAGCATGCCGCGGCGGACGTGGCCGGTCTTCTTGATCTGCTCGGCCGCGCTCATCGCCAGGTCGATCGGGATGGCGAAGCTCACGCCCATGTAGCCGCCGGAGTTGCTGAGGATCTGCGAGTTGATGCCCACCACCTCGCCGGAGGTGTTCAGCAGCGGGCCGCCGGAGTTGCCGCGGTTGATCGCCACGTCGGTCTGGATGAAGGGCACGTACTGCTGGCCGCCGCGGCCGCTGCGGCCCAGCCCGCTGACGATGCCGGCGGTGACCGACTGGTCCAGCCCCAGCGGCGAGCCGATCGCCACCACCCACTGGCCCGGGCGCAGCGCGCGCGAATCGCCCAGGCGCAGCGCCGGCAGGCCCTTGCCCTCGATCTTCAGCAGGGCCACGTCGTAGCCCTCGTCGCTGCCCACCAGCCTGGCCTCGAACTCGCGCTGGTCGTAGGTGCGCACGGTGATGCTGTCGGCCCCGTCCACCACGTGGTGGTTGGTCAGCACGTAGCCGTCCTCGGAGATGATGAAGCCCGAGCCCATGGACACGCCCTGGCGCCCGCGCGGGCCGGGCTCGGGCGACGGCAGGCCGAAGCCCGGGCCGAAGAAGCGGCGGAAGATCTCCGGGATCTGGTCGTCGAACATGGCATCGCGCGCGGACGAGCGCGTGCCGATCCTGGCCTCGATGTTGACCACGCCCGGCGCCACCCGGTCGACCAGCGCGGTGAAGTCCGGCAGGCCGGTGACCAGCGGCGCGGCCGGGGCCGCGGCGGCCGCCGGGGCGGCGGCCGCGGGCGCCGGGGCCGGCTCCGGCGCGGCGTCGCGCGCGCACGCGGCCAGCGGCGCGGTCAGGACCAGGGCGGCGAACACTTGGCGGACACGGGGATTCATCGGATGCGGGACCTCGTATCGGTTGCGTCGGGTTGGCCGCCCCGCCCTGCCCCTGCCTGCGGCAGGGCGCGGGAACGGCGGCGGCAGCGGTGGCGGGATGTCAGCGCGGGGACTCGGCCTGCAGAGCCGACGGCTCGGCCGCCGGCTCCTGCGGCAGGCGCGGCTCGAAGGGGTAGAACGGGCTGCCGCGGCCCTCACCGAAGCTGGCGGTGTAGGCGCCGCCGGCCTGCGGCAGGGTCGAGCGCGGCCAGGGCCGGGCATGCGGCGGCACCTCGGAAGCGAACGGATCCTGCTCGGCCGGCTGCGCGGCCAGGGCCGCGGCCGGTTCCACCGGCAGCAGCACCGGACCGGTCCCGGCGGGCAGCTCCTCCGGACCCGGCTGCGCCGGGGCGGGCGCGGCAGGGACCGGCGCGGTGGCCACGGCCTGCTCCACGCGCGGCTGCGCGCGGCGGACCGGGCGCGGGCGCGCGGGCGCCGGCGCGGCCACGGCCGGGGCGGCGTCGGCGACCGCATCGGCGGGGGGCCCGGGTGGCACCGCGGCCAGCTGCGGCTCGGCGTGCGCCTGCACGGCCACCGAGGCGGCCGGCACACCCGGCTGCGGGGCCAGCTCCGGCCGACCGGCCACCGAGGCGGCCGGCACACCCGGCTGCGGGGCCAGCTCCGGCCGACCGGCCAGCAGCGCCACCACGGCCACCGAGGCGGCCAGCGCGGCACCGCCGCCCCAGCGCATCCAGCTCCGGCGCCGCCCGGCGGCCGCCGCGGCCGCGGTCTCGGCCTCGGCGCGCACCGCCTCGGCCACGCGCCGGCCCAGGTCGGTGGCCACCGCCTCGCGCACCTCGCCGCGCATCACCTGGCCCCACAGCTGCCAGCGCTCGTAGCAGCCGGCCAGCTCCTGGTCGTGCTGCAGGCGGCGCAGCAGGAAGCGGGCCTCGTCGGGCGCCAGCTCGCCGTCCACCAGCGCGGAGAGCTGCTGGCGGTAGTGGGTCTCGATCCGGTCGGCGCCCCCGGCGCCGCGGTTGGGGTACTGCTGCTGGGTCATGGACGGTTCCGCTCCCGGGTGGCACTCCGGACTTCGACTAGGGGCCGCAGCTCGGCGTCGATGGCCTCGCGCGCGCGGAAGATGCGCGAGCGGACCGTGCCGATCGGGCAGCCCATGCGCTGGGCGATCTCCTCGTAGCTCAGGCCCTCGACTTCGCGCAGGGTGATGGCCACGCGCAGCTCCTCGGGCAGCCGTTCCACGGCCGCCATCACCGCGCGCTCCAGCTCGCCGCGCATGGCTTCGCGCTCGGGCGTGTCGGTGTCGCGCAGGCGCGAGCCGGCCTCGTACTGGGCGGCCTCGGCCGCGTCGATGTCGTCCGTGGGCGGACGGCGGTTGTGGGCTACGAGGTGGTTCTTGGCGGTGTTCACGGCGATCCGGTGCAACCACGTGTAGAACTGGGCCTCGCCCCGGAAGCTTCCGATNGCGCGGTAGGCGCGCAGGAAAGTCTCCTGGGCGACGTCCTGGCACTCGCTCCAGTCCGGGATGTAGCGGCCGATCAGCCCGACGATCCGGTGCTGGTACTTGCGCACCAGCAGGTCGAAGGCGGCGCTGTCGCCGGCCTGCACCCTGCGGACCAGACCGAGGTCCAGGTCCTGGTTGGAATCCTTCTGTTGCGTTCCTTCGGCCACCGGGCCGTACTCCTGTCCAGCTCGGCCGGGGCCGCGCTCTGTGACCGCCATTGCCGGAAAAAGTTCAGCGGCCTGGCGGGGGCCGCCACCGGATCCGGGGACCGGCGCGCCCGGCGCCGGCCATGCAGGACCTTAACCGGACCGCGCGTAGGGTCGCGCGTGCCGTGGCGCCAAGGGGGG
>JGI25330J36431_1000530_pt1 | contig 13610 bp, 10 predicted proteins | sample HigsolmetaAR205D_FD_36431 | JGI IMG/M metagenome (IMG submission 36431) | reverse complement strand
TGGTGTTCCATTTTCGCCATCTGAAAAATATCAACGGAATTGATCGTTTCAATCCATTTTATCTCATTGGAAGCAAAAAAAATATTAAGTAGTTTAAAATCGATTTAATTGACAAATATGCCGGCAACTTTCCCCAAGATGGTTTTAAAAGCAACGAATTAAGGAATGAAGCCCTGCTCATATGGTTGCTCGTGATCAGTGTGATATTATTGCTAACTTTTTATGACTGCATGTTGCAGAAAAAAGAAAATATCATCCGGTTTACTTTGGGAGAAAAAATAAGCAGTATGGTTTGGAAAAATATCGTGATAGATACATGTTTCTATATATTATTATTTCTGTTAGTTTACTTTGTTCTCTCCAAACTTACATGTGTTTTCTTTATGTTTCGCCTTTCCCTGTTCATGTTTATGATTTTACTTATATTGAATGCCCTGATTTATTTCAATTTATATTTTTTCAATTTAAAGGAAGCTTTTTCTAACGCCATGGGTCCGTAAAATTATTATCCATGAATTATGTCTTAAAATTAGCAACTACGGTCATGACAATCATTATCATTTCCAGCAATATTGCTGTGGTGTATGACGCTTATCAATATTACAAACAAAAACCATTTTTTGAGCGTCATCGTGACTATTATTACACCCAACTGGATTATAAAATTACTGATAACAATAGTTCTTCCGATAATACGCTGGAAAAAAGTGCGAGTGTACAATATAAGTTCTACAAACAATTTTATGATAAATTCAACGCAACTTTATTGGCAGATATTTCAAACCTTTTACATTACCCGGGAATTTTAGCCAACAGCAATGCTTTTCACTATTTATCAAGTCAAATTACAGAATTAAGAGACAAACCATTGAAAAAAGAAATTTATTTTATTGTCCCTGTCAAAATGAAAGATAATCCTCATTTGATTGAACAATTAAAAGGCCATACACAATTTTATGAGGGGGAGGAACAAAAATATGACTACGGCGTCCTATATTATAACGAAAAGACAAGTCTGATCAGTATTGATGAAAATGCACTCTATGGCAGTCAACTGGTTCATAATCCCATTATTATTTACCATAATATTTCGCCAGAACAACTGAAAAAAGAGCAGGAAGCGAATGTCATTTCAAAATTAACTTATGTACACGATATTATGTACAAAATCTCGGACAAAGAATTTAATACTTTTGTGAAAAATAATCATCTGACCAATGGGATCGTATCAAAAACAAATGTCATGGAAAAATTCGAACATAATTGGAAATTAATCAAAAGAATTTTAATTATGAACTTTATTTTTAGTATTTTAGTACTTTTATTAGAAGGAATGATTATTCATACCATTATTAAATTGGAGTATGAAGTAAACGCTATTGAACACGCTCTGAAAAAAGTGTTTGGATATAGCTTATTTCAGAAAAACAGGAAAATGATTCTTATTACCTTTGTTACGTCACTATTAAGCATCATAACGGCAGCCACTTGTGCAATCGTTTTAAACCTTGGCAGCATTGGATATATGATTGCAGGTGGCATCATCATTCTCATTTTAGAATTGCTTTTAATTTCCTTCAACATACGAAGGGTGGAAAATGCAAAAATACAAACGATCCTAAAAGGTGGAAATATATGATTCAAATACGAAACTTAACAAAAAAATTCAATGAAAAAACCTTGTTTTCAAATTTCAATCTTGATATTGAAAGCGGCGATTTTGTCATCGTTTCCGGGCCGAGCGGATGCGGAAAGACAACTTTACTAAATATGATTGGGGCAATTGAAAAATTTGACGGCGGCACGATTATCGTTGACAGGATTGACATTAAAAATAAGAAGAATCACCTGCATTATTTTAGAACCAAGATTGGCTTCTTATTCCAAAATTTTGCATTGGTTGATCATAAAACCGTCAAAGATAATCTGAAACTGATTCGCAAAGATTGCAAAACGAACCCATCAATGGAAGAAGCTTTGGCGTTAGTCGGAATAAAAAATAAAATAAATCAAAAAGTCTTTACTTTATCTGGAGGAGAACAACAAAGGGTAGCTCTGGCACGATTAATGTTAAAAAATGCGATATCATCCTTGCCGATGAGCCGACTGGTTCTCTTGATAAGANAAATGCAGAAGCTGTATTAAACATTTTAAAGCAACTGAATAGACAGGGTAAAACCATTATACTTGTGACGCACGATGAAACATTAAAAAAACAAGGCAACAGGGTGGTGAATTTATGAAAAGGAAATTTCGATTAAAATATATTTTTATCATCGTCATTACATTGTTTGTATTATGGAATTTATGCTGGTTCACGATCACGACCATCCAATATCATAAATATGTTAAAGCCGTACCGAAAAATAAATGGGGGACGCACGCGATGCGGAAAGGCAACTATACGTACAGCGTGAAAAAGCCTAATTATTTAAGCTTCACTGGGAACCTGGCTGTTTCCCGTGAGGACCAAAAAGATAAAATGGAAGATTTGATCATTTGGCCAACCATGACAGGCGGTTATAAATACGGGGTTCGGTTGCAAGAAAATGGAGAAGCCTATGAAATTTATGTGAATGAAAAACTGGAACCTGTAGATAAAAGTGACGCGATAGCCAAGAAAGTCATTATGGAAAATAAGGAAGACTTGAAAACGTTATTTTCGAATGCAAACAAAGTATGGGATTTAAATGAATAGAAAGGGCTAACAATTCCCCCCGTCCTTGCTCCAACATTCCCAATAATTGTAATTTGCTGCCTTTCCTTGAAATATGCCCTTATTTACGATATATTTTTTTATGGATAATAAGGTTTATTGGGGGATCATAAATGACAAACAGATTCGCTGTAATCTTGGCTGCCGGCCAGGGTACTCGCATGAAGTCGAAATTGTACAAAGTGCTGCATCCTGTTTGCGGGAAACCCATGGTTGAACATGTTGCAGACCAAGTTTTACAGCTTGAAACGGATAAGATTGTGACGGTTATCGGGCATGGTGCAGAACAGGTCCGCTCCTGCCTGGAAGGAAAAACCGCTTTTGTCCTGCAAGAAGAACAGCTGGGCACAGGGCATGCCGTCCTGCAGGCAGAACCGGTTCTCGGCAACAAGGACGGGACTACCTTGGTGGTTTGCGGGGATACGCCGCTCCTTCAGGCGGAAACCTTAAAGGCTCTGTTTGAGGAACACGAACGGAAACAGGCAAAAGTGACCATTTTAACAGCAACGGCCCCCGACCCTGCCGGATACGGACGGATCATCCGCAATGCGGCAGGCTTCGTGGAAAAAATTGTCGAACATAAAGACGCGAGCCCCGAAGAACAGCAGGTAAAGGAAATCAATACAGGCGTTTACTGCTTTGACAATCGGGCGCTTTTTGAAGCATTGAAACATGTTTCAAACGACAATGCTCAAGGCGAATATTATCTTCCTGATGTCGTAGGCATTTTAAAATCGCAAGGGGAAACAGTTGTGGCTTACAAGACAGAAAGTATCGAAGAAACGTTAGGTGTCAATGATCGGGTGCAACTTTCGGAAGCGGAAAGGATCATGAGAAAGCGCATCAACGAACGCCATATGCGAAACGGCGTGACCATCCTCGACCCTCGGCAAACTTACATTGAAGCGGATGTTGAAATCGGGCAGGATACGGTGATCTACCCGGGGACAAAGCTGTCCGGCAAAACGGTCATCGGGGAAGACTGCAAAATCGGCCCGAATTCCGACATTACAGATTGCGTGATCGGAAACGGAACAGAAGTCAGGCAGTCTGTTGCGGAAAATAGTGAAATTGGCGCTTCTGTCCATGTCGGCCCGTACGCCCATATCCGGCCGGACTCCTCGATTTCCGATGAAGCGAAGATCGGCAATTTTGTGGAAGTGAAGAAATCAACCGTCGGCAAGGGCAGCAAAGCATCCCATTTGACGTACATCGGCGATGCGGAAGTCGGGGCAGGTGTCAATATCGGCTGCGGCACGATCACAGTGAATTATGACGGGAAACATAAATTTAAAACGGTTATTGAAGACGGCGCGTTTGTCGGGTGCAACTCCAATCTGATTGCGCCGGTTACGGTCGGGGAAAATGCTTATATTGCAGCAGGCTCGACCATTACAGACGATGTACCGGGCGAAGCATTGTCGATTGCGCGCGCACGCCAGGTGAACAAGGAAAATTATGTCCAGAAGTTAAAACATAAACAACAATAATTGGAGGTCCATCATGTCTAACCAGTATTTAGATCCGAATTTAAAGATTTTCACCCTGAACTCCAACCCGAAACTTGCCAGGGAAATTGCCAACGTTGTCGGAGTTGAACTTGGAAAATGTTCCGTTTCACAATTCAGCGATGGGGAAATCCAGATCAATATTGAAGAAAGCATCCGCGGTTGCGATGTTTATGTGATACAGTCGACAAGCGATCCTGTCAATGAACATATGATGGAACTTCTAATTATGGTTGATGCTTTAAAACGGGCGTCGGCGCGGACCATTAATCTTGTGATCCCTTACTACGGATATGCACGGCAGGACAGAAAAGCGCGTGCACGTGAACCGATTACCGCAAAACTGGTGGCGAACCTTCTCGAAACAGCGGGTGCAACAAGGGTCATTACCCTCGATCTGCACGCCCCGCAAATCCAAGGGTTTTTTGACATTCCGATTGACCACCTGATGGGCGTTCCAATTATTGCAAAGTATTTTGAAGATAAAGGATTTCAGGCGGAAGATATCGTGGTCGTCTCCCCTGACCATGGCGGTGTCACCCGTGCGCGCAAACTGGCTGAACGTTTAAAAACGCCGATCGCCATTATCGACAAACGCCGCCCGCGCCCGAATGTGGCCGAAGTGATGAATATTGTTGGAAATGTGGACGGGAAAATTTGCATCATTATTGATGATATTATTGACACGGCAGGCACGATTACGCTTGCGGCAAAAGCGTTGATTGAAAGCGGCGCAAAAGAAGTGTACGCCAGCTGCACACATCCGGTTTTATCCGGGCCGGCAATTGAACGGATTAACAATTCCCCGATTAAAGAACTGGTGGCGACCAATTCCATTAACATTCCGGAAGAACGAAAAAGTGAAAAACTGGTTGAATTGTCTGTAGCTCCGCTTTTGGGTGAAGCGATTATCCGTGTGCATGAAGACCAGTCCGTAAGCCCGCTGTTCGATATTTGACAGCATTCCAGCGAAAATTATTTCAGAAAGCAGTCCAAGTATTCACAAGAAGAGCACGCAATCTGCAAATCGGGAAAAGCCTGCGTTATATCGGTAATTTTAAGCTATTTTTTCAAAACAGGTTTATAATGGATAATGACAGGGTAAAGATATATTTGATGTTTGCTTAAACATTAGGAGGTCAACATTTATGGCAGAGGTACTTGAAGCAAAAAAAAGAGAGGATAAACACCATTCTTCCAGCCGCCGGTTAAGAAGAAACGGCTACATACCGGGCGTTGTTTACGGCTANCAGACGGAAAATACACCGGTTTATGTCAATGACACNGAGTTTGAAAAATTATTGCGTGAAAACGGAAGAAATGCGGTGCTTTCCTTGAATGTGAACGGGACACAGCGGAATGTAATGGTCCATGAAGTACAAACCGATCCTTTGAAAAATAAAATCATTCATGTCGATTTTCTTGCCGTAAATATGTCGGAAGATGTCGATGCTACTGTGCGCGTCGTCCTTACGGAAGAAAGTGCCGGCGTAAAAGACGGTGGCGTGCTGCAGCAGGCACTGCATGAATTGTCGATTACGGCAAAACCGGATGAAATTCCTGATGCCATTACGGTGGATGTTTCCAATTTGCAAGTGAATGAAAACATTACGGTTGCGGACATCCGCGGAAAGTATGGATTTACCATCAATCATGAAGATACGGAAACGATTTGCTCCGTTCTGCCGCCTCGTCAGGAAGAAGAAATCAGCACTGGCGAACAGCAGGAGTCAGGGACGCCTGAAAATCTTGAAGGACGGGAAACAAGCGAAGCATGACATCCGGGTTTATGAAAAAAGGCGTATGAGGATACGCCTTTTTTTGCCGTTATGCCAAATCCTTTGCTAAGAAAGCAATGCACCCGACCTATTATGCATGAATTTTTAAAAAAGTTTGCCATTCCTTTAGCACAGCGCAAGCTTGCCGGGGGAAATGATTGGGGCACAAAAATGCGCCACTTGTTCCGTTCCTTTATTTTCAAGGGCATGGAAGATCATGTCTTGCATTGTTCCCGTCATTCCGGGAAAAACTTGTCATATGCCCGTAGTCCGGCCTGCTTGCACTTTTATCTGTCTTCGTGGATAATTAAAATAGGGTTTTTACGTATAGAGAAACCGGCACGAAGAAAACGGGCGCGCTTGTTTTTTGCCCGAAACGGATTGCCTGTTTGCTAAAAAGGCATCACGGTATACATGATGCCTGGTCTTGCTGTCCCTTAAAAACGCTACAGGTGGTTTTCCTCAGCAGCTTATTTCATTTCAGCAAGGAATGAATCAATCGGGGTGTGAATATGAAATGTATTGTCGGGCTTGGAAATCCGGGAGCCCAATATGAACATACAAGGCATAATATCGGTTTTGAAGTGGTCAATCTGCTTGCAGAACGGCTGCAGGCCCCTTTTAAACAGTCGAAATTCAAGGGGCTGTGTGCAGAAACAACTGTAAACAGCGGGAAAGTGCTGCTTTTAAAACCGATGACATATATGAATTTATCCGGTGAGTCGGTCAAAGCAGTCATGGATTATTACCGCCTTGGCACCGGAGATTTACTCGTCGTCTACGATGACCTTGATCTTCCGCCCGGCAAAATCCGCCTGCGGCAAAAAGGAAGCGCCGGCGGCCATAACGGAATCAAATCCATCATTCACCATCTTGGAACACAGGAATTTAACCGGATTCGCATCGGTATCGGGCGGCCGGACAGAGATGCCTATATGCCGGATTATGTGCTCGGCCGTTTTTCAAAAGAGGACCGGGAGAAAATGCAGCTGGCGGTTGAAAAAGGCGCCGATGCTTGCGAAGCCTGGTTGGAAAAGCCGTTCCCGGTCGTGATGAACCTTTATAATTGAGTCGTATCGATGCGGAATATGGGGAATCTGCGCGAAATTCCGCGGCCATTTCTTCCGTTTTTATAAAAAAACGAATAACCCCTTCCCGTTGCGCCCATACTATATAAGGACGATATGAAAAAGGGGGCCGGAAGATGGCCGTTCATTACTATTGCCGGCACTGCGGCACAAAAATTGGCACCATCACGGACATCGAAGCAGACCGGATGGGACTTTTCTTTTTGACGGATGAGGAGCGGCAGGAAATGGTACTTCCTCAAGAAGACGGGAGCGTCCGCATCCAGTCAATTTGCGAAGAATGCCAGGATTCATTTGAACGCGAACCCGCATTTCATCAATACGGCTATTTAATCCAATAATCCGCTTTGGAAGGAGTCCAAAGCATTTTTCTGTTTTGCTGCAGGAACATTTATGCTTTCTGCAGCCCCTTCCTGTTTAAATTTTACAAAACAGTGTGAATAGTAGAGAAAGGGAAATCGGATCAAGAGAGGAGTTGGCCCTTTTTGGACGGAATACAAAAAATGATCCTTGAACACAAGGAAGCAGAATCGGTCATAAGCGGTACAACGGCCGGCCTGAAAGAGCAGCTTGTTTCCGGGTTGTCCGGTTCCGCCCGTAGCGCTTTTATTGCTTCGGTCTATCAAAAAACGGAACAGCCGGCCATTGTGTTAACTTATAATCTATTACAGGCGCAAAAGTTGTATGATGATCTCCTGCAATTTGTGGATGAAAGCGCCTTATTTCTGTATCCCGCAAATGAACTGATTGCGGCCGAACTGGGTGTGGCAAGCCCCGAGCTGATGGCCCAGCGGATAGAGGTGCTGAATGCGTTGCTATCGGGGAAAAATTGCCTGATCGTTGTCCCGATGGCCGGATTGCGGAAAATTTTGCCGCCGAAAACGGTTTGGGAAAAGTACCAGCTGCACGTCGAAACAGGAAAAGAAATTGAGCTTGATCACGTATTGGAAATGCTTGTGGAAATGGGTTACACCCGGTCGGATATGGTCGATTCACCGGGAGATTTTAGTGTGCGCGGCGGGATTCTTGATATATACCCGCTGACAGAAGAAGACCCCGTCCGGATCGAATTATTTGATACGGAAGTAGACTCCATCCGGACGTTTTCCGCTGACGACCAGCGTTCCCGGGATAAACTTTCTGCTGTCTCCATCGGACCGGCGACGGAATATCCGGCAGACCGTCTTTCGCTTATGAAAGCGGCTGAAACGGTAAAAGAAGGGCTCAGCAAAACACTTGCAAAAATTAAAGATGATCAGGTAAAACAACTGCTTGCCCAAAATATTAGTTTTGACATTGAAAAGCTGAAAAACGGGGAAAAACCCGATCAAATCTTTAAATATTTATCGATTCTATATGACCAGCCTGCCAGTCTCTTAGACTATGTGGAAACAGCCGGCATTTTATTTTTGGATGAGTTCGGCCGGATTCAGGAAATGCAGGAGCGCCTCGATAAAGAAGAAGCTGAGTGGTATACGGCGATGGTGGAAGAAGGCAAAATGATTTATGATTTGGCCGTTTCCCACGCCTTAGATACACTGCAGTCCGGAAAAAAATGGAAGAAAATCTATTTGTCACTGTTTTTGCGTCATATTCAAAATACAAATCCGCAAAACATTGTGAATATCGCTTGCAAGCCGATGCAGTCGTTCCACGGGCAGATGCATGTGCTGAAAGCGGAAATCGAACGTTGGAAGAAAGGCCGTTTTACGGTAGTTTTCCTTGGTGCGGACAAAAACCGGGCTGAAAAAATCCAAAGTGTGCTGGAAGATTATGAGATTGAAGCTGCTTACGTGGCGGAAGATCTTATCCCGGGGCATATCCAGGTGGCGGAAGGGAACCTGAACACCGGTTTTGAGCTGCCAATGTGCAAGCTTGCCGTTATTACGGAAGAAGAACTTTTTAATAAAAAGGCGAAGAAAAAAACGCGCCGGCAAAAGTTGTCCAATGCTGAGCGGATTAAAAACTATTCCGAGCTGAATGTTGGGGACTATGTGGTTCATGTCAACCACGGGATCGGGAAATATTTAGGGATTGTGACGCTTGAAATCAACGGCGTCCATAAAGACTATCTCCATATTAAGTACCAAGGTTCGGATAAGCTGTATGTGCCGGTTGACCAGATCGACCTTGTCCAAAAATACGTCGGTTCGGAAGGAAAAGAGCCGAAACTTTATAAGCTGGGCGGCAGCGAATGGAAACGGGTCAAACGGAAAGTCCAGTCATCCATCCAGGATATCGCGGACGACCTTGTCAAATTGTATGCGGAGAGGGAAGCATCAAAAGGGTTTGCCTTTTCTCCGGATGGGGATATGCAGCGTGAATTCGAGGCGGCTTTTCCATATAAAGAAACGGAAGACCAGCTCCGGTCGATCCAGGAAATCAAGCGGGACATGGAAAAAGAGAAGCCGATGGACCGTCTGTTGTGCGGGGATGTCGGCTACGGCAAGACAGAAGTGGCGATCCGCGCCGCTTTTAAAGCAATGATGGACGGCAAGCAAGTGGCCATGCTTGTACCGACCACCATCCTTGCCCAGCAGCATTTTGAAACGGTCACGGAAAGGTTCCATGGCTATCCGATAAAAGTCGGGCTGTTGAGCCGTTTCCGGACGCGTAAAGAGCAGAATGAAACAATAAAAGGCTTGCGCAACGGGACAATTGATATGGTGATCGGGACGCACGGCTGCTTTCAAAAGATATCCAGTTCCATGATCTGGGCCTTTTGATCATTGACGAGGAGCAGCGGTTCGGTGTCAGCCATAAGGAAAAAATCAAGAAATTAAAGACGAATGTCGATGTGCTGACCTTGACCGCAACACCAATCCCAAGGACGCTGCATATGTCCATGGTCGGCGTACGCGATTTATCTGTAATTGAAACGCCGCCTGAGAACCGTTTCCCGGTACAAACTTACGTGCTGGAGTATAATGACCAGATGGTGCGGGAAGCGATCGAACGTGAACTGGCACGGGACGGGCAGGTTTACTTTTTGTATAACCGGATTGAAGATATTGAGCGGAAGGCGGAAGAAATTGCACGGCTTGTTCCCGATGCGCGCGTGGCGTATGCCCACGGCCGGATGACAGAATCTCAGCTCGAATCGGTCATTTTTGGTTTTCTTGAAGGCGAATACGATGTGCTTGTGACGACGACAATTATTGAGACGGGCGTGGACATCCCGAATGTCAACACCTTGATCGTCAATGATGCGGACCGGATGGGACTGTCGCAGTTATACCAGCTGCGCGGGCGTGTCGGGCGGTCCAACCGGGTGGCATATGCTTATTTTACGTACAGAAAAGACAAAGTGCTGGCGGAAGCGTCGGAAAAAAGGCTGCAGGCGATTAAAGAATTCACGGAACTCGGATCCGGCTTTAAAATTGCGATGCGCGATTTGTCCATCCGCGGCGCCGGCAACTTGCTGGGCGCACAACAGCACGGGTTCATCGATTCAGTCGGTTTCGATTTGTATTCGCAAATGTTGAAGGAAGCGATCGAAGCGCGGAAAGGGGCAGACGGCGAAGAGGAAAAANTGCCGCCATTTGAAGTCGAACTCGAAATTGATGCGTATATTCCGGATGCCTATATAAAAGACGGATACCAGAAAATTGAAATGTATAAACGTTTCAGGGGCATCGAGACGCTTGAAGATATCGAAGAATTAAAAGTAGAGATGATTGACCGTTTCGGCGATTATCCGCAGCAGGTAAGCGACCTGTTTACGATTGCGGAAATGAAAGTATACGCCAAAGAAGCAATGCTTTCATCGATTAAACAAAACAAACAACTGATCACGATTTTAATGTCCGAAAAAGGCTCGAAACAGGTAAACGGCCCGAAAGTCGTGGACATTGTGAGACAATACGGGCGTTCAGCCGGATTCGGCATGGAAGGCAATCAGCTGAAAATTACGCTGGATATTAAAAAAAGCAAGGGCCATGAGTGGCTTTACACCTGCACGGAAATGATCCGGGAACTGCGGGGCGCCTTTCTAAGGGCCGAAACGACGAGCGCTTCCCGGTAAGATGCAAGCAAAAAACTAAAGGGCTGGCGGCTTGTTGGCAAAGGCCCGTTTGTAAAAGCACGGAACAATGGTTTCTTTTGTTCCGTGCTTTTTACGGTTCTTTAGGTTTGCCAGGGAAAATTTTTGGGAAAAAGATAGAGAAGAATTGGAAATCAATCCAATCGATAGCAATTGTACAAAAAACGTTCATGATGTATAGAACTTGCCAGATGAAAGATACTAATGTCAACGCAGGTAAAGGATTCAAGAGCCATCTGAGGATGGAAAAAAATCATCTGATGAAAGTGAGGGCAACTTTANATGAAAGCAACTGGTATTGTTCGTCGTATTGATGATTTAGGCAGAGTTGTCATCCCGAAAGAGATACGAAGGACGCTTCGTATCCGTGAAGGGGATCCGCTTGAAATTTTTGTGGACCGCGACGGGGAAGTCATTTTGAAAAAATATTCGCCGATCAGTGAATTAAGTGATTTTGCCAAGGAGTATGCCGAAGCGCTGTATGACAGTTTAACGAGCCCTGTCCTGATCTGTGACCGGGATGCCGTGATTGCAGTCAGCGGCGGTTCAAAAAAAGAATATTTAAATAAAAGAAACGGTGAAGTGATCGAAAAAGTCATGGAGGACAGAATGCCGGTTTTATCAAAAGAAAAAGGAAAAACGGCGCTGGTGGACGGTGTGGAGGAGGAACTGGCTTCTTATACGATTGCTCCGATTGTCGCAAGCGGCGATCCGATCGGTGCTGTCGCCATTTTTTCAAAAGACCGTACGCTCGGGGAAGTGGAACAGAAATCGGCGGAAACGGCTGCCGGATTCCTGGCCCGCCAGATGGAACAATAAGGATTTTCTCCCGTTTTTTCCACGACTCTTTTGTCATCATTTATTTTCACGTACGCCAAAAAAAACGCAGGCAAAGGGTCTGCGTTTTTTGATCTGTTTTTTTGCAGGTTGTCTGTAAGGCGCGTCTTGTATCCCTTTTTATGGTATAATACATTCGATTTTATTCTACGTACGGTGTGGCGGCCGTGTGAAAGGCAGAAAAGACGTGCAGCAGGATCATGAGTCAAAAAAGCTTTTTCAAGGCATTCTGATTTTAACCTTGTCATCCGTCATTACAAAAATCCTCAGTGCAGTTTACCGCGTGCCGTTCCAAAATATTGTCGGCGATGTCGGTTTTTATATTTATCAGCAAGTATATCCGATTTACGGGATTGTGATGGCACTCTCNTCTTCCGGTTTTCCGGTTGCCGTTTCCAAAATGGTGGCGGAACGGGAAGCAGCGGGCGAAAACAGCCACCGCACATTTTTAAACGCGGTGTTCCTCATCCTCGGTTTATTCGGTGCCGGATTGTTTCTTGCCGTTTTTTTCACTGCAGGGAAGCTGGCGGCATGGATGGGGGATCCCCGNCTTTCTCCGCTTATCCGGACGGTTTCCTGTTCCTTTTTGCTGATGCCGTTGATTTCCGCGATCAGGGGTGTTTATCAGGGACAGGGAAGGATGGTGCCGACTGCGCTCAGCCAGGTACTCGAACAGACGGTCCGGGTTGCGGCCATTCTTCTTCTTTCCTTTTGGCTGGTCCGCGGCGGTTTNTCGCTTTATGCAGCCGGNCAAGGGGCCGTGTTCGGTTCCGTGCTGGGAGGTGCGGTGTCTGCGGCAGTGCTTGTATTTTATCTGGTAAAGGGNGGCAGACAGGAAAAGGCAGCCCNGCTCCTTGAATGGAACGACGTAAAGCAGGCGGCCCGCTCCCTGTTTTGCAGCGGGATTGCGGTCTGTATCAGCGGCCTTGTCCTCGTTTTGTTCCAATTTGTCGATTCCCTCCATCTTTACGCGTTGTTAAAAGACGCCGGCTGGGGGGCGGAAGCGGCAAAAAAACTGAAAGGCATCTACGACCGCGGACAGCCGTTTTTGCAGCTTGGAACAGTGGCAGCGTCCTCCTTTGCCCTGAACCTTGTCCCGGTAATTGCACTTGAATATAAGAAGGGCAGNNGAAAAAGCCTTGAAATACAGGTACAGGCTGCTTTAAAAATCAGCACGGCGATCGGCGCGGGCGCTGCAGTTGGACTGATTGGGATCATGCCGTTTGCCAATACGATGTTGTTTGAAAGCAGCGCGGGAACAGCTGTGCTGTCTGTTTTTTCGGTTTCCATCTTATTCAGCACCTGGATTTTAACCTTTTCAGGCATCCTGCAGGGAATGGGCAAGGTGTACACCCCTGCAGTTGCCATTACAGCAGGCGTCTTGTTGAAATATGGGTTAAACGAGGTGTGGGTTCCCCGTTTCGGGACGATGGGCGCTTCCGCTGCCACCGTCGCCGCTTTAGGGTTTATTTCGCTTATATTGATGATAAAATTGGGTAAAGCATATGTTAAAATGCTGCCGGCTCTATTTTTCGGCAAGCTCGCTCTCTCCCTTTTTGCCATGTCCGCTTGTTTGCAGCTTTGGCTCCGCCTGTTTGCCTACGGGCTTTCGGGCAGGGCAGCAAGCGTCCCGGCTGCTTT
>JGI25330J36431_1000519_pt1 | contig 13874 bp, 15 predicted proteins | sample HigsolmetaAR205D_FD_36431 | JGI IMG/M metagenome (IMG submission 36431) | reverse complement strand
CCTGCCGTTAAAACCGGCTGCTGTTAAACTCCCGCCGGCTCAGGATGTAATCGCCGGCTTGCAGACAAACCCTTCCGTTCAAATGAACAAGGTGAGAGATATTGCAGTCGGGTACCGTTTACAAAAAGACAGTGACGATATCCTTTCGCTGCAGCCGGCCTGGTATTATTGCGAAGACGGAATTTGGAAAATGGCAGGGGGGGATGAAGATGGACTGGAGTAAAACAAAAACAATCTTTATTCTTGTTTTCTTGGTGCTTGATATTTACCTTTCCTGCCAGTTGTATTTCAAACATGTCAAAAATCAGTATGAAGTCATTGGCAGCCCGACAGCGGAACAAAGTTTAAAGGCTGCAAACATTACGTTCGTGAACCTGCCGAAAGGAAAGGCAAAACGGCCGTATATCAGCGCGGAAGAAAAAGTATTTACCGCAAAAGACTTGAAAAAATTGAAAAACCAGCAGGCGGAAATCGTGAACGGGTATCAACTCAGTTCCGCTTTTGATAAGCCGGTGAAATTGGGAACAAAAATCAAAACGGACCAGCTGGAGGCGGTTATTCAGGAAAATATGCTTTACGGCAGCCGCTATAAACTGTGGAACTATGATAAAGACTTGAATCAGGCCGTCTTTTATGAGACATATAACGGAAAAATGATTTTTAATAATAAGAACGCGAAATTGACCGTGTATTTAAATGACCAGAATGAAATCATTTCCTATGACCAGACGTATTTGACCAATATTAAAATCTACCGAGAAGAAGAAGAGACATTGTCGGCGGTAAAGGCGGTGGAAGCCTTATATAAGAAAGGAACGCTGAAACCGAACAGCAAAGTGACGAAGGCGGAACTCGGTTACTATACGAGGGTGCCGGAACTCCAGGTGCTTGTGCCGACATGGCATTTTACAGTAAAACACGGGAATGAAACAGAACAATTATTTATCAATGCATTTGAAGGTCAGGTCAACGAAATGGAAAATGCACAATAATTTTGGAGAGGATACGATGGGGATGCAATTTAGTGTACTTGCAAGCGGAAGCACGGGAAATGCGATCTATGTGGAGACAGAGCAGCATGCTTTTTTAGTGGATGCCGGTTTAAGCGGAAGGCAAATGGAACAGCTTTTCGGGCAGATTGGCCGCAATATTGCCGATTTAAGCGGAATCCTTGTTACGCATGAACACAGTGACCATATTAAAGGAATCGGGGTGCTGGCACGGAAATACAAGCTCCCGATTTATGCCAATGACAAAACATGGTCGGCGATGGAAGGCATGATTGGAGAGATTCCAACAGATTTGAAGTTTTCATTCGGGATGGAATCTGTCCAATCGTTCGGAAGCCTTGAGATTGAGTCATTCGGCGTTTCCCACGATGCCGTCCAGCCGATGTTTTATATTTTTCATGAAGGCNGCAAAAAATTGGTCATCATTACGGATACAGGTTATGTCAGCGATCGGATGAAAGGGACGATTTCCAATGCGGACATTTTTGTTTTTGAAAGCAACCACGATGTGGANATGCTCCGGATGGGAAGGTACCCGTGGAGTGTAAAACAGCGCATTTTGAGCGATGTCGGGCATGTGTCGAATGAAGATGCCGCACTTGCGATGAGCGAAGTGATCGGGGACCGGACAAAACGAATATACCTTGCCCATTTAAGCAAAGATAACAATATGAAAGACCTTGCGCGGATGGCGGTTTCCCAAACGCTTCAGGAACAGGGCCTGGCGGTCGGCGAAACGTTTTCATTATATGATACGGACCCGAAAATTCCAACGGCCTTAACAGCTGTTTAACCAGAGCAATCCGGTGGCAGAATCTGTCGCTGTGGGGCCCGCCGCCAACAACCGGGGCAGCGTTTAATCGGCAGGCGGGCCATATTTCTTTTTATTTTGGCGCTTGATTTTTAGTAATTTTTAATTATCAGCCATTATAATGGAATCAGAACGGGCAAAAAAGAGCTCCTTCATCTAACTTCTATTTTCCTCATCAGTACAGAAAGGGTGGTGCGCAATGGGATATTATGATGATCAGGACGGCCAACGGCGTGGAAAAGAAAACAGGCGGAGCGGCGGAAAATTTGGTTATTTTCTTTCCGGGCTGATTGGCGTGATTGTGGGGGCGCTTGTGGTAGCCCTTCTTTTTCCAAATATTTTTGGAAAAACGAACTCAGACTCTTCTGCGGTAGATTCAAATTCTGTGGCAAATACCAGCACGTCAACGGCAAAAACAACGAAAACCGTCTCGTTAAAGGTGACAACCGATATTACAAAAGCAGTGGAAAAGACGGAGAAAGCGGTTGTCGGCGTCTCAAACATTCAAAAACAAAGTATTTGGTCTGATGATATGTTTGGGCAGGACTCAAAATCTTCTTCCTCTTCTTCTCAGGAAGCCGGATCCGGTTCCGGGATTATTTACAAAAAAGCCGGTGATAAAGCTTATGTCGTCACCAATTACCATGTGATTGAAGGGGCAAATGCGCTGGAGGTGACCTTATCGAACGGGAAAAAGCTTTCTGCCAAACTTGTCGGCGGCGATAAATATACGGATCTGGCCGTTCTACAAATAGACGGCAGCAATGTGACAACGGTTGCNCAATTCGGTGATTCGGATGCATTAAAACTTGGAGAATCTGTNATTGCGATCGGTAACCCGCTTGGTGAAGAATTTGCCGGATCTGTTACAGAAGGGATTGTTTCCGGGTTGAATCGGACTGTTCCGGTGGATATCGACGAAGATGGAACGGAAGATTGGCAGGAAGAAGTTATTCAAACCGATGCTGCGATCAACCCTGGCAACAGCGGTGGTGCTTTAATCAATATTTCCGGCCAGGTTGTCGGGATCAACTCCATGAAAATTTCAAATGAGTCGGTTGAAGGCATCGGATTTTCGATTCCAATTAATTCAGCAAAACCGGTCATTCACCAGTTGGAAACAAAAGGGAAAATTACCCGCCCGGCAATGGGTGTCGGGATTGTAAACGTCTCGGATATCTCGGCTTACCAGCAGCAGGAAACGTTAAAATTGCCTACCAATGTGACGACCGGCGTTGTGATTGGCTCTATTGAAAACGGGTCCCCTGCCGGTAAAGCCGGTTTGAAAGAATTTGACGTCATTTACAAACTGGACGATCAAAAAATTAACAACACCGTGGAATTAAGGAAATATCTGTATGAGCATAAACAGCCCGGCGATAAGGTGAAAGTGTCGGTATACCGGAACGGCCAGCCGAAAACATTCACATTAACACTCGGGACCGCTTCGGGAAGCAATTAACAAACTGCGGAGGAAAGGCGGAAAGCTTTTCCTTCCTTTTTTTGCGGCATTCAGTTATCAACAGGTCAAAGCGTGCTGCGGATAGCATCCAGAATGAACATTTTGTTGGAAAAGGTTCCTGTACGGGCGGATATTTGTGGAAATTGCTCGAAAAAAAGGTTATAAACAGGCTGTGAATAGCGAAAAATGGTGAAATATATCTTGTATGGAACGGTTATTCCCACACAAAATGTGGATAGTTTCTGTGGATATGTGGATAACCTTTGTCAGTAGCTTGTGGGTAAGGTGGGTGTAAGTTGTGAATATCTCTATCGTTACAGTGGGAAAATTAAAAGAAAAATATTTGAAACAAGGCATTCAGGAATATTTAAAACGTCTTTCCGCTTATGCAAAAGTTGAAATCATCGAAGTAGCGGATGAAAAAGCGTCCGAAATGCTGAGTGCAGCGGAAATGGAGCTGGTAAAGCAGAAGGAAGGCGAGCGGATTCTTGCAAAAATCAGCCCGGACACCTATGTCATCACTCTGGCGATCGATGGGAAAATGAAGTCGTCAGAGGAACTGGCCGATTCACTCGACCGCCTTGCAACATACGGCAAAAGCAAAATAGCCTTTGTGATCGGCGGCAGTCTCGGCTTAAGCCAAGCGGTTCTGCAGCGCGGCAACGAAAGCCTCTCTTTTTCAAAAATGACCTTCCCCCACCAGCTCATGCGGCTCATCTTAGTCGAACAAATTTACCGCGCATTTCGGATTATTAGGGGGGAACCGTATCATAAGTAGGGCTTGCTGAACAAATCCGATTCGGCGTTTGTACCCAATTTGTCAGCAAGCTCTGTCTTAAGATAAGGAAGCGTGGAAAAAAGGCGGCCTTTCTTAACATTGAAGGCGTCTATGTTAAGGAATCGCAGAAAAACGAAGGCCTTTCTTCACATAGAGTGCGTCTACGTTAAGGAAGCGAGGAAAAATGGGGAGCTTCCTTCACATAGAGTGCGTCTACGTTAAGGAAACGAGAAAAAGTGAAGGTCTTTCTTCACATAGAGTGCGTCTATGTTAAGGAAGCAAGCAAAAACGCAGGTCTTCCTTCACATAGAGTGCGTCTACGTTAAGAAAGCGCGGAAAAACGCAGGTCTTCCTTCACATAGAGTGCGTCTACGTTAAGGAAGCGAGAAAAAGTGAAGGTCTTTCTTCACATAGAGTGCGTCTATGTTAAGGAAGCAAGCAAAAACGCAGGTCTTCCTTAACCTAGAGCCCGTCTATGTTAAGGAAGTGGGGACTTTTATAAAACTCTTGCATTCTATTTTTGCCAACCTGTCAGCATCCTTGCCAAATCTGGGAATTTTGCTTATTCAGGAAGCCCTAAGTAAATGAGTTTTCTCAGAAAAATAAAAAGCCATAAAAGGTGCAAAGATCAATAAAAGTTTCACCTTTTATGGCTTTATTCATCCTATCTTGCCAAACCACACCTTGGGAAAAGTGATCGAGGCCACCTATCATGCCTATTTGGAGGGTACACTTTAAAATTTTCCTAAAAAATGGAAACCCAATGCATGGATCACAGCGTCTGACTATTGACCTTCCTCAGGATAGGCTTACCGTAACTGGCGTTTAATGCTTTATTAGCGAAGAAATAAGCGATGGCCATGATCGTGATGCACCAGGCTAGCGCGCTCCAAATATCATTGTTAACAGATCCTTCATTCAGGAGGGCCCGAATCGCATTCACAATTGGAATTTACAGGCTGGTTTTCAGCGAACATACGGACAATTTTAGGCATGGTGTCGGTAGGTACAAAAGCCGAGCTGATAAACGGCAGGAATATCAGCGGATAAGAGTAGGCTGTTGCCCCTTCCATCGACTTCGCTGTTAAGCCGGGATAACCGTCAGCCATGTAAGTGCAGCGTAAACTGGCCAAGAATGCCAGCTACCGCGACAGAAATCGCTGCAGGGCTCATCTTTTTTCCTCCTTTAAAAGTCAGCGGGATATCAGGTGCTCCGCTTCACTACTTAGTAATACAGATATTCTGTATTACTTACTACGTAATTAAAAAATAAATTTGAATGGTGAAGGTGGCACATTCCTATTTGTAACCAACTATTCAGTCGGATCTATTGGATCAAACTATTTTTTCTTGGCTTTATCGGTTTTTTGATTGACCGATTCTTGATAGAGATCAGCATAAGTTTTTGATCCTTCAATCAGCGCATCGCAGAAAGCAGCGACGTCTGGTCCTGTGACTTCAAGCACTCCTTTCCCCGCAGCTGCACTTTCTTCAAAGAAGTTAAGAATTTCAGAAAGCAGCCCAATACTTTCGTTTACCTCAACAACACCGACTTTGAAGAGATATTTTTGAATCTCTTTATAAACAATTTGGTAATCTTGCGGCAGCGCTTTGACACGTGCAACATGGGCTCTCCATTCTTTTTTGCCCTCAATGATACTTTTGATATTCATTTCAGACCTCCTAATTTTCTTGCTACGTTCCTGTTCAACTGCTCACGCCATTTATCTCGATAAGTTTTTGCGCCTTCATCACCAACAAGCGCTGCGCAGAAGCCTTTAATATCATCTCCCAGTACTTCTTCAATGCTCTGTTTGTCTGCTGATGCAACTTCAAGCAGTTCAAGAGCGTTTTCCAAGATCGGTATCAGATTACGGCCGGTGAAATCTCCGTAAACCCAGAGATTGCTTTTTATTTCGTTCCACGCCGTTTGATATTCAGCTGGCAAGACTTTTGCTCGTGCTTCAAAACTTTTTATTGCTTTTGTCATATCGCTACCGGTTATTTTTTCGAAAAAGTTCATGGAAGTCTCCCTCTCTTCTTCAGCAAATTGCTATTATTTAATCGCATCATTCAGTTTTTGGCGCTGCTTGTCGATCTACGATTTTGCATCAATGGCGAGATCGTCACAAAAAGAAAGCTGCTACGTCATCGCCAGTTACTTCTTTAACGTGCTTGCCATTTGCTGCGGCTTCTCCAAGCAGTTCGATGATGTGGGTAAAAATAAATTTCGTTTCTTGCCAATCCATCACGCCTCCTGTGTTCCAGAGATACTTTTGCATCGCCTTGTAGGCGTTGTAGTAGTCTTCAGGCAAGGCTTTTGCACGTTTTTCCATTTCACGCCATGCTTTTTTTTCGTTAAAATCGCCAAAAAATTTATCCAAAATGCTCATTAGATGGCTTCTCCTTTTGGTTAAATTTTTTTAGTTCATTCATTTTACTTGAGATGAATTCCCATTTTCTCCAAAAAATTTCAAGTTGTTCTTGGCCTGTTTCGTTGAGTGTATAAAATTTTCGCGGCGGCCCCATTGTGGAGGGCTTTTTCTCGACGTTCACCAGATTTTTTTTCTCAAGCCGCATGGTAATCGTATAAACGGTACCTTCAACAACATCGGTAAAGCCCAGTTTTCGCAGCCGTTGCGTAATTTCGTAGCCATAGGTTTCGCCACGGCTGATGATTTCAAGAACACAACCTTCAAGCACGCCTTTCAGCATTTCTGTGATATTTTCCAATATTACACCTCTATTTCAATTGCCATAGTATATACATGTTTTTCGGAGGGGTGGTATTCAGTATTACTAGCTACACCTATATAGTATTACTAAATACCAGCCTTTGTCAATAAATTTTCGGCAAAAAAGCTTGTTTTTAAACTGCATAAAAACAGCTGCAGCCTGCCACGCTGCAGCTGTTTGGCATTCAGGTGATAATTTTGTTTTTCGAATCCGGGCGGGATTGAAGTTCTGCTTCGATCCGGGAATGCTTCGAGGATTCGCTCATGAATAAGTAGGTGAGCAGGCTGATGGCAATACAGCCGGCGACGTAGTAGAAAAAGGCGGATTCCACGCCGGCATTTTTCAGCCAAAGCGCGATAAATTCGGCTGTTCCGCCAAAGATCGCAACAGTTAATGAATAGGGAAACCCGACACCAAGCGCGCGAATTTCAGTCGGAAACAGCTCAGCTTTTACAATGGCATTAATGGAAGTATAGCCGGTTACAATGATCAGCCCTGCCATCATGAGAAGAAAAGCAAAAACCGGGTTTTGCGTTTGCCTCAACCATAAAAATATCGGCACAGTCAAAAGGGTCCCGAGAATGCCAAAGCCGATTAACAGCGGCCTGCGCCCGATCCAGTCGGACAGTTTTCCGGCAAGCGGCTGGAAAACAACAAAGATCAACAGGGCAATAAAGTTGATCCAGCTGACGGTTTCTTTATCAATGCCCGACGTGTTCACCATAAATTTTTGCAGATAGGTGGTGAACGTGTAAAATGCGACAGTGCCGCCAAGCGTAAGGCCGACAACGGTCAGCACCGCTTTCGGATAATTCATCAGCACTTTTAGCGTTCCGGCATTTTTACGCGTTTCCGATCCCATCTCCTCGAATTGTTCGGACTCGTCCATCGTCCGGCGCAGCCATAAGACCGCCAATGCGCCAATCGCGCCGATCACAAACGGGATCCGCCATCCCCACGAGGTCATTTCGCTTTCATTTAATGCGAGTTGGAGCACAATTTGGACACCAAGTGCGATCAATTGTCCCGATACAAGCGTGACATATTGAAAACTGGAATAGAAGCCGCGGCGGCCGCTGCTTGCCATTTCGGACAAATAAGTTGCGGAAGTGCCGTATTCCCCGCCCAGCGAAATCCCTTGCACGAGACGGGCCAGGACCAAAATAACCGGTGACAGCATACCAATTTTGCTGTATCCCGGTGTACAGGCAATGACAAGCGAACCGAGTGCCATAATGGCAACAGAAAGGGTCAGCGCAGCCCTGCGGCCGTACCGGTCTGCATACCGGCCCATGATCAGGCTCCCGAGCGGCCGCATCAGAAAACCAATGGCAAAAATCCCGGCAGTATTTAACAACTGGACAGTTTGGTTCCCCTTCGGAAAAAATGCTGATGAAAAATAAACCGCAAACGCAGAATAAACATACCAATCATACCATTCGATCAGATTGCCAAGTGATCCTTTAAAGATGTTGGCAGTAACATGTCTGGATGTGAGTCCGGTTGTTTGTGCCAATTTGTCTTCCCCCTTTGTAAATGAAAATCCCCGTTTTCAAACCGTGAAAAATATCCCTTGGCATCCCCCCTTTTTGCAAACGCAAGAAATATACCAGAAAAATTTCTATTTACAAGATTCATTATATTATATTTTTAAATAAAATGAAGAATGAATCATTCAGCAGATAAAAGGATTTCCTGAAATTTACATTGTCAAATTGTGTATCATTATTCTAAAGAATTATCATAAAATATGATATTATGATATTAAGACTTGTAAAGCGTTTTCCCGGGGACTTCCTCATTCTGTAAAAGAGGCATTGTTTCCGGAATAATAGGAATAAATACAGGGATAAGGAGAAGGTAATCATGAGCATCAAACAGGGAAAAACAGACGTCATCTTAATCGGTGCCGGCATTATGAGTGCAACGCTGGGCACCATGCTGAAAGAACTAGCCCCGGATTGGGAAATCACCGTATACGAGAAGCTGGCAAAACCGGGGGAAGAAAGTTCAAATGAATGGAACAATGCGGGGACCGGGCATTCGGCATTATGTGAGCTGAATTATACGCCTGAAAAACCGGACGGCTCAATAGACATTACAAAAGCTGTAAATGTAAATGAACAATTCCAGCTTTCAAGGCAGTTCTGGTCCTACCTGGTTAGCAAGGGGCTGATCCACAATCCACAGGACTTTATCCGGCCGATCCCGCATATGAGCCTCGTAGAAGGGGAGGCGAACGTTGCTTTTCTTAAAAAACGATTTAAAGCGCTGTCAGCCCATCCGCTTTTTGAAGGAATGACGTTTTCCGACGACCCTGAACAATTAAAGGAATGGATTCCGCTTGTGATGGAAGGCCGGACGTCTAACGAACCGATTGCAGCAACGAAAAGCGATGCAGGGACGGACGTGAACTTCGGCGCCTTGACCCGCATACTGTTTGACCATTTGGAACGCCAAGATGTCGAAATAAACTACAAGCATGCTGTTCAAGATATTCAACGCACCCCGGAAGGAAACTGGGAAGTGAAAGTGCATGATATTGAGCACAACAGAATCGAATACCATACGGCGAAATTCATTTTTATCGGGGCCGNTGGCGGAAGCCTGCCGTTGCTTCAAAAAACCGGCATTCCGGAGTCCAAACATATTGGAGGGTTTCCGGTAAGCGGGTTATTTATGGTGTGCAACAATCCTGAAGTCATCAACCGCCACCATGCAAAAGTGTACGGGAAAGCGAAAGTCGGTGCGCCGCCGATGTCTGTGCCGCATTTGGACACAAGATATATTGACCATAAAAAATGTTTGCTGTTCGGCCCGTTTGCCGGCTTCTCGCCGAAGTTTTTAAAAACAGGGTCAAATTTAGACCTGATTGGTTCTGTGAAGCCAAATAATGTCGTCACCATGCTTGCGTCCGGAGCAAAAAATGTGCCGCTTGTGAAATACTTGATCGGGCAGCTTCTCTTGTCAGACGAAAAACGGCTGGAGACGCTGCAGGAATTCATTCCGGATGCGAGATTGGAAGACTGGGATGTTGTCGTAGCCGGGCAGCGGGTCCAAGTAATTAAAGATACGGAAGCAGGCGGAAAAGGCACGCTTCAGTTCGGCACGGAGGTGGTAACGGCTGCTGACGGTTCAGTCGCAGCATTGCTCGGCGCTTCGCCGGGTGCTTCTACTGCTGTCCATGTTATGCTCGAAGTCATTGAAAAATGCTTCCCGGACCGGAAAAATGCATGGGCACCAAAAATAAAAGAAATGATCCCATCTTATGGAGTGCGGCTCGCGGAAAATCCGGAACTGCTGCATCAAATTCACGCTGAAACGGCAGAGACGCTCGGCCTGACGGAAAAAGAACCGGCCTACCGGTAACACGCTTGAGCGCTAAAATGAAAGGTCTTTGATCCTAAAGCGGATTGAAGGCCTTTTTTTTGGCTGTAACGCAGGCTCAATCAGCACTCCTGTTGCAGGCAGCCGGAAAACAGCACAGGTGCAAGCGAAGGGACAATTTCGGCATGCTGTTTTCTTTTTTGGGTGCCATCCAAAGAAAACCCTATCAAGTCGATAGGAATATATTGATTTTTGCCCCGGCGTTCAGTAAAATAAAGATGTTGCTAAAATGCTGAATATTTCTTATCCCGGGCGGCAGAAGGGCTCTCTTTGGAAACCGGCATCCTAATATATAAGTTGAACTCTATTCCTTTTTCATGCCATGTCTATTCTGATCGTCATGGATTTTGCCGCGAAAAACTTAAGTTCATTTTATATAGCTACAGTTCATGATCGTCTATCAAGATAAGAAAACCGCAGCAATACCTGAAAAAGGGCAGTCGTTTTCTTAGGAAACGGCTTTTTGTCGTCCGGCCTTTGAAATGCACTGGGTCCTGAATCGGGACAGCAACGTATACATATCGGGCGGCTGGTGCAAGCCCGCCTGGATTGAAGAGAATTTTTCAAAAAAGGAGGGGTGAGATGGACTGGACCGTTGTGCAAAACAGCCTGCCCATGTTTGAAAAAGGATTCTGGCTCACTTTGCGGCTTTCCTTTTTCGGCATTATCGGGGCAGGTGTTCTTGGCTTGATATGCAGTTTTATCCAGTATTTTAAGGTGCCGGTTTTACGGAAACTTGTAACGGCTTATGTGGAACTGTCCCGCAATACGCCTTTATTGATCCAGTTATTTTTCCTTTTTTACGGGCTTCCGCAAGTCGGGATCAAATTTTCTGCCGAGGTTTGCGGGATTATCGGGATTATTTTTCTTGGCGGCAGTTATATGGCAGAAGGGTTTTCCGGAGGGCTTGCAGGCGTTTCCAAAACGCAGATTGAGTCCGGGCTTGCGATCGGTCTGAGCCGGTTCCAGCTGGCACGTTACGTCATCTTTCCGCAGGGATTGATGCTCAGTGTCCCGGCATTCGCCGCAAATGTTATTTTTTTAATCAAGGAAACATCCATCTTTACCGTGCTGGCGATTCCGGAACTAACCAACACGGCACTTGACTTGATCGGGATGTATTACAACACGAATGAGTATCTGTTTATGCTCGTTGTGGCTTATGCCATCATTTTAATTCCATTGTCCATCTTGCTGACATGGCTGGAGAAGAAGGTGCGTTATGGGACATTCGGGAATTAGTATCTTTTTTGAAGGAGCCAATTTTTTACGTTTATTGGGCGGATTATATGTATCGGCAAAAATTGCTTTTCTGTCCATCTTTTTCGGCGGTATCCTCGGCATCGTGCTGGGGGTTTTAAGGACATTGCACAATCCGTTGCTCCGCCTTTTGCTTAGGCTGTATCTGGAGTTCTTTCGCATTGTGCCGACGATTGTCCTGTTATTTTTGTTTTACTATATTCTGCCGCAAAGCTTTAACATCAACTATAAGGCGGATACGGTCGGGACCATTGTTTTCAGCCTGTGGATGGCTGCCGAAATGAGCGATATCGTCCGTGGCGCGCTGATTTCTGTTCCGATGCATCAGGTGGAATCTGGAAAAGCGATCGGTTTAAGCACGGTCCAGCTTTACCGGTACGTGCTTGTGCCGCAATCGGTCCACTTAATGATTCCGGCGACCATTAACCTGATGACCAGAATAATTAAGACGACTTCCCTTTTGCTATTGATCAGCGTCGTGGATGTCATCAATGTCGGCCAGCAAATTATCGAAGCGAACAGCCACCGTTATCAGGACGGCGCGTTTTGGGTATACGGTTTTATCTTTATCCTGTATTTCATTTTATGCTATCCGCTTTCCCGGCTGGCAAGGCGATTAGAAAGGAGGGGCAAGGCAGGGGCTAATGGCTGAACCTTTACTGAAAGTCGAACATTTAAAAAAGTCGTACGGCGAAAAACGGGTGCTGGAGGATATCTCTTTCGAAGTGGAGGAAGGCAGTGTCGTTGTTCTCCTCGGGCCGTCCGGATCGGGAAAAAGTACATTGATCCGCTGCTTAAACGGTCTCGAAGCCTTCCAGGGTGGCACCATTATGTTTAATGGGGAAACCGTACGGCCGTCGCCGAAAAACTGGCGCAGGCTCAGGCAGCAGATCGGAATGGTTTTCCAGAGCTATGATTTATTTCCGAATATGACGGTGTTGGAGAACATCCTGCTCGGTGCAGTGAAAGTCCAGAAACGGAAAAGAGACGAAGCAGCGCGCCAGGCCATGAGCCTGTTAAAGGAAGTCGGCATGGAGCAGTATGCCAATGCCTACCCGCGCCAGCTTTCCGGCGGGCAGAAACAGCGGGTGGCGATTGTCCGCGCGCTTGAGCTGAACCCGAAGCTGATGCTGTTTGATGAAGTGACCGCCTCGCTTGACCCGGAAATGGTGCGCGGCGTGCTCGAGATCATCCTGCGGTTGGCAAGAGAAAAGATGACAATGATTGTCGTCACGCATGAAATGAATTTTGCCCGGCAAATCGGGGATAAAATCTTGTTTTTGGAAGACGGGAAGATTCTCGAAGAAACCCCGGGGCGCCAATTTTTCACTAAACCGCAGACAGAGCGGGCGAAAAGCTTTTTGGAAAGCATGGATTTTTAAAAGAAAAATATTTTGGAGGGTTAGACTATGAAAAAGCATCGTTTGTTTGGTTTGGTTTCAGCATTTTTATTGATTTTGTCGCTGGCGCTTGCAGGCTGCGGCAAAAGTTCCGGCAATTCTTCAAGCAGCAATCCGTCCAGTGTTTCAGCAATTAAGAAAAACGGCACGATCAAAATTGCCGTATTTGGAGATCTTCCGCCGTACGGATGGGTCGATAAAAACGGGGGACGGCAAGGATATGATGTTGCGCTCGCCAAACAGGTTGCCAAAGATCTTGGGGTAAAAGTGAAATTCGTGCAAGTGAACGCCAACAGCCGTGTGGATGCATTGAAATCGAATAAAGTGGATCTTGTTCTGGCAAATTTCACAGTCACACCGGAACGGAAGCAAGTTGTTGATTTTGCCAAGCCATACATGAAAGTTTCCATCGGTGTCGTTTCACCGAAGAAAAACCCGATCACAAATGTCAGCCAATTAAAGGGCAAGTCTTTGATCGTCAACAAGGGCACTACTGCGGAAAACTATTTTACAAGCAAGCAAAAAGATGTGAAATTGCAAAAGTACGATTCCAAAACAGAACAGTTCAATGCGCTTAAAAACGGGCGGGCCGTTGCACTGGCGGACGACAATTCCTATCTGTATGCTTGGGTGAAAAACCATCCGGATTATACGGTCGGCATTAAAACGCTCGGGCCGAACCAATATATTGCCCCTGCTGTGAAAAAAGGCAACAAATCGCTCCTTAATTGGATGAACAAAGAAATTACGAAGTTAAACAACAATGGCTTTTTCAAAAATGATTACAACAACAATCTGGCGCCATACTTTGGCAGTGATATCCGCGCGGAAGATATTATTATAACGAAGTAAAAAAAGGCAGGCTGTGCTCGCAGCCTGTCTTTCTTTAATTTGCAGAGTTTTTTTCGGTTTCTGGGGGACGGTTTTGCCTTGTTCCGCGCGAAAGCAGAAACTGTTGTTTGTAAGGCTCGGTTGTGGCCGCGCCATGGACATACGTTTTATAAACATACGGGGACGTCATGGCTCTCAG
>JGI25330J36431_1000509_pt1 | contig 14095 bp, 16 predicted proteins | sample HigsolmetaAR205D_FD_36431 | JGI IMG/M metagenome (IMG submission 36431) | reverse complement strand
CCCCCCCGTTACTGATAGGAGTATAACCGTTCTCTTTCATTTATTCTATCATATATTATTTGAAAGGAAACATGTTCTATTTTACCACAAAGGATCATTTCATCATAACCAGAACAAAGGACCGGTTTTTTGTCCGCTTCCAGCAAAACATTCAATTTGTAAAATAAAGAATCAGTGGAGAATATAACCCCACTGATTAAAATGTAATTTTATAAGGTGAAACTTCCATCAGTGTTACCACTGATGATTAGTGAATCAATCGGAGCTTTAAGGGCAGTTCTTCCCCCACCTATCTACTTTGAAACCNCAGAATTTTGAAGTGGGGATCTTACTGCCCCTTACTCCCCTTAAGTTGGGACAAAAGTTTGTCCAGCTCTTCCTGCAATTGATCCACTGGGATTTCCAATGTTTCCCCGGTCTTCCTTATTTTCAATTCCACGATTCCTTCATTAATTTTTTTACCGACAACAATTCGGACCGGAATACCAAATAAATCACTATCGGCAAATTTTACACCAGCGCGTTCATGACGATCATCTAATAAGACTTCGTATCTTTGTTTTTTCAATGTTTCGTAAATCATATTTCCTTGTTTCCACTGAGTTTCATCTTTCGTATTGACAATGATTACATGCACATGATAAGGTGCAATGGACATTGGCCAAACAAGCCCTTTCTCATCAGCCATTTGTTCCGCGACAGCCGTAATTAATCGGGAAATTCCAATACCGTAACAGCCCATGATCATTGTTTGTGAGCGGCCGTTTTCATCTAAAAATACAGCATTCATTGCTTCACTATAACGGGTACCAAGCTTAAAGACATGACCGACTTCAATCCCTTTTGCAAAAACAATTTTTCCTTTCCCATCCGGTGAAGGGTCTCCCTCTTTGATAAAACGTAGATCCGCATATTGTTCCACGGTAAAATCACGGTCAGGATTGACATTCACGTAATGTTGCTCTGCCTCATTTGCCCCGCAAACACCATTGACCACATATTTCACAGCATGATCGGCAATTATTTTTACATGATTTACACCAACCGGACCAATATTGCCAATTTTACAGCCGAACACTTCTTCTGTTTGTTCCGGGCTGGCAAGTTCAACAATCGAGGCGTTGAGCAAGTTTTTCACTTTTACATCATTGACTTCATGATCGCCGCGAACGAGAACGAGAACATTTTCTCCATCAACATTAAATAAGAGTGATTTAATCGTATCTTCAGGTGAAATTTGCAGAAAGTTCACCACCTCTTCAATGGTTTTGTGTTCACCGGTATTTACTTTTTGGAGATCCTTCAGTGTCTCATCCCTTTTTTCGTATTGCGTAACAACTTCTGCCATTTCAATATTCGCTGCATAATCTGATGCATCGGAATAGGCAATCGTATCCTCGCCAATTTCCGATAGAACCATAAATTCATGGGTATCCTTACCGCCGATTGAGCCGGAGTCAGCAATAACCNCTCGGAAATTGAGCCCTAATCGTGTAAAAATATTCGTATATGCTTGAACCATTTTTTCATACGTTTCATCAAGACTTTCTTTGCTTGTATGAAAGGAATAGGCATCTTTCATGACAAATTCACGACCCCGTAATAAACCGTAGCGGGGACGTTTTTCATCCCGAAATTTAGTCTGAATTTGAAATAAAGTTAATGGTAAACGTTTATAGGATTTTATTTCATCACGAATCAGACTTGTTATCACCTCTTCATGGGTCGGTCCAAGTGCAAACGGACGATCATGACGATCATTCATCCTCATTAAATCCGGTCCATAGGAAAACCATCTGCCGGATTCTTGCCATAACTCAGCCGGTTGAAGAGCAGGCATTAACAATTCCACAGCACCAATTTGTTCCATTTCTTCACGTACAATGTTTTCTATTTTTTGTAAGACTTTTTTTCCTAACGGTAAATACGAGTATATACCACTGGCTACTTGACGAATAAATCCCGCCCGTAACAATAATTGATGACTTTTTATTTCAGCATCGGCCGGCAGTTCTCTTAAAGTTGGTATAAATGTGTTACTTTGCTTCATCTCTTGCACCCCAATAATCAAATTTCTATTTTATATTAAAGAAAAAATCTTCGAATATCATTCCATGTAACAACAATCATCAATAACATTAATAAAGCAAAACCGATAAAGTGGACGAAACCTTCTTTGTTTTTATCGATCGGTTTCCCTCGTAATGCTTCGATTCCAAAAAACAATAATCTTCCTCCGTCAAGTGCCGGTATTGGTAATAAGTTCATGATACCGAGGTTAATGCTTAATAGCGCACCCCAGCGGAATAAATTAAATATACCGGATTGGGCGACAGCTTCAGTCGAGGCATAAATCCCGACCGGTCCCGAGAAAGCATCAATGGTAAAACCGCCCGTTACTAAATCGCCAAGAATGATAAAAATCTGTTTCGTCCAAAACCAAGTTTCCGTAAAACCGTAGACAAANGCTTGACCAAAAGATTTATTCATCGGCTGATAAACACCAATTTTCCCTTCCCCCTCTATATTTTGCGGGGTTACTTGGATGTCCATCAGTTTGTCATCTCTCTCGATGTGGAAAGTGAGCGGATCCCCTGGATTCTCCTGAATAATTTCAACAATATCTAGCCAAGTTGAAACTTCCGCATCATCAATAGAATGGACAATATCTCCTTGTTTCAGGCCGGCTTTCATTGCAGAACCATCCTTAGTAATTCCCCCCAACATTGGCTCATTTGATGGCACACCTTGAATGAAACCAAGTAAAATAAACACAACGATTGCTAAAATAAAATTAAACAACGGACCGGCAAAAATGGTTAATGTCCTNGCCAATAACGATTTAGAAGAAAATTGACGGTCTATTGGAGCTATTTGTGATTCGATGCCGTTTTCAACTAAGACCGCTTTTTCATCAATTTTATAGGATTTAATCCTTTCTTCTTCCTCTTCTTCAAAACCGGTGATAAATAAATCTTTTTCGATATCAGCTTGTTCAATTTCAATAATTCGAGCATCCGGGTATTTTTCTTTCCGATTGATAATAATTTTTTTTACAACCTCATTTTTATCTAAAATTAAACCGACCCGCAAACCCGGTTTCAATTCAATAAGTTCCGGATCTTCCCCTGCCATTCNGACATATCCGCCTAAGGGCAGTAACCGGATCGTATAGGTTGTTTCATTCTTATTGAAAGCCAATATTTTTGGTCCAAAACCGATCGCAAACTCACGACACAAAATTCCCGAACGCTTTGCAAATATAAAATGACCTAGCTCATGAAAAAACACTAAAGCGCCAAACAATAAAATAAAAGCTAGTACGGTCGAAAGTGTACTCACTTATCATACCACCTTTGTTATAGAAAAATTTTTTATGTACGTGTTCAAAAAGAAAGAATTGCAATCAGTGAGAAAACACTATCCTTAAAGCGGTTGAAAAACAAAAACTTTTTCCGNGACTTTTTGAACAACGCCTTTAATGAAAACGACTGACCAGATGTTTCGTAACGATCTCCCTTGTTTCCTGATCAACGGAAAGAATTGTATCTAAATCGGGATTTGCTGTNGGAACATGATTTTCCAGCGCCCATTCAATTACATCTTCTATTTCAAGAAACTTTATTTTTCCGTTCAGAAAAGCCTGAACACAAACCTCGTTCGCTGCGTTTAATACAACCGGTAAGGTACCGCCCCTCCTGCCTGCTTCATATGCGAAACGAAGACAACGATATCGATTAAAATCCATTTTTTGAAAATGTAGTGTCCCCAATTCGGTCAAATCCAAACGAGCTGCATTAGTCGGTGTTCGTTCCGGATAAGTTAACGCGTATTGTATCGGGATTCGCATATCAGGTGAACCCAGTTGGGCAATGATACTACCATCATGAAACTCCACCATCGAATGTACTGTACTTTCTCGATGGAGAAGTACATCAATTTTATCATAGGGTTGATCGAATAACCAATGGGCTTCAATCACTTCCAATCCTTTATTCATCATCGTGGCTGAATCGATCGTAATTTTTGCGCCCATCGACCAGTTTGGATGATGTAAGGCTTCTTCAATGGTCACATCCAATAATTGTTCTCTTGTGTTGTCCCGAAAACTTCCGCCTGATGCAGTAATAATTAATCTTTCAATATTTTTCTGTCGTTCTCCTTGTAAACACTGGAAAATAGCCGAGTGCTCACTATCTACAGGTAAAACGGGAACTTTCCGATCACGTGCCCGCGCCATCACAATATGCCCGGCAGTTACTAATGTTTCCTTATTCGCAAGGGCAATGGTTTTCCCTGCCTCTATCGCATTCAANGTCGGAACTAATCCAACACTGCCTAAAATGGCATTGACGAATAGATTTGCATCAGGATGAACAGCCACGTCAATTAAGCCTTCATCACCAGATAAAATTTTACTGATACCCGCAAATTCCCGTTGTAATATCGCTGCATCCGCTTGATTTTGAACGGAAACAAGTTTGGGGTGGAATTCATTGATAATTTCCCTGGTTAATTCCAAATTTTTACCAACTGCAATGGCAACAAGTTCAAACTGATCTCGATTGGACCGAATAATATCTATTGTTTGTGTTCCGATTGATCCTGTTGCACCTAATAAACTAATTCCTTTCAAACAAATTCACCTCGAAATCATACCTTTTATAAAAAAATACGTAAGCGGTCGCCCCTACTCTCACCTATCTTCCTCACTTGTGCATATCGTGTCGGGCTTACAAGACATACCCGTATGGTCGGGATTATAAGAAAAATGACCCTACATTATAACATTCGCAANAAAATNAGNAGTGGCATAACAAACAACCAGCTATCAACCCTGTCGAGCATACCGCCGTGACCCGGTAATATTGTTCCNGAGTCCTTAACATGNTAGTACCGTTTTAAAGCGGATTCCACCAANTCACCACATTGACCGAAAATAGATAATATTACTGTAACAATCATCAGTTCAAACAATTGGAATTCNAGGTTAATATCCGTAAAGAAGTAAAAAAGAAGCGCAACGATGATCGCAGTAATGATCCCGCCAATTGATCCTTCTACCGTTTTGTTCGGGCTAATGTGTGGGGCTAATTTTCTTTTTCCTAATGCCCGACCGACAAAATAGGCTCCCGAGTCGGTGGCCCATATTAAAAACAATGCAAAGAAAATAAACAAAACCCCAACAGCTCTCGTTTCTATTATATAATAGAAGCCGATTCCTATATATAANACGGATAACAGACAATAACCAATATGTTCAAAAGAAAACGTATTTTTACTAATGAATGAATAACATAAAAAGATAAGAACACCCAAAAAGAAAAGAGCGGTTTTTCCTTCCAAACCTATTCGCTGAACAAAATTCAAATAATTAATTGGTAAAAGAAATATCCATAAAAGGAACAGCGACAAAATACCAGGAACTGTCATCAAGTTGATTTTTTTCATGCGAAGAATTTCAAATAAACATATTGAAGCCATAATATATATTAATATAACAAACGGAATACCGCCAATAAATACAATTGGTAAAAAGATTAGTGCTGCGATGATAGCTGTAATAATTCTTTGAGTCATTTATAAACCTCACCTTTATATTCCGCCAAAACGACGTGAACGTTTTTGATATTGTTCAATAGCATCTAAAAAATGTCCCTCATCAAAATCCGGCCATAAACAATCTGTGAACCATAATTCCGTATAAGCTGATTGCCATAACATAAAATTACTTAACCGAATTTCTCCGCTTGTCCGAATCAATAAGTCGGGGTCAGCTAAGTCTTTTGTCATTAAATATTGCGNAAAAATATCTTCATTTATATCTCTTTCATTGATATTTCCACATTTAATATCTTTGACAATATTTTTGATTGCCATAATGATTTCGGAACGACTTCCATAATTTAGCGCAAAATTCAGCAATAATCCATTGTTGTTTTTTGTTCTTTCTATCGCTTTTTCTACCACCAGTAATGTATGACTCGGAATTTTTTCTTTCTCACCGATTACTTGAACTTTCACATTATTATCGATTAGTTCAGGTAAATAAATATCCAAAAACTCGGCAGGTAATTTCATCAGATAATCCACTTCCGACTTTGGCCTTTTCCAATTTTCCGTAGAGAAAGCAAATAAGGTCAATGTTTGAATACCAATATTATTTGCTAAAATGGCTATTTTTCGTACGACCTTCATCCCTTCATGGTGCCCGGCAATTCTAGGTAAAGCACGACTTTTTGCCCATCTGCCATTTCCATCCATAATAATTGCTACATGATCGGGTACAGCTTGACTTTTCACCAATTCCATCCGTTCCTTTATACTTTCCGGTATGGAACTTTGTTTATTAAAAAGTTTTTTATAAAACATATTTCATCCTCCAATTTTCGTCAGCAGAAGAATTCAAACTTGCGTGCGATTTTCCTTTTGTGGTTATACGTTTTTAGTATATATAAATTTTCTAAAGGTCCTATTTACGTTGATTATTCCTGATTATGCTCATATGTATTTTATAACTTCTTATATCATACCAAAACAAAAGAAAAATCGCTCACAAATTTTATCATTAATCATTCAAGTTAACATTCTAACAACGAAAATTTACGCTCAAAATGCAATATTTTGTTGTTTGAATCTCGGTCTATCCAATCCATACAAGAATCCTCTAAAACTTTATTAGCGGTCAATAGTGCCTGACTCCATCTTTAAAAAATGAAAGGAACAAAACTTGTCCGATCTTGGAAAAGTTGATTTGTTTTTATGCTTAATTAATTATAAAGGAAAAGAGATAAAGAAAAAACCCCGAAAGCAGGGGTTTTTTGAAAATTAAATATTAAACGAAAGGAAGCTTATACTTCTAAAATTTCTTTTTCTTTCTCTTTCGTAATCTGATCAATTTTGGCGATAAATTCATCCGTTAATTTTTGCACATCATCGGTATAACCTCTCAGGTCATCTTCCGTCAATTCACCATTTTTTTCTAACTTTTTCAAATCATCATTTGCATCACGACGAATATTACGAATAGCAACTTTCGCTTCCTCTGACTCCTTTTTCACCAGTTTCACCAGTTCTTTCCGACGTTCTTCTGTCAGAGGAGGGATTGCAATCCGAATAACGGATCCGTCACTCGTTGGATTCAAACCTAAGTCTGATTTCATAATTGCTTTTTCAACATCACTGACAATCGATTTGTCATAAGGTTGAATCATAAGCAATCTCGCTTCCGGTGTGGAGATAGATGCCAATTGATTGATTGGCGTTGGAACTCCGTAATATTCAACGGCGATCTTATCCAACAATGAGGCACTTGCTCGCCCGGCACGAATTGAAGCGAGTTCCCGGGTATAAGCTTGTACGGCTTTTGTCATACGTTCTTTAGCATCGGCCATTACTTGTTTTGCCACGTTTATTTCCCCCTTACTATCGTTCCAATATTTTCACCAAGGACAACTTTCCTAATATTACCTTCTTCCATAATTGAGAATACAATAAGTGGAATATCATTGTCCATACATAGGGATGAGGCTGTCGAATCCATAACTTGTAATCCGTTCTTAATGACNTCTAAATAGGAAAGCTGTGCATATTTTTTNGCACTTTTATCCTTTAAAGGATCAGCAGAATACACACCATCCACATTATTTTTAGCCATTAAAATAACTTCTGCTTCAATTTCAGCTGCCCGTAAAGCGGCCGTTGTATCGGTTGAAAAATATGGATTTCCGGTNCCNCCAGCAAAAATAACTACCCGTTTTTTTTCGAGATGACGAATCGCTCTGCGACGAATATATGGTTCAGCTACTTGCCGCATCTCGATTGATGTTTGTACCCGCGTTTCAATACCGAGTTGTTCCAGACTGTCTTGTAATGCCAAGGAATTCATGACTGTTGCAAGCATTCCCATATAATCTGCGGTTGCACGATCCATACCCATTTCACTGCCNATTTTTCCGCGCCAAATATTACCGCCCCCGACAACAACTGCTACTTCTACACCCATTTGGGCAACTTCTTTTACTTGGGTAGCAATTGATTTAATTACTTTTGGGTTGATTCCGAAACCTGTGTCACCGGCTAATGCCTCACCACTTAACTTTAGGACGATACGCTTATATTTTGGATTTTCCATAAAAAACCCCCGATATGTATAATTTCTTGTCTGTAAAAAGGTTGACTTGTGTAGAAGAATNAGCATTGAAAGCCTCTCACAGGTCAACCTTATGACATGATTATTTTTTCACTTGATTCATAACTTCTTCTGCAAAGTTTTCTTGGCGTTTTTCTAATCCTTCACCGACTTCATAACGAACAAATTCTCTTATTGTGGCATTTTTGGATTTTACATATTGACTAACTTTTTCATCCGGATTTTTTACAAACGGTTGCTCTAACAGGCAAATTTCTTCATAAAATTTATTTAGACGGCCAATGACCATTTTTTCAACGATGTTTTCCGGTTTCCCTTCATTTAATGCTTGTTGTTTCAGTACTTCTTTTTCGCGTTCAACTTCATCTGTAGGTACTTGTTCACGGCTGACATATTTTGGATTTAACGCTGCTGCGTGCATTGCCACATCTTTCGCTACTGCTTCATCTGTCGTTCCTTCTAGTACGGTAAGCACAGAAATGCGGCCGCCTAAATGTTGGTAAGCGCCAAATGCATCTTCTGCACCTTTTGTAAGAACGGCAAAACGACGTAAAGTAATTTTTTCACCGATTTTTGCAATGGCGGAATTGATATGTTCATTTAAAGTTGCACCGTTTTCCATCTTTTGTTCAAGCGCTTCTTCAACGGTTTGCGGTTTTTTGGCTAATAAATGTGCAGCAATTTCTTTTACTAGCGTTAAGAATTGTTCGTTTTTAGCAACAAAATCCGTTTCCGCATTTACTTCTAAAATAACGGCATTATTACCCTCAGTCAAAATGTAAGTAATCCCTTCAGCAGCAATGCGGTCGGCTTTTTTCGCAGCTTTTGCAATTCCTTTTTCACGAAGAAGATCAATGGCTTTTTCCATATCACCATCCGTTTCAGTCAAAGCTTTTTTGCAATCCATCATTCCTGCACCAGTTTTTTCACGTAACTCTTTTACCATCTGTGCTGTAATAGCCATGTACCTTTCCTCCTAAATATCTTCATTTGTTATGTACAATAATAGTATTCATCAGATTTATTATTTTCTATGATTGTTTCGAAAAAAAGGTGATAAGGGCTTTCCCTCTTATCACCTTCATCCCTTTACTCAGCAGCAGGTTCAACTTCTACAACTGCTTCTTCTTCACCTTGTCTTGCTTCCATAATTGCATCAGCCATTTTACCGGTTAATAATTTCACGGCACGAATCGCATCATCNTTTGCCGGAATCACATAATCAATTTCATCCGGATCGCAGTTTGTATCAACAATACCGACAATCGGAATGTTTAATTTACGTGCTTCTTGAACTGCAATGCGTTCTTTGCGTGGATCAATGACAAATAATGCATCAGGCAATTCTTTCATATCTTTAATTCCACCAAGGAACTTTTCCAATTTTTCTTGTTCTTTTTTCAATTGGCCTACTTCTTTTTTCGGCAGCACGTCAAAAGTACCGTCTTCAGCCATTCTTTCAAGATCTTTCAAACGTTGAATCCGTTTTTGGATCGTTTCAAAGTTCGTTAATGTACCACCTAACCAGCGATGGTTGACATAGTACATCCCAACACGTTCGGCTTCTTCTTTTACCGATTCTTGGGCTTGTTTCTTTGTCCCGACAAACAAAATTTTCCCGCCGTCAGCCGCAACTTCTTTAATAAAGTTGTATGCTTCTTCAACTTTTTTCACCGTTTTTTGCAGGTCAATGATATAAATACCGTTTCGCTCTTGGAAAATGTATTTTTTCATTTTCGGGTTCCAACGGCGCGTTTGGTGTCCAAAATGTACACCGGCTTCAAGCAATTGCTTCATAGAAAGTACTGACATAAAAATTTTCCTCCTAAATGGTTTTCTTTTCCTCCGTTCACTTCTTCTTTAAACAGGACTGTCATGTCATTAAACTTTGACAAACAGCACCTCTGCTTAAATCCATGAACGTGTGTATTCACACCAGTAAATAATATAACATAACCGTTAATGACAATCAAGTTATTATAAAAAAAAAGGACTCGACTTTGGAATCCTTTCATTTCTTTTTCTTTATTGCTTTTTAATTAAAAAAATCCGGAGAAAACTTAATTAACAGTTCAATTTCTGTTTTTCCTTTATGTAAAGTTTTGGCTATTTCATCAATCGAATATCCGGCATTCAATAATTGTTTTATTTTGTGCAGGTCTGAATCAGCTGCTGATTGCGCCTCCGACTGATCTTCCTTGCGAACATTGGTTTCCTTTTCGGGTATATCCGTTGTTTGCTTTACCGCTTTTTGATATTCTTTGATTCCTGCAAATAGTGGCGGTGACACAGGAAGAACTTGATAATCCGTTCCATATTCAACTGTATCTTTACCGTTTCGTTCGATATTTAAATTTACAGGCTCAATCGTTTCATTCTTTTTATCAGAGGATTGCAGCTGTTTTATTTTGTTAATAAATGCCTCATTCTCTTCCTTCATTTCAATTATAAATGCAGAAACACTTGCTTCCAACTCATCATTTAATTGTTTATATCTCTTTTCAATATGAAAAAGCCGGTTTTGACGGATATATAATATGATTACAGCGAATAATGCTAACAATGATATGATGAGTGTAAGAACAATTAAGTAGACCATTTCTTACTCCTTACCCAAGATAATCGATATGATGTCCTTTAAAAGGGTGTTGAACTTGTTCTTGAGAATGATGATCAATCTCTTTTAATTGTGTAGGTGGAAGGTCATGATCCCGACCGGACGTATCGTCTTTCCACTCTGTTAAATATGCTTCTTCATTTTCAGAAACCGTTTTTCGCTTTTTATCAGCTTCTTTTTGAACCGCTACATGTGCTTGCAAATTCATGAGCAGTGCCCGATTATTCCATTCACTTTGCGATTTTCCCGCATCTTGAGTCCTCGGTAAGGCAATTTGCATTTCAACAGCTTTCAAACTCATAGAAACCGCCTGCCTTTATTTGCATCGTTTATATTACGTATTTAAGTATGCTTTTAACTTTTGAATGGATTTCGTATGAATTTGTGAGATTCTTGATGTAGAAAGNTCNAGTATTTGACCGATTTCAGTAAATGTTAATTCTTCTTTATAAAATAAGTTTAACACAAGTTGCTCATTCTGTGATAATTTTTCGATAGCCTTCTTTAACTCATTAATTTTTTCTGCAAATAATAAGCTTTCTTCAGGTGTCTTCACTTTTTCATCACGAATAACAAAGGATTGGGACTCTTTCTCGTCGCCCTTTTGATTCGTATGGTCATCGATAGAGAGGATGTTTGAAAAAAAATTGTCACCTAATAACGAATGCACTTCTTCTACTGACAATTCCGTCTCTTTGGCAATTTCTTCAGGAGTAACATTGCGTAAATATTTTTGTTCCAATCTGGCAATGGTTGTTTCCAACTTTTTCATTTTTTCNCGTGTTTTTCGCGGTAACCAATCTTCTTTTCTTAGTCCATCCAAAATAGCGCCACGAATCCGAAATGTTGCATACGTCTCAAATTTTAATTCCCGGCTGGGGTCATACTTTTGCATTGCTTCAAACAAACCGGAAAATCCTAAACTTANTAATTCNTCCTTNATGACTGATTTNGGAACATTTTTATATATTTTTTCCACGATTAGGTGAACCAGTGGTGTATATTTTTCAATAAGTTGATTTCCTATTTTCTCATCACGATGCTTCAACCATTGATAAAATAGAGAATCTTCTGCCATACTCTCTTTTGTTTGGTCGTTTTGATCAGACTTAACTGTATAAGGCAAAATGACCCCCTCCTTTAATACATTCGCTGTGAAATCAATTGTTTTAGCCTTTATAAATTGAAAGGAAACAAAACAATGAATCATCATATTTCTTTACTCGGTTGATTTACCGTTCTGACCATTAATTTCCCTGATTCGGGGGAAAATTCAATCGTTCTTCCACTAGAGCCACCGACATCTTCTGCAACAAGTGGAATAGAAAATTTCTTTAGCTCTTGTTTTACTGCATCGACATTTCTTGGACCGATCCGCATGATGTCAGTTTTTGTCATAAATTTAAACATTTCTGCACCACCGGCAATTTTTGCTTTCAATTGCTTTTTATTTACCCCTTCTTTTTCCAACAGCTGAATAAGACATTCGACGGCAGTATCCGCATATTTGGCTTTATGAATGGTTTCCCCTCTGGCCAAAGAAGAATCAGGAAGCATAATATGNGCCAATCCGGCAATTTTTTTCTGCAAGTCATATAAAACAACACCGACACAAGAACCAAGACCAGATGTTCGAATTGTATTTGGAGCAGTAACAATTTTCATATCGGCGATTCCGACTTTTATAACGATGGATTCTTGTATCATTCCATGTCAACCCCAAGTTTCGTAAAAAGTTTTACAAATGAATCGGGATCAGGTAGTAAGAAAAAATGGCCTTTATAAAGGTCAGATTCATTCATTGTGTCCGGGTCTTTTATTTCAGTATCGATGACAATTGCAAAATCACTTACCTGGGATATTTCAATCAGTCCATAGCTGATAATGGCGCCAAACATATCAATTCCTACTGCAGGAACCGATGGAACGATATGCATTTGCAAAAAATCGGAAAGAGCAGATAAATAAGAACCGGCCAAGATGTTCCCCATTTCCTGAAATGCGGATAAAGCGAGTTCAGGAACGGACGGCTCATCAAAAGAAAAATCCGACATTCCCGTCAACTGCTGAATAAATATCGTCGCTTGTTTAATCGGCAATAAAAAGAACATATTTCCTGTTAAGTCCCCATCAATTTGTAGAAAAACGGCTGCCACAACCATATCCGCTCCGCCAACCAGTTCCATCATTTCTTCAAATGATACAACCTGAACACTGGGTACATTCATTTCGATTTTTTTATTTAGTAAGCCGGAAAGAGCGGTGGCAGCATTTCCGGCTCCAATATTACCGATTTCTTTCAAAATATCTAATTGAAAGGAATTTAAGAAATTATTATTCAACACGCATCACTCAATCCTCTTGAAAATTTAATATTTTTTCCAGTTTTAACAAGATGAGCAGTCGATCCTGAATTTTTACAACACCGGCGATATAATTTTGCCTTTCCGTGCCGATTACGTCAGGTTGAGATTCAATGGTATCCATATCAATATTCATCACATCATTTGCTTCATCGACAATAAGACCGACCTCTTTATCTGCCATGGAAACAATGATGATTCTCGTATTTTGATTATATTCAGCCGCCTCTACTTGAAAACGGGTTCGCAAATCAATAATGGGAATAATCACCCCACGCAAATTAATGACCCCTTTAATATAATTTGGTACATGAGGGACTCTGGTGAAATGTTGCATTTTTTCAATTGATACAACATGTTGAACATCTAAAGCATACTCTTTTTGATTTAAGGAAAAAACGACAACTTTTTGTTCCTTCGCTTCTGTTTGAACAGGCATGACATCCTCTTCCTTTCCAATTAGATCAACTGCTGGAGTTAACGAATAAGAAACATTTTGACAGTCAAGAATTCAATGATAAAGAATTATTTAATTAAAGCATTGCAGTCAATAATCAATGCGACTTGTCCATCGCCTAAAATGGTTGCACCGGAGATGGCAAAGACATTTGTTAAGTAGTTTCCCAACGATTTTAATACNATTTCCTCTTGTCCAATAAAGGAATCAACAACCAAACCCGCCAACTTGTCCCCTTTTCGAATGATCACAGTTGAAATATAATCATTTCCTTCGATAACTTTAGGAACTTGAAAAATTTCTTGTAAAGATAGTATCGGTACTACCTTCCCTCGGAAATCAATAACCGGTTGCTCATGGGCATAGTAAATTTCCGATTTTTTAAAAATGGCTGTTTCAATTATGGATGTCAACGGAATGGCATATTTTTCTCTTTGAACTTCCACCAACATAACGGAAATGATCGATAATGTCAGCGGTAATTGAATTAAAAAGGTTGTCCCGAC
>JGI25330J36431_1000491_pt1 | contig 14444 bp, 9 predicted proteins | sample HigsolmetaAR205D_FD_36431 | JGI IMG/M metagenome (IMG submission 36431) | reverse complement strand
GAAGGCGTAGGGCTGGCGCAGCTGCGCGCGCAGCTGGCGGTGGTTGTAGATCTCGCCGTTGACCGCCAGCGCCAGCCGGCCGTCGTCGGACAGCAGCGGCTGCGAACCGCCGGCCGGGTCGACGATGGCCAGGCGCTCGTGGACGAGGATCGCGCCCTCGTCCAGGTACACGCCGCTCCAGTCCGGGCCGCGATGGCGCTGGCGCTGGGACAGGTCCAGCGACTCCCGTCGCAGGGCCTGCAGGTCGTCGCCGGGCTGCAGGCCGAAGATGCCGAAGATCGAACACATGGTCGGTTCCCCTGGTGGTGGTGGTCGGATCGCGGCGGCGGTGCGGGCACAAAAAAACCCGCATCGGCCGATGCGGGTTTTCGTGGTGACCTGGCGCCTTCCGTCTCTATGCCTGGTCGTCGCGCACCCGCATCGGCCGCGCACGGTTGCCCGCCGCGTTGTCGTTGCGGTTGGTCGCGTTGGCGTTGGCATGGAACGGAGGCATGCGCCGACCGTAGCGCGGCCCCGGCCGCTCCGCAACCGTTGCTTCGGCAACTGACGTCGCGCTCACGCCCGGCCGCCAATACTCATCCGGCTAGCCGGGCCCGTGGCCCGAGGGGAGACTCGCTTGAACGACACCACCCAACGCCTTGCCCGTACCGCACAGGTGGTCAAGCGGCTGGCGCGGCACCGCCGCGTGCTGACCGGCCTGGACTGGACCCAGGCCCCGCCGGCCGACACCGCCCTGGCCCCGGCGTCCGGCACCGCGGCCGCCGAGGCGTTCGCCGCCGACCTGGAGGCGCTGGGCCCGGCCTTCATCAAGCTGGGCCAGTCGCTGTCCACCCGCCCCGACCTGGTGCCGCCGGCCTACATCGAGGCCCTGGACCGCATGCAGGACGAGGTCGCACCGGTGGAGACGGCGGTGATCGAGAAGGTCATCGAGGAGGAACTGGGCGTGCGCCCCTCGCGCCTGTTCCTGCACTTCGACCCGGTGCCGCTGGCCGCCGCCTCGCTGGCGCAGGTGCACCGCGCGGTGCTGCGCGACGGGCGCGAGGTCGCGGTCAAGGTGCAGCGCCCGGGCGTGGACGCGTCCATCCGCCTGGACCTGGAGGTGCTGGCCGGGCTGGCCGTCACCGCCGACACNCTGACCCAGACCGGCCGCCGCCTGCACTTCGCCGACTGGATCGCCGAGTTCCGCAAGGTGCTGCTGCTGGAGCTGGACTACTGCCGCGAAGCGGAGAACCTGGACCGCTTCCGCGGGAACCTGGCCCGGTACGGCCACCTGCGCGTGCCACGGCCGCTGTGGGGCATGGTCAGCCCGCGCGTGCTGACCATGGAGCTGGTCCACGGCACCAAGGTCACCGCCATCTCCGGCCTGCGCCGCACCGAGATGGACCTGGCCACGCCGGCCGCCGAGCTGATGCGCGCCTACCTGGACCAGGTGTTCGTCAACGGCGACATCCACGCCGACCCGCATCCCGGCAACGTGCTGCTGTGCGACGACGGGTGCCTGGCCCTGCTCGACCTGGGCATGGTCACGCAGATCCCCCCGCGCATGCGTGAGCGCCTGCTCAAGCTGCTGTTCGCCGCGGTGGACGGCCGCGGCGAGGACGTGGCGCGCGAGCTGGTGGCCATCGGCGTGCGCCTGGAGGACTTCGACGCGGCCGCGTTCTGCCGCGACACCGGCCAGCTGGTGGCGCGCTACGCCACCAGCGGCCGCGCAACCTCCGAGGGCCGGCTGCTGCTGGAGCTGGTCGGCTGCGCCGCCGAGCACAGCCTGCGCGTGCCGCCGGAGATCAGCCTGCTGGGCAAGACCCTGCTCAACCTTGAGCGGGTGGCCGACGCGCTGGACCCGCACATGGACGTGCGCCGCCTGGTGGAGTCGCATCTGCAATCCATCATGCGCGCGCAGCTGCGCCGCGCCTTCTCCGCCCCGGTGGTCGCCAGCGAGCTGCTGGAGGTGCAGGGCCTGCTGCGCGACGCGCCGCGCAAGCTTTCGGACACGCTCTCGCTGCTGGCCGAGAACCGTCTGCAGGTGCGCCTGGCCGGGCTGGAAAACTCGCCGCTGATGGAGAACCTGCAGAAGATCGCCAACCGCATCGCCGCGGCGGTGGTCACCGCGGCGCTGCTGCTGTCCTCGGCGATGCTGATGCGGGTGGAGACCCAGGCGCGGCTGTTCGGCTACCCGGCACTGGCGGTGCTGCTGTTCCTGGTCGCCGCCGGGCTGGGCCTGACCATCGCCATCAGCGCCCTGCTGCGCGACCGCCGCGCCCGGCCGGACGAACAATCCGGGCCCAACTAGGCCGCTCCGCCGCTGGCCACGCACACGCGGTTGCGTCCCTCGCGCTTGGCCCGGTACAGGGCGCCGTCGGCCGCACCGAGCAGCCCGGCCACGTCGCCCGCCGGCGGCCAGGCCACCGCCACGCCCATGCTGAGGGTGCAGGCCGGCCCGCCGCCCGCCGCGCTGCGCTCCACCTCCCCGCGCACCGCCTCGGCCCGCGCCACCGCCTCGTCCAGGCCGACGCCGGGCAGGACCAGCGCGAACTCCTCGCCGCCGTAGCGCGCGGCCATCTCGTCCACCCCGTGCACGGCGGCAGTCAGGATCGCCGCCACCCGGCGCAGCAGCGCGTCGCCGGCCTGGTGGCCGAGGCCGTCGTTGTAGCGCTTGAAGTGGTCCACGTCGACCATCACCAGCGCCAGCGGTTCGCGGTGCACGGCGCAGCGCTGCCAGCCGCGCGCCAGCGCGCGCTCCAGTGCGCGGCGGTTGGGCACGCCGGTCAGCCCGTCGATCACCGCCAGCTCGGCCAGCTTGCGGTTGGCCTGTTCCAGTTCGGCGGTGCGCTCGGCGATCCTGCGCTCCAGCTCGCGGTTGCGCTCGTTGACCCGGTGCACGCGCAGCCGCACCAGCGCGGCGGCCGCGGCCAGCACCGCCAGCAGGAACAGCAGCCGCACCGGCCAGCGCTCGTACCAGAACGGCTGGAAGCGGAACGCCAGCCGCTCCGGCCCGGCCTCCACGCCGCCGCGCACGCGGCCCTGGTATTCCAGCGTGTGGTCGCCCGGCGGCAGGTGCTGCAGCAGCAGGTCGCGGTCGCCGCTCCACTCCGACCAGCGCGCCTGGTAGCCCGGGATCCGGTAGCGGAACTCGAATTCGCTCTCCATCGCCGACAGGCCCAGGCGCAGGCCCACGGCCGCGCCAGGCGGCACCGGCAGTGGGGCGGCGGGCTGCCGGGGCAGCAGCTCCAGGCTGCCGTCGGCGTGGCGCAGCTGGATGCGGTCGATGCGGCTGCGCGGCCGCCACGCCGGCCCGGCGTCGAAGGCCGGGTCGAACTGCAGCACCTGCGCGCGCGCCAGCACGCGCAACCGGCCGTCCTCCTGCAGCTCCACCTTGCGGTAGCCGGGGACACGGCCGCCGCCGGTGCGCAGCAGCCGGAAGGCATGCTCGCCCGGCGGGCGCCACCATATCCGCTGCGAGGTCCAGACGAAGGTGCCGGCGGCGTTGCGCGCCGCCGCCAGCTCCCAGGGCCGCTCCAGGCCCGGCAGCTCCGGCAGCCGCGCGGGGACGAAGCGTCCGGCGCGCAGCCGCTGCACGCGCGTGCCGGAGATGGCGAACACGGTGTCGTCCAGCAGCAGCAGGCGGGTGCCCAGTTCCGGGTCGGTCTCCAGGCCCGCCTCACTGCCCAGGTGTTCCTGCTCCAGCAACCGCCCGCTGTCCGCTTCGAAGCGCCAGCGGTGCACGCCGCCCAGCGGGTCGCCCAGCCAGGCCTCGTCGCGCGCCAGCTGGACCAGGCCGTTGTGTCCGCCCACCGGCGTCCTCCACTGCGCCTGCACCCGCCAGGCGCCGTCGCGACGCACCAGCCACATCGCGCTGCCGCCGCCGACCGCCAGCACCCGGTCCGGATCGAACGGCGATGGCTCCAGCAGGCGGATGGCGATTCCGGGATCGGGGCCNAGCAGCCAGCGCGGCGAGCGCATGCCGGGCGCCAGCAGGGCCAGGCCGCGGCGGTTGCCGATCAGCAGCCCCTCGGGCGTGGCCAGCAGCGCCAGCACCTCGTAGCGGTACCGGGGCCAGGGCAGCGGCTCGAAGACCGGCACGCCGCCATCGGCCGCCGGCCGGGCACGCAGCACGCCGGTGGAGGCCACCCACAGCGCGCCGTCGAAGTAGGCGAAGTCGAACAGGCGCCGCTCCAGGCCGTGGCGCTGGTCGTACACGGTCCAGGGCGCGGGCAGGCGCAGGCGGACCAGCTCGGCCTCGGTCACCACCCACAGCCAGCCCTCCGGATCGGTGGTGAAGTCGAACGCCACGTCCCTGCCCACCGGGTAGATCCGNCCATGGGCCAGGTCGGCGGACACGTGGAGCAGACTGCCGTCGTCGGCGCTGAGCGCCAGCGAGCCGTCGCGCAGGCGCGTGCCGGAATACGGGCGGTGGCGCTGCAGCAGCGCATCGGCCGGCACGCCCAGGCGGTGCACCCCGCCTGCGTCCACCCGGTGGAAGCCCTGCCCGGAGGCGACCAGCAGGCCGTCCCGGTGCGGCCACACCCCCGCCACGCCGACGTCGGCCAGGGCCTCGCCGCCGCGCACCGGCTCGAAGCGCCCATCCACCAGCCGGCACAGCCCGGCCCCGGCCAGCATCCCGTACAGGCGTCCACCGGCACTGAACAGGCGGCTGCCCAGGCCGTCCGGCAGCGGCGTCCGCCACAGGCTGCCATCGGGCCCGATGCGGAACAGGGTGGCGTCGTTGCGGACGTACACGTCCCCCGCAGCCTCCACCAGGTCGTAGAAGGCGTGGCCACGCACGCCCGGCGGTATCGCGCCCAGGCGGCCGATCAGGTCCTCGAAGCGGAAGCGCCCGTCGGGCAGCTGGTGCAGGCGCCCGAACACGCCCACGCCGGCCACGAACACCCGGTCGCCCGGAGCCACCAGCAGCGAATAGACCCCGGTCCTGCGCGGCAGCGCGACCAGCTCCCAGTCGCCGCTGCGGTAGACCATCACCCCGTCGCTGCTGCCCACGTACAGGGTGCCCTCCGAGTCCACGCCCGCCGCCGAATAGCTGGGTGCTCCCGGCAGCTGGCCCTGGCCGAAGCGCTGCAGCAGCGGCAGGCCGTCCAGCCGCGCGGACGCGGCCAGGGCGGGCAGCGCGGGGGCCAGCCACAGCAGCACGGCGGCCAGCGCCGCCACCACGGACGCGGCCGGCCGCCACCGCGTCCCGCCCCTGCCCCCGNCCCCCGCCATCGTCACCCCANCAGGCTNGCGACCAGGCGCAGGTACAGTTCCGGCAGCGCCTCCAGGTCGGCCACGCGCACGTGCTCGTCGACCTGGTGGATGCTGGCGTTGACCGGCCCGACCTCGATGCACTGCGCGCCGAGGGGGGCGATGAAGCGCGCGTCCGAGGTGCCGCCGCCGGTGCTCTCCTCCGGCGGTGCGCCGGCAAAGCCGGCCAGCACCTCGCGCGCGACGCGGCGCAGGCGCCCTTCCGGCGTGTGGAACGGCTCGCCGCTGCGGTGCCAGCGCAGTTCGCAGTCCAGCCCGTGGCGGTCCAGCAGCGCGGCGATCTCCGCCTCCAGGCGCGGCGCGTCCCAGTGCGGGTTGTAGCGCAGGTTGAACTGCACCTGCAGGTGCCCGGGGATGACGTTGCCGGCGCCGGTGCCGGCATGGATGTTGCTGATCTGCAGACTGGTCGGCGGGAAGCTTTCGTAGCCATCGTCCCAGCGCCGGGCGACCAGCTCGGCCAGCGCCGGCGCGGCCTGGTGCACGGGATTGCGCGCCTTCTCCGGATAGGCCACGTGTCCCTGCACGCCGCGCACCGTGAGCGTGGCCGACAGCGAGCCGCGCCGGCCCACCCGCAGCAGGTCGCCCAGCCGGCGGGTCGAGGAAGGCTCGCCGGTGATGCACCAGTCGATGCGCTGGCCGCGCTGGCGGAACAGCTCGGCCACGCGGCGCACCCCGTCGATGGCCTCGCCCTCCTCGTCGGAGGTCAGCAGCAGGGCCAGCGTGCCCGGATGGTCGGGATGCTCGGCGACGAAGCGCTCGGCGGCGATGACGAAGGCGGCCACGCTGCCCTTCATGTCGGCGGCGCCGCGGCCGTACAGCACGCCGTCGCGCACCTCCGGCGTGAACGGGTCGCTGGTCCAGGCCTCGCGCGGGCCGGGCGGCACCACGTCGGTGTGGCCAAGCAGCACCAGCACCGGGCCCTCGCCGCCGCCGTGCGTGGCCCACAGGTTGTCCACCGCGCCGAAGCGCAGCCGCTCGCAGGCGAAGCCCGCGCGGCGCAGGCGCGCGGCGACCAGGTCCTGGCAGCCGGCGTCGTCCGGCGTGACGGAGGGGCGCGCGATCAGCTCGCACGCCAGGGCAAGCACATCGCTCATGGTGGCGTCCCGGCAGATGCGCCGATTGTAGCGGCAGCCCACCGGCGCCCCTTGAGGCGCGGCCCGGCGACGGCGCCCGCGGCCGCCGCCGGCGCGCCGCATCCGCCCCCCTCACGGGGTCAGAGGAACAGCTTCTTGAAGCCGTTGTCGGAGAAGCCCTGGCTGAAGCTCCCGTCCTCGCCGACCACCACCGGACGGCGGATCAGCTGCGGGTACTCGCGCAGCAGCAGCTTCCACTCGGCCTCGCTGCCGGGCGCCTTGCGGTTGGGCGGCAGCTGCCGCCAGGTGGTGGAGGACTTGTTGACCAGGGCGTCCCAGCCGCCGGCCTTGCCCGCCCACTCCACCAGGGTCTCCGGCGCGGGCTTGTTCTCGCGGTAGTCGACGAAGGTGTAGGCGATGCCGAAGCGGTCCAACCACTTCGTCGCCTTCTTGCAGGTGTCGCAGTTCTTCAGTCCGTAGATCGTCGTGGTCATGCCTGGGCTTCCGGGACCGTGGCCGCGCTCAGCGCGCGACCACGGGCAGTTCGATGTAGCTGGCGGCACCGGCCGAGTGGTGCACCGCGTTCTCCGCCACCGCCGGCGTGGACTCGGTCTCGTTCGGGCCGCCGGTGTTGAGGTTGCGGGCGAACTTCGGGAAGTTCGAGCTGGTCACCTCCACACGGATGCGGTGGCCCTTGCCGAACTGGATCGAGGTGGCGATCGGCGTGGGCCGGAGCGTGTACACCCGGCCCGGCTCCATCGGGGCGGGCGTTTCGTAGCCGTCGCGGTAGCGCGCGCGCAGGATGGTGTCGCCGACGATCCAGGCGGTGCCGTCCGGGGCCACGTCCACCAGCTTGACCGCGAAGTCGGTGTCCGGCGCGCTGGAGGACACGTTCAGCACCGCCTCGACGAAGCCGGTCACCTCCAGCGGCTCCTCCAGCGGGTCGCTGGTGTAGACCAGGACGTCGTGGCGGGCCTCCACCGGGCGCTGGTCGAAGGCGCCGGGGACGACCAGGCCACCGTTGCAGCAGTCGCCGCCGCCGATGGTCTGCACCGGGTTGGCCGGGTCATAGGTGTAGCGGTCGGCGGGCTCGTCGCCGGGAGGATCGGACGCCAGGCGGCCGTCGCCGTACAGCGAGTTGGCCCGGCCGCCCGAACGCAGGTACAGGCGCACCGGCCGCGCCGCCTTCGGCGGCCACTGCTCGTCGGCCTGCCACTTGTCCAGGCCGATGGTGAAGTAGCGCACCTTCGGGGTGCTGGACGGGAACGCCTTCCTGTCGCCCTTCAGCCAGCGGTCGAAGAACGCCCAGACCTGCTCGCTGACCGGGAAGCTGGCGTCGCCGACCTTGCGCGCGCCGACCGTGTAGTCGGGGCCGAGCTGCCAGAACTGGCAGTGCGGGTTCGGGCCTATCACCACGTACTGGTGGGCGGAAGCCTCGGCGTCGGTGCCGGCGTTGCGCGCATGGTTGAACAGTTCCAGGTTCGGGCCGATGGACACGTCGTACCAGCTGTTGAACCACAGCGCCGGNACGCCCCAGCCCATGTCGTCGTGGTACAGCCCGCCTTCGCGCCAGGCNGGATCGGCCGGCGTGCGCGCGATGAACTGCTCGAAGGTGCCCGGCGGCTCGCCCAGCGAGGACAGCAGCTCCGCGTACGGCAGGTGCCGGATGTGCGTCTGCCACTCGACCTTGGGCTTGGTCGCGTGCAGGTCGTTGTACTGCGCCACCCGCGCGCGCATNGGGCCGGCGAGGTCCTGCGGCAGCTGCGCACGCAGCGGGTTGTCCACCCCGTACATCCACACCGCGAAAAGGGTCCGCGGCACACCGCCGGTGTAGAAGTTGCCCTGCTCCTGGAACCGGCCGACCTTGCCGATGCCGGCACCTGCGGCCATCGGCACCATCGCCGCGTGCGCCGGGTGGNTCATCGCCGCCAGCGCCAGCTGCCACTCGGCCGAGGACGAGCAGCCGAGCGTGCCGACCTTGCCGTTGGACCAGGGCTGGGCGGCGATCCAGTCCAGCGTGTCCCAGCCGTCGGTCTGCGGGTGGCCGAGGATCTGGTACTCGCCCTGGCTGAAGTAGCGCCCGCGCTCGCTCTGCACCACGAAGGCATAGCCGCGGCGCACGGCCTCGATCGCCAGCTGCGCGGCACGGCCGCGCAGGTTGTGCTCGTTGTACGGCGTCTTCCACAGCACCGTCGGCAACCTGCCGGTGGCGCCCTTCGGCCGCCAGATGTTGGTGGACAGGCCGACGCCGTCGCGCATCGGNACCAGCACCGCGGTNTCGGCCTCGGCGATCCCGGCCAGCTCGGCGCGCAGGCCGTCCTCGCTGTAGCGGGCCAGGTTCTCCGCCGGGGCCGCCGGCACCACCGCCGCCAGCAGCAGCGCCAGCCGCGCCAACCGCTTCCCCTTGCTGCCAACCATCCTCACCTCCCCTCGTGGAACGGAACGGTCACTCCGCCAGGCCGCGCAACAGCTCGTTGATGCTGGTCTTGGCCCGGGTCTTCGCATCCACCTGCTTGACGATCACCGCGCAGTACAGCGAGTGGCTGCCGTCGGCGGCCGGCAGCGCGCCCGACACCACCACGCTGTAGGGCGGCACGTAGCCGTAGGTGATCTCGCCGGTGGCGCGGTTGTAGATGCGGGTGGACTGGCCGAGGAACACGCCCATGCCGATCACGCTGTGGTGGCCCACCACCACGCCCTCCACGATCTCCGAGCGCGCGCCGATGAAGCAGTGGTCCTCGATGATGGTCGGACTGGCCTGCAGCGGCTCCAGCACGCCGCCGATGCCGGCGCCGCCGGAGATGTGGCAGTGCCTGCCGACCTGGGCGCACGAGCCGACCGTGGCCCAGGTGTCCACCATGGTGCCCTCGCCGACGTAGGCGCCGATGTTGATGAAGCTGGGCATCAGCACCACGTCCTTGCCCAGGTAGGCGCCGCGGCGGGCGATGGTGCCGGGCACCACGCGCACGCCCAGGCGGCGGAACTCGGCCTCGCCGTAGCCGCCGAAGCGGGCCGGCACCTTGTCCCAGAACGGGGCCGGCGCGCCCTCCATCACGGCCATGTCGTTGACCCGGAAGTACAGCAGCACGGCCTTCTTCAGCCATTCGTTGACCTGCCAGCCGCCCTTGCCGTCCGGCTCGGCGACGCGGAACTCGCCACGCTCCAGGCCCTCGATCACCCGCTCCACCAGCGGCCGGGTCGAGCCCTCGATCTCGTCCAGGGTCAGCGAGGCGCGACGCTCGAACGCGCTTTCGATGGAGAACTTCAGCTCGGCCAGCCCGGGGGCGGCCGCGGCGGCGGCGCGCGTGCGCGCGCTTCGGCGGGTGGTCGTCTTCTTGGGGGTCTGTGCCATCAGCGTGGGGCTCCTGACGGTGGGGTCTGGCTGTCGGGGTCCAGCCGCTCGCGCAGCGCCGCGCGCAGGGCCTCCTGCGCGGCCTCGTCCAGCGGCCGGTCGTTCTCGTCGGTGATCTGGAACACGTCCTCGGCGCGCTCGCCGAAGGTGGCGATGCGCGCGTCGTGCACGCGCAGGCGGCAGGCGCGCAGCGCCTGGGCCACGTCGGACAGCAGGCCGGGACGGTCCGGGCAGACCAGGCTCAGCAGGCTGCGGCGGCCGTCGCCGGTGGTGCTGAACTCGATCCGCGGCGGGAAGCGGAAATGGCGCAACTGGCGCGGCGCGACCCGGCGCGGCGCGCGCACCTGGTCCAGCGCACCGGACAGGGCCTGGCGCAGCGCCGCCTCCAGCTGCGCCGGATCGCGGCTGGCGAAGGTGTCGGCCGGCAGCACCTCGAANGTGTCGAACACGGTGCCGTGCGGGCCCATCAGCACGCGCGCCTGGTGCACGCCGTAGCCGTGCCGGTCCAGGGTGGCGACGATGGCCGCGAACAGGCCGTCGCGGTCGGGCGAGTGCACGAACACCTCCAGCGCGCCGCCGCTGGCGCTGCCGCCGATCGGCCGCACCGCGACCTGGGTCTGGCCGTGGAACACCTCCACCAGCGAGGCGGCCTGCCAGGCCAGCTGCTCGGGGCGGAAGCGCAGGAAGCTCTCCTCCGGCATCTCCGCGAACTGGCGGTCGATGGTGGCGTCGTCGTAGCCCCGCCCGCGCATCAGCGCGCGGGTGGCCTCACGCGCCTCGGCCACGCGCGCGTCCACGTCCACCGGCACCTCCAGGCCCTCGCGCAGCACGCGCCGGGTGGACAGGTACAGGTCGGCCAGCAGGCGGTCCTTCCAGGCGTTCCACAGGTTGGGGCTGGTGCCGGCGATGTCGGCGCAGGTCAGCAGGTACAGGTAGTCCAGGCGCTCGCGGTCGCCGACCAGACGGGCGAAGGCGCGCACCACCTCCGGGTCGGAGATGTCCTGCTTCTGCGCGGTGACCGACATGCGCAGGTGCTGCTCCACCAGCCAGGCCACCAGCCCGGTGTCGGCCTCGCTCAGGCCGTGCGCGGCGCAGAACCGGCGCGCGTCCACCGCGCCCAGCTCGGAATGGTCGCCGCCGCGGCCCTTGGCGATGTCGTGGAACAGGCCGGCCAGCAGCAGCAGCTCAGGCTTGCGCAGGCGCGGCCAGACCTCATGGGCGATGGCGAAGCGCTCGTCCGGCCCCTCGGCGAAGCCGGCGATGTTCCGCAGCACCATCAGCGTGTGCTGGTCCACGGTGTAGGCGTGGAACAGGTCGAACTGCATGCGCCCGGACACCTGGGCGAAGGCCGGCAGGTACTGGCCCAGCACGCCCAGGCGCGCCATCCGGGTCAACGTCTCCACCGGCTGCGGGCCGCGCAGCAGGGCCATGAAGCGCCCGCGCGCGGCCGGGCCGGTGCGTTCGTAGGACGGCAGGTGCGGCAGGGTCTCGGCCAGCGCGCGGGCGGTGCGCGAGTGCAGGCCGCGGATGCGCGGATGCGCCGCCCAGGTGGAGAACAGCGCCAGCACCTGGCGCAGGTCGCCCTCCGGCCAGTACGGCCCGGACGCGGCCAGGTAGCCGCGCAGCAGGACGAAGTCGCCCTCCAGCGGCTCGGGCACGGCCTCGCCCTCGAAGGTCTCCTCGAAGCGCTGCAGGAGCCGGTCGCTGATCCGCCGCACGACCGCCGCGGCGCGGTAGAAGCCCTGCATCATCTTCTCCACGGCCAGGCTGTGCGCGTCGTCGGCCAGGCCCAGGCGCTGCGCCAGCGCCTTCTGGTAGTCGAAGCGCAGCCGTTCCTCGGCGCGGCCGGCCACCAGGTGCAGACCGAAGCGCAGCCGCGCCAGGGTGCGGCGCTCGCGCGCCAGGGTCGCCGCCTCGTCCTGGCCGACGTGGCCGAGGGCGACCACCGCCTGCAGGTCACGCACGCCGAAGGCGCGCTGCGCCATCCAGCCCAGGGTGTGCAGGTCGCGCAGGCCGCCGGGGCCGTCCTTGATGTGCGGCTCGAGGTTGTCGGAGGTGTCGCCGTGGCGCAGGTGGCGCGCGCGCAGCTCCTCGCGCTTGGCACGGAAGAACTCCGGCGCCGGCCAGACCCGGGTGGTGGCGATGGCGTCCGACAGCGCCGCCTGCGCGCCGCTGTCGGCCACCAGCGGGCGCGATTCCAGCAGCGCGGTCAGGATGGTCTGGTCGCCGGCCGCGGCGGTGGTGCACTCCTGCGCCGACCGCACCGCGTGGCCGACCGGCAGGCCGGCGTCCCACAGCAGGGCGAAGAAGCGCGCCAAGTCGGCCTCGTGGGCGCGCTGGGCATCGGCCTCGGCCAGCACCAGCACGTCGATGTCCGAGCGCGGGAACAGCTCGCCGCGGCCGTAGCCGCCGACCGCGAACAGCGCCAGCGGCGCCCCTTCCGGGATGCAGCGCGCCCAGGCCTGGCGCAGGATCCGGTCCACCGCGCGGGCGCGCAGCGCCAGCAGGCGGTCGATGTCCGCGTCCGGACCGTAGCGCCGGGCCAGGCCCGCGTCGGTGCGCGCCAGCTCCTCGCGGGCGCGTGCCGCCCAGGCGGCATCGCCGCCGGGCGCCCCCTCCGCAGCCTGAGGTCCGGCGCCCACACCCATGCTCAGACCTCGTCGGGCGGCAGCTGGCCCGGGAGCAGCGTCAACACCTCCACGCCGTCCTCGGTGACCGCCACGGTGTGCTCCCACTGCGCCGAGAGCTTGCGGTCCTTGGTGACCACGGTCCAGCCGTCGGGCAGCACGCGGGTATGGCGGGTGCCCTCGTTGATCATCGGCTCGATGGTGAAGGTCATGCCCGGCTTGAGCACCAGGCCCTCGCCCGGCCGGCCGTAGTGCAGGACCTGCGGCTCGTCGTGGTAGACCTTGCCGATGCCGTGGCCGCAGTACTCGCGCACCACCGAGAAGCGCTCGGACTCGGCGTAGCTCTGGATGGCGTGGCCGATGTCGCCCAGGGTCGCGCCCGGCTTCACCGCGCGGATGCCGCGCCACATGGCCCGGTAGGTGGTCTCCACCAGGCGCCGCGCCATCACCGAGGGGGTGCCGACGTAGTACATGCGGCTGGTGTCGCCGTACCAGCCGTCCTTGATGACGGTGACGTCGATGTTGAGGATGTCACCGTCCTTCAGCACCTTGGCCTCGCTGGGGATGCCGTGGCAGATGACGTTGTTGACCGAGGTGCACACGGTCTTGGGGAAGCCGCGGTAGCCCAGGTTGGCCGGGATCGCGCCCTGCACGTTCACGATGTGGTCGTGGCAGATGCGGTCCAGTTCCGCGGTGCTGACCCCCGGCTTCACATACGGGGCGATCATTTCCAGCACCTCGGCGGCCAGGCGGCCGGCGACGCGCATCTTCTCGATTTCTTCGGGGGTTTTCAGGTGCAGGTTCATCAGGGGATTATCCCCCATGTTGGCCCCGCCTGAACGCGGGCCGCCTCGCCCGGCGGCCGCCGGCGCCGCCCCATTCAGCTTCGCCCGGCCCGGCCGCCCCGCCCCGTCCGTCGCCCGGTTTGCCGCTAAGCGGCCGTGGCAGCTATACTTTCCCGGCTCTGTCCGCCCCCGTCCACGGGGCCGCCCACGCCGGGCGCAGGGTTCCGGGCGCCGTCCCGGCCGGCGAATACACACCTGCCGCCACCCTTCGTGCCGGGGTGCCCGCCGGTGGAGCCAAGGCTCCGCCCCGGGTTCGGACACGGAAGCGGCAGGGAGGCCCAACCCCGGAATCGACGCGCGGCCGCCCGGCCGCGCACCCAGCGTGGCTCAAACCCGAGTCCATGCCGCGCGGGGCGATTCCACGTCCAAGGAGTCAAAGCAATGCCCCAGATCACCATGCGCCAGATGCTGGAAGCCGGCGTGCACTTCGGCCACCAGACCCGTTACTGGAACCCGAAGATGGCGCCGTACATCTTCGGCGCGCGCGGCAAGATCCACATCATCAACCTCGAGAAGACGGTTCCGCTGTTCAACGACGCGATGAACTTCATCTCGGGCATCGCGCAGAAGCGCGGCACCATCCTCTTCATCGGCACCAAGCGCAGCGCGCGCGACGCCATCAAGGAAGAGGCCGAGCGCTGCGGCATGCCGTACATGACCCAGCGCTGGCTGGGCGGCACCCTGACCAACTTCCGCACCGTGAAGCAGTCGGTGGCCCGCCTGAAGGAGCTGGAGGCCGCCGAGACCGACGGCACCTTCGACCGCCTGGTCAAGCACGAGGTGCTGGCCCTGCGCCGCGAGCGCGAGAAGCTGGAAGCCTCGCTGGGCGGCATCAAGGACATGAACCGCCTGCCCGACGCGCTGTTCGTGATCGACATCGGCCACGAGGACATCGCGATCAAGGAAGCCAAGAAGCTGGGCATCCCGGTGGTCGCGGTGGTGGACACCAATTACGACCCGAGCCTGGTGGACTACCCGATCCCGGGCAACGACGACGCCATCCGCGCCGTGCAGCTGTACGCCCGCGCCGCCGCCGACGCGGTGCTGGAGGGCAAGGCCGCCGCTCCGATCGCGGCCAACATCACCGAGTCCGACTTCGTCGAGGCCGACGGCGAGTCCAGGCCGGCGCGCAAGGCCCCGGCCCGCAAGGGTTCCGGCCGCAAGGGNGCCAAGGCCGAGGAAGGCGAGGCCACGGCCGAGTGATCCACCCCGGCGGCCGCGCCGCGGCCGCCCCGCCCGGACGGCGCGGTGCGCCGTCCGTGGCCCCACCGGGCGCCCGGCCAGCCGCCTG
>JGI25330J36431_1000486_pt1 | contig 14495 bp, 19 predicted proteins | sample HigsolmetaAR205D_FD_36431 | JGI IMG/M metagenome (IMG submission 36431) | reverse complement strand
CAGACAAAGATGAGGAGGGACATGATCCTCGGCATGGGGTCAGCTATTTTTACACTTCTTGTTCAATTTCGCCGTCATTCGTTTTCGTTTCAAATTGTACTCCTACAATATGGACATTTACTTCATCAGCCTCAAGCGATGTCATATTGAGCAGCGCCTGGCGAATACTGTCTTGAACTTTTTGAGCTACAGACGGGATGGAGATGCCAAAATGGACGACACAATAGACGTCCACCTTCATGCTTTCGTCTGTCAACTCNACTTTTACACCTTTCCCATGGTTTTTCCGTCCTAAACGTTCCGCTACACCCGACGCAAAACTTCCGCGCATTTGAGCAACGCCCTCTACTTCAGAAGCGGCAATTCCGGCAATCACTTCAATGACTTCAGGCGCAATCTCTATTTTCCCCAGCTCATTTTCATCATTGTTCATTTCCAACAGTTGNTTATTTTCAACCATTTTCTGCACCTCCGGGCATATTATGTGTTCATCACATCATACATCTCAAGAAACTTTGTATTAAAGTCTCCTTCCACGAACTTTTCATGCGCTAATAATTTCAAATGAAACGGAATGGTTGTATGAACACCATCAATGACAAACTCGCTTAAAGCACGTTTCATCCGGGCGATCGCTTCTTCNCGGGTATCGCCGTAAGCAATTAATTTGGCGATCATAGAATCGTAATAAGGAGGAATCATATAGCCTGGATACGCAGCGGAATCCACACGAACTCCAAGCCCTCCCGGCGGCAAATACATTTGGATTCTGCCCGGGGAAGGCATGAAATTTTTCTCAGGATTCTCTGCATTGATACGGCATTCAATCGCCCATCCATGAAAAGTCACGTCTTCTTGTTTAAGGGAAAGTTGTTCTCCAGAAGCGATACGAATTTGTTCTTTCACAANATCAACGCCAGTAACCAGTTCTGTTACAGGATGCTCCACTTGAATCCGGGTATTCATTTCCATGAAATAAAATTGGCGGTTACGATAATCATAAATAAATTCTATCGTACCGGCTCCCGTATAATCAACCGCCTTTGCCGCTTTCACGGCCGCTTCTCCCATTTCTTTTCGAATTTCACCGTCTAAAGCAGGTGATGGAGATTCTTCCAACAATTTTTGCAGACGTCTTTGTATCGAACAATCCCGTTCACCTAAATGAATGACGTTGCCGTATTGGTCCGCCAAAATTTGGATTTCTACATGTCGGAAATCTTCAATGTATTTTTCGATGTATACACCGGGGTTGCCAAAAGCAGTAGCCGCTTCTTGTTGAGTAATATTGATTCCTTTTTCCAGATCCTGTGGATTTCTGGCAACGCGAATGCCTTTTCCGCCACCGCCTGCGGTCGCTTTTATAATCACAGGATAGCCAATTTCCTCAGCCAGTGATAGGGCTTCATCGATGTTTTTGATAATCCCATGAGATCCCGGAACGATTGGAACACCGGCTTTTTTCATCGTTTCTCTCGCTACGTCTTTCGTTCCCATTTTAGAAATGGCTTCCGGTGAAGGGCCAACAAACGTGATATTGCATTCACGGCATAATTCTGCGAAATCGGCGTTTTCCGACAAAAATCCATATCCAGGGTGAATCGCATCACAGTTAGTCAAGGTGGCTACGCTGATGATATTCGTCATGTTCAAATAGCTTTCTTTTGATGTCTTCGGACCAACGCAATAAGCTTCATCCGCAAGCTGGACATGGAGCGCTTCTTTATCTGCTTCCGAATAAATGGCGACGGTCTCTATACCTAATTCCCGACAAGCGCGAATAATTCGGACCGCAATTTCCCCACGGTTCGCAACCAGTAGTTTTTTTATCATGCCGATCTCTCCTTATTCTGTTTTCACTAGAAACAACGGTTGCCCATATTCCACCAATTGTCCGTCTTTTACTAGCACTTCCACAATTTCTCCGTCTACTTCTGCCTCTATTTCATTAAATAACTTCATGGCTTCTATAATGCAAACCACTGTATTCTTCTGTACTTTTGATCCTACTTTTACGTAAGGATCAGCGTCTGGAGACGGAGATTGATAAAACGTTCCGACCATTGGAGATGTAATTTTATGTAATGCTGAATCCGTATTGGATGTTTCTGCTTTCTCTTGCGCCGCCTCTGTCGAAGCTTTTTCCACAGCCGCCTGTTCTTTTGGCGCCGCTGCTTGNGCGGCAGCAGGCTGCAGGGATGCNGCAGGTTGAACAGAAACAGGCTCTTGCTGTACATATGTAACACCGGCACGCTTTTTCATTTGGATTTTAGCGCCGTCTTCTTCATATACAAACTCGTCAATGCTTGATTGATCGACAAGCTTAATTAGCTCCCTAATTTCTTGGACTTTCATTTTTAGCACCCTTTCCTAAATAATGACTAAATAATAAGCCTAATTAATAACATCATACGATAAGAATTTGTGAAAAGACAAGAACAGCTTTATTCATGTTTCCATGAATATCCCTATTTTAGCTGTTTTTCATGCAATAATAAAGATCAGGATTGTTTTTCTTCCTCCCGGACTTTTTCAGTTTTCGCCAAAACAAATGACAATCCTGCTTTTCGGAAAAGAAAAAATTCAAATACTTTTTTTCATAAGGCGATCATGTCCCCCTCTTTGAAAACCAGAAATNCNTTGAAAAATNATTNAGCCCACAAATAAAACCTTGTCTCAAAATGAATGACAAGGCTCNATTTCATAACACGGAATATTCAGAAAACATTTGTTGTTTGAATCCCTTTTGACTTCAATGAGATTTCTTCTTCATTCCTCGCTTTGAGGACTTTTTCATACAATCCGAAAAACAAGTTCATAAGCAAAGATAGATGAATCAGGTGAGTGAAACCTCATACCCTCTCTCAAAATCTATTGAGAAATATCACTGATTTATCGTCCGCCGTTTTCCATTCCTATAGACTGTTCTTATATGCTATTTAGAAGGCTGGAATTCCACGGCAATTGGCAAATATTGATTATCCATTTCTTTTTCAACAAGGTGAATGATCTCGTTCGCATCTTTAGCGGAATGTTCATTCGATTTTACTGTAATTAATATTTGCTTTCCGTCATCGCGAACCAGCGCATCTTTATATCCTTTCGATTTGATCAGCGTTTCAAGAACATTTTCTTTTGTTGCCATTTCCGTCAGCTTTTCCATCTCGTCATAAGCCTTGTTTTTTTCTTCAGGAGACAAATCAGAGGAAGCTAATTTGTTGGTCAGCTCTTCCCGCAATTTGCTGCGTTCATCTTGAATTTCCAGACGCAGAGCTTCGAAAGCTTCATCCCCCGCAGATTTCGTAATGACTTCCACATTATGGTTTTTGGCCGATTTATCTTTTGCCGATTCATCCGCTGCTGGATTGGTTTGTTTTTGTTCTGCCAATTCGCCGCCGTTTTTCGGCTGTTCGGGAGAAGTAATGTAATATACCGATAGCACCACAACTAGGCTAAGCATGGTTAATAGCCATACAGTCTGTTTTTTTAAAAGCATTTTTCAGAATCCTCCTTCTATTTTTTAGGCATTACGGCCACTCTGTAGCTAGGAACATCCAATACCCTCGTAACCGCTTCAATAATCCATTTTTTGACTTCAATGTTTTCTGCTCCTTCCGCTACAACTAGAACCCCGCGTATTTTCGGTTTCATCGTTTCTACGACGAGCGGTTCATCCGTTTCACCTTTTTGGACCATCACCACGTTTTCTTCTTTTGTTTCATCTTGAATGGTTCTTTTCCCTCCTTGTTTATCCTTTTCTTCCGTCGTTTGCTTTTGGGTTTTCGTGTTTTTTTCCAATACTTTTTTTTCTGTTGCTTCTACATTTACGACAACCGTGACATTATTGACGCCCAGCATTTCATCAAGTGCTTCTTTTAGTTGATTTTCATATTGAGTTTCGTAATCTTGGATGTTTTTCGGCTTTGTTTTCTTATCTGTCGCAAAGGTTTCCACATCTTTTTGCGAAGGGGGCTGCACAGTTGTCGTAACTGCCTGATTTTGCTTGTTCCACATATCACTTGCGGCCATCAAGGCGGCTCCAATAACGGCAGCGACCACCAAAAACAGCAATTTGTTCTTTTTCTTATCGTTCTTCCCATCGCCTAGTTTTAGCGGGAGCCATTTTTTATCAGAACTGTTTTTAGAATCCATGCCCATCCGTCCCCTCTTCATCCAGTACCACGATTTTTTCCGGATCCTCTCCCCACTGTTTGGCTAAAAAAGCAGCGATTTTTTTCTCTTCTTCATGCGGCTTTGAACTTCGAGAATCGTGAATGTCGATATTGACCTCTTGAACAGATTCTGTCATTCCGTCTTTTGCGTCTTTTAAAACCACCTTGATTTTATTTATATCCTCCTGCTTATACCCATGTTGATCTTTCATTTCCACTTGAATATCCACAATTTCTTTTTTGTACTTCTTCATCAGCTCCTTTTCCACCGAATGTTTTAATTGGACAGCCATCTGTTTTAAAATATATTCACGCTGAGACGCTTGTATTTCATTTTTCTTTTGATTCAATGATTTTCTGCTTCCCAGGTTTCTCCGCCGCTCGTTTTGATCGCCGAAACGATTTCTTGCTGGAATTGGCCGGAAAACACCGAGAGCAGCGGCGTTAACAGACAACGATTAAAATAAGTCCAACGATGATTTTTAAATATTTTTGATAGGTCGAAGAGGGAAGCAGCATTTCGATGGTAACAGCAAATAAAAGCAAAAGAATGATGTTGGCAATCCATTTCGCAAAAAAATCCATGTCAACCTCCTAGCGCATCATCATCGTGATATTTCCGGCTGTCACAATTATCGTAATACAGAGAAAAAACATGATGGAAACAATCGCCAAAGCGGCAAAGACATAAAGAATGCTTTTGCTCATAATATCTAAGCAAGTTATGACGCCTGCTCCAATCGGCTGCAAAACAGAGGCGGCCACCTTATAGATCAAGGCAATGAGCAAAATTTTTACAGCCGGAAAAGCGGCAATAATGAGTATGATCGCCATACCGGCTATACCGACCGTATTTTTTAACAACACGGATGCGCTGATGACGGTATCGGCCGTTTCTGTGAGCATCCGTCCGATAACAGGGACAAAATTACCCGTTACAAATTTCGCAGTCCTCACAGCCAGGCCATCCGTCACAGCGGTGGCGGTCCCTTGAACGGAAACGACTCCCAGAAAAACGGCCATCAAAATCCCTAAAAGGCCGATGCTCCAATTTCTTAACAAGGAGGCAAGCTGAGTGGCTTTATACTCCTTTGAAAACAAACTGACCATGCTGACCACGACAGATAGAAAAAGCAGGGGAAACACAATGTTTTGAATAAACAACCCGCTCGTATTCATTAAAAAGATCATAACGGGATGGAAAAAGGCAGCGGAAACAGCTCCCCCCGATGCAGCAATAAGCGCAAGAAGCAAAGGAATAAGAGCCAATGAAAAATGAGTCATCCGTTCAATCGATTCTTTTGAATATTGAATGGCAATGTGAAAACTATTCAATGCAATGACAATCAGCACCATAAAAACAACGGCATACGCCACTTTACTGACGGTCCCCTGCTCAAAAGCATTTTGAAGCGATTGCANAAGGGCGCATAAAACAGTGAGCACGATCAACGATCCCAAAAGTTTTCCACTCTTTAACACTTCTTGAATAGAAAATTTGACTATGGCNGAAAACCATGCTTGGATGGAAAACTGCTTTTCGCCTTTTAAATAATCCATAAGGGATCCTGTTTGAGATTCAGGAAGATATCCGCCATATTCATTGACTACTTCTTTCCAGTAATTCATCAGCTCATCTACCCCTAGGTTTTCCATCTGGGTTTGCACCATTTCCTTTTGGGAAGGGTGTTCACGAGAATCCGAAGAACCTTCCGCCTGGACAACAGTTCCAGAAAAGGCAAAAGAATAGAGAGCGAAGACGAAAAGCATTGAATAGACACGCAATCTTTTTCACCATCCTAAAAGGGCTCTGTCCTGCTTTCCTCGACCGGAACAAAAGTCCCGGATAACGCATTCAGGTTAAAAGTCGGATGACGTTTTTCCTCTTGAGTAATGGTCGACGATGAATATTGATTTTATTTTGCCGGAATTAAAGAAATAATCGTCTCGAGCAGGACTGATAAAATAGGAACAGCCATGGCCAATATCAAGATTTTTCCTGCTAATTCCACCTTTGATGCCAGAGACGAAAGTCCCGCATCCTTTGATATTTGAGAAGCCAGTTCGGCAATATAGGCGATCCCGATGATTTTCAAAATCGTCTCCACATACACCATGTTGATGTCTGTTTTGGAAGCAATTTCACGAATCATTTGAATAATGGATTGAATTTGATCGATTAAAAACAAAAAAATTCCAACACTGACAAATAGAACAAGCAATACAGCAAAATTGGGCTTTTGTTCTTTTAAGAGGAGAGTTAAAAATACTGTAATAAGCGCGATCCCCGCAATTTTGATCATGTCAATCTTCCTCTCCCCCTTTTCTACTGAAACAAAAATACAGATTTGATTTTTTCAAACAANTCCCCAACGATGGTGGCAACAACAAACAAAATATAGATAAATCCAAATAATGTAACCCACTGGGCATACTCTTTTTTTCCTACTTGGTCCAAAATCGTATGCAAGAAGGCGACAACGAGTCCGACACCGGCGATTTTAAAAATAATATCCACATCTATCCCCATGTACGATTCCCCCTGGTTTTAGAAAAGCAAAAGGACCAAAAGCAGCCCTACTAAAATGCTTAAACTTTTGTACATTTTTTCGTATTTTTTTTGATTTTCCCGCGCTTCTTCCTCTTCTCTTTGCAAATGGGCAAGGGTCAGAAGAATGTGCTTCTGCTGGGTCAGAAGGTCATGTTTGCCTAACGATCCGCCAAATTGTTCTATAATTTCATATTCCGGCCGCTTAAAGGCTGCCTTATTTCTGATAAAATGGAGACTGTTTTTCCATGCTTCATCGACTGAAATTTCTGTCGATAAAATCGTTTCTGCAAAAGTAAGGAACAACTGGGAGACAGGGAATCCGAACTGATGACCGATTTTTCTCGCTGCTTCATGCAAAGGGGTATGCCCGTACATAATTTCCGCCTCCAACGACTGCAACGCCGCGATCATCATTTTCAATTGCTTCGTCCGATCGGCTAATTGTTTTGCTTGTTCGAATCCGAACCAGNNAGCNGACCCCAGAATCAAGATGGCACCAATCCATTTCATCCTTTTTCCACCCTCATTTGGCGGGACAGCCGTTGCCCTTTTTCTCCTCTAATGACGGAAATAGTACCGGGACCTTTTTCTCGTGTCAGTTCCACATACCTTTCGATTAATTGCCGATTGACAATATCAGCAAGAAGAGGGCGTTTTTGAATCTCTTCAAGAGAATCTCCGTGTGTCGTCATGACAAGCTTTACCCCTGCATTGACCGCTTCCAGCACAGCCATTCGATCCTCTTCCCGCCCGATTTCATCTACTACTAAAACATCCGGACTCATCGAACGAATCATCATCATCATGCCTTCCGCTTTTGGACATGCATCCAACACATCCACTCTTGGTCCAAAGGAAAGCTGAGGAATCCCAAACATACAGCCGGCGATTTCGGAACGTTCATCGACAATTCCTACTTTTAAGGGTGGAATATTCAATTGGTCACAACCGGTCGAAACGACTCTGGCGATATCACGGAGAAGAGTCGTTTTTCCTGTCTGGGGAGCCCCGATAATCATCGTATGTTTCCATCCTTTTTCAAATAAAAAAGGGATAAGAGGACGTGAAATCCCTATGATCTCCCGGGCAATTCTTATATTAAAAGAGGACAAATGGCGCAATCCCTTGACTTGTCCATTTTCAAGGATGACTTTTCCCGCCAGCCCCACTCGATGCCCTCCTTCGATGGTAATGTACCCCCGTTTCAATTCTTCTTCCAGCGTATAAAAAGAATGGTGGCTTATTTTACTCATAAACGTTTCCCCGTCCTCTTTCGTGACAACATGAGAAAGAAACAGGGGGCGTCCCTTGACAGCGATCTCAAGCGGACGACCAATTCTCATACGGATTTCTTCCACTTTCATCCAATAGTTGTCGGGCAGTCGCTTCATTTCATCCGCAATTGTCTTTGGCAAATAATCAAAAATTTCTTCCACATTCATTCCTCCTAGTACAAGCCCCCTCTACTACAAATATATTTTCGATCGAAGGAAGTATGACTTCATTTCACCCAAATCCAAAAGCAGGAAAAAAAGAAGCCAGATCAAAATCCATAAAAGGATCTTGATCTGGCTTCCTTCAACTTAAAATGTAGTATGATTACGCTCTTGAAACGTATGAGCCGTCTGATGTGTTAATAACGAGTTTGTCGCCTTCATTTACAAAGAACGGAACTTGTACGACAAGCCCTGTTTCAAGCGTTGCTGGTTTTGTACCGCCTGATGCTGTATCTCCTTTAACTCCTGGTTCCGTTTCCACGACCGTCAATTCCACTGTATTCGGAAGTTCCACACCGATTGTTTCTCCTTGATACATCATAATGAAAACTTCCATATTTTCTTTTAAGAATTTTAATTCGTACTCGATTTGGGAGCTGCTTAATTCGATTTGTTCGTATGTTTCATTATCCATGAAAACGTGTTGATCGCCGTTTGCATACAAGTATTGCATTTTTCGATTATCAATTTGTGCTCTTTCTACTTTTTCGCCGGCGCGAAACGTTTTTTCTTGAATGGCGCCTGTGCGCAAGTTGCGCAGCTTCGAACGAACGAATGCCGCTCCTTTACCCGGTTTCACGTGCTGGAAATCCAGTACGCGCCAAATTTCTCCATCAACTTCAATCGTCAAACCTGTTCGAAAATCATTTACTGAAATCATGTATGGCTTCCTCCTGTAATTTACAAAATAATCAATTCTTTTGTTGAATGCGTGATCGTTTCATTGCCGCTGCTNGTGATAATCGTATCGTCTTCAATGCGTACTCCGCCAAGGCCGGGCACATAGATCCCCGGTTCAACCGTTACAACCATTCCCGGCTGCAGCACAATATCCGAACGCATAGACAATAAAGGCTTTTCATGAACTTCCAATCCAATTCCATGACCAAGAGAATGGCCAAATCGATCGCCGAAACCTTTTTCTGCTATGTAGTTTCTNGCAATCGCGTCTGCTTCTTTCCCGGTCATTCCCGGTTTTATTTTTTCCACCGCCAACAATTGAGCCTCGAGAACAATTTGATAAATGTTTTTCAAATCGTCGGAAGGCTCGCCAACGGCTACCGTGCGAGTAATATCGGAAACATATCCTTTGTAAAGGGCTCCATAGTCAAGAGTGACTAAGTCCCCTTTTTCGATGATTTTATCGCTGGCCACTCCGTGCGGCAAAGCGGATCTTTTTCCTGAAGCAACGATCGTATCAAACGAAGAAGAAGTTGCCCCGCACTTTCTCATAAAGAATTCGAGTTCATTGGCGACTTCAAGCTCAGTGATTCCTGGTTTGATAAAGTCCAAAATATGTTTAAATGCAGCATCGGCAATATCGGCAGCTTCCTTTAATATCTTAATCTCTGATTCGCTCTTAATCAAGCGCAAGTTTTCGATGATATCACCGACAGGAACTAGCTCGCCTTTAAAAGCTTTCTGATAGTCTTGATAATTGGAAAAGGTTAAGTGATCTTTTTCAAAGCCTAATTTTTGAATGCCTAGCTTTTCAGCCTGTTTCGCCACTTCTTCATGAATGGGGACGCCATGTTGGACAATTTCATATCCTTTTGCCTGATTCCCGGCTTGTTCCACGTAGCGAAAATCGGTAATAAATAAAGCTTTTTCCTCAGAAATAAGCGCTACTCCGCTCGTTCCGGTGAAATTTGTCATATAGCGTCGATTAAAGGGGCTTGTCACTAGCATCCCATCAATACCGGCTTGAGCAAATTGTTCACGAAGTCTTTTGATTTTTTCCATTAAGATTCTCTCCCCTGTATGTACTGAATAATGGCTTGAAGCGCCAACTCATAACCCAGTGCCCCCAATCCGACAATTTGACCAATGNCTTCGGGAGCGATGACAGAATGGTGTCGAAAGGATTCACGTCGATGTATGTTTGACAAATGAACTTCTATCACCGGGACTTGAACGGAAGCTATTGCATCTCTTAGCGCATAGCTGTAATGCGTAAAAGCCCCTGGATTGAAAATGATGCCTTCTATCCCTTCGTCTTCTGCTTGATGAATGCGGTCAATCAGGGCCCCTTCATAGTTAGATTGGAAACAAACCACCTCTGCTCCAAACTCTTTTCCTTTTTCCCGAACTCTTTTCTCAATGGAATCNAATGTTTCGGTTCCATAAATCGCCGGTTCTCGTTTTCCTAAACGATTTAAGTTCGGGCCGTTTAATAAAAGTATATGCACAGCGACCACCTTATTGAAAAAGATTTCTTTAAAACATTTTATCACAAATATCCCATATCTTTCATTAGCCTTCTCTGAAAGACCACACTTTTCCGTTGGGGGAGAGCGTATAATAAACAGGAAGCTTTTAACTATGACCTATTATTGATTTTCTTGTTTTTGAAGCTTTTTATAATATTGACCATATACTTCTCCATATTGATAAGAAATGGAAAATCCGACAAATAAGCCATAAAGCGAATAGAGACAAAGACTTGTCACATAAGTATGAAAAGAAATGTGTTTCCAATGTTTTATGCCGGGAAAAATTGGGTTGAAAATAAATATGACAACCAAAAACAAGGCAATCCCATATCCTACTCCCATCCACATAGATTTTATTTTTTTGAAGCAAANATAGTAGATAAAGGCCGCTAGAATCGAAACGATTCCATAAGCGAACAATGTCATGAAAAAACCAATCCATGTTTCCCGCCATTTTCCTACAGTAAACGGTTCCAGCAAAACNTTCGGTTCAATCGTGGTAAAATGAAACCAGTAGGCAAAATAAGCCACAAAACTCCATAACAATCCTCCAAAAAAGCCTGTAACGGCCACATATGCAAACATTGACATCGTTGGCTGACTGTGTTCTGATTGATTCTTTCCATTTGCATTTCCGTCCATGTTGCTCACCTCCATTTGACGTGAACGTTTCGCTTCATCATAAAGATTCTCACCTTACTTGCATCTGACATATTCCCTTGATTATTTTGTGAATAATGACCAAAATGAATTCCTCAACCTTTCTGTACGTCGTTTGGAAGGATGATCTATCAACGTGAAGTTCGCAAACACGCATGACTCAAGACCAAAGCTATTTCCTCCTTCACCACGAAGCCTCTTCTATTGAAGTCCTCTTTTAATATGCCCTATCTAAAAAAANCTTTTTCGTCCTTTCGTGCAGACCTTTCCTTATTCAGAAAAGAAAGTTAAAATAGGGATAACAAAAGTTTACGATGAGCGAGGGATTCCATTGAAACAAACAAAGCCTTTATATGGAGGCCAAGCCGTAATCGAAGGAGTGATGTTTGGGGGTAGACACTTTACGGTCACCGCTGTCAGGAAAAAAGACGGTGAAATGGAGTTTTACCGCCTTCCTCGAGAACAAAAACCGATCTTTCAAAAAATCAAAAACATCCCATTGCTGCGGGGNATCGCGGCCATCATCATCGCAACCNCCACCGGCTCAAAACATCTNCAATTTTCTTCCGATCTGTATGAATCCAATTGGGAAAAAGACATGGATGATGAAGCTCCAAAAAAAGAAACAAAAAAATGGACGATGGCCTTAAATGCAGCGATCGTCGGTATTCTGTCTTTTCTGTTTGCCAAATTTGTCTTCACCCTTGTGCCCGTGTTTTTGGCAGAATTCACCCGTCCCATTTTTCCCGGAGATTTGACTCAAATTTTCATAGAAGGTATGTTTAAACTTCTACTGCTTCTAGCATATATTCATTTTATTTCGTTGACTCCCCTTGTAAAAAAAGTGTTGCAATATCACGGAGCAGAGCATAAAGTGATCAATGCCTTTGAAAATGGTCTCGATTTAACCGTTGAAAATGTTCAATCTCAGTCGCGCTTGCATTATCGCTGCGGCAGCAGTTTTCTTCTTTTTACCGTNATTGTCGGAATATTTGTATATATGTTTGTTCCGGTTCACCCTCTTTGGCTGAGAGTAGTAAACCGGATTGCTCTGATACCTGTTGTGCTGGGTCTGTCTTTTGAAATGCTNCAGATCACCAACAAACTGCGAACAGTGCCGATATTAAAATATTTAGGCTATCCTGGCTTATGGCTTCAATTGCTGACGACAAAAGAACCGAGTGATGATCAAGTAGAAGTGGCCATCGCTTCCTTTAACGAACTACTCCGTTTGGAAATGATGGAAGAAAAAAGATTAAAAGAACAGAAAATTGTCTAAACTATNAATAGATCATCCATCGACAATGAATTTCATGCCTGGCAGGGAGGTGGGTTTCTTGAAGATTCGCACTTTCGTTTTCTTTTTAATCACGGGTCTTGCCGCCATCGGGTTATTGTCTTTCTTTGCAGGCTCTCCTAATGCACTGGGAAAGCGAATCCTGTTTTTAATCTTTGTTGCAAGTCTTCTGTATATCGTCTACAGAATGGGAATCAAAAAGCCGGTACGCAAAGACCAGCAAGCATTTTTAAGAGCAGCTAAAAAATCCAAGAAAAGAATCAGGAAACGTCAATCATCCCGACTTTCTACCCAAAAAAGAAAACCGATTCGCAGAAGAAACGACGTCCATCTGACCGTCATCGAAGGAAAAAAAGGGAAAAAGAAAAAACGAGCTTAACCCTTGGCTCGCTTCCATTAACCATAGCTCCAGTTTTTTAAAAACCGCCGAGTTTGTTCGCGTCCTAATTCCACAAGGACGCGTTTTTCATTATCATTTAATTCAAACTCCGTCAAACTAATTCCATTCGTTTTAATAAATACAATATTTTTCTCCAGTTTACGGGATATATAACGGGCATCGTGAGCATCTTTCATCGTTTTAAAAAGGGCGCTAAACAACTCAATGGCATTATGAATGTTTTTTTCCTGAATATCGGAATCTCGCGGAACCAGCTTAATNCCGATCACCGGACGTTTTCTACCCTCCTGGCCGAAAATCCACATGGGAAAGTTGCTCAAAATGCCNCCATCNGCGATCAACGCTGTTCCCTTAGCTGTTTTAAGCTTTGCCGGCTGAAAAAAATAAGGGAGCGAACAGCTCATGCGAATCGCTCGAGCGACGGAAAAATTCTCAGGCGAAATGCCGTAGGGCTGAAGATCATCCGGCAAAACGATTAACTGGCCGTTTGTCAAATCGGAAGCGACGACTCTCAGTGTCTCGGGAGGTAAATCAGCAAATGTCCGAACACCTTTTTGCGCCAATTTTTCGCTTAACCATGCTTCTAATGAATCTCCTTTATAAAGTCCTAATTTCCAATAGACTTTTAGCCAATTTAAAAATGCCGGAAAGTATCGTGGAGAATCGTCCAACAAATCCTTCAAGTCCACTTCGTCTATTAATTGGTAAATTTCGCTGCTTCTATAACCGGCCGCTATAAAACCGGCAATGATCGAACCGGCACTTGTACCCGCAAGCCTGATAAATTGATATCCTTTCTCTTCCAGTTCTTGATAAGCGCCAATTAACGCAAAACCTCTTATTCCCCCTCCGGAAAAAACCCCATCGATTTTCATACGGCCCCTCCTTCGATGCAAACTTTCTTTTATATGTTTAAGAATGGGGCACGACAATTAGAACTTCCGGATANAAAAAACGAGGCTGACTCTAAATGCGAATCAGCCTCTTAGAAAGAGATTTCTCTGAAAAACAGCAGAANTTTTATTTTATAGTCCACATTTTAATTGTGCACCGCAGTTTGTACAAGTATTGCAGCCGCCGATTTCTTCAATCGTCCCTTTGCGGCAGATAGGGCATGTATCGCCGACTTCGTTGCCTATTTTCACAGATGTTGAACGAACATCTTGAATCGTATCTAGTATGACGACATGTTGTTCCGATTTTTCCGCATCATTCACAATCGGCTCTTCCTCTGGATGGTTTTCTTCTGCTTTTAACGTTAATACTTGTGAATCACGGCTTCCGTCAACATAAACGGTTCCGCCTTTTGCCCCGCCTTTATAGAGACGCTCGTACACTTTCTGCACTTGTTCAACCGTATAACCGCGAGGAGCGTTGACCGTTTTGGAAATCGAGCTGTCTACCCAGCGTTGAATCACACATTGTACATCGGCATGAGCTTCCGGAGATAGATCCATCGCCGTTACAAACCAGTGCGGCAGATGATCCGGATCAGCTTCTGGATGTTGATCNAAATATTCTTGTACGATATCCGCTTTTACCTCGATAAATTTTCCTAACCGNCCGCTGCGGTAGTAAGTAAAGGAGAAATACGGTTCCAATCCNGTGGATACGCCCACCATCGTTCCTGTGGATCCAGTCGGCGCCACCGTTAATAAATGGGAATTGCGAATTCCGTATTTCAAAATATCTTGACGGATATCTTC
>JGI25330J36431_1000445_pt1 | contig 15395 bp, 13 predicted proteins | sample HigsolmetaAR205D_FD_36431 | JGI IMG/M metagenome (IMG submission 36431) | reverse complement strand
TTTATGTTTTAAAAAATGTCAAATGATAATTTTGTACTTCCCAAAACCATTTACATCAAGCATTTAAACAAGATTTTGGACTGCGAAAGCTGAGTAAATTAGTATAACCAAAAAGGTTCAGAAATATACGAGATACCTAAAAATAAGGTAGCTCTGCTTTCCTATTTCCTTTTTTTGGTTGTTAATAGGGTATCCAATTTGATTGTGGGGTATACCGCTTCAGCCATGGTTAATTGATTTTCACAGAAAAAGAATTTATCTTACTTTTGGGTACTCACTAGGCAAGTCAAAAGCGAAGATAAATCCTTTATTATTATATAGTTTAGTAAAAAATCGAAAATGGATTACGAAAGAATTCCAGCAAAATATAAATGTACAGATTCAATCTTTTGGGATTACTTTCTATCAAGATTGTAGTTTTAACATATGTAGGATATTATCAAGTCGTTTTAGAATTCAATGTATGCTCATTACATTATAGAATATGAATCAAGGAAGTTCGTTTTAAAGAAGTACTATACGTCTGTAACACTTGCCCTACTTGGAGTAACGGGCATGATTTCCTACATTGGAGATGTCGATAATATGACATCTTGCCTTTCATTAAGGGATTCATGCCCGTAGTGCTCCGTGTTCAACCAATTCGGCCTAAAAATATAAAATGAGGAAAAACTAAAAAATGAGAGAATAAGTGAGTAAGTAATTTTTCAAAATTCGAGGGAAGCTAAAAGTTTCTTTAAAATTTTCGCTTTCTATATAGTTGCGTATAAAACTCTAAATTGATAAGCTTCTAGCTAAGTAAAAATCAGCCATATTAACCATATGTCTTTCCTCTATAGCGATATTAAAGGGCACCTCTACTAGTTGACAGTTACTCCATCCAACCATAATCCCTTTTTTACCTTCTATTAATAAGTCCACTGCTTTTGCACCCATTCGGCTAGCCATCATTCTATCATATGCTGTTGGAGAACCTCCCCTTTGGAGATGTCCTAGAACAATTACTCTCGAGTCAAGTGCAAAAAGCTGTTTAATTTGATTTTTAAGTACTTCACCACTGCAGACACCTTCAGCAACAACAATGATACTGTGCTTTTTCCCACGTTTCTGGCCTTCTTGAATTCGGATAATTATTTCCTCAATGGTATGAGGTGCTTCAGGGATTATAATAGATTCTGCACCAGAACATAATCCTGACCATAAGGCAATATCCCCGGCTTCTCGCCCCATTACCTCAACTATGCATATACGTTCATGGGAATAAGCTGTGTCCCTAATTTTATCAATTGCATCCATAGCAGTATTAACAGCGGTATCAAAACCTATACAGTACTCTGTTCCAGCAATATCATTATCAATCGTGCCCGGAATACCAATTGTAGGAAATTGAAGTTTTGTTAGTTTATCTGCTCCCTTAAGCGTGCCATCTCCCCCGATAACAATCAAGCCTTCAATACCTATATCACGAAGTGACTTTATTGCTAATTTTTGCCCTTCATTAGATTTAAATAAATCACTTCTAGCACTTCTTAAGACAGTTCCTCCGCGGTGAATGATGTCTCCAACACTGCCAAGATCCATCTTTTTAAATTCACCTTTAATTAATCCTTCATATCCATTTTTTACACCATAAACTTCTAGTCCTTTAAAAATCCCTCGTCTTACTACTGCACGAATAGCAGCATTCATTCCAGGTGCATCACCACCGCTCGTTAAAACTGCAATCTTTTTCATGCTTACCACCATACCTTCTTAATGTTACTATTCAAAAATTAACCTTTTCTAGAGATCATTGGATGTGTCCTTTTATATATATAATGGTCAGCTATACCAGAGCCTAAAAGAACACTACCAACAATCAATATAAATCCAAAAATATGGGTAATACTGATATGCTCTCCTAAGAATAAATAGGAGCCTATTAATGAAAAAAATGGAGAAATATTCAAAAAGATAGCTGTTTTTCCTGCTCCAATATATTGAATTGCATGGTTATAAAGTATTTGCCCTAAACCGGTAGCAATAATTGCTGAAAGCAGAAAAACACTCCATCCTAAAATTGTTCCGTTTTTCAAACTACTTAATCCATCTGGTTCTATAATCAAACTAATTATAAAAAGGAAAAATGAACCTACTAAGAGCATATATGCAGTTGTTAGGACAGCATCCATTGTTTTGGTTGCTTTTTTTATATAAATAAAACTTAATGCTTGGAAAATAACAGCTATGAAGATGTATAAATCACCATTACTTAAATAGATACCCTGTTTTCCGGTCAAAACAATGATAGATACACCTATTATCCCAATAATAATACCTATAATTCTTAAAAATGTTAGGGGTTCCCTTAACATCAAGGCTGCAAGGATCGATGTTAATAAAGGAACAATTCCAAAAATTAATCCTGCATTTACTGCAGTTGTTCCTATTAATCCAACTGACAAAAAGTAATGGTGACCCACAATTCCTGTTACCATTGCTAATAAAATAAATTGGATTTCTCTTTTTTGTGGCAATCGAATTTTCTTTTGATTCAATAACAAAAGCCATACTACGATAGCAGCTAAAAATATCCGTAAAGAAGTAATGGTTACTGCAGAAAATTGCTGAACAATAATTTTAATAGCAATAACATTAAATCCCCATATCATCATCACAAATAACAATTGAACATATAACAATTTCTCTCTCATATACTCTCAGCTTTCATGTTTTGATGCCCTTCATATTTACCATTATAAATTCTTTTAATAGTGATAAAGCGAAGTAGGAAGAAAAAATCTCCCTACTATCAATCGTATGTTTTTAAATTTTGGATAATATTTCAACAACACGATTACCTACTTCTGCAGTAGATGAACTACCCCCCAGATCTGGAGTAAGAACTGTTCCCTCTTCCATTACCTTCTCAATAGCTTTCAGAATTTTTTTCCCGATTTCCTCATAACCTAAAAAGTCAAATAATTGACTGACCGACCATATTGCTGCAAGAGGATTTGCAATTCCTTTGCCTGCAATATCAGGAGCCGATCCATGGATTGGTTCAAACATCGATGGAAATTTTCTTTCTGGATTTATATTCGCACCAGCTGCCAATCCTAATCCACCGGCAAGAGCTGCACCAAGATCCGTTAATATATCTCCAAATAAATTAGATGTTACAACAACTTCAAAGCGACTAGGATCTTTAACCATGAGCATGGCTGCTGCATCTACTAAATAGGAGTATGTTTTTACATTTGGATATTCTTTTTTTATTTCGTTAAATATTTCGTCCCAAAATACCATGGAATAATTTAATGCATTGCCTTTACTGATACTTGTTAAGGATTTACCCTCTTTTGCTGCAATTTCAAAGGCATAACGGATAATTCTTTCTGTCCCTTTTCTAGAAAAAACACCAGTTTGTAACACAACTTCTTCTGGTTTTCCCTTAAATAACCAATCGCCTGCTCCTGCATATTCTCCTTCACTATTTTCACGGATAAACAACATATCAATTGTATCCTTACTACCTTTTACTAACGGACAAGGTGCACCGTTTAATAATTTTATTGGACGAATATTTACATATTGATCAAATTCTTTGCGGATTCGTAAAAGTAGATCCCATAGCGAAATATGATCCGGCACCCCTGGGAATCCCACAGCTCCTAAATATATTGCATCAAAATTCTTTAATCGCTCTATTCCATCGTCATCCATCATTTTGTTGTGTTTTAAATAATATTCACAACCCCAAGGAAAGTGGGTAAATTCAAACTGAAATCTCCCATCTAATTCTTCAATTTTCTTCATTACTTTTATTCCTTCATTAACAACTTCTGGTCCAATTCCATCTCCTGCAATCACAGCAATTTTATAAATCTTCATTTTTACCTCTCTCTTCTAATATTGTTTTTAGTTAAAAAGAAACCTTATCCTTCTATATTCACTACTACTGTAACTGTTTCGACAAGTTCTTGAATTGCATAGGAAGGACCTTCTTTACCATTTCCGCTTTCTTTTACACCGCCATATGGCATTTGGTCTGCACGGAAGCAGCATGTGTCATTCACAATGACACCCCCAACTTCTAGTAGATAAGGAATTTTATATGATAAATTTATATCAGAAGTGTAAATACCTGCCTGAAGTCCATACTTAGAATCATTAACAAGTTCTATTGCTTCTTCAATTGTTTCATAGGTAGAAACAACAACAATTGGACCAAATGCCTCCTCATCCATAACCTTCATACCTTTTCTTGCATTCATGATAACAGTAGGATAGTAAATGCTCTTTTCTCTTTTACCACCTATTAATACTTTTGCCCCTTCATCCACAGCTTCTTTTACCCACTGCTCGATACGTTCAGCTTCTTTTTCACTAATCATCGGACCTACATTCGTTTGTGGATTTAATGGGTCGCCTACCTTCAATAATGACACTTCTTGTAAAAACTTCTCCATAAACTTCTCTTTAACTGAATTTTGAATAAGTATTCGCTGAACGGAAATACAAATTTGACCAGCATGTGCAAAAGCCATTTTTGCTAGTTTTGATGCAGCCTTCTCAATATCTGCATCACTATGAACGATCGTAGCTGAGTTTGAACCTAACTCTAAAGTCGCTTTTCTTAATCCAATTGTACGTTTAATATGTTTTCCCACTTCTGGTGAACCTGTAAATGTGTAATGGGCAATTCGTTCATCTTTAAGCAACTGCTCACCTACTGTACTACCGCTACCAACTACGCATTGGATGTATCCTTTTGGTACCCCTGCTTTCTCTAACAATTCACAAAATTTAATAGCAATTGTTGCTGTTGAAGAAGCAGGCTTTAAAATAACTGGATTTCCTGCTGCTAGTGCAGGTGCTACTTTATGAACTACTAGATTTAATGGGAAATTAAAAGGTGTTATTGCAGCAACTACCCCAATTGGTTTCTTTATGGTGTAAATAAATCGACCTTGATGGTTATAATTAGGAATAATTTCTCCAACAAGCTTTTTCGTTTCTTCTGCAGCCATAATAATTGTTGAAACTGAACGATTAACTTCAGCTTTTGCATCAGTAATTGGTTTTCCACCTTCTTGGGCAATAATTTTTGCAAATCTTTCAATATTTTCTTTTAGTAATTCTGCTGTCCGCATTAATACTGTATAACGATAATCAGGTGCAAAAACCGTGTGCTTATGTGCAAATTCTGCTGCTTCAATGGCTTGATCTACTAAGTTCTCATCCGCTATACAAACCTCTGAAAAAACTTCACCTGTATACTTGTTATAGATTTTTTGTGTATTCTCAGTTTCAACCCATTGTCCGTTAATAAAAAGTTTCTCTTTTACAATACTGCTATTCATATTTCATTTCTCCCATTCTTTTATATTCATTTATCTATAAACTCCGAACTTTCTAATGCTAATGGTTACTTTTTCTTTTTCAAAGCTTCTTTTACAGCTTTAATAATGTAATTAGTAGAAATTTCATACTTTTCAAGCATCTCATCATTTGGACCTGATTCAGAATTTCGATCTTTTACACCTACACGAAGCATTGGAACAGGCTTTTCTTCAACTAGAACCTCAGCAACAGCACTTCCTAGTCCACCATAAATGCTATGTTCTTCAGCTGTAACGATCACACCGGTTTTTTCTGCAGCTTTAACAATTGCCTCTTTGTCGATTGGCTTTATTGATGGCATGTGGAGGACGGCCGTAGAGATCCCTTCCTCTTCTAGTATTTCAGCTGCTTCTAAGGAACGACTAGTTTCCGTTCCAGTAGAAATAATTGTAATATCATTACCTTCCTTTAAAGAAATTGCTTTTCCAATTTGAAACTTGTAATCTTGTGAAAAAATCACTGGATAATTATCACGAGCCAATCGAATGTATACTGGACCTTTATATTGGTGAGCTGCTTCCATCGCTTTCTCCACCTCAATACTATCAGCTGGCGCAAGTACAACCATATTTGCAAGAGACCGAAAGATTGCAATATCTTCAAGAGCTTGATGGGTTTTTCCTGTAAGACCAGTTAATAAACCACTATATGCCCCTATCATTTTTACATCTAATTTAGGCTGCGCAATTTGTACTTGAATTTGATCGATTGCACGCTTTGAAAGAAATGCCGCAAATGTAGCCGCCCATGGCTGTAAACCAGTTGTAGCAAGTCCTGCCGCAACACTCATCATATTTTGTTCCGCAATACCCGTTTGTAAAAACTTTCGGGGATTATTATTAGCCACTATATCTGTCTTGGTAGAAGTAGCTAAATCTCCATCAAGGACATAAACCTTTTCATCGTCAATTGATAACTGTAATAATTTTTTTGCAAAACCATCTCTCATTGAAATCTTTTCTTTTGAAATCGTATTTTTCATATTAATCCTCCGTTCCAGCTTTAATTTCTTCCATAGCACGTTTATACTCTTCATCTGATGGTACACGCGAATGCCATGAATATTCATTCTCCATGAAACTTACACCTTTTCCTTTTACTGTATTAGCAATAATTATTGTTGGTTTGCCAGCTATCGTTCGTGCGATAGAAAAGGCATCATTTATTTCCTGAAAGTTATGACCATCAATGCTAATAACATGCCACCCAAATGCTTCCCAACGTTTTTCTGGTTCCATGACCGGAATTTGTCTCTTTCCATTTTCTCCAGCCCATCCAAATTGTTGTAGTTTATTGTAATCTAGGATAACGACAAGATTATCAAGACTGTACTTAGCAGCCATATCTGCCGCCTCCCATACCTGACCTTCTTGAGATTCCCCATCACCTAAGATACAATACGTTCGGAAATCTTTATTTTGAAGTTTTGCACCTAAAGCCATTCCAACAGCTGCCGAAATGCCTTGACCAAGAGAGCCAGTTGACATATCGACCCCAGGAAGTGCATTCATATCAGGGTGGCCTTGTAGTCTTGAATCTATAGAGTCAAATGTTTTTAATTCTTCAACTGGAAAATAACCTCTTAGAGCAAGTACAGAATAAAGCGCAACAGCAGCATGGCCTTTAGATAATACAAATCGATCACGATTTTCATCATTTGGATTTTCAGGTGAAATATTCATTTCATTAAAATATAAAGTAACAAGTAGATCCGTAGCAGAGAGTGGCCCACCAATGTGCCCTGCTTTGGCGTGATATACTGTTTCAATAATTAAACGTCTAGCATCAGAAGACTTTTTCTTTAATTCTTTTAATTTTTCTTCAGTAAGATAATGTCTCACATTTATTCCTCCTTTTAGTGGTTAAGCGCTTTACCAAATGTGTATATAAAACCAAGATAAGATACCTAAATCTTATCTTGTTTATTTGATGAATGATGGCAACCATGTAGAAAGCACAGGAACATAAGTTATGATTAATACATCGAGAATAAAAACTAATACTAGCGGAATGACTGCCCTACCTATTTTTACAATAGAAAGTTTAGTAAGCTGTGAAACGACAAATAAATCGATCCCAACAGGAGGAGTAACTAAGCCAATCGCTAAGTTACAAACCATAATTATTCCAAAATGAACAGGATCAATACCTAAATTCAGTGCAGTTCCCATTAATAATGGAACAAGGATTAAAATTGCTGCTCCACCATCTAAAAACATCCCTGCGATAAAAAGAATAATATTTACGACAATTAAGAAAGTATATTTATCTGTAATAAACTCAGAAATAGTGCTGTAAATAAGATCTGGAACACTATTTATTCCAATAAAGAAACCGAATAGCCCAGCTGTTCCAATAACAATCATAATAACTGCGCTACTTATTGCAGAATTTTTAAGACATTCAACTAATTGCTGAAAGCTAATTTCGCGATAAATAACAAATCCAACAATAAACGAATAAACAACTGCTACAACCGCTGCTTCAGTAGGTGTAAATACTCCTGAATAAATTCCACCTAAAACGATTATAGGCATTAATATTGCTAGAATTGCTTCATTAAACGCTTTAAAAACACTTGGAAAACTTTGCCTTTCCTCTCCCTTATATCCATGATGTTTAGCTATAATAAATGCACTCACTAATAAAGAAAATGTAATTAATAAGCCAGGAATAATTCCTGCGATAAATAGATCGCTAATAGAGACTTCAGCAGCAACACCATATAAAATCATCGCTATACTTGGTGGTATAATAATTCCTAAAGCACCTGATACAGCTTGATTTGCTGCTGCATATTCAATACGATATCCTTTTGCAACCATGGCAGGTATTAAAATTGAACCGATAGCAGCCGTTGTCGCGGCTCCAGATCCTGATATAGATGCAAAAAACATCGAAGTAACAATAGCAACCATCGCAAGCCCTCCAGTGAAATGACCAACAAGCGAGCTCGCAAAATTTACCAATCGTTTAGATATACCGCCTGCCCCCATTAAGTTACCAGCAAGTATAAAAAAAGGTATAGCCATTAAGGGGAATGAATTTAAGGAAACAAATATCCTTTGGGGAATTATTTCCATGGATAATGTTTCATGGAGCCACACTCCTAAAACTGTGGACAATCCTAGAGAGAAAGCAATCGGTACGCTTAAAAAAATGAAAATCATCAGAGAGATAAAAAATACTGGTAACATTCTTTCACTCCTTCCCTTCAATAAATTGTTCCAAAATACAAGTAATAGAGTTTAAGAGAAGTAAGAAACCTCCAATAGGCATTGATAGATAAATAAAGTACATTGAAATATGCGTACCTGGTGCAACTTGATTTCCAAAGTTTTCGGCAACCTTTAAACCGTAGACTATTAAAATAATATAGAAGACAATTGAAATGAGATGCACGATAATTGTAAGAATTTTTTTCATCGTACCTTTTAACATTTCGGGAACGATTTCTACTGCTATTAATTTTCCATCCCTAAGTGCAAGTGCAGAACCGACTACAACCATAAAAATCATCAGAAAGCGTGACAACTCTTCTGACCATGCTAAGGATGAACCCATTACGTATCGAGAAAAGACCTGCAAAAAAATTATGACTGACATAAAGGCCATGATAAAAGCCAAAGTATATCCAAAAATCTTATTTAGGAAATCAACAAGTTTGATGTATTTTAAGGTAATACTCTTCATAGGTTCAACTCCTTAATCAGAAAAAATTATCTATTTTGGTACACCCTCCAGTTGTGTACAACTGGAGGGCTATATTGTTTTAATAAAAGAAACTCCCTTCTTTATTTTTTAGTACTTTGTATTCTTTGCTTTTTCAATAATCTCTTCTCCAATGATAGGAGCCCATTTTTCATAAACTGAAGCTGTTTTGGCTTTGAATGACTCTTTATCCGGTTCGGTTATTACTACACCATTTTCTTGAATGAATTTAGCCGCTTCAGCAACTTTATCATCATTTGCTTTTCTTCCAATTGGTACTGCATATTCTGCAGCTTTGATGACTGCTTCCTGCTGTTCAGGAGTTAAGCTATCAAATACAGATTTACTAATAGAGATTGGTCCTGGTGAAAATCTATCTTCAAGTAGTGCTACATGGCTTTGCACTTCATAAATTTTCGATGATTGAATGGTTGCTAATGAGTTTGAATGGCCATCGATTACACCTTGCTGTAATCCTGTAAACACTTCTGTCCAAGCCATAGGTGTAGGATCTGCCCCATATGCCTTCCATGTATCAATTTGTAATTCATTTTCCTGAACACGGATTTTCATTCCTTTTACATCTTCAACACTGTTAATAGCTTTATTTGAGGAAGTAGCAACAAAGCCATTTTCAACCCAGCCTAGAATTTTTACATTTGCTGCTTGTTCGAACTTTTGTGCTAGTTCATCGCCAACTTCACCATCTAATACAGCGCGAGCATGGTCTTTATTGTCAAACAAGAATGGTAGGTCAAACATGTTAAACTCTGGAACCCAGTTACCCATTGGTCCAGCAGATTGAATTGCCATGTCTAAAGAACCCATTCCCATTAATTCAAATACTTCCCTTTCTCCACCTAGGGAATTATTGTAATGAATTTTTACAGTCATTTGATTATCCGTTAATTTTTCTAATTCTTCCTTAAAAGCCTTGGCTGCGATATCAAATTTAGCACCCTCCGGTTCTGGAATACTTAAATCAAGAACAATTTGTTCCGTATCTGTTGTTGATGTTGTGGCTTTTTGTGCAGCATTATCGCCACCACCTCCGCATCCTACTAAAGCCAGTGATAAAACTGTTGCTAAGGTAGTCATCTTTAAAAATTTCTTCATTGATAATATCCTCCTTAAATTTATAAATTTATGGGCTTTTTTATTAGAAAACTATTTTTCTAATAAAGAGAAATTAATTTGGATAAACCATCACCTTTAAGCTGCCACTTCTGTTTGTATATGCTTGTTTCATAGCCTCACTGATATCTTCTAAAGAATATCGATCAGTAATGACATGTTCTATATTTTTGCCTATGGATTCTAACATTTTTATAGCCAACGGATACGTATTTGTATAGCGGTATACTGAGATTAAATCAATTTCATTTTGCAGCATCTTTGTCACATTTAGTGGTACTTCCTCTGTTGCAGGAAATCCGATGACGACAATCGTTCCTCCCCTACATACCAAATTAATTGCAGATTGCAATGCTTTAGCATTTCCAGAAGTCTCTATGACCATGTCAACCCCTCGGCCTGAGGTTATATTATTAACTACATCATTTGTATCAACTTCAGTGAAATTAATGACAGTTGTTGCACCTAACTGTTCTGCAGCTTGAAGTCTTAATGGCTCCATATCACTTACAATAATTTCCGATGCCCCAAATGCTTTAGCAGCGACAACCGTCATTAATCCAACTGGTCCCATTCCCGTAATTAATACTGTCGCCCCAGGCTTAAGATTGCCCCGTCTCACTGCGTGAATACCGACTGATAAAGGCTCTGCTAATGTTGCAATTTCATATGAAAGGCTATCAGGTATCGGAAATAGAAAGTTCTCATGATGTTTTAAATATTGTACAAAGGCACCTTTTACTGGTGGTGTAGATAAAAACTGGACATCTGGGCAAAGGTTGTATCTTCCTTCTTTACAATAATCACAAGACAAGCAAGAGACCCCTGGCTCTACAGCCACCCGATCTCCTATTTTAAAGCGTGTAACCTCATCTCCAATTGCAACAACTATTCCAGCACATTCATGTCCTTGAATATGTGGATATTGAACAAATCTGTTACCGATGCGGCCATGGGCATAATAATGGACATCTGATCCACAAATTCCAACTGCCATTACTTTAACTAAGACTTCTTTCCCTTTTACACTAGGAACTTCAATATTTTCGACAGTAACTTCTAAAGGCTTTTGTAAATATGCTGCCTTCATTGTTCTAGGAATTTTTAATGCATATTTTTCATCATCTGTAATACTTTGGTTCCCCATAAAATTCTCCCTTCAATAGTGTTTGTTAAAGAAAGGCTTTTGATTAATTGTCAGGAAATAACAAAATCTTTCCACAAGTCTTTTCTTCACACATCTTAAAAGCTTCCTTCCATTGAGATAGCGGTAACTTGTGGGTAATAATTGGTTCAAGATTGATTTTCTTCTGCTCTAAAATTTGCATTACTCTGTCCCATGTTTTCATCGAATGGGCAAGAGAGCCAAATAATTGAATTTGCTTATACAAAATAGTATCGAAATTCAAAGTAACCTCTTTTCCCACAATCCCAACTTGTATATGCTTTCCAAGTTTTTTCAAAGCATTAAGACAACTATTAATAGATTGCGCTACTCCTGCACATTCAACTGTTACATCAACCCCTTTGCCTTTTGTTTCTTTCATAACTAAATCTTGTAATTCTATTTCATTTACATTGACAATCACGTCTGCACCAAGTTGTTTAGCAATTTTTAACCTAGTTAAATCTTGAGATGTTCCAGCAACAATAATTTTGCAGCCTTTTAGTTTTAAAAGAGATAAACATAGTAATCCAATAGGACCAGGACCAGAGAGGAGAACTGTATCTCCAACTTTAATTTCTGTTAATTCTTCTATTGCTTGAACAGCACATGCAAGGGGTTCTGATAACGCAGCTTCCTCAAGGCTTACATGATCCGGCACTTTATAAATCATATCCTCTCGAACGATAACTTGTTTCGTAAAACTTCCATCTACTCCATGTCCCATTCCACGTCGGGATTCACAAAACATATAGTAACCTGTTTTACAGTAAAAACATTCTTTGCAGGTGACTGCGTGCGATCCAAGTACAGTTACTCTATCTCCTACTTTAACACTTTTAATTTCTTCACCAATTTCAGTTACAACTCCAGATAATTCATGCCCCATAATGACTGGTGGATAACTTTTAAATGTATCATGGAAAATATGTAAATCAGTCCCACAGATTCCACTAAAGGCAACATCCACCTTTATCCTATCTTTAGGGCATTTCAGTTCCGGAACATCTAATAAATTTACGTTACCTACACCTCTCTCCGTTTTTAATAACGCTTTCATCTTCCTCTCTCCTTTATCAATTTTTGTTAAGCGATTTCCTTATTGAGCAAAAAATAATATTTATTTCTTTGTTTTTCTCTAATTACCTAAATTTATGGTAAAGCGCTTAACCATTAAAGACAATAAAACTAATAATTTACTTTTTTATTCTCATAGTCTATTTGCGCTTCTTATCTGAATTACTTATGATCTTTCAAAATAGTTCACGAATAGGTATCCAATATTGGATATCTCAAAATGTTAAGCGCTTTCTTTTTACTTAATTTTATTTAAATATTTTACACAAGTCAATATATTTTTGAAAAAATACGGAAAATTTAATTAATTTAAACCATTAAATTTTCCGGTTGATTCTCTGATTACTAAAGAAGGATGAAGTATTATCCGTTTCTTTTCTTTTATTTCCCCATTTATCTGAGAAATCATCAAGTCCATAACTTCTTTACCCATATTTTGAATTGGTTGTGCAATTGTCGTTAGCGGTGGCTCAACAATAGTTGCAATAATAGTATTATCAAAGCCCACTACTGATACATGATCTGGCACTTTCATTCCCAATTCCTTTACTGCCTGAATTGCCCCTATGGCAAGCAAATCATTACAAGCAAATATTGCTGAAGGGGGATTTGGGCTGTTTAGGTATTTAATAGCTAAGTTTTTTCCCTGTATGATATGACTCATATTTTCAACATATTCAAAATCAGTTGAAAAAGAAATATTATTTTCCTCTAAGGCTTGCTTAAAACCACGTATACGCTCCCTGTTGCTCCAGACATCTCGAGCAATGACTCCAATATTTTTATGGCCTAGTTCAATGAGATGTGATGCTGCTAAATAACCTCCCATAAAGTCATCAAGCGCCACTGTATTTACAGGAAACATAGGGAAGTCACGTGCTACAATTGCTATAGGAAAATCCTCTTTTACCAATTCTTCCACTTTATTTAAATTTTCAAATCCGGAAGCTAGAATAAATCCGTCAACGCTTTTTCTTTGTAATAGAGAAATATATTTATTTTCCTTTTCTTCCTTATAATCAGTACTGCAAATGACAAGGTTATAACCAAACTCATGCCCTCGGTCTTCTATACTTCTTGCCAACTCTGAAAAAAAAGGGTTAGCCAAATCAGGTATTAGTAAACCAATAGTTTTTGTTTGTTTCCCCATTAATGCGGATGCAATAATGTTGGGCTGGTAATCTAACTTTTTCATAACATCCAGGACCTTTTTTCTTGTTTTTTCACTTATACGTCCTGTATTGTTAATGACTTTAGATACAGTTGCGATAGAAACATTAGCTTCTTTTGCAACATCATAAATTGTTACCTTCATTATTTTCTCTCCCTGTTTTACCAACAATTCTTTACCAGTAACAACTTGAACTTGCTTAGATTTTCAGTCTAAATATTAAAGGTTAGGTTAAGCGCTTTCTTGTTTTATGTTAATTATATCAAAATCTATAAAAGATTCAATTACATCTTTTCATTAAATTAAAAATTTTCAGAAACAAGTTACCCATCAAGCTTGGAAGCAAGCATCCCATTATTATCATTTATTACACCAAGTATTTCCTCCACCATCTTTTCTTTTTGTCGTCGCCTAAATTCCAAGTATATTATTCCATGCTCCTTCAAAAATTTCGCCAGTTATAACAAAAAGAATATTCACCCATACTACTTTATCACTACATTAAGCCTTTATTTTAAGTTCCCAAAGGCAATCGTATTTCACTCCACCCACTTACATCACATTGGCCATATTCATTATCCCCTACAGCCTTAACCGTACCATCAGATTTAAGCCCAATGGTATGAGCACACCCCGCAGCTATCGCCACAATATCATACCAGTCATTTACATTACATTGGCCATACTTATTCCAACCTACAGCCAACACAGTCCCATCGGATCTGAGACCAACTGTATGATAACTTCCCGCTGCTATGGCCACGATATCATGCCAACTACTTAAATTACATTGAAAATACTTATTCCAACCCACAGCGACTACAGTCCCATCAGATCGAAGTCCTACAGTATGAAGGTAACCAGCTGATATAGCTACAATGTCAGTCCAGTTGCTTACATTGCCCTGGTGATACTTATTATTACCTACTGCTACTACTTTACCGCTAGATTTAAGACCGATCGTATGCCAATCACCAGCTGAGACCGCCACTATATCTTGCCAATTGGTCACATCGCATTCGCCTTCGATATTTCTGCCTACAGCTACAACAGTGCCATCTGATTGAACACCGACGGTATGACGCCACCCCGCTGCTATACCCACAATATTACGCCAGTCACTTACATTACATTGACCATGCCTATTCAAACCCACAGCGACCACAGTACCGTCAGATTTTAGACCGATTGTATGAGTATTTCCTGTATTATTTGCCATATGGACATTACCAACGGCAACTGCCACAATATCCCGCCAGCTGCTTACATTACATTGACCACATTTATTATCTCCCACAGCAATCACCGTTCCGTTCGCTCTAAGACCAACAGAATGGCGGCGACCAGCAGCTATAGTATTTTTAATAATATTAACCAATGAAAAATAATTCATTTTTGATTCTTCTTTCAATATCATTTATTCGGAGTGAGTAAAATAGATTTTTCATCTTTAAGAATAATGTTTACATTCCATCTCGGATGAATAATCAAATAGTTTTGTTCATAAAACTCTAAGGTTAAATGAATCTTTAATATAAAACTATAAGTGCCAAAGCGGCTCCATCATGTATATACATTTAGTTTTGTCTAGTAATATTTTAATATTTAGGGAAACCTCTTTAATAATTACGAAAATCAATACAAAGATAATTAAATTTGATAAACAACGGCTTTTTTCCACCATGGCTGCTTCAATGAATATCACCTCGTTTATAATTTTGAGACTATCGGGAAAAACGATACCATTGGCGG
>JGI25330J36431_1000441_pt1 | contig 15518 bp, 12 predicted proteins | sample HigsolmetaAR205D_FD_36431 | JGI IMG/M metagenome (IMG submission 36431) | reverse complement strand
GACAAATAAATGAGACGCCGACAATCACGACGAGCGCCGCTATTTGCCCCCAGAATTCTTTGTTCATTTGCCCGTCTTTGATCGATTCATACTGAAAGGCGTAGGAATTCAATGCCTTCTTTATGTATTCTTTTTCCGAAAAGTCCTGGTGGGGATTCAGTTCTTTCCATGAGGCGTATTCCCGTTCCATCAGCCTGGCATAGTAGTTGCTGCCGCTGAACAGATCTTCTAGTCCGACCTCGGCTTTTGGCACTTCGATCGTCTCTTGTGTGCCATAAGTTCCTGGAACGACGATTATTTCTTTAACACCGATGTGGTTTTTCGTCTTGATCTCTGATATCGATAAGTTGCGCATCGCTTCGACAAAAGCATCGATATCTTGATAAAACGGCTCATCGATGGTACGGTCGACAATATCTCCGACACGGCCGCTAAAGCGGTGCAGGACGAGATAATCTTCATATAATTGTTGATATTGGCTTTTGCGGTCCGTGTGGGTGAAAGAGATGACACCGTCGCTATCATATTTGGCGATGTCTGATTGGGCGTCTTCCAAAAGATCACTGATATCTTTCAAATTGTCGATCATGCCTTTGCCCCATGCGCCAAGGCCGATCAGATCGCCAATGCCTTTCTTGGTCCTTTCCCATTCGGAAGGTATATATTTGACATCCATCCGATTATACCTCCAATTTTGCTATAATCTGTTCCGCAATTTGTTGGTCCACTTCCATCATGGTTAATAAAATGTCCATTACTAACGTTGCTGCACGACTGTAATGATCGTACAAATCCATGATCTTTTCATTCGCTTCATCGTATACAGCCATCGCTTTCATCGCTTTGCCCGCCGTATAGTAATCAAGGCTGCTTAGTTTTTTTATATTGGGAATTGCCGTTTCCTCTAATTCCGAAAGAATTCTGTTCAAATAATTAAAAACAGTCGTGATTTCATCCGGATTGACATCAATGGTGCCGGATCCTCCTCCGCCCATATTCGCGTTAGCCATGCGCTTTTGCCTCCTTATAAGGAAATTCCAATTCGTCAAAGAGCAGTTTCAGAAACCAATATTGGCTTGCATGGTAGTATTTCTTTTGTGGGATATCCACCATAATCAGATTTTGATCTTTCGTAAAAATCATCCACTGCTGATAGAATTTCGGATTGTCAGGCTCCATCGGCCGTTCAGTCATATGAAAGAATTCAAGATTCATAAACATTTTTTCCGGTTCAAAACTTTCTACTTCTCGCCTTTCTTCATGGGTTAGTTCACGCTTTAAAAAAGTTTTTTCAAGCGGCGCCGGTTCTCTTGACATTAACGGAAACTGTTCGCTTAGCAATTTGAGAACAAAAGCTTTGGCCATGATCCTTAATTGGTATAAGTTATTTTCTAGTTCCACCAAAACGATCAGCTTGTCATTTGTTTTCTCGAAGAAAGCAAACATTAAATTATTAATTCGCACATATTTTTCACTTTGAGCATAATGTTCCAGTGCTTGAATGACCAAGGCCCCCGCCTCTGTGATTTTGCCGGCAGAATCTAATAATTGTTTTTCTTTTAAGCGTTCGTGAGCTTCTTTAAAAACTTCTTCTCCCTTTAATTGGTAAATTTGTTTATCCGGGAGGCCGAATATCGTATTGCATCCAAAAGCCGCAGCCAACAAATATAATTCCGGTACGTTAAAAGCATCGCGAGCAGCGTTCATAAGTTTCTCACTTCTTTAACTGATGGATCGTTCAAAAAGTCATGGAAATAACTTTCCAAATTATTCAGGGCTTTTGTCTGTTTCGCTGCAGCCTTTTCCATCTCTTGATGATATTTGTGTATAATCTCGAGATAGGTAAGAAATGCGTCTCGTGATTTTCCACTCCACCCCGCCGAGTGAATATAGGAAATTAATTGGCTGCATGTGTTCTTCGTGTTTCTAATCGACTCTTCAAGCGCTTTTGCCGTTTCTTTCGCTTCATTTACTTTGGCACCGTTGATTTTAACGCTTCCCATATAACCGCTCCATCCTTTCTTTCCGTTCTCTTTCCTCTCTTTCCGCTCTCTCCCTCGCTTCTTTAATGGCTAAGTTTTTATAGTAAATGTATCNTTCGTATGCCTTATTTTTGGCGGACACAAGAGAGCTTCTTTTCTGCTTTTCCAGTTGGAAATATTTATTCAGCTTCTGATTGAGTTCTTGCCGCTTAGGTTCAAAGTCGTTTGATGGAATGTCTGAGCTGGATAAATGAGCTGCTTTTCCTACATAGCTTTCGTAGATTCCTTCTGCTTCCGAAACATTTTGATCATAATCCGAAAGTGCATCATGAAGTTTTTCGTAAAGCTTATGGTAATCATCTCTTTTTTTCTCCGTCGCCGTTTTGAACCAATCAAACATGTTCGCTCACTTCCTCCTTTGTACGATATGGCGCGGCGATTTTAATTTTTACCGCTTTTCCATATCGGATATAATAAGCTTCGTAAGGCGGCAGGTTCTTTTCCTTATACGGCCGATTCATCACTTCCAAAATATTTTGGTCGGCAACCCTGCCAATCAACACACCCGTTTTTTGTTTTTTGATCATAGTGGAAATGTCATCATACATTCTTTCAATTCTTCCCGGGATTCCGCCAATAATGAAATAGATTCCAAGNCTTGCTCCCGTTTCCATCAGCTTTGCAAGCGTTGACTGCGACAGCGCCGACATCGTTTCAACGACAAAGGAGGCATCGGTGATTAAAACAACGAGCGGACGGATTTGGTTCTTAAAATCGCGTATGGTCGCTCGCCCGTTTGTTTCCAACTGGATTTGGCGAAATGCGTCTTCCCTTGCCTCGTATAGTTCTTGAATTTTGGCTACNAACAAATCCATNGAAGCTCCATTATCCGCATACAAATTGACATGGTTTTGATACAATTGGAATGCTGCTGCAGCATTATCCAACAAACCGACATCAATNTGCTCATTGAGCGAAATGCTGGATAGAAGAGTTAAATACGTTTGTTCCACTGCATCAGCCATTTCTCCTAAAATTAATGTATTTTGGTCTTCAACAACCTGTAGTGCTACAGGCTCTACTTCTTCAAAATCCACCGCAAATGGAATGCCTCCTGACGCCAACATATCTTTTGCCTTCGGATGTTTAATGAATNCAGAAAATTCAACCACTTCNGGAACCATTGGAATTGGAGCCGGCGTTTTGCCTTTCCACGCTTCACGCATACCTTTGCTCTCCGTTTGGATTCCCTCAATGATTTGCAGCGTATCTTCGCCTTTTACAGGCAAAGCTGTTTGAAAAGCAGTTGGCTGATCCAATTTGATTAGGCCGCGGCCTGGTATTTCCTCAATCGATAAATCCGTTCTCCCTACAATATTGCGAACTTCTGTAGCATCTATCATAAACAAGGCAATCTGATGTTTAATATTGGCGAGGAGAGGCGCTCTTAACGCGCTTTGCCTTCCTGCGCTGATGGCAAGATGTATACCGACGCTGACGCCTTCCCTTGCAACTTGCGCGACCATATTCTCAAAATCATCCTTATAAGAAGAGTCTAAAACGGAATCATACGTATCGATTATGAGTAGAATCGCCGGAACGTTTTCGCCGATTGCCTTTTCGTACATGCGAATGTTGGCAACTCCGTATTTACTTAATTTCTGCTTGCGCTCCTTCATCTCGTTTCGTAAGCGGCGAATAAGCTTAGCCATTTTCACTTCGTCATCNGCCATAATGGTGTCGGCGACATGGGGCAAATCTTTCAATGGCAACAAACCGTTAGTTCCTAAATCGATTAAATACATATGAACTCTTTCNGGGTTATACTGTCTGGCAATATCCACTGCCAAAGTCTGCAAAAAGGTTGATTTCCCATAGCCTGGGCTGGAATAAACAGCTAAATGTCCATCCTTCTCCAAATTCAAGGTTAATGGCTTTTGCTCTTGCATTTCCGGCAAATCTAAAAAGCCGATGGTCGCTTCAAGCCCTTGCTTCTCTTGATACCAAGCTTCTGTATATTCTACTTGATGCAGCTCCGTTAAATAGATCTTCTCTTCTAACGGCGGCAGCCACGGTCTTGGCAATTCTTCCACACCGATTTTTTCAGCGTAGGCGTTGATCCAGTCGACGACAGCTTCGAGTTCAGTCGGGACTTTTACTATTTCTTTGCGGTTGGAAAGGCCGCTTAAATCCTGAGAAATCGGCTCATATTGGCCAAGCTCGTTNATCGCGTAAATCGTCGTGTCCAAAAGGTCTTGGTCCTCCTGATCCGGAACATAATTTGCNCCGCTCCATGCGCTTTGAAATAGTTCGTAAATTTCATTGTTGCCGACTTGCAGGTAGGCGCGTCCCGGCAAGGTGATTTCAGCGGCGTCCGGTGTTTTTAAAATTTCCATCGAGTCGCTTGTGTTTTGGACTTTGAGTGCCAGTTTAAATTTCGAGTTGGACCAAATTTGATCGTCGACAACCCCGCTCGGTTTTTGCGTTGCCAATATCAGATGGATGCCGAGCGAACGACCGATGCGGGCGGTCGAGACAAGTTCTTTCATGAAATCCGGCTGCTCCGCTTTCAGTTCGGCAAATTCGTCTGAGATCAGGAATAAATGCGGCATCGGCTCTTTCGCNTCGCCCGTTTTATATAACTTCTGGTATTGGTTGATATGGTTGACGTTATGCTCTCCAAACAAGCGCTGGCGCTTCTTTAGTTCGGCTTTGATCGANGCAAGCGCGCGCATCGACTGGACACCGTCAAGGTTTGTGATGGTGCCGAGCAGGTGCGGCAGCTTCCGGAACAGATTCGCCATCCCGCCGCCTTTATAGTCGATCAGNAAAAATGCAACTTCATGCGGATGGAAATTAACGGCAAGCGAGAGAATATAAGATTGAATGATTTCAGATTTCCCCGAACCCGTCGTCCCGGCGATCAGCCCGTGCGGTCCGTGCGCTTTTTCATGGAGGTTCAACTGGACAATATCCTCTTTTCCCCGCAGTCCGATCGGTACTGCCAGGCTTTTATATGNTTCGTTTCGTGCCCAGCGTTCTTCAATCCCGAGCTCCTCAACCTTTTCCACGCCGTACATTTCAAGGAAAGTCACGCTTTCCGGAATGGAATTTTTCAAGTTTTGCAGGTGGTTTAAAGGAGCCAAAGCACGGGAAATGTCTTCTTTGTTAAAACCGTCCGGGAAGTGATCTGGAACAAACCGTTTGTTTACCAATTCNCCGTTTTCGATAATGATGTTGCCATAGTGGGCATCGCGTATATCAATCACCGTTTTTACATGCTCAGGCAATGACTGCATGACATCTTCCACAAACACGAGCGAAACACCAAGTTCGATTGGATCTTCATTAAAAAACTCCATGATCGTATGGTCTAAAATCAGCTTTTCATCTGTAATAAAAATGACAAAATGCGGTGAAAAATAGATATTCTCATTTTTGTTCGCTTTCTCATCAATTGTTAATTTTCTTTCTTTTAAAATTTGATAGAGCGAATTGAGAACCTGGTCGCGAGATCGCTCGTGGTATATAAAACCTCTAATATTTAAATCACGCAAACTGGCATGCGGCAGCCAGCGCATCCAAGCCCATTGTTGCTTTTCTTCCTCCGGGAATATCGTCACAAATTGAACATCGTGATAACTGTGAAATAAGGCTGTTTGCATGACGAGCATTTGCAGCTGTTCCAACACAAGACGGCGCTGACCNATATATCCCACTGGCCCATTTAACAAGGACGTTACAATCGGAACATCATGCAATTTTAAAAATTGTGATCGAAGGCTGCGCGCCTCCTCGACCAGTTCATCTTTATCCTGTGTAAATTCTTCCATGCTGAATTCGATGTCAAAGCTGGCATCCACTGTCCCTGTTCCAACGCGATACATTAAAAAGTCATGGTGAAACCTCGTCTTTTCGTAAATCCGCGAGTCCACCCTTAAGGCCATATCACGGATTTGCTCCACGCTTGGGTAGTGATAGTTTAAGGCATGGCGCTGTTCTTCGCTTGCTTGATACAATTCATGTGTTTTTCGCTTCAAATAATCCCGGTAGCTCTCCTCCCGTTCTTTCATATCCAATCGATATTGCCGCAAGCTTTTCACATAAGAGGTGATAGAAAAAATAACTGTGACAATCGTCATAGACAGCATCACAATTAAATAAATGCCGCTTCGCTGAAAAAAGGAAACGAGTACGAAGGCTGCAATCATGACTAGCGGCGGAACAATGACACGGGCAAGTTGTTCACTCGGTTTGCTTGGCTTGCTGGATGGTTTAGCAATTTTCCGTTTATCTTCCGGAACACGGTAAATAATGCGCGGTGAACGGTGATAATCAGGATAATCCGCGTTATACTTGCTTTGTGCGCTATACAATGGCACCAATTTAGATATATAGGGTTCGGAGGCCAATATCTCCAAACGATCTCTGGTCACTCTGACCATTACACCGGCAAAAAAAAGCTCATCCCCCGCTTCAATCTTCACTTCTTCTCCATCCACAAATGTATAGTTATGATAGACAGTGCCCTGATAGACAGCCATTTGAAAAGAGTCTCCCAATTGATCACGGAACAATACGAAATCAATAGCAGTATTGGGAATCTGCACATCATCATACGTATTTTTGCCAAAGGTAATGTTCAATTTATTGGAAATATCATAGTAGTGCCAATCATTATGCTCCGTAAGGTATATTTCCAGCGGAATATTGTTTATCTGTAATGAAATGGCACCATTTATCAATGATTTATTTTCAACCTTGCATGTTTCACCATCCCAATCCACCCAAATGGTGTCGGATAAACCGCGAAAGGTAATAGTGTCAGACCATTGGCCGCCGATTGATACTCTTTTCGGTTCATGGTCATGTAAATGGCATTTATGCAATTGTTTATCATAACTCACCAGTAATAATCGTTGTGCCATCTCTTTCTCCCTCTCTACATGCAATTAAGAAAGACGCATGCCTTTTTTTCCAGTAAGCGAAATGATTGGGGTACATGAAGCGTAACGTTTAATTCTTTAAAACTAAAAATCAGCTGAACTATTAAAATGATAGCCGCTCATAAATGCAGGCAAGATCCCCTCATTTCGTTTCTTCTGTTTGGTTTTGATCAGGAACCTTTTTCTCCGTTCGATCTGTCTGTGTCCCCTTTGCTTGATCGGTTACTTGTTGTTCTGCAGCTGCCGGCGCGGATCCACCCGTTTCTTCAGTTGGATTGGCTTTCTCCGGATCCGTCACAAACAAAGATTCCAGACCATATTTTTCTCCATACGATTTTAACTTCTCTTCATATTGTTGCACCTGGTTTTGCCGTTCGGTTCCACTTAAGTTTGGATCATTTTTTGCCTTCTCAATTTTTTTAATATAGCCGTACATGATTAACACCGGATCATCGAGATACATCGCTAAATCAAGTGATTTATCCAAATCTCCGCGGCCATTGTAAATCCAATACAATAAGTAGTTAGGATCGCTTTTTAAGCTAATATTATTCATAATGGTGTCTTTTTCTTCATCGCCNAGATTTTCGGATTTAACATATGAATAGGCCAATATATATTTTCCCGAATCTGGCAATTTTTCAGGATTGACACTTTCGAGATCTGAAATGACTTCTGAATAATCCTTGGATAAAAAAGCCCTATGCGCTTCCAAAAGGTGCTGCTGAAACGGCAGCTTGAAAAAGCCGAAGTATACAACAGGAACAGCCAAAATGACTGCAGCTGCGATCATGGCAATGGATAAACGTTTAAATAGCTGAAATCTTTTTTTTGGAACGATTTGCATATTTTTCTCTGTTTCGCGCTTTTCCTTGCGATACTGATTGTGTAAAAANTCAACAAAGTCATCAAAATGATCAATTTCACTGATTTGACGTTCAAACTCGGTATCTTTTGCATTTTTCCATGAACCTGCATATAGTTCATCGAAATTATATTTTTTTGAAAATAGGGCGATACTCAAGCATTTATATTGCAGCAGGAAGGTTTCGTCGTTGATCTCATAGGGGGGTAGCACCTGTCGAATGCCTCTGTAAACCAAAAAAGGTATAAGATTATCATCAAATATGAGATTATGTGGATGCAGGAAGAACGTAATTCGCGTATCTAAAATTTTTCTGAAACGGGCCAGATTGCACAGCAATCGCAACTTGTCACTTCGCCCCAAGCTTTGAATGGTTTCCCAATGGTTCATATTGGAATCAACTTGAAATTGGAAAGTGAGAACCTCTTCCCCGTCCTCCACTTCTACCGGAACAAACTGGTCTGTATTCTCCTTCATCAGAGCCAATTCACGAATATCTTTCACGCGGGTCTGCGATTTTGCCAGTTCTAATTTCCATTGATTGTTTTCAATAAAAAAATGATAAGACACGGAATCCATTTTAATTGTTTTTTCCTTCATGATTTCTGACTCCTTTTCAACGTTACACAGGCTATGATAAAAAGCATGGTTCTTGTTCTATAAAACAAGTAAAATATCTCCATTCGCCACTGGGAACTCGCTAATCTGGTCGTCATCCGCCAGTAAAAGTTCTTTAGTCGGAATTTTTACCGCAAAAAGGGAATAATTAGGGAGTTCGAGCCTTAAAGATTCATTCAAGTTCGACAGCAGCTGTTTTATCGGCTGATGTGCCGGTATCCTCACATCATATCGACCTTTCCCCCATTTACTAAAATCAACGGTAACATTGATATGCGTTTCAACGGGCATTCCTGACCTCCCCTTTACTCCATTGTTTTTCTTATGAGAGCCAAAATTCCGCCGACCAACATAACAGCAAATCCGCTCAGAAATCCAATGGCTATCTGATTTACCCTTTCCTTTTTCTCTGCATGATCCGCAGTGCTTTGGCTAGCGGGAGAAGAATGCTGCGTAAAAAAATGTTGTGAAAATAATGTCTTTTTCGCATCGTATAAGCTTGTTTTTGCATCGCTCGCCACCGAATCGGCAAAAATTTCTTCTTTTAGATGATTCACTGCATGATCCAGCTCATTTTGCTTTTTCTGGACCGCAGCCCGAGTTTGTTTTTTAAACAAACCGGGCGCGATTTTTTCCAGTTCAGTTTCACTCTCACTTTGGGATTCTTGTGTTTTTATGTCATCGCTGATACGGTCTACTTGTAAATCAAGCTTCCCACTGTGATCCAAATGTTCATCTGCCAACGAATGTGCAGAAAGCAAAGGCTGGACGCCTATAGCTGCAGCAACTAAAATACTAATTCGGATTAGCTGCTTCATCCCTTGCCTCCTTACTTTGTGTAAACCCATTTATCACAAATAAATGTCCGACAAGACTTAAAAATGCTGTCCCCACTAATATGGTGATGATCAATGGATCGTACTTTGTATCGTCAACAAAACCTAATAGCAGCTTCTCAATATATTGCAGTGGCGACAATTCTTGCAATGTAGATGCTAAAGACTGTTTGTCGAAATTCAGCCCAAGAGTTTCTGTCAACAATACATAAAGGCTTAACATGCCAAGAAGTAAAAACATCCCGATCATTTTAAGCTGTCTTAGCAAATAAGCTCCTGCCAGCACCATGGTGAACATAATCAGGGAGATCAGGCCAATCCATTGAAAATATTTTTCTTGTGGAATATCGATAAAAGAACCTGACAGCAAACCGATGATGATTCCTTCGATAACGCCAATTCCTGCTGTCNCCCATGTGATCGGAGTATTTTTCCAAACCAATGTTCTGTTTTCTGANAAATCATCCTTTATCAATCTTTTTCTTTCAGACGTTGCAATGACGTATGCAGNAAATAAAGCCAAAATAAAACAGATTAACACNAAATAATAAGGGATAANNGTATCTTTAACNACTTTCACTTCGCTGTTTTTTGTCTGCACCGGATTTGATAAAAAATTCAACAAGTTTTCATTTGGACGGTCGCCTATACGGCTGTTGGCTAACACTTGTCCAAAGTTATCAGCAAACTCTTGATCCTTCAGCAGCTTATTGGTCAAATCATTTGAAAGCTTTTGAGCCTTTTTTCACTAATGTGTCGCCGCTGTTTACAATATTGTCAGCCTGTTTATCAATCGCATCAAAAGTTTTATAGACGCTGTCTGTTGAAATCAATACATTTTCAGATTGATCTGCCAAGGATTGGCTTGTAGCCAGCAATGTTTGAAGTTGATCGTCTAAGGACAGAACAGCGCTTTGTTCTTTATTTTGACCGGCTTGTATCTCACTATTTGCGTTTTGCAGCTTCAAACTGGCTTCCCGCCATGCTTCCAACCGCTGTAATGTATTGGTAATGCGATGATTCAATTCTTCTGCTTGTATCGTCGCTTGTTGGACTAATAAAGCCATTTCGTCAGAATGATTTTGAGTTTTCTGAACTAGCTGCTTATAACCTGCTATCTTATTTTTAAGGTCTTCCGTTTCAGCTCTGACATCCTCAGTTATTTTCCCGGCCATATAGTCGGATATGGCTTCTACAATATCTTGTTTATGGAACAGGTAATAAAGAGAATCCTCTGCAGCCATATCCCCCAAGCTACGTTGTTCCAATCCATTGGCTAAATCGGAAATACTTTTCCCAAAATATAATTCATATAACATCGCTGTTTTTTGATAATCTCTGATACTTTCATTAAGGCTTTTCATGAAAGTATTAGCCGGATCACTNATCAGCTGAGACATTACNTTATGATAGATAACATTGTTAATATCTTCTCTTTCAACAGGAGGTTCATTTGTATTCTCATCATTTGAATCGTCCTGTGTCGATTCGGAATTACTGTTTTCNTTCATATTTAGAGCTTCAGGATCAGGCTGTTGCTCTTCTGGCGGCAATGGATCAGATGGATCAGACGGCTCTGGCGCCTCTGTATTTTTATGCTTTTGAATAATCTTCCATTCCCATGCNACAGGCTGAAATAAATNAATTTTCGCATTTTCGTCCTTCAAGCTTATTTTTATGTTGACTGTAATATTTCCTTTTTCAGTGACAGGAANATCAAATGTAACGTTGTTCTGATCTCCATCCACTTTAAAAACATTTGTTTGCCCATTAGGAAGAGTCAATGTCACTTCATGAATACGAAAAAGTTCAGGAACTGCCGCATTTATATTTTGACTCTCAATATTTCCGCCTAGAATAGCTGCATTGTCCGACAAAATGATGCCTGATTCCGTTAAATCCTTTTTCACTTTGTTTATTAAATTTGCNAAAGGAAGCCCCGTACCGTTGGATGGTTGTGGCTGATATTGAAATTCCCGATTAAATTGGTTTGTCACCTTGATAACCNTTTTGATNTCGCTCTTCACCGACNCATCGATGTTTAAATNATCAATTTCTTCCCGTTTTAACGTTTGAAGTTTATCAATTTGGCTTTTAATCGTTTTTTGGACAATTTTATCGGGAGTATCAAATATTTGATTTAACGAAACGTAACTGTTTCCGACACCATCTTTCATTTGTTTTGCCAGTTTTTTCGCAATATTTTCCTCTGTTTCATTTTCTAGCTTTTTCGTTAATTCTTGCTCATAGCTGTCTATTGTTTCCAATGTTGATTTTAACGACATCTTCAGCGCTTCAGACTTCAAGAAAATATTTTGGTCCTCCATGGAATTGAAATGGAACTGATTATAAATTGCTTGATTGGTTTCAACCAGTCGGTTAATATTTTGCTGAACGTCTGCAGCGTTTAGACTGCTGTCGAATGCTGTTAGCTGATCTGCAAAACCTTTTGCCAAAGTTTCATGAGCATTCTTCATTTGTTGGAAATCTAAAAAATTTGTTTGATAAGCATTTGTTGCTTTTGCCCCTTCAACAAAGGAGCTCTGGTAATTTTGCAAGATATCCTCCAGACCTTTGAAAGCATCGGTTGATACCTTTGTTTGATCCTTTACTGTCGCAAACTGATTAGTGAAACCAGATAATGGTTGATGAATATCATGATTATATATATTGGTATGATTCCGTTCCTTCCTGACAAGTTCAGCAACATTGTCTTGGGCCTTTTGTAAGTTTCCTATTACACTAGCGAAGTAAACATCAATAATTCGACGATTAAAATCCTCTAAAATTGAACTAGCCGTTTTTTCCGCCCGGGCTTTCATGCTGCTGTTGCCCGATGCATTAATCTTATAGTTTAAAGTGATTTTCTCCGGATTTTTATCATTCATTGATAGTGCTTTTTCTGTAAAATCATTTGGAATGATAATAATCATGTTGTACAAATTGTTTTTAAAGCCGCTTTCAGCAACACCACGGCTGACAATATACCAATCATGTTCATTATCTTTTTCAATACTTTTCACAAATTCATTGCCAAATGCGTATTTTTTGCCATTAAAGGTGCCGCCTTGATCTTCATTTACTAAAGCAACAGTCATTTTTTGCTCATCATCATTTGTACTTTTCGATACTTGGTTTAATGCTAAGTAGGAACTTCCTGAGGAAAGCATGAGCACCAGTCCAAGAAACAAGAAAGAATTGAGCACAAATTTCTTCATTCCATTCACCCCCTTTTATGTGAATGACATACAGATATGTTGGGATGAAAACCAAACATGACAAACATCCTCAAAGGCACTGCCTTCTTGCCAACGCCTCATTTTTCCTTGCACATCCATTCCGAAAATATTTATGTATTAAGAAAAAAGCCACACAACATCGTCGCGTGGCTTTTTTGACAACACGGAAGTCGTCCAACCATCTAAGCCTGGTATTAGACATGAAGTCAACGCGGATTGATTATTGAAGCCCAAAATTGCGTGATAGCTGCTCATCATGTTGAGCTACTGCTTCCGCTGTTCTATTCAATTGCGTATTAATATCATGCATAAGCTGGGCAAAGTTTTGCACCTTCGGTTTTAGTTGATTAAATTGATCATCAAATCCTTGGAAAGCACGGCCTTCCCACTCAGCACGAAGTTCATTTTGTAAATTTGTTAAATCTCTTAAAATTTGCTCAATTTGNAAACCAGCTTGCCCATAACGCTGAGCCTTCGCTTTTAGCTCCTCNGGGGTCATTCGAATTTGTCCTGCCAAAATATCCATCTCCTTCAAAATAGTTTTGTGGCATTCGTTTCTTTAAATAATATCGAATGCTTAATAAATATTTTCCTATAAATGTATTTATCAATAGTTGGAAAAACAGTCAAACGCCCGATGAAAGATGTCAAATTTCACACAGTACTTTTTGCCCAAAATTATCTCGAACCTATGATTTTTTCTAAAAACAATTGATGGCATACAATTCCATTTAACCAGTAATTCGGAATTCTAAAATTGGTTATTTGTGGTTTTTATGTTACATTTTATGGTGCATATAACTTATTTTTTGTAAAAAAATCTAGGTAATGGAAATTGTTTATATTGCGCTTTCATAATTGGGGATTTTTTGTTAGGAGGATGCCGATTGTAGTTAAAAATGCTGTCTTTTTTTGAAATTTTGATAACCCTAAGGACCTGTTCTTTGATGCAAACGCGGAAAAGTATGCTTACAACAGTTAATCCCGTATAACATCTAATACCCTTGCCTATATTGGCAAGAAAAAAGGAAGCAATTACCTCTAAATAAGACAATTACTTCCGGGATTTTTCTTCATTTCTACTTTTTTTGGACTAGACCATTGCAAGGCAAGGCTATCAATTTTTTGGATCTTCACTTGGCATTCTCTTTTTAGTTATATTTTTTTCTTACAACAGCAAAACATATACTCCCCATTCCAAGTAAAATAATGCCAATCAGTAGGAAATTAAATTGATTGGTAGCTGTATTTGGCAATTTTTTACCTTCTAGTTCCTTCTTTTCTTCTGCTAACTGTTCAGATTTTGTTGGTTGTCCGATTTTTTCTTCCGGCTGTTCAGGTTCTGCTGGTTGCTCAGGATCGGATTAACCCCCGAATTTTGGACAATAGCTCACTAATTCTCTGCTTTTCTTAGTTTATTGGTTTTGTTGTTCTAACATTATATTCAATATGGCCGTGTTGCTTGACATGGAGCCTCTGCGGGCATGAGTTCCCTGCCGAGAAGCCAGATGTCACGACATCGGCATCGCCAGACGAGGCTATCATGCCCGCCTCTCCAAATCAAGCTGTGCTCTTGATGAATGTTGGCACGTTAAACACGAACCTCTTTTATCACCAATGATTCTTGCTTTTCGTAGAATTCTTTTGGTGATAAATCTAGAAGACTAGAGTGCATGCGACGTTCGTTATAGAATTGAACAAACCAAGCAAGTTCTTTGTAGGCTTCTTCGTATGTGTCGAATTGAAATCTACTCAAGCACTCATCTTCTAGTATTCGGTGAAAAGATTCAATATGAGCATTCATATTCGGAGTCTTCGGTGGAATTCGTTCGTGTTCTACTTCGAATTCTTGACAACCCTGTTCGAAGGCATGGGAAATAAACTGTGGCCCATTATCAGATCGAATCACAGGTTTTTCCTGTTTATCAAATTGTTGCCTCTTAAATAAAGTCCTTTGTAGAATCTGCTTCACATCTTGACCACTGCAACTAAGTCCTATGTGGTAATCAATGATTGAACGATCATAGACATCGATGATAGAGCAGATAAAGAAAAACCTTTGTTCACCATCAATATAGCCATATTTGATATCGGTTTCCCAAAGTTGATTGGAAGCCGTAATAACTCGATTTCTTGCCAGTTTTCTAGGATAAGAGATTCTCTTTTGACGCTGTGGACGCAGAATACCCAACTCTTTACACAGTCGATAGACTTTCTTTTTATTGATAATAAGCTTGTATTTTCGGCGTAATTGTTTGGTTAACTTTCGATACCCGTAGGCATATCCGTCGCCTGAGACTTCTTCCATCAGCCATTCTTTGATTTGTTCATCAGAGACTTTCTTTCCGTCCTCTTGAATGGAGTAACCTGGTGCTGGACGTCCCTCACTTACTTGTTTCTCCTCGACACGACCATTTTTTTGATAATAGTAGGTGGAACGAGGAATACCAAGTATCTTAAGCACCGTTTGCTTTGCATAGCCTTTCGCAATCCATTTATCGGCTATTTCAAGTTTTTCAGCAAGTGAGGGTTTTTCTTTTTTATAAGGTCTCGAAGGATCGCAATTTCTAAGTCTTTTTCACCAAGCAGTTTTTTTAGTTGGTCATTTTCTTGGGATAATTTCTTTGTTTCAAGTGGAACGAGCTCCATCGTACTATTTGGTTCATCGTATTTACCCTCTTTGTATTCTTTGACCCAACGGTTTACCATATTGCCGCTAAGCTCATATCGACGTGCAACAAGTGCAGCATTACCTGTTTCAATGGCCTCTTTACAAACTTGTATTTTAAATTCTCTTGGATGGCGTGTACGTTTCATGATGTCAGCTCCTTTGATAAAATTATTATAAAATAATTAATTAGAGCTGTCCAAGTTCATTTTGGGGCTAAAGAGAGACCAACTAAATTATATGCACTTCCTTCTGAATTAATTTTTCTTATTTTATTTAGGAGCTTTTGTTTTTGTTCTCTTGTAGCTTGAAGACTATAAACAAGAATATTACTATCTTCTTTTTGATAGAACGATTGTAAATC
>JGI25330J36431_1000414_pt1 | contig 16183 bp, 15 predicted proteins | sample HigsolmetaAR205D_FD_36431 | JGI IMG/M metagenome (IMG submission 36431) | reverse complement strand
AGGCTGGGTGTGTAAGCGCAGCAATGCGTTGAGCTAACCAGTACTAATGACCCGTGAGGCTTGACCATATAACCTCAAGTTGCCTTGGACTCTGCGATGCGTCGCGGATGTTCGTAGCAAGCAACACGTTCGCTGCTTCCCACCCCTTGAGAGCGTGAGCGCTGCTCCGCGGTCAACCGCGGATGCCGGCGACCCTCCACCCTCTCCCTGGTGACAATGGCTGTGTGGAACCACCCGATCCCATTCCGAACTCGGAAGTGAAACGCACAAGCGCCGATGGTAGTGTGCACTCCGCATGCGAGAGTAGGTCATCGCCAGGGTCTTTTTTCCGGGCCCCCAGCTTCGGCTGGGGGCCTTTTTTTTGGTTCTTCTCCCAACTGAGGGGAGAGAGGCGCACGGCCGACCCGGCAGAATTGTTGTTCTCGAGGCAACAAAACGGGGCCGGCCGTGGCCGAAGTGGATTGTATGTCCCAGCTGGGTGGCTGGAAGGGTTATCGCGTATGGGATTGGCGTCAGGAGGATCGGGGCGGCCAGTCCTGGGCGGTGCTGGAACTGGCGCCCGTAGAGGGCGCAGAGCGCCTTTGTTCGGGCTGTGACCAGCCGGTAGCGGCCATCCACGACCAGACCGTTCGCCGGATCCGGGACCTGCCGCTGTTCGAATACGCGGTGGAATTGTGGGTACCGCGGCTGCGCCTGGCCTGCCCGCGCTGCGGCCCGAGGCTTGAGCGACTGGACTGGCTAGCCCCCCACGCCCGGGTGACCCGGCGGCTGGCCGAGAGCGTGGCCCGGCTGTGCGCCGGGACATCGGTGCGGCACACCGCCCGGTGGTTCGGGCTGGACTGGAAGACGGTCAAAGCGATCGACTTCCGGCATCTGGAGCGCTCGCTGGGCCCGCCGAACCTGGACGGCGTGCGGCTGCTGGCGATGGACGAGTTCGCGATCCAGAAGGGCCACCGGTACGCGACCGTGGTGGTCGACCCCGAGCGCAAGCGGGTGCTGTGGGTGGGGCGCGGGCGTTCGAGAGCGGAAATCAGGCCGTTTTTTGAGCTGCTGGGCCCGGTGCGCTGCGCCCAGGTCCGCGCCGTGGCGATGGACATGAACTCCGCCTACGACCTGGAGGTTCGGGCGCATTGCCCGAACGCGGAGGTCGTCTACGACCTGTTCCATGTCGTGGCCAAGTACGGCCGGGAGGTGATCGACCGGGTCCGGGTGGACGAGGCAGACCGGCTGCGCGCCGATAAGCCGGCCCGGCGGGTGGTCAAGACATCGCGCTGGCTGCTACTTCGTAATCGGGAGAACGTGCCCGACGAGCAGGTGGTGCGGCTGGAAGAGCTGCTGGCGGCCAACAAGGCCTTGTTGACGGTCTACCTGCTGAAAGAAGACCTGAAGGGGCTATGGCGCTACCGGCGCGAGGCATGGGCCTGGAAAGCGTGGAAGAGCTGGAAGCGACGAGCCCTGCGCAGCGGCCTGGAGCCGCTGCGCGTGTTCGTGCGGCGGCTCGAGCCCTACCTGTCGGGGATCCTGGCCCACTGCCGCTGGCCGCTGGGAACCAATCTGGTCGAAGGCATCAACAACAAGATCAAGGTCATCAAGCGGGTGGCCTACGGCTACCGGGACGACGCCTACTTCTTCCTGAAGATCCGGGCGGCCTTCCCCGGACTTGGGTGAAGAACCAAGTATTACGCAGGCCGACCCTGCATGCACCCGGCGGGCTAAAGCCCGCCGGATGTCGAAGGGTTCAGACTAGCTCGCTGGAACTCCGCGAATGTCGCCGTCGCGATGCAGCCAGCGATAGAGCGCTGGCAGCACGATGAGCGTCAGGAGGGTTGACGACACGATCCCGCCGATCACGACGGTGGCGAGTGGACGTTGAACCTCCGAGCCGGCCCCGACATTCAGGGCCATGGGCACGAACCCGAGCGAGGCCACGAGAGCTGTCATCAGGACGGGCCGCAGGCGACCGATCGCACCGTCTAAGATTGCGTTGTCCAGCGGATCGCCNTGCTCCCGCAGCTTGCGGATGAACGCGATCATAACCAGGCCGTTGAGTACGGCCACGCCCGACAGTGCGATGAAGCCCACCCCCGCCGAGATCGAAAGCGGGATGCCACGCAGCGCCAACGCGACGACGCCGCCCGTGAGCGCGAGCGGCACTCCGCTGAACACGATCGCCGCGTCCTTCGCTGATCCAAACGCCATGAACAGCAGGCCGAAGATGATCACCAAGGTCACGGGAACGACGATTGCCAGCCGGCGGCTGGCCGAGATCAGCTGCTCGAACGTGCCGCCGTAGTCCACCCAGTAGCCCGTGGGCAGCTTGACGTCGGCACGGACGCGTTCCTGCAGCTCCTTGACGAAGCTGCCGAGGTCCCGGTCACGCACGTTGGCCGTCACCACGATCCGTCGCTTTCCGTTCTCGCGATTGATCTGGTTCGGTCCGGGCTTGGTGTCGATCTGTGCAACCTCACGCAATGGCACGGTCTTGGGGGTGCCGGCAGCCCAGCGCGCATCCAGTGCGGACTCGTCCGGCTCGGCCTCGCGAAGCGGGATCGGCAGATCGAGCAGCGCGGCCGGATCCTGGCGCAGCTCCTCGGGCAGGCGAACGACGATTTCGAAGCGACGATCGCCCTCGAAGAGGTGACCGGCGACCTCGCCGCCAATGGCCGTCGCCACGGTCTCCTGCACATCCCCCGGGTTGAGCCCGTAGCGCGCCAGCGCAGCGCGATCGGGCGTCACTGTCAGCAGCGGAAGGCCTGTGACTTGTTCGGCCTTCACGTCGGCGGCGCCATCAATCGAGGCGAGCACCCGCTGGATCTGCGCACCCGTGCGAACCAGTTGCTCGAGATCATCGCCATAGATCTTGACCGCCACATCGGCGCGCACGCCCGAGATGAGCTCGTTCGTCCGCAGCTGAATGGGCTGGCTGATCTCGTAGTTGCTGCCGGGGATCGCCTCGAGCGCCTCTTCCAGCTCTTCTATGAGCTCCTGCTTGGGCTTTCGCGGGTCCGGCCATTCCTCACGCGGCTTGAGGATCACGAATGTATCGCCTATGGACGGCGGCATGGGGTCGCTCGCCACTTCCGCGGTGCCAAGTTTGGAGAAGACGCGCTTGACCTCCGGAAAGCCGGCCAGCGTTCGCTCCAGCGATTCCTGCATTCCGATCGCCTGCGTCAGGCTGGTGCCGGGGATGCGGATGGGCTGGATGACGATGTCCCCCTCGTCCAGGTTCGGGATGAACTCCGAGCCCAGGCGGGTCGCCAGCAGGCCCGAGAGCACCACCAGCGCGGCCGCGCCGGCCATCACCGCCATACGGCGTCGGAGTGCCCACGCCAGGATCGGCTCATAGCGGCGCCGGACCCAGGCCACGAGCCGGTTCTCCTTTTCCTCGACCTTGCCATTCAGGAAGACGGCGATCGCGGCGGGAACGAAGGTGAGCGACAGGATCATCGCGCCGGTCAGCGCGAGGACCACCGTGATCGCCATCGGATGGAAGAGCTTCCCCTCGATCCCGCTCAAGGCAAAGATCGGCAGGTACACCGCTCCGATGATGCCGAGGCCAAACAGACTCGGCCGGATCACCTCCGCCGTGGCGGAGGCCGTGACATCAAAGCGTTCCTCGTCGGTCATCTTCCGGCCGAGGCTGTGCTGCATCTCCCCGAACCGGCGCAGGCAGTTCTCGATGATGATCACCGCGCCATCGACAATGAGGCCGAAATCCAGCGCGCCCAGGCTCATGAGGTTGCCCGACACGCCGCCCCGCACCATTCCCATGATGGTGAACAGCATCGCCAGCGGGATGACAGCTGCGGTGATCAGGGCCGCCCGGATGTTGCCGAGCAGCAGGAACAGCACGACGACGACGAGCAACGCACCTTCGATCAGGTTCTTGGAGACCGTATGGATGGTGCGGTCGACCAGGGCCGTGCGGTCGTAGACCGGCTCGGCGCGCACGCCCTCCGGCAGGCTGGCATTGGCCGCCTCCAGACGGGCACCCACCGCCTGCGAGACCTCGCGGCTGTTGGCGCCGACCAGCATCACGACCGTGCCGAGGACCACCTCGTGCCCGTTCTGGGTCGCGGCGCCCGAGCGCAGCTCGCGCCCCTCGGCCACCGTGGCGATATCGCCTACCCGGATCGGGACGCCACCGCGCCGGTCGAGCACGATGCTGCGGATGGCATCGAGGTCCCCGACCTGCCCGGGCACGCGGACGAGGAACTGCTGGCCGTTGCGCTCGATGTAGCCGGCGCCCACGTTCTGGTTGTTGGCCGAGATCGCCGAAACGACGTCCCGCAGCGTCAGATTGAGCGCGACCAGCTGGGCCGGGTCCGGGGTGANGTGGATCTGGCGCTCATACCCACCGATCGTGTTGACTTCGGCGACCCCGGGTNTGTTGCGCAGCTGCGGGCGGATGACCCAGTCCTGCAGCGTTCGAAGGTCAGTCGTGGTGTAGGGCGTGCCGTCTTTCTTCAGCGCCTTGGCATCGGCCTCCACGGTGTACATGAAGATCTCGCCCATGCCCGTTGCGATGGGGCCCATCTCGGGTTCCATCCCCCCGGGCAGCTGCGAACGCACCTGCTGGAGTCGCTCGGCCACCTGCTGGCGGGCAAAGAAGATGTCGGTACCGTCCTTGAAGACGACCGTGACCTGCGAAAGCCCATAGCGCGACAGCGATCGCGTGTAGTCGAGCCCCGGCAGGCCCGCGAGTGCCGTCTCGATAGGAAACGTAATGCGTTGCTCGGTCTCGAGCGGTGAGTAACCTTCTGCCTGCGTGTTGATCTGGACCTGGACGTTGGTCACGTCCGGAGTGACGTCGATCGGCAGCTTCGTGAAGCTCCAGACGCCAAGCCCCACGAGGGCGAGAGTCAGGAGCAGCATCAGCCACCGATGCGTGATCGCGAATCGGATGATTTTCTCGAGCATGGTGGCGGCCCTAATGCTCTTCGGCGGTGGACTTTTCCATGTCCGCCTTGATCAGGTAGCTCTGCTGGACGACGACCTGCTCGCCGGGCTTCAACCCGGCCAGGATCTCCACGGTGTCGGCGTCGCGCCGCCCCGTTTTCACCGGTCGCCTGTGGTAGGTCTCGCCCTTCTGCACATAGACGACCTCCTCGCCGTTGGACGTCTGCAGTGCACTGAGTGGCACGACGAGATTGGCGCGCGCCTGGTCCACGATTACGCGAGCCTTGACTGCCGACCCTGGACGCCAAAGGCCGTCCAGGTTGCGCAGGCGCGCGCGGGCGACCGTGCTCTGACTCGCTGTCGCCGTGCTGGGCAGGATCCGTTCGATCTGGGTCTCAGAGGTGACCCCATCGCTCATGCGCGTCACGATGACCGGGCTGCCGACGCGCAGACGCTGGGCGTCGCGCCCGAAGACATGCAGGTCGACCCACAGGTCCGAGAGATTTGCGATCTCGTACAGGGCCGCACCCTCGCCTGCCACAGTCCCCACCGATGCATCGCGGGACAACACCACACCCGAGATGGGGGCAGTGACCGTGTAGGTGGTCAGGCTCAGGTTGCTCTCGATCGTCGCCAGCGGCTGGCCGGCGCGGACCTGGTCGCCGACGTTGGCGTGTAGCGCGCGCACCAGTCCGGGGAAGCGCGCCATGACCCGCGCGATTGCTCCGTCGACCGGGGTCAGGAGCCCCTGCACTTCATGGTCGTCCGAGATCTCGCCCGGCCCGGCAGGGCTCACGCGCACGCCCGCCGCCGCAGCGGCCTGCGTGCCGATCTTGGTGCTCGTCGGCAGCTCGCCGTGCTCGCCCTCCTCACCTTCCTCGCCCGCCTCGCCTCCCGTCGGAGATGACGCGTTGCATGCTGCCAGCAGCGCGGCCAACGACAGGGCTGCAATCCAATGAAGTTTCACGGGGTGTCTCCTTGTTCAATGGACGGGCCGGCCGAAACGAACGGCTGCCCGGTCAGGCGCTGGATCTCGAGCAGTGCCGAGTGGGCCTCGAGTGCAGCTTCGAGTTGGTCGCGGAGGGCGGCCGTGCGCTCGGCTTGCAGCTGCGCCCACTCCAGATAGCTCGCCGCGCCTGCGCGGTAGGCGCGCTCGGCAGCCGCCTCGGCGCGCGAGAGCCTCGGGATCACGTCGCTCCCCAAGCGGCGCACTTCGAGCTGTGCGGTGAGAAACCGTCCATGCGCTTCGGCGAGGGTGGAATACAGCGACAGGCTCTTGACCTCGCGCTCGAGGCCGAGCAGTGCCAGCTCCGCTTCCGCAGCCCGAATTTCCGGCTGCGCCCTCACCTTGGTGCCCAGCGGCATCGATACGCTGACGACCAACCCGAAGTCGTCGGTCGCCTGCAAACGCCGGACGCCGACCTGCCAGTCCAGGTCGGGAGTGGCAGCGGTTCGCGCGAGCTGGAGGCGAGCCTCTCGAATGCGCTGCTCGCCGGCGAACTGGGCAAGCTCGGGTGTCTTGGCGAGCCAGGAGGCGAGCTCGTCGAACGAGGCGATCTTCGGCAGCGCCAACGGGTTGATGGGCACGACGTCGAAGCTCGGTGCGCGCTCGCCCCAGAGGGTCGCCAGATGCTGTCGGGCCGCCCGTGCCTGCTGCACCGCGCGCGCCTGATCGAGTTCCGCACGCGCGAGCGCGGCCTCTGCAGTCAGCACGACCGATTCCGGCGATGCCCCGGCCTGAAGGCGTTGCCGAGCGCCGGCCACCGCGCGTNTGCGCTGCGCGATATCCAGGCGCGCGATCTCCGCGCGCTTCTCGGCCGCTACGACCGCCAGGTAGCGGCGAGCCACCTCGGCGAGCAGGTCCAGGCGACGGGCTTCACGCTCCACTGCAAGTACATCGATGCGGCTCTGCGCCAGCGCGCGGCGGGCGTCGAGCTTGCCGCCCCGCTCCAGCACAGAGGCCAGGCTCAAGGTGATCTCGGCGCCCTGCAGGCCGCTGGCCTCGCCGGTGCCGAGTACGTTCTCGGCTTCGATGCCAACGACCAGAGGCGGCTTGAAGGCCGCGCGGTCCAGCTCGGTCGTCAGAACATCCCGGCGTCCGCCAAAGAGCCTGAGTTCCGGATGGGTCTGCTCGACACGGCGGAACGCGTCGTCGAGGGTCAAACTTTCCGCCGCATGGGCAGCGGATGCAGCCAGCACGGCCGCACACAAGGCGGCGCGAGCCGCCAGTCGAATCGACATGATGGAAATTCCGAATGCAGGTTGAAATTCCGAATGCAGGTTGAGGGTCTGGCGGTGCCGGGTGGCACTCAACTGACGATTGGGGGTCGAAACGGTGCCGGCCATCGCCCAGCCGTTGGGGGCTGTGCAATATCGAGTCGGGGCACAGCTTGGGCCGGAATCATCTGCGGGACTGCGATCTCGGCCGTCGCCATCGCGGCGATGTGACCGCAGCAATGCGCGATATGGTGGACGAGCTGGAGCGCATCGGAGTCGTCCGTCGCTGCGGCGAGGCTCGAGCGTCCATCCAGCGAGCCGGAGGAGATCGCTTCGGCGTGCCGGGTGGACATCAGCTCGTGCAGCTCGCCCATGGCACCAATGACCAGCTGGACGAGCAGGCCCAGGACAAGGCCGGCCGTCATCAGCCACCTCACCCAGAAAGCCGGCACTCGTCTCGAACGGATCACTCGGGGGTACCTCCTGCGTTGTGGCGAGCCTCGCGCGCCTCGCGGAGGATCTCGACCGCTTCCTTGACCACGTAGAGGCCGATCAGCGTTCCGATCACAAAGTCCGGGTACGGTGACCCCAGCCACAGCACCAGCACGCCCGCGAGAATGACGCCGACGTTGGCGACCATGTCGGCGCGGGTGAAGATCCAGGTCGCCCGCAGATGCACTTCAGCCGACTTGAGCGGCGCGAGCATGCGAAGGACCGCCATGTTGACGATGAGGGAAAGGATGGCGGTGCCGATCATCCAGCCACTGGCGGGCTCGGCGCCGTAGATCACCCGTCGCCCCACCTCGAACAGCACGCCGAGACCGAGGAGCAGCAGCGCAGCGCCGCTGAGCATGGCGGCATTGGCCTTGAAACTCGCGGCGCGGCCGATGGCNACCAGGCCGATGGCGTAGGCCGTGGCGTCCGACAGCATGTCGAGCGCATCGGCGAGCAGGCCTGTGGACTGGCCGATCCAGCCTGCGATGCCGCCGACGACGGCCATCGTCGCATTGAGGGCAAGCGCGATTGTCAGGATCTTGCGCTCCTGAGCATTTTTCGCTTCGTGGTGGCAGCCGCAGTCACTCATCGGTAGGGNTCCAGAAACGGACGGAGTTCATCGGCAACCGGCATCGAGCGCAGCGCACCCACGCGTGCACCACCGGTATTGCCGCGGGGCATCCATAGCCAGGTAAACAGCAAGGACGCGGGAATTCGAACGAGCTGACCGGCCGCCTCGCGCCAGTCACGGGCGCTGATCGCCCATCTCAGGAATGCGATGTGACTGCAGACGTGCCGGATCGTGTGCGTCTGCGCCAGCACGTGGGCCCGCTCGAACGCCGCGTACGCGCCTTTCAAATCACCTGCGTATAGCGCCGAATACCCTGCCGACAGGTGCTGGGCGAAGGCCAAAATCCCAGCGGCAGTTTCGCGATGACGGGCGTGCTGCCGGAATGGCCAGGTGAGCTGGCCCCGGTAGTCGAGTGGAAGCTTCTCTTCGCGCAGCCCCACGTCGCCCGCCCGCAGGGCTTCCGGTCGGTCCAGGTACGTTCCACACAAGTGGTCCCAGATCATGAAGAACTNGCCAAAATTCACCTGGGCATTTTCGTACTCGCGCTTGTGATGCCATCGATGCACTTCGGCCACCCCAAGCCAACGTCGCAGGGGGCCGACGCGATAGTCCAGGTTCGCGTGCTGGAACGCGAGCTGGACGCTGAGCAGGGTGAGCCATGCACTCAGCACGTGAGGCGGCGCGCCGAGCAGCACCGCGACCGCCAGGCCAGGGCCCGCCATCAGCAACGCACTCAGCGGATGACGCCGCTCGCCGTTGAGCCAGTAGAGACGTTCGGCACCGTGGTGTACCGCATGCAGCCGCCACGCCCAGGCGTACCGATGGCTCAGTCGGTGCATCGTATAGAGGCCTGCATCCACAATCAGCCCGGCCAGCAGCAGCTGCATCGCGCCAGGCCACTGGTGGGGCCACCCGCCGTCGATAGGCAGGAACTGGCGCAGCGCATGGAGAAGCACGCCGGCCAGCGCAAGCAGACCGAAGTTGACGACGCCATGCACCACATCAGCATTCAGGTCGCCATGGTCCCTCTGCCACTCGGGCTCGTAAGGGGAGAGCCTTTCCAGCAAGGCCACGGCCGTGACACCAACGGATGCGATCAAGGCAAGCGCGGGCCACGCGGGCAGGGCGCTGCTGGCCACGGCNACGGCCGCGACTGCCGCCGGCAGCATGACCACGGGATAGCTCCCATAACGAATCACCACCTGGCGAAGTGCTGCACTCATGCATTACCTCTCGGACGTTCGTGCGCGGAAGGCATGGCCTTTGCGCCACGCGCATTGGCGACGAAGCCGAGGACGGCGATCGCCGCGACGGCGATCTGGGCGAGGATCGACTGCCACGTCGGGTAAAGGCCCAGCCACTCGATCTGTGGCACAGCAGCCAAGGCCTGGCTGATCCAGCCGGCTTCCTGCAGCGCCGCCACGCCCTTGCCCACAAGCACCACGGCAAGGACGGCGATCAGGATCGAGCTGAAGCGGAAGAACTGGCCGATCGGCAAGCGCGTTCCCAGTCGCAGCAGCGCGAATGCGATGACGGCCAGGACGGCCAGGCCCAAGCCCAGCCCGGCGAGGATCGCGGAGCTGTCCTGTTCGTTCCACATCGCGGCGTAGAACAGGATGGTCTCGAAGACCTCGCGGTACACGGCGACGAACGACAGCACGAACAGGAAGGTCGCGGAACGACGTGTGAGCGCTGCGGACATCTTTTCCGACTCAAGTCAATCCCTGGCGAGGCCCAAGGTACGGTCCCGCACGGGTGCCGTCGGCGAGGGCGGTACGGCGGCCGACTTGGCCAGGCGAAGTGCATTGGCCACCACCGATACCGAACTCAAGCTCATTGCCAGCGCCGCGACCATCGGACTCAGCAGGATCCCGAACGCGGGGTAGAGCACCCCGGCCGCGACCGGCACCCCAAGCGCGTTGTACAGGAACGCGAAGGTGAGGTTCTGCTTCATGTTGGCCACGGTGGCCTGGGAGATCTTGCGGGCGCGCAGGATGCCGCGCAGGTCGCCCTTGACCAGGGTGATCTGGGCGCTGGACATCGCGACGTCGGTGCCCGTGCCCATGGCGATGCCGACGTCGGCGGCGGCCAGCGCGGGAGCATCGTTGATGCCGTCGCCGGCCATCGCCACCCNCCGGCCTTCGCCCTTGAGGCGCTGCACCAGTTCGGCCTTGTCCTCGGGGCGGACCTCGCCATGCACTTCGTCCAGGCCTAGCTCGGTGGCTACGGCCCGTGCGGTGGTGAGCCCGTCACCGGTGGCCATGATGATGCGCAGCCCGGCGGCGTGCAGCTCATTGATGGCGGTCGCGGCCGACGCCTTGATCGGGTCTGCGACCGCGATCAGACCCGCCAAGCGACCGTCCACGGCGAGGAACATGACGCTAGCACCCTCGCGGCGCAGACGCTCGGCGACGTCGAGATGCGCACCGGGATCGGCGCCCATATCATCCATGAGTGCGGTATTGCCCAACGCAAGCGCGTGACCCGCTACGGTTCCGCGCACACCCATGCCGGTCACCGAGTCGAAGTCCTCCACGCGGTCGAACTCGAAGTTCCGGCGTCGGGCCTCGGCCACGATGGCATCGGCCAGCGGATGCTCGCTGCCCTGGTCCAGGCTGGCCGCCAGGTGCAGCACCTGGTCGGCGTCGAAGCCCTNGAAGGCCACGACTTCCTTGAAGGCCGGGCGCCCTTCGGTGAGCGTGCCGGTCTTGTCGACGATCAGGGTGTCGATGCGGCGCATGTGCTCGATGGCCTCGGCATCGCGGAACAGCACGCCCACCTGCGCCGCCTTGCCCGTGGCGACCATGATCGACATCGGCGTCGCCAGGCCCAGCGCGCAGGGGCAGGCGATGATCAGCACCGAGACCGCGTTCAGGATGGCAAAGGTCCAGGCCGGGTCCGGGCCGAAGAAGCCCCAGATGAAGAAGGTGGCCACCGCGATCGCCAGCACTGCGAGCACGAACCAGTAGGCGACGGTATCAGCCATCCGCTGCATCGGCGCGNGGGAGCGCTGCGCCTGCGCGACCAGCTGCACGATCTGCGACAGCACCGTATCGGAACCCACCTTGGCGGCGCGGATCACCAGTGCGCCAGTGCCGTTCTGGGTCCCGCCGATGACCTGGTCGCCCGCGGTCTTCTCGACCGGGATCGGCTCGCCGGTGAGCATCGATTCGTCGACGCTGGAGCGGCCCTCGACCACTTCGCCATCCACCGGCACCTTCTCGCCAGGACGCACGCGCAGGTGATCGCCGACATGCACGTGGGTCAGCGGGATGTCTTCCTCGGTACCGTCGGGGTTGACCCGCCGTGCTTCCTTGGGCGCGAGACCGAGCAGGCCCTTGATCGCCGCGGAGGTTTTCGAACGTGCCCGCAGCTCCAGCATCTGGCCCAGGAGCGTCAACGATACGATTACCGCTGCCGCCTCGTAATACACACCGACGCGCCCGTGCTCGGTAAACGACGGCGGGAACAAGCCGGGTGCCAGCGTGGCGACCAGGCTGTAGCCAAAGGCGGCCGCAACGCCAATCCCGATGAGGGTGAACATGTTCGGGCTGCGGTTGCGGATCGACTGCACGCAGCGCTCGAAGAACGGCCAGCCGGCCCACAGCACGACCGGTGTGGTCAGGACCAGCTCGACCCAGGTTTGCAGGTCGATCGACAGCGGCAGGATCTGCACGCCGCCCAGCACGATACGCGGGAGGTACTGGCCGAACATGGCCAGCACGAGCGTCACCACCGTCAGCGGAAGCGTCCACCAGAACCGGCGCGAGAAGTCGCGAAGTTCCGGATTGTCGTCGTCCTCCAGGTTGGGCATTTCCGGCTCCAGCGCCATGCCGCAGAAGGGACAGTTGCCTGGACCCTGTTGTCGAACTTCCGGGTGCATCGGGCAGGTGTAGATGGCGCCGGGCCGTGCCACCTCGGGTTCGTCCCGGGACGTCAGGTAGCGCTCGGGATCAGCCACGAACTTCGCGCGGCATCGCTCCGAGCAGAAGTGAAAATGGGCGCCGGCGTGGTCCGCATGATGCGGCGTGGTGGCGGGATCTACCTGCATGCCACAGACCGGGTCGGTTACCCGTCCATCTGCAGTCTCGACAGGGACAGCGCCTGCGGAGTGATGGTCATGGGACGACGGTGAGTTCATGCCGATGCTCGCTTTAGTGGGGATGGACTGCCAAGGCAGTGTGCCATTGGGGGTTACACAGCTATTCGGGGCTGAGCGTCCCGAGCACTGAAACAACAACCAGGATCAAGATGGCCAGCGCGGCCTCAGCCGTAACACTCTGCCGCAAAGCCCGCACCTCCTGCGCGGGATCTCCGCTGGTCAGCGCCCGTCCCAGGCGCGGCACCAGCGTCCATCGGTGCAGCGCCCCTAGGCCCAGCATTCCGCCGAACAGAGCCAGTTTGAANAGCAGCAACTTCCCGTAGGTGCTCTGAAACAGGGCCGAAAACGACCACGCGGTGAGATCCCCGTAGTGCACGATGCCGGACACGACGAGCGCAGCAACGAAAATCGTTCCCAGCGTCGAAAATCCATGCAGAAAGTCATGCGTTGATCGCAGACGCCCGCTGCCGGAGGCCTCCTTGCCGCGCAGGAGCATCCCCAGGAACATCAGGACCGCTGCGATCCAGCCGCCTGCCGCAAGAAGATGGACAAGGCCCGCAGCAAGCCGGACCGCGCCTGCCACGCCCTCACCAGCGGCCGCGTGGCCGTTCCATGCCAGAGAAGCGAGTGCGCCGCCCGCCAGCGTCACCGCCAGCGGGAAGGCGGGCTCCACCTTCCCGCGGCGACGATGCCATCCAAGCACAAACATCAGGGCGAGCAGCAGCGCGCCTCTCGCCATCGCTGCCCGGCCCGCGGACGTCTCGAGCAGATACCAGCCAAGCGATGCGCGATCAACGTCGGCGACCGGCATCCCCATGATGCCCGCGGTCTTGAAGACGACTTCGGCCCCGGTGAGCACGAGACCGACGGNGGCACTCACCAACAGAACGCCCATAAGTGGCCATCCGGCCAGGGCATCGGTGAGTGCCGCTCGACGCGAACCGTACCACCCGAGCAATGGGACCCCGAAAAGAACCATGAGGACNAGGTATTCCAGGAACCTCACTGCATAAGCCGACAGGTCGAGCATTTGTGGCTCCTCAGCGCACCGTGAAGCTGAAACTGCCCGTCATGGGGTGGTTGTCGCCACCGACTGCGCGGTATTCCACGGTATAGACGCCCGGAGCCAGCGGCTGGGGCAACTTGGCACGCAGGGTCTTGCCGTTGTTGACGATCTCGGTCGTGAAATTCTCGATCGGCATGGTGGAACTCCCGTGCTTCATGAGCAACTTGAGACGNGACGCCCGCGGAATCAATGTTTCGTTGAANACGAGATCGATCTGGNCNGGCGANGCCACCACCGCATTTGCCGCCGGTGTGGACTGCTGCAGCGCGGCGTGGGCGTGCGCGATCTGCAGGGAGAACTGCCCAGCCGCAATCGCGAGGACGAGCGCGAAGGAGCGAAGGACGTTTGATGATCTCATAGTGATTAATCCTCATTGCGAATGTGATGCTAAGCCCCGTTGGAGGCCGTGCTGTGTTGGACCCGACATGCGTTGGATGTCGGGCTGTCACCGAAAACACGGTTGGTCAGCTTTGATATTGCAGATGAGGATCCCGCCTGCTCAGGCGGGATCCTCGACGCGTCAAGCCGCCATGGCGCTGCAGCTTTCCGCGCAACGGCGACAAACTTCGGCGCAGCGCGCCATCTCCGGGTCGTTCATGGCGTCGCATGCATCGGCGCACTGGCGGCAGACCTCCGCGCAGGCACCGCAAACCACGTCGTGAACGCTGGCACCGCGCAGCATCGCGTCGGCACTGGTTGCGCAGATATCGGCACACGTCGCAAGGAGTGCGATGTGCTCCGGGGCCGCGTGGGCACCTCCTTTGGTCAGGCAATAGTTGATGGTCTCCAGGCAGATCTCATGACACTGCGTGCAGTTGTCGATGCACTCGTTCATGGCCTGGGACCGGTGTGCCGCGGAATGGTGGGTCATGTGGTTCTCCTTCTTCCTCGCGGACGAGACTCGGCGCGCCCGCAACACCGCCCCTGTTGCTCCGACGGATCAATGCTGTGCGAAGGGTTCGGTGGTTCCGTCGTGACGGACCAGCTCGACCGTGTACGGCTGTTGTCGCCCGGCAGGGACCTCCATGCCCGGCGAGCCGAGCGGCATTCCCGGCAGGACCAGGCCGCGTGCGTCCGGCTTTTCTTCGAGGAGGCGCTTGATGTCCTCGGCCGGGACATGGCCCTCGATGAGGTATCCGCCGACCTCGGCCGTGTGGCAGGAGCCCTTTGCATAGGGGACACCCAGACGCTCCTTGACCGGACCCAGGTCATCCATGTCGTGCACATCCACGGTGAAGCCCGCCTTCTGCACGTGGTCGACCCAGCTACCGCAACACCCGCAGGTCGGAGTCTTGTGGACGGTCATGCGTGGCAGGGCAGCGGGAGTGGCGTCGGCTGTTTCAGAGACGACCTGTGCAGCGGGTGCGATGGTGGATTGCGCGGGTGTCGCCGTCTGGGTGCAGGCACCCAAGCCGGCGACCGCAAAAGCCGCCCACGCCAGTCGGTTCAATCTGCAGGCTTTCATTTCCGGTTCTCCGCTCAGCGCCTGGTCCGCGAGGACCAGTGGATGTGGACGATCCGCCAGCCGTCCGTGGTCTGCTTCAGCACCATCGTCTCGGTGCTCTGGACGGTCAGTGGCTGGCCGTCCTGCTGGGCGTGCAGCTCGCTTTCGGTTCCGACCCACGCGAACTCGCCAGCGGTTCGTGCACGCTGACGGAGCAGCTGGCGATGGGCGCCCTTGAGGAACGCCGCATCGCTGACTGCGTGATGGCCCATGTATTCCTCGCGGCTGCGTTCTGCACCTCCGGACTCGAGGATGAGAACGTCGGCAGCGAGCAGGGCTTCGACCGTGGCCAGGTCGCCGCTGGACAGGGCGGTGTTGAACCGTTCCGCCACGGCGACCGCGGCCTCTGCAGTGGCTGGGACGTCGACGTCCGCAGATGGCGCGGCAGCGGGGCGATGTGCGTGCGACGGTGTCGCCTGCGCCATTGCGGGGGACACGACGGCCAGTGCCAGCGCCAGGGTGAAGGAGATTGCTGTTGCGTTCATTGCGCGGGCTCCAAGGAGATCAATGGGTGTGTGCATGGCCGTCACCGGCCTCGGGCGTGCGTGGTGCAGGGTGCGACTCCACCTTGCCGTCGGGATGGCGGTGGTCCACCAAGCCGACTTCCGTGTCGCCGGGTGATGGGCCGTGGTGATCATCGGCCACACCCAGCGGGTNCGCATGCGGCATGGAGTTGTTGCCCGGCTCGGAGGGGGCAACGTGGTCCTCGGCCGTTTCGTCGTCATGGTGGCCTTGCGTCTCGCCGCCGCCATGCGAATGGCCTTCGCTGCTGTCGACCAGCTCCTTGTACGCAGTCGCGTCGAGCGTAGGCAGCACCTGCAGGAACGCGGCCATGTTCCAGATGTNCTCGTCGCTCATGTTCTTGCCCCAGGCGGGCATGCCGCTGGCCTTGATCCCGTGCTTGATCACCCAGAACGCTTTGGCCACGTCGACCTTGTGCTTACTGAGGTCCGGCGGCGTGGGATACAGGCCCTGGCTCAACTCGGTTTCGGCCATCGACGGGGCCAGGTGGCACCCGGCGCACATCGCTGCGTAGTTGCCCGCGCCCTGCACGATTCTCGCTGGATCGTCCAGGCCCGGCGGGACGTCCAACCTTCCCGCACGCGCCAGGATGGAGCGCTCGCGTGCGGTTTCGAGCAGGAAATNCACGGGCTTCGTGTGCATGTCATCGGCGGCGACGTTGTACACGCCGCCCCAGATGAAGCCCGCCGTACCGGCCACGACAACCAGCGGAACCCCGATCAACCAAACACGCTTGCGTGTCTTTGGTTGCATGTGTGTTCTCCCATCAGAACCAGATTCGGACGCCGGCCACGACCCGGGTGTCGT
>JGI25330J36431_1000404_pt1 | contig 16516 bp, 9 predicted proteins | sample HigsolmetaAR205D_FD_36431 | JGI IMG/M metagenome (IMG submission 36431) | reverse complement strand
CGCGCCGGCGCCCGGCGAGGCCCGCCAGGGCCAGCGGCCCAGCCGTGGCGAGCTGCACCGCGCCGCGCGCCTGGCGCGCGAGGGCAAGGCCGACCCGGGCGCCGCACCCGCGCCGGCCGCCGGGGCGGCGCCGGCCGAGGGCGACCGCTTCAGTGCCCGCGAACGCGCCGCCGCCTACCAGGCCCTGCACCGGGCGCTGATCGCCGGCCTGCCCACCCAGCTGGGCCACCGCACCGACAAGGGCGACTACCAGGCCCCGCGCCAGCGTCGCTTCCAGCTGTTCCCGGCCTCGCCGCTGGCCAGGAAGCCACCGCCGTGGGTGCTGGTGGCCACGCTGCTGGACACGCAGAAGGTCTGGGGCCTGACCGCGGCGGCGGTCGAGCCGGACTGGGCCATCGCCGAGCTGCCGCACCTGCTGGCGCGCAAGCACTTCGACCCGCGCTGGTCGCGCGCCCAGGGCAACGTGCTGGCCTCCGAGCAGATCAGCCTGTTCGGCCTGGTGCTGGCGCCGCGCCGGCCGGTGCACTACGGCCGCATCGATCCGGCCGGCGCCCACGACCTGTTCGTGCGCCAGGCCCTGGTCACCGGCGAGATCGACACCCGGGCCGGCTTCCTGGCCGACAACCTCAGGACCCTGGAGCAGGCACGCGAGGAAGAGGCCAAGCTGCGCCGCGCCGGCCTGGTGGCCAACGAGGACTGGCAGGCACGCTGGTACCTGGACCGCATCCCGGCCGAGATCCATTCGGCCACCGCGCTGGATGCCTGGTACAGGCGGCTGGACCCGGAGCGCAGGCGCGCCCTGCGCTGGAGCCTGGCCGACCTGCTGCCGGGCGAGGGCGGGCAGGAGGAGCTGTACCCGAAGTACTTCGTGCTGGGCGATGCGCGCCTGCCGCTGCACTACAGGTTCGAGCCGGGCGCCGTGGACGACGGCGTGACCCTGGAGGTGCCGCTGCCCCTGCTCAACGCCCTGGACCCGGCGCGGCTGTCCTGGCTGGCGCCGGGCTTCGTGGCCGAGAAGGCCGCGGCGCTGATCCGCACCCTGCCCAAGGCCATGCGCCGCAACTACGTGCCGGCGCCGGACTTCGGCCGCGCCTTCGCCGAGGCCTTCCCGCAGCCGACCGCCGATGCCATCACCGGCGAACTGGCGCGCTTCCTGACCCGCACCACCGGCGCCCCGGTGTCGGCGCTGGACTTCGACGAGGCGGCGCTGGAGCCGCACCTGCGCATGAACCTGCGCCTGCGCGAGCTGCCCGAGCGCGGTGGCCAGGTGCTGGCCGAGTCGCGCGACCTGGAGGCGCTGCGCGCCCGCTTCGGCGAGCGTGCCGGCCGCGCCTTCGCCGTACGCGCCGGCCGCGCGCTGGCCGCGGCCAGCACCGAGCTGCGCGAGTTCCCGGCCGGGCCGATCCCGCAGCAGGTGCTGGGCGAGGCCGGCGTGCCCGGTTACCCGGCGCTGGTGGACCACGGCACCCATGCCGAGCTGCGTGTGTTCGCCGACCGCGCCCAGGCCGAGGCCGCGCACCCGCGCGGCGTGGACCGCCTGCTGCGCATCGCCCTGGCCGACAAGGCCCGGCAGGCACGCAAGCAGCTGCCGGTCTCGCCCAGGCTGGGCCTGCTGTACGCGGCCATCGAGCAGTTCGGCAGCGGCCCGGAGGCCAAGGCCAGGGAGAAGGAGCAGCTGCGCGCCGACCTGGTCGAGGCCGCCCTCAACGCGGTGCTGGCCGGAGGGCTGGAGGAGATCCGCGACCGCGAGGCCTTCCAGCGCCGCGCCGAGGCCGCCGGCCGCGCCCTGTTCGGCGAGGCGATGGCGCGCCTGGAGCTGGCCGAGCGCATCCTGGCCGCGGTGGCGGAGCTGAAGCCGAAGCTGGAGGCGCCGCTCATGGGCTGGGCGCGCGGCAACCTGGACGATCTGCGCGCGCAGCTGGACGGGCTGGTGCATCCGGGCTTCCTGCGCCACACCCCGGCCGAGGCGCTGGCGCAGTACCCGCGCTGGCTCAAGGCCATGAGCCTGCGTGTGGAGCGCGCCCTGCGCGACCCGGCGCGCGACCAGGCGCGGATGCTGGAGCTCNAGCCCTTCGTCCAGGCGCTGCAGGACGCGCAGGCGCGCGGCCGGGCGGACGAGCCGGGCTGGCAGGCCCTGCGCTGGGAGCTGGAGGAGCTGCGCGTGCTGCTGTTCGCCCAGGAGCTCGGTGCCCGCGGCGCGGTCTCGCCCAAGAAGCTGGCGCAGCGGCTGGCCGCGTTGTCGGCCTGATGCCGGCGCCCGCGGGTCGCCCTGCCTGGGCCGCGTCGGCGGAGGCGTGACGGGCGTGCCCGGTCGCCTCGCGTGCACCTGTGCCTGGGGCCCCGGGCGGTGTCTTCGGGATGCCCGTCGAACGCCGGCTCCGGTCGCGCCGGCCAGGTCGCCGCGTACGCGGCTCCTGCAGGGGGCGGGACGCCGGCGCCGGGCGGGGTGCGGTTCGCGCGGCCCTACTTGATGCGGCGTACCTTGGCCTGGGTGCTGTAGCCGTCGATGCGCATGTACCAGACGTTGAACAGGCCGGGCTTGATGGTCACGCCGGGGTTGGTCTTGCGCACGCCGGACAGGCGCGCATCCTCGATCTGCTCCCAGACCTGGCCGTTGGCCAGGGTGTACTGCTGGCCCTTGCCGAAGCCGCGGAACTCGCCGACCAGGGTGCTGACGATGGGTTCGCTGGAGCCGAAGTCGAAGAAGCCGCGGTGCTGTTCCTTCACCTCGCGCCGGCCCTCCTCGCGCGCTTCCTCGCGGATGCGCTCGATGGCGGCGGCATCGAGCACCACCGGGGCGGCGGGTGCCGCCGTGGCGGGGAGGGCGGCCTGCGTGGCCGGGGCCGCCGGCGCCGGCTCGTCCGCGAGCGCGCCACGGCGCCGCAGCCAGGCCTCCAGCGTGGCCAGTTCAGCGGCGTCGAGCTTGTCCAGGCCGGCGGCGCGGAACTCGTCCGGAGTCATCGCCTCGCGCAGGCGGGAGCCGGCCGACTGCGCGGCCGCGACGGCCGTCGCCAACGCCAGCAGAACAACCAGCCCGGAACCGATCGTCGTGCGCAGTCGCATGCTTGTTCCTCCCGTGCGTTGGCCGCTAGTGTAGTCACATCCCCACGTGCCGGAATGGCCTTGCCACACCCTGACATCGACGGTCTGCACTCCCTGCTCCAGGGACCGGCCGTGGCGCCGTTCCCGGCGGCGCTGCGGGACAGCCTGTTGCGCGCGTGGGAGGCCGAGGGCACCGACCGCAGCCAGCGCGAAAGCTGGGCGGTGATCGCCGACACCCTGCGGATCCTGGGGCGGCTGGAGGCCGATGAGCCGGCCCTGGTCGCCGCGCTGCTGTTCGACCTGCCGGGGCTGCGCGCCGCCGTGGCTGCCGACGTGGCCGCGCGCTGGCCGGCCGTGCCCGGCCTGCTCGACGGCCAGGACGCCGCCGACCAGGTCTGGGCCCTGCACGCCGGGCGCGAGGCCGGGCGCAACAGCGAGGGCCTGCGCCGCCTGCTGCTGGCCATCATCCAGGACCTGCGGGTGGTGCCCCTGCTGCTGTCGCGGCAGCTGGCCAAGATGCGCGCGGCCGCCGCGCTGCCGGAGGAGGAGCGGCGCGCGCTGGCGCAGCTGACCCGCGACATCCACGCGCCGCTGGCCAACCGCCTGGGCATCTGGCAGCTGAAGTGGGAACTGGAGGACCTGGCCTTCCGCTACCTGGAGCCGGACACCTACCGGGCCATCGCCAGCGAGCTGGACGGCACCCGCGCCGAGCGCGAGCGCTACATCGAGCAGGTCAAGACGCAGCTGGGCGCGGCCCTGGCCGCACAGGGCCTGCAGGCCGAGATCACCGGGCGGCCCAAGCACATCTACAGCATCTGGCGGAAGATGCAGAAGAAGTCGCTGCCCATCGACAAGCTGTACGACCTGCGCGCGGTGCGGGTGATGGTGCAGGACGTGGCCGCCTGCTACGCCGCCCTGGGCGTGGTGCACGCGCTGTGGGTGCCGGTGCCCGGGGAGTTCGACGACTACATCGCCCGGCCCAAGCCCAACGGCTACAGCTCGCTGCACACCGCGGTGATCGGCCCGGAGGGGCGCACGCTGGAGGTGCAGATCCGCACCCGCGAGATGCACGAGCAGGCCGAGCTGGGCGTGGCCGCGCACTGGCGCTACAAGGAGGGCGGCAAGGGCGCGGACAAGGCCTTCGAGCGCAAGATCGCGTGGATGCGCCAGCTGCTGGAGCAGGCCGGCGAGGGCCGCGACGCCGAGCTGGCCGGCAGCCTGGACGCCGAGCTGGTCGAGGACCGGGTCTACGCGCTCACCCCCAAGGGCGAGGTGATCGACCTGCCGCAGGGCGCCACGCCGCTGGACTTCGCCTACCACGTGCACACCATGGTCGGGCACCGCTGCCGCGGGGCCAAGGTCAATGGCCGCATCGTGCCGCTGACCTACCGCCTGCGCAGCGGCGACAAGGTGGAGATCCTCACCGGCAAGGAGCCGGACCCGCGCCGCGACTGGCTGGTGCCCGCCAACGGCTACCTGGCCAGCGGCCGCTCGCGCGACAAGGTCCGTGCCTGGTTCCACAAGCTCGACCGTGCCCGCAACGTGCAGGCCGGCCGCGAGCTGCTGGAGCGCGAGCTCAAGCGCCTGGGCCTGCAGCAGGCCGACCTGGCGCCGGTGGCCAGGCGCTTCCACGCCGAGACGGTNNANGACCTGTACNTCCAGGTGGCGCTGGGCGACGTCGGCCCCAGCCAGGTCGGCCGCGCCCTGCTGGAGCTGGAGCGGGCGGCCGAGGCGCCGCCGGCGCCGCCGCCACGCCCGGAGCCGCGCCAGGCGCGCAAGCGCGGCGAGCCGGGCTTCACCGTGCAGGGCGTGGGCAACCTGCTGGTGCAGCTGGCGCGCTGCTGCCAGCCGGTGCCGGGCGAGGCCATCGCCGGCTACCTGACCCGCCACCGCGGCGTGACCGTGCACCGCGCCGGCTGTGCCGCCTTCGCCCGCCTGGCCGCGGCGCAGCCGCAGCGGGTGCTGCCGGTGGAGTGGGGCAGCCANGGCAGCAGCTACGAGGTGGACGTGACGATCGCCGCGGTGGACCGCAAATGGCTGCTGAAGGACGTGACCACGGTGATCGCCCAGGAGGACGCCTACGTGGCCGACATCCGCTCGGACGTGCGCGGCGACGGCCGGGTGCAGCTGCGGGTGCGCCTGCGCGTGGCCGACTATGGCCAGCTGTCCGCCCTGCTGGGCAAGCTGGAGGCGCTGCCGGGCGTGGAGCGGGCCTGGCGCCTCGGCTGAGTCCCCCCGGGCCGCCGATCGACNCGGCGGANCGGCCCGCAAGAGGCCGCTTCCGGCGCCGGAATGCCCGTGCCGGCGGGGTTTGCCGCCGNCTTGGCGCTGGCATAGTCTTTCCGCATGACTCCCGGCCTTTCCGCCCAGGCATCTCCCCCCGCCCCGGTGCCCGTCCCCGACGAGCCGGTGCCGGACTACGTCCTCGACCTGGAGAAGGCCGCCTCCTACCTGCCCGCCGAGCAGCTCCCGCTGNTGCGCGAGGCNTGGCGCGTGGGCGCCGCCGCCCACGCCGGGCAGACCCGCAAGTCGGGCGAGCCGTACATCACCCACCCGGTGGCGGTGGCCAAGGTGCTGGCCGAGCTGGGNCTGGACGTGGAGACGCTGATCGCGGCGATCCTGCACGACACCATCGAGGACACCCCGCTGCGCCGGGAGGAGATCGCCGAGCGCTTCGGCGAGAACGTGGCCGAGCTGGTGGACGGCGTCACCAAGCTGGACAAGCTGAAGTTCCGCGACCGCCAGGAGGCGGTGGCCGAGAGCTTCCGCAAGATGCTGCTGGCCATGGCGCGCGACCTGCGCGTGATCATGATCAAGCTGGCCGACCGCCTGCACAACATGCGCACGCTCGGCGCGCAGAGCCCGGAGGCGCGGGTGCGCATCGCCCGCGAGACGCTGGAGATCTACGCGCCCATCGCCCAGCGCCTGGGCATGAGCCTGGTCAAGTCCGAGCTGCAGAACCTGGGCTTCCGCGCCCTGCACCCCTGGCGCCACGCCATCATCGAGAAGCACATCCGCAGCCAGCCGGTGATGCGCCGCGAGTCCATGGCGCAGGTCGAGGCCAAGCTGTCCCAGGGACTGGCGCGCGAGGGCCTGGAGCACCGCCTGGTCAGCCGGGTCAAGACGCCCTGGAGCATCTACAACAAGATGCAGGGCGAGGGCAAAAGCTTCGACCAGGTGATGGACGTCTTCGGCTTCCGCGTGGTGGTCAAGACGGTGTCGGACTGTTACCGGGCCCTTGGCGCCGTGCACGCGCAGTTCAAGCCGCTGGACGGCCGCTTCCGCGACTTCATCGCCATCCCCAAGGCCAACGGCTACCAGTCCCTGCACACGGTGCTGTTCGGCCCCTACGGCTCGCCGATCGAGGTGCAGATCCGCACCGAGGAGATGGACCTGATCGCCGAGCGCGGCATCGCCGCCCACTGGAGCTACAAGTACGGCAGCGACGGCCCCAACAGTGCGCAGAGCCGCGCCCACGCCTGGATCGTGGAGCTGATCGAGTCGCAGCGCGCCGCCGGCTCCTCGCTGGAGTTCCTCGAGAACGTCAAGGTGGACCTGTTCCCGGACGAGGTCTACCTGTTCACTCCCAAGGGCCGCATCCTGGCCCTGCCGCGCAACGCCACCGCCCTGGACTTCGCCTACGCCGTGCACACCGACGTGGGCAACCAGGCCGTGGCCGCGCGCGTGGACAAGAAGCTGGTGCCGCTGAAGACCAAGCTGTCCAGCGGCCAGACCGTGGAGATCATCACCGCCAAGTCGGCCGCGCCCAAGCCGCAGTGGCTGGAGTTCGTGGTCACCAGCAAGGCGCGCACCGCCATCCGCCACCAGCTCAAGCAGCTGGAGCACGAGGACGCGGTGCAGCTGGGCCACCGCATGCTCGACCGCGCACTGGAGGCGATGGGCAGCTCGCTGGAGAAGCTGCCGGCGCAGCGCCTGGAATCGTTCCTGGCCGAGCACCGCTTCCCGCGCCTGGAGGCGTTCCTGGCCGAGATCGCGCTGGGCAACTGGATGCCCAGCCAGGCCGCGCAGGCGCTGATGGCCTACGCCGAGCTGCGCGGCGGCGCCCAGTCCAAGCACGTGCAGGAGAAGATCCTGATCAACGGCACCGAGGGGGGCGTGGTCAGCTTCGCCAACTGCTGCCAGCCGATCCCCGGCGACGAGATCATGGGCTACCACACCGCCGGCAAGGGCGTGGTAGTGCACCGCATGGACTGCCCGAACCTGGTCGAGTTCCGCAAGTCGCCCGAGCGCTGGGTGCCGATCGACTGGGACCCGGACGTGACCGGCGACTACGACACCTCGCTGATCGTGGACGTGGAGAACCACACCGGCGTGCTGGCGCAGCTGGCCGCGGCGGTCGCGCAGAGCGAGTCCAACATCGACCGGGTGGACTACCTGGACCGCGACAGCAACGCCGCACAGCTGCGCTTCGCCATCCAGGTGCGCAACCGCGCGCACCTGGCCGAGGTGATCCGCCGCCTGCGCCGCCTGAACGTGGTGCAGAGCGTGCGCCGGCAGTAGCCGCGTGCCCGCGCGCTGCCGGTGGCGGCGGCGGAGGGGCTAGAATCCCGGCCCTGTCCACGCACACCGGAACAGCCCATGTCCGAAATCATCCAGACCGACAAGGCGCCCGCGGCCATCGGCCCTTACTCGCAGGCCGTGCGCGCCGGCAACACCGTGTACTTCTCCGGCCAGATCCCGCTGGTGCCGGCCACCGGCGAGGTGGTGGAGGGCGGCATCGAGGCGCAGGCGCGCCAGGTGTTCGACAACCTCAAGGCCGTGGCCGAGGCCGCCGGCGGCTCGCTGGACCGGATCGTGCGCCTGGGCCTGTACCTGACCGACCTGTCCCAGTTCGCCACGGTCAACGCGGTGATGCAGGAGTACTTCTCCGCCCCGTACCCGGCCCGTTCCACCATCGGCGTGGCCGCCCTGCCCAAGGGCGTGGCGTTCGAGGCCGACGCCGTGATGGTGCTCGACTGAGCCTCCCGGGCAGGCGGAGCGCGGCGTGGCCGGTCCCCGGCGCCACACCCCGCCCCTGATCGCCGGCGCCGGTGCCATGCCGGTGTCCGCGCTCAAGGGCGTGGGCGCGCGCCTGGCCGAGAAGCTGGCCGCGCGCGGGCTGGGCACGGTGCAGGACCTGTGGCTGCACCTGCCGCTGCGCTACGAGGACCGCACCCGCCTGTCCCGCATCGCCGACCTGCGCCCGGGCGAGCCGGCACAGGTCGAAGGCCGGGTGGAGGCCGTGGAGCGCGGCTTCCGCTACCGGCCGGTGCTGCGCGTGGCCATCGGCGACGGCTCCCGCGCCACACTGGTGCTGCGCTTCTTCCACTTCCGCGCCGCCCAGGCCGCGCAGTTCCGTCCGGGCGTGCGCGTGCGCTGCTTCGGCACGCCGCGGCCGGGCCAGTACGGCCTGGAGATCGTCCATCCCAGCTACCGCATCCTGGCCGACGACGAGGCCGCGCCGCTGGGCCAGTCCCTGGACCCGGTGTACCCGGCGGTGGAGGGCGTGCCGCCGGCGGTGCTGCGGCGCCTGATCGGCCAGGCGCTGGACCTGCTGCCGGAGCCGGCGGCCATGGAGCTGCTGCCGCCGGAACTGCCGGAGCTGGCCGGCCTGCCGGGCCTGCGCCAGTCGCTGCTGACCCTGCACCGTCCCGCCCCCGGCGAGGACCTGGCCGCGCTGGCCGCCGGCACCCACCCGGCGCAGCGGCGCCTGGCGCTGGAGGAGCTGCTGGCCCACCACCTGAGCCTGCGTCGCCAGCGCCTGGCCCAGCAGAGCCAGTCGGCGCGGCCGCTGGCCGGCCCCGGCGAGCTGGCCGGGCGCCTGCTCCGGCAGCTGCCCTTCGCCCTGACCGGTGCCCAGCGCCGGGTGTTCGAGCAGGTCCGTGCCGACCTGGCGCGGCCGGTGCCGATGCTGCGCCTGGTCCAGGGCGACGTCGGCTCGGGCAAGACCGTGGTGGCGGCGCTGGCCGCCACCCTGGCGGTGGAACAGGGCTGCCAGGTGGCGCTGGCCGCGCCGACCGAGCTGCTGGCCGAGCAGCACCTGGCCAACCTGCGCGGCTGGCTGGAGCCGCTGGGCGTGCGCGTGGCCTGGCTGGCCGGCAAGGTCACAGGCAAGGCGCGCGCGCAGGTGCTGGCCGACGTGGCCTCCGGCGCCGCCCAGGTGGTGGTCGGCACCCACGCGCTGATGCAGGAGGGCGTGGCCTTCCACGACCTGGCCCTGGTGATCGTGGACGAGCAGCACCGCTTCGGCGTGCAGCAGCGCCTGGCGCTGCGCGACAAGGGCCCGGCGCACGGCCTGGTGCCGCACCAGCTGGTGATGACCGCCACGCCGATCCCGCGCACCCTGGCCATGACCGCCTACGCCGACCTGGATGTGTCGGCCATCGACGAGCTGCCGCCCGGCCGCACCCCGGTGCGCACCGTGGCGGTCAGCGCCGAGCGGCGACCGGAGCTGGTCGAGCGCGTGCGCGCGGCCTGCCGCGAGGGGCGGCAGGCGTACTGGGTGTGCACCCTGATCGAGGACCCGGAGGAGGGCGCGGGCGGCGCCCGCAACGGCGGCCGCGTCGAGGCGCAGGCCGCGCAGCGCACCTGGGAGATGCTGTCGGCGCAGCTGCCGGAGCTGCGCGTGGGCCTGGTGCACGGGCGCATGAGGGCCGCCGAGAAGCAGGCCACCATGCGCGCGTTCAAGGACGGCGCGCTCGACCTGCTGGTGGCCACCACCGTGATCGAGGTGGGCGTGGACGTGCCCAACGCCTCGCTGATGATCATCGAGAACGCCGAGCGCCTGGGCCTGGCGCAGCTGCACCAGCTGCGCGGGCGGGTGGGGCGTGGCGCGGCCGCCTCCACCTGCGTGCTGCTGTACCAGCCGCCGCTGTCGGCCATGGCGCGGCAGCGCCTGGAGACCCTGCGCACCACCTCCGACGGCTTCGTCATCGCCGAGAAGGACCTGGAGCTGCGCGGCCCGGGCGAGCTGCTGGGCACGCGCCAGACCGGCCTGGCCGCGTTCCGCATCGCCGACCTGGGCCGCGACGCCCACCTGCTGCCGCAGGTGCACGCGCTGGCCGACCGCCTGCTGGCGCAGCGCCCGGACGTGGCCGACAGGGTGGTGGCGCGCTGGGTCGGCGGCGCGGTGCGCTACGCCGCGGCCTGAAGCCGGTCGCCGGCGGTTTGCCCCGGACGCCGCGACGGGCGAAACTGGCCGGCCGTTTTNCTGGATCTGGCGAATGAGCGAGAAGATTCCGNTGCTGATCGACACCGACCCCGGCGTGGACGACGCGCTGGCGCTGTTGATGGCGTTCAACTCGCCGGCGCACGAGGTGGTGGGCCTGACCATCGCCGCCGGCAACGTCGGCCTGGCGCACACCGTGCGCAACGCGCTGAAGCTGTGCGAGGTGGCCGGGCGCGCGGACGTGCCCGTGTTCCCCGGCTGCGGGGGGCCGCTGGTGCACGCCCCGCGTGAGGACGCGGCGCACGTGCATGGCCGCGACGGTTTCGGCGACGTCGGCTATCCCGACCCGGCCGCCCGGCCCGCCGCCGAGCATGCCGCGCTGGCGATCCTGCGCCTGTCGCACGAACACGCCGGCCGCCTGGTGCTGGTCGCGCTGGGGCCGCTGACCAACCTGGCCCTGGCCCTGCGCCTGGACCCGACCCTGCCGCAGCGCCTGGCGCGGCTGGTGGTGATGGGCGGGGCGGTGAGTGCGCACGGCAACATCACCCCGGTGGCCGAGTTCAACGTCGGCTTCGACCCGGAGGCCGCGCATGTGGTGTTCAGCGGCTTCCCGCGCCTGGACCTGGCCGACTGGGAGGCGACCTTGGCCCACGGTCTGCACATGCGCCGGGTCGAGCAGTGGCTGGCGGCCGACTCGCCGCGGGCACGCTTCTACGAAGCGATCTCCCGCCGCACCCGGCACTGGTCGGAGGACCGCCGCGGCGAGCACTGGCACTCGGCCGACGCCCTGGCCATGGCCTGGGCGCTGGAGCCGGAGGGGGCGCTGGAACTGGCCGAGCGCCCGGTGGCGGTGGAGACCGAAGGGCGCCTGGCCCGCGGCCTGACCGCGGTGGACTGGAACCGGCAGACCGGTGCCCCGGACAACGCCCGCATCCTGCTGCGCTACGACCAGGCCCGCTTCGAGGCCCGGATCCAGGCTGCGCTGGCCGCCGCCTGAGCGTGGGGCAGGCCCCGGCTTGCGCCTGGGCCTGCCGGACGGCTAGAATGCTTGGCTCCGTTCCGAATTCCCATACGGTGTACGCCATGAAGGCCGGCATCCATCCCGAATACCGCGAAGTCGTCTTCCACGACGTCACCTCCGACTTCAAGTTCCTGACCCGCTCGACCCTGGCGGCCAGCGCCAAGGAAACGATCAAGTGGGAGGATGGCAACGAGTATCCGCTCGTCAAGATCGAAATCTCGTCGGCCTCGCACCCGTTCTACACCGGCAAGCACAAGGTCGTGGACACCAGCGGCCGCATCGACAAGTTCCAGCGCCGCTACGCCCGCTGAGCCGGCCGCCCCGCGGGGCGTGCACCGACGAAGCCGAAGTCGTACGCCGGACGGCCGCGCTTGCGCGGCCGTCTTGCTGTGCGCGGTTTGGCGCCCGCCGGCTGGAACGGTGTGTGTCATACCTTGGCAGCAGGGACGCATACCGCGGGGTATGCGATAATTCCGCGGATTCGCGGCCGCTGCCGCGGACGAAATTCGCGACCGCAGCGGCGCTGTGCGCCCTCCTGCGGTGATCACCCCATAGAGGAGCGCACATCGTGTCCCATTCCGATCAGGTCACCCTGAACGCCGGCGAGAAGTCGGTGACCCTGCCGGTGCTCAAGCCCACCCTGGGCAACGACTGCGTGGATATCGCCAGGCTGCCCAAGGAAACCGGGCTGTTCACCTACGACTCGGGCTTCACCGCGACCGCCAGCTGCAAGTCGGCGGTGACCTACATCGACGGCGATGCCGGCGTGCTGCTGTACCGCGGCTACCCGATCGAGCAGCTGGCCGAGAAGTCCAGCCACGTGGCCGTCGCCTACGCCCTGCTCAACGGCGACCTGCCCAGCGCCGAGCAGCTCAAGGCCTTCGAGGCCGAGCTGGCCGCCGAGGCCGGCGTGAGCGAGGCGATCCACACCCTGATCGGCTCGTTCGACCGCAAGGCGCACCCGATGGCGATCCTGGCCGCGGCCATCGCCCACCTGGCCGCCGAGTACCACGACTCGCTGGACCTGTCCGACGCCGAGCAGCGCCGCAAGGCCGCCGTGCGCCTGATCGCCAAGGTGCCGACCCTGTCGGCGCTGATCTACCGCCACGGCCAGGGCCTGCCGGCCAACAAGCCGGACGCCTCGCTGGACTACGTGTCCCGCTTCCTGAAGCAGACCTTCGAGTCGGCCGACGGCAAGTACGAGCTCAACCCGGCCGTGGTCAAGGCGCTGGACGTGCTGTTCATCCTGCACGCCGACCACGAGCAGAACGCCTCCACCTCGACCGTGCGCCTGGTCGGCTCCACCGGCGCCAACCCGTACGCCTCGGTCGCCGCCGGCGTCACCGCGCTGTGGGGTCCGGCCCACGGCGGCGCCAACGAGGCCGTGCTGAAGATGCTCGAGGAGATCGGCACCGCCGACAACGTCGAGTCGGCCGTGCTCAAGGCCAAGGACAAGACCTCGGGCTTCCGCCTGATGGGCTTCGGCCACCGCGTCTACAAGAACTTCGACCCGCGCGCCAAGATCATCCGCGAGATGACCCACAAGGTGCTGGGCGAGCTGGGCGTCAACGACCCGCTGCTGGAAGTGGCGATGAAGCTCGAGGCCGCGGCGCTGAAGGACGAATACTTCGTGCAGCGCAAGCTGTACCCGAACGTGGACTTCTACAGCGGCATCATCTACAAGGCGCTGAAGATCCCGACCGAGATGTTCACGGTCATGTTCGCCCTGGCCCGCACCGCCGGCTGGGTGTCGCACTGGCTGGAGCAGCAGGTGGATCCGGAGATGAAGATCGGCCGCCCGCGCCAGGTCTACATCGGCCACGCCAAGCGCGACGTGGCCTGACCGGCGCGCGCCCCCCTGCGCCTTGCGAGAACGCCCCGCGCGAGCGGGGCGTTTTTCTTTGCGCCGCCGGTGGCGTGGCCGTGCGGCGGGCGCGCCGTCAGCGCAGGCCCTCGCAGGCGGCGATCTCCTCCCCGGCCAGCAGCTGGCGCAGCTGTGCCAGCGAGGCGCGGCGCATGGGCTTCTCGTCCACCGCCGACAGCGGTGCCTGGCGCAGCGCGTCCAGCGGCAGCACGGTCAGGTCGAAGGGCAGATCCTCGGCGGCGAACACCCACACCGGGAAGTCGCCGCTGCGCTCGCGGTCCAGGCGCAGGCGCCGGGTGCGCGACTCGGCCGGGATGCCGTGCTCGTCGAGGAACAGCGCCACCGCCTCCGGGTCGTCCGAGAACAGCTGCAGCAGCACCGGCGAGCCGGCGTCGGCGGTGCCCTCCAGCACCGGCCCGACCAGACGCGGCTGGAATCGGGCGAAGAATTCCAGGGCGCGCACCGCGGCCTCGCGCCGGCGGCGCAGGGCGAGGGCCTGCTCGGGGCCCTGGAAGATGCGCTGGTACTCGCGCAGGGCCTCCTCGATCTCGCGGTTGCGCGGCAGCGAAGCGTCGTCGTGGATGCCCAGGCGGTTGGCGGCCTTGAGCTTGGCCTGGTGGTAGTCGCGGATGCCGCCTTCGGCCATCAGCCGGGCGGCCTCGTAGGCCAGGCGCCGGCGGCGCTCGCGGGTGCGGGTCTCGGCGTGCTGGCGGGCGCGGTGCATGGTCCACACTCCGTTCGAGGCCTGGGCCCGACTGTAGCGCAACGGCGTGGCCGATCCAACGACGCGGCCGCCGCCGCGCTCAGAAGATGTCGAAGGCCTCTTCCTCGTCCGCCGGCGTGCCGAAGAAGTCCGGCGCGCTGTACAGGCGCTCCAGGTCCTCGACCTTGATGTACTCGGGGCGACCGCCGCCCTCGGCGGAGATGCGCCCGGACTCGTCCACGTGCACCAGCACCATGCCCGCCGGCGGCTCCAGCGGCATCACCGGCCGGCCCTCCAGGGCCACGCGCATGTAGTCGATCCAGATCGGCAACGCGGCCTTGCCGCCGTACTCGCGGTAGCCCAGCGACTTGAAGTCGTCGCGGCCGACCCAGACGGTGGTGGCCAGGTCGCCGCCGAAGCCGGAGAACCAGGCGTCGCGGTGGTCGTTGGTCGAGCCGGTCTTGCCGCCCACGTCCTCGCGGCCGAGCACCCTGGCCGCGGCGCCGGTGCCGCGCTGGACCACGTCGCGCATCATCGACACGAGCTGGTAGGCGCTGCGCTCGTCGATCGCGCGCGGGGCGACCTTCGCGTCCGCCGGCAGGGGAACGGTCCCGGTGGCCTCCGTGGCCGGTTCTGCCGTCTGTGCCTGCGCGCCAGGGGCGGGCAGGGCGCCGAAGTTGAAGCCGTCCACCACCTGCGGGGCCTGGGCGCCGGCCTGGCCGCCGCCGCAGGTACGGCAGGCCACCAGCGGCTCGTGCTTGTACACCACCCGGCCGTCGCGGTCGCGGACCTCGTCGATCAGCCAGGTGTCCACCCGCGAGCCGCCGTTGGCGAACACGGCGTAGGCGCGCGCCACCGACAGCGGAGTCAGCGAGGCCGTGCCCAGGGACATGGACAGGTTGGGCGGCAGCTCGGACTCCTCGAAGCCGAACTGGGTGATGAAGCGGCGGGCGAAGTCCACGCCGATGGCGTCCAGCAGGCGCACCGAGACCAGGTTGCGCGACTGCACCAGCGCCTCGCGCAGGCGCATCGGGCCCTTGAACTTGCCGTCGTCGTTCTGCGGCGACCAGGTGTGGCCGCGGCGGTCGCGGAACACCACCGGGGCGTCGAGCACCACCGAGGCCGGGTTGAAGCCCTTCTCGAAGGCCGCAGCGTACACGAACGGCTTGAAGCTGGAGCCGGGCTGGCGGCGCGCCTGGGTGGCACGGTTGAACTTGTTGCCGGCGAAGCTGTAGCCGCCGACCAGGGCGCGCAGGGCGCCGGTGTTGGCGTCCAGCGAGACCAGCGCGGCCTGGGCGCGCGGCACCTGGTCCAGCAGGTACTCGCCCTCCTTCTCGCCACGCCGCACCCGCACCACGTCGCCGCGGGCCAGCAGCGCAGCCGGGCTCTTGCCGGTCCAGCGCGCCGCCTGCGCGCCGAGCACCACCCGGCTGCCGTCGGCCAGCACCACCTGGGCGCTGCCGTCCGCGGCGGTGGCGGCGACCACCGCCGGCAGCAGGTCGGCCTGCGCCGAGATGCCGGCGATGGCCCGGGCCAGGGCCCTGTCGTCGGCGTCGGCCGGCAGCTCCAGCTTCTGCTCGACCCCGTGCCAGCCGTGGCGGTGGTCGTACAGGCGCAGGCCCTCGCGCACGGCGCGGTCGGCGGCCATCTGCAGGTCGGCGTCGATGGTGGTGGTGACCCGGTAGCCGCGGGTCAGCGACTCCGGGCCAAAGCGCTCCAGCATCTCCTGGCGGACCATCTCGGCCACGTACGGGGCCGGGGCCTCCAGCGGCGGCTCATGCGGGGTGGCGTGCATCGGCACNGCCTTGGCCGCGGCCGCCTCGGCCGCGGTCACGAAGCCCAGCTCGGCCATGCGGTCGAGGATGTAGTCGCGGCGGATGCGCGCGCGCTCGGGGTTGCTGATCGGGTTGCCGGAGGAGGGGAACTTGGGGATGCCGGCCAGCGAGGCCATCTCGTCCAGGTCCAGCTCGTCCAGCTTCTTGCCGTAGTAGTACTCGGCGGCGGCGGCCACGCCGTAGGCGCGGTTGCCGAAGAAGCTCTTGTTGAGGTACAGCTCCAGGATCTGGTCCTTGCTCAGGGCCTTCTCCATGCGGATGGCCAGCAGCATCTCGGCCAGCTTGCGCCGGTAGCTGTACTCGGAGCTGAGGAAGAACTGGCGGGCCACCTGCTGGGTGATGGTGGAGCCGCCGGGCACACGCTTGGCGTCGGTGGTGGCCAGCAGCCAGACCGCGCGGGCCACGCCCTTGTAGTCCACGCCGCCGTGCTCGTAGAAGCGCGCGTCCTCGATGGCGATGAAGGCCTGGCGCAGGCGTTCGGGCACCTGGTCGATGGTCACCGGGTAGCGCCGGGCCTCGCCGAACACGGCCATCAGCCGGCCGTCGGCGGCGTGCACGTACAGCGGCTCCTGCATCTCGACCCGGCTCAGCGTGGACACGTCGGGCAGCTGGGCCGAGATCCTCGCGTACAGGACGGCCAGGGCGATGCCGGCCAGCAGGGCCAGGCCCGCGGCGGTGATCAGGGCCCAGCGCAGCAGGCGGCGGAAAAGGGGCATGGACTCAAGGGCCGATTGCAGATTTCGCGGCCGCAGAGTATAGAGGAACAACGCGAATCCCTCCGTGGACGGTCCGCCAAGGGGGAGGCCGCCGGGGGCAAGCGTCCGCGTGGCCTGTCCGGGGGCCCCGGGGTTGCCAAGCGTAAAAGCGTCGTTATCTAATGCGC
>JGI25330J36431_1000403_pt1 | contig 16524 bp, 16 predicted proteins | sample HigsolmetaAR205D_FD_36431 | JGI IMG/M metagenome (IMG submission 36431) | reverse complement strand
CTATTTGGTCCCAGGGGCTGTTCGACCTTCCTTCACTTCTACTATAAAAAATAGTAGCACAAACCTTGGCCTAGGTCTGTACTACTAATGTTAGTATGTTTGCAATGCGGGTTTATTGGAGGCATCCAATAAGCCTTGAATGCCGCCCGCCACTTTGTATTGTTGGCTTCCGGCAATGATATGGTTCCCATTGATATCGGAAATCGTAAAGGTCACTTCCGTTGTGTCCGTTGTGTCCGTTGTCGGCTTCGTCACTTTCTCAGCGCGGAATACAAAAGTGGCAAACTGGCCGCGCGTCACATTGGACGTTCCACCGAAAGTCGTCGGTGTCATACCCGTGGTGATTTTGTTTTCATATAAGGCTTTAATATACCCTTCATACTCTTGATGGTTTAAATCCGTAAACGGCGTTGTGGCCGTTGGGGAAGCTTTCAGTCCAAAGGCAAGGGCCAGAATTTTGCCCATATGATTCCGTTGAATCGGTGCATTCGGTTTGAAGGTGCCGTCCGGATAACCGTTGATAATGCCGGCGTTCGCCAGTGCTGCAATGGCCCCGTAATATTCATTGGACGTGGAAACATCGGTAAATCCCGGATTTTTCACATTGTTCGTATCCAATCCCAACACCCCTGCCAATATTTTGGCCGCTTGCCCGCGCGTGACGGATTGATACGGTTTGAAGGTGCCATCCGGAAAACCTTTTATGATGCCCCGTTCTGTCAAACTTGTGACAGCTTCATAGAAATAATCGGTTGATTTCACATCCGGAAACGACGCAGCTTCAGCAAATCCCGTCGGTGCCACAATCGCTGCACTCACAGCCACTGTCGCCGCAAGGGCTGCGTGGAAATAGGATTTTTGTTTCTTTCTTCTCATTCAATATCCTCCCCTTATTGTAAAGTGCCTGGCACCAACTCCAGTACCAGGCACCCCGCCTCGAAAAAATGATTATTTTTTACAAGAATGGGCTTGTAAGATTTTCCCTATGGCTGTTGCCCTGTGTGATTACCTCAATATCCACGCCTATTTTCTTCACGATACTGCCACTGCAATATCAATAATCATTTCTCCAACAATCGCGTTATCTTTCACAATGATGGCATGGAAACCGGAATCCAAAATTTCCCCATTATATTTTCTTAAGGAACTGTAATCAATTTTGTTCAGATCCACATTTTTCCATCTAACAGATAGATGGTTGTTCCTTCCCTTGGGATCAACTCGAATGATGCTTTTTCATAGACCCCAACGGTTTGTTCCACTACAAAATGGCCATTCTTTGTATAAGCATATTGAGGAGTTATTTCTCTTCCTCTTTCCTTAACGATTGGGAACGGATCATGACTCACCGTTTTTTCATCCACATCCAAATGGGCTTTTAATTCCCCGACAATGACGCCATTTTTCAATGCAATCGCATGCACATAAGAATCTGCGAAAAATTTGATAGGCCCAATATTTCGGCAACCGGCTTTTCCTGTTCTTATTCGACAGGATTGATGGGGATTCTCTGAACACACTCCCCTGGAAACATCATAATTTTGCTCAGTGGAATGGAAGAAACGTGATGAAACAAGGACGGTCTTAGTCATAAAGCAACATATGACAAGAAAAAATGGACAGTTCTTCTAAAAAATTGTCAATCGCGATAAAAATTTGTCAATATTCTTTTGGAAAATAAATTCCTTTTCCAAAATTGAAAATGCCTGGCATCTCTATCGCCAGGCATCGATTTTCTTAACTTATGAAATGTTGAAACCAGCCAGTCAACTCTTGCAGCCGCTTCTCCGCCGCTTCCTTGCTTTCCTTCACTACGCCAAAATAAAACTTGCATTTTGGCTCGGTTCCGGACGGGCGGATGGTCACCCATGATTCATCAGCCAACACAAACTTCAGCACATTTTCCTGAGGCAATGCCAACGCCGCAGTGGAGCCATCTTTCAACAGGGCCGTGCCGCTCAAATAATCTTCCACCCTCACAACCGGCACACCGGCAATCTCCTTCGGCAAATGCGAACGCAATCCATACAAAAGGGCGCGCATCTCAACTTGTCCGTCTTTTCCTTCAAACACTTTGGATACCAAAGCCTCCCGGTAATAACCGAACTCCTTATACAGATCCTCGAGCACATCAAGCAGCGTTTTCCCTTTCGTTGCATAGTGGGCCGCCATTTCCGCCACCTTGATCGCCACCTGGACCGCATCCTTATCCCGGACAAAAGGTTCAATCAAATATCCGTAACTTTCCTCATAGCCGAACACAAACGTATGCGCACCGGTTTTCTCGAACTCTTCAATCTTTTCGGCAATATATTTGAACCCGGTCAACGTATTGATCGTTTCAACACCGTACTTCCGCGCAATCGCCGCACCCATTTCGGAAGTCACAATCGTTTTCACCATCGCGCCATTTTCCGGCAACGTCCCCTGCTCCTTCTTCGTCTCCAGCAAATAATGCAACAACAGCGCCCCAAGTTGATTTCCCGTCAACAGCACATACTGCTCCCCGTTCCAAACGGCCACCCCGAGGCGATCGGCATCCGGATCCGTTGCAAGCAACAAATCCGCTCCCGTCTTTTGCCCCAGCTCCATCGCCAACTCAAAGGCGGCGGGCTCTTCCGGATTCGGATAAGCCACTGTCGGAAATGAACCATCCGGACTCGCCTGGGCTTCCACCACATGCACATTCGCAAATCCAAAAGCCTGCAATCCTCCCGTCACCGGCACGTAGCCTGTCCCGTGCAATGGCGTGTATACAATATGAAGCCCGAAATCCAAGTCGCTTCTTTCTTTCAATGTCATTAACCGTTCCAAATACGCTTCATCAAATTCTTCCAAAATCCAATGCAACAAGCCTTGTGTTTCCAGCACTTCCGCATCGGCCGCTTCAATGCCAAAGAGATTTTCGATTTTTTTCATATGGCGCACAATTTCCTTTGCCGCTGACGGAACCAGTTGCGCCCCATCTTCCCCATACACTTTGAAACCATTGTACTGCTTCGGATTGTGGCTCGCTGTGATGACCACCCCGGCAAAGGCATTCAACGCCCGGACCGTAAAAGACAATTGCGGCGTTGGACGGGGTTCCTTATATACATAAGTAGAAACTCCATGCGCCCCCAACACCCGGGCCGTCTCCACCGCGAACGCTTTGGAAAAATGCCGTGTGTCATAGGCAATGACCACGCCTCGCTTTTTCGCTTCTTCCCCTTTTGATTCGATATAACAAGCCAATCCTTCCGCAGCCCGACGGATGGTAAAAAGGTTCATCCGGTTCGTGCCGGCCCCAAGAACGCCGCGCATCCCGGCCGTTCCAAAGGATAAATGTTGATAAAACCGGTCCTCGATCGCCGCCGGATCCCCCTCAATCCGATTCAATTCCTCTTTCAAATTGTCGGGCAATTCTTCATTTCTCCATTGTTGATAAAGTTCCGTAAAGTTCATTGCGACACCTCTCCAATCGGCAAATTCATGGTATTTATTATGGCACAGAAAATGTAAAATGCCAATTCCGACAGGCAGAATTGGCATTTTGGAAGGGTAGGTTGGTTACCAAGCAAAGCAAAAAATATATGAATGGGAGATAATAACAATTTTTATGAACATATCCGCCTTTTTTATGAAGTTATCGGCGGATGTTGACAATATCGAACCCGGAGTTGCAGCCATAAAAAAATAATGTATGTATCCGAACAAAAATATGTATCCAACCCTCTATAAACTGATAAAGCTCGGCTTGCCGGTGACGTACTTCGTTTCATACAAAAGCGCCAAGGCGAGTCTTCTTCTTTCCCACACTTTTTCCGCGGATAACCTGATGAGGAACCGTTCATGATTCCGAAAAATGACATAACAGTGGTTCTTATCGACCGGCTTCACATCAAAGCCCATATCAATCGCCCATAATGGTTCGCGGAAACCCGCACACGGCAATTGCATTGCAACAATTTCCCGTTCTTCTGAAATGACAAGCGGCGGATTTTTCCGGATTCTCAAGATTCTCCGGGCCGATTTCAGCCGGCCGTTCAAATCGGATCCGAAATAAATGCAAATGTCATCCAACAGTTGATACACGTTCTTCACCGAAGCAAAATTCCCATAATCGTAGGTCAAAATTTGAGATGAATGCACTTCATTATAGAAAGGAGCAATCGCGAAAACATTGAAATTCTTCATGACATCAATTTCACTGATTCCGTTCCTGTTCATTCAATCCCCCCTATAGTCAGTTGCCTCACCAATTTTGAAAATATAGGACTGCCCAAAAGGATGATAAAGGTCATGAAACGTTTTTCCTATATTTAAGTAAAATTATACATTATAAACAAAAAAATACAATACAAAATATAGAATTTTGTAAATTTTCTATAATTTGAAAAGAATAGTTGGGAGCAATCCCCAGGATACCATTGGAGAATCCCAGGAATAGCCGATTCGAAAAAATGGGCCGCTTCTCTTACGATAAAAGCACCCGGGAATATTGGATCAGTGCTGATCACGCAGGAGAAGTGGAATGGAAACCTTTGATCAAGTGCTCGAACAATATACGCCCATGATTTACAGCGTGATGAAAAAAGCGAAAATCTACAAAAACCATGAGCATTACCGCCATTGTGCAACGGTTGCCTTATGGGAAGCCTGGAGAAAATATGACCCGACATACGGACCTTTTGCGCCATTTGCCTACCGCACGATGCTCACCACGATTTACCGGGAAATGAGCAAGGAAAATCAATATGCGGCACACTATGCCAGCTACGAAAAGGACACGCTCACCTTTTTGGCCCATCAAAAGCAAAGGAAAAGCGGCGAATCCGGCTGTCCGGACCTGTTCTTGGAACTGGCTGCTTTGGTGACGAAGGAGGAAATGGAACTGCTGATGGATATCTATTATTACCGATATAAATTTGAAGAATTGGAGAAAAAATACGGTGTGACCGCCCATGCCATCAGAAAACGGAGGGACCGGCTTATGAAGCGGTTGCGGGAAAAGCTGGTGTGAGATGGGAAGGAATCGGCGCCCGGGCTGATGCGTTGCGGATGCCAAAGACGGGTGCAACGGGGATGTTTCGGATGCCGGCTCCTTGGGTGTTTGATAATATGAAGGGCCGAGAACTATCCAAATGCCCGGCCCTACTTCAGTTTTCTTTTTCGAGAGTAAATCGCACCAGCGGCGATCGCAGCTATAGGAGAACCGACAAAGGCGATATTCCCATATAATTCTAACGCTGCTTTTTTTCCTTTATCATAATATAATTCATAAATTGTTTTTGCATAGTCATACTCATTCAATTTGTTCTTTTTATTGCTTACAATGAACCAAAATCCATCATCATAGGCTTCTTCTTTTATTTTTTTAGCCTTTTTATTTTTCTTAAATCCTTTTTTATACCGTTCTGCTGCAACTTTTATATTTTTATATTTTTTTGGGACCATCAATTGATCATGTTTATAAGCAGATTGATAGCCCTCTTTTTCAATTGAAGCCAATTTATCTTGATATCCCAATTCATAACTTTTCGTATAAATACTTTTATAATTTTCATTTTCGCTTTCCAACGATTTCATAGGAAGCAATTTATATGCCGTTTCATAAGCTTCGTGCTGAATTTTTTCTTTTGCTTCCTCATACCCTTTTTTATATTGGGTATTATAGATTTCGATTAAACCAGGGTCATCGTATGGAGGCTTCTTTTCAACAAGTTTTGTTCCATCTTCATACCCTTGTTTTTTCGCCTGTTTTTTCAATTCTTCTTTTTTTTGCTCCAATCCCACATTGTATCCATTTGTGAAAGATTCTTGGTAGTCTTTTGGAATGCTTTTTAGCAATGTGTTTAACTCCAACATGTTATAACCTTTATCTTGTCCAAGTTTATAGTAATATTCTTTTTGTTTGGCTACATTATACCCTGCATTAAAACCATCTCTGTACCCTTTTTCATAATACTCTGAGCCAGAATAGTCATAATCATTTATTGTCTTTCCTGCTTTATATGCCATTTCCCCTTGGGAGTAACCTGAAGAGTAACCATTATTGTATTCGTTCGATCTATATTCCTGACTTTTATAATCGTTATATGAACTGCTGGACGAACTGCCCGATGAACTGCTTGATGAACTGCTTGATGAACTACTGCCACCATTATGGTAATGGTACTCTCCGTACTGTAACCCCCATTTTTCACAGTTTGTTCGACATGTGTGTCCACCTGAACTATCTGTACGACCTGGATGGGCGTTTACATTGTTTACCGAAAAAATAAAAAAACTAATGACTAGTACAATACACCACAGATTTTTCAAAACCTAATCACCCCAAAGATTGATTGTAGGATTTGAATTTTATTATTTTACAATAACATTATATCTTTTATTATCCATTTTCACTAGATGGTGTAAGTACTATATAGTTTTATGGATTTTGTACTTATTTGACAATAATAAAAAAGGGAATCCATCTATGTTTGAATTATCCTTTTATTAGAATATGAATCAAATACTCATTGCCTCATCTTTATAGTGAAAAGGAAGGCGACGATTGCTGGGATAATCATCTCTTTTATTCTTCATTGATTACTGCTTTTTCCCATTCCATATACCTCATCACCAACTTCTTCACAAAAATTTCATCCAAATAATTTCCATTTGATTTACTAATAAATCCATAAACACTTTCATAATGTAATTTCGGTGGGAATTGATGCTGAACGGGAGGCTCTTTTTGTTGGGGTGCCTTGCCTGCGGGACCGCTTCAGAAGCACCGGAGCTCCCCTGGCACCAAAAGCCGGCACTTCTTTGAAGCCTGACACCGAAAGCACTAGCCAGGAGTTTATAAGCACCGGCTCTCCCCTGGCACCCCGCAATGCCCAGGCACTCCTGCCAGAATGGAGGTTCACCATGAAGAAATGTCCAAATTGTCAAAGAGTCATCAACGGCAATGAAACATTCTGTATCCGTTGTGGCACGGAATTTCCTGAGCGGGATCCGGCGCCTGTATCATCCGCCAAATCCGCCAACTCAATCCGAACGTCCAACCAAACCCGCTCCCTATACAGGCAAGCAATCGCCCAACTTCAGAACAACAACAACGATTGCGGCGCTCAAGCTCAGGAAGAACCGATCCGGAAACGGAGCCAATTTCATTCCAGATCCACAACATCAAGTCAAACCAACCTGTTTTCCAAAACCGTTACATTCATCCAAACCAAAGTCCTTCCCGCCATCCAATCTTTGAAACAAAGCAACCTTCTCTGCAAAGACAAAAATATCGCGCTCATCTCCATACTGCTGACAATCCTGTTACTCACGGGAGCGCACTTGTACATTCAACATGCATTAAACCCGCAAACCCAAGCCACCCACATCGCCAAATATGTGGAAAAAAATAAACCTGACCGACTGGCCGCCGCATTCACGTACACGGAAAAGACCTATGTCAATCCAAAAAGTTTTTATACGTATCTTCATGATAATCCATGGATATTGGAAGAGTTGCAACACGCTGCGAAAGAGGCGAAAAAACTTGGCAGAGCGGAAATCAAAGATGAATCGGGCAATCGCATCATTTCCATCTCCAACCAACCCTTTTTATTCTTTTACAAAAAATATGAATTCCGGGTAAGGCCGGTCAAAGCGTTAGTGTCCACTACCGATCCTGAACTGGGCGCGACCATCACGGTGGGAAACAAAGAACCCGTCCCCATCGATAAGGACCGGGTCAACGTCGGCTATTTCGCCCCAGGCCCTTATGAATTCACCATTGCCTATCAAGACGATTATTTCGTGAAAGAAGACAAGGTCGAAGTGTATTTATCGGGGGAACAATATGAATTTCCCATCCATCTGAAACTGCAACCCATTGAATTGACGTCGGACATTCCGGATGCGATTGTTTATATAAATGGAAAAAACACGAAGAAAACGGCTGAGGAAATCCAATTGGCCACCGTGCCTTTGGATGGATCGGTGGAAATTTATGCAGTGGCAACCAATAAAAACGGGGAAAAAATCAAATCCAACATACTTCATCTCACAAAGTCTGCAACGCACATCACCTTTCCTGATGCAAAATCCAACCGGGCGTTTTATGAGTCCCCCGCGACGGATGCGGAAACGTGGATCGGAATTTTCCGCAGGGACTATGAAAAGGCCGTCAACCTTGCAGACTTTGACTACGTGGCCGATTATTTCATCCCCGGCAGCCCGGCCGAAGAAGAGTATCGGAATTTTGTGGAAGGCCACCAAAATAGGGCCGGCTATCAATACAAATTCCTGTCAAACGAGATTTTGCATGCGGCGATTCTTTCAGACAACAGCATATTGATTGAAACCCGGGAAGCCTTTGAATATCATTCCGAAGATGAAGGCGATTGGTACTACGAACGGCAAAAGAAATATACCTTGCAAAACAACGACGGCCTCTTCAAAATCGCCGACATCGAATCGAATACCATCAAAAAGGAAAGAAGAAGTTAGGAGCCAGGCGCTTACAATGGTGCCTGGTTTTTTTGTTGGGGGCTTTGGAGGATGCCAAAGTTGTTTGGTCCAGGGGTTTGGTATTATTCATGGGGTAATCTTTTCCATCTCTTGTTCCTTAAGGATTCAAGACACGAAAAATGCTAATCAAAAAAACCCTGTTTTAAAAGAAAAAGCGCACCAAAAGACTATGTTCACAACTCGCTGTCCTTCCCCCTTTCCGATCCCCCTGTCACTCCCACTCCAAACGGACTCTCTTCCGAAAAAACGAAATCATGTTGTTTCAAAAACTCCGGAAATTCCAAAAACCCACCCTTCACCATCCGCTTATACACCGCTAAAGGAAACGGCTTGGACACCGCCCGCACTCCCCGCCTAAGTAGAAACTACACCAAATGTACGTAAAATCCAAAGTTGCTCCGCGGTTGCATCCCACTTCTTCATTTAATGTTTATCATTAAAAAATTAATGAATTTTATAAAAATATTATTGTTATTCATAAAATTTTCTGTATAATGTTAACCATAGAGGCATCCATGAATCGCAACAGTTCGATCGAAGGCTACCAAACGGAAATGGAGGAATGAGAAATGAAAGAGTACAAATTCGAGCGGGTGGAAGTAAAGGGATTGCCTGGGCTTTATTCAAAAGCAAAGGAAGACTACCGGGATATCATCCGAAATCACGCGCAAGAAGGATGGGAATTGGTGCAAATCTTCACACCGCCTACTTCGGTCTACGGTGGAACCCCTTATTTTGAAATAATCTTTTCCAAAGACGTGTAATGGGAAGCATGGGAGATGAAAAACATGGAAAAATCTTTAAAAGCGAAAAAGTTTCAAACGTTGCTTAAAGTCTTGAATGTTCTATTCAGCCTCTTGTTGATCCTGACCGGCATTGGCAACCTCTTAATTCTGTTATTTTTGGGAGGAACCTTGTTCACATCGGAATCCTTCATCCAAAATCTCATCAATCAAGGAAGCATCAGCGCTTCCATCGGATTCAACGGCTTGAAAATCTTCATGGAAGAAACCACCTTTCATTATGATAAAACCTTGATGGTCATTTCCGTCTTGCTGGCTTTGCTTTATGGTTGTGTCATTTTTGCCATTCTATTGCTCGTCAAACGATTCATTCAATCAATTATCAATGGCGGGATTTTCACCTTGAAAAACAGCAGAAGGATCGAATGGATCGCTTATTGCATCCTCTTTTTAAGCGTGACGATAAAAGGCATCGCCGCCTATTTCCTTTATTCCATGAATGAAATGGTCCAACTGGACGATTTGCTACAAGAGGTTGAATGGGTGGAGTCGGTGTCCTTCGAATTTTTCGGCATCCATTGGAGTATGTTGTTGTGCGGATTGGTGATTTGGACGATTGGCTATATTTTTAGATATGGTACATTTTTACAAGAAGAATATGATGCGACAGTATAGGAAGTGAGAAAATGGCAATCATTGTTCGATTAGACCGGATGCTCGCCGACCGGAAAATGCAGTTAAGCGAGCTGGCTGAAAAAGTCGATATCTCTATTGTGAATTTATCCAATTTAAAAACCGGCAAAGCCAAAGCCATCCGATTCTCCACATTAAACGCCATCTGCAAAGCCCTGAACTGCCAGCCCGGCGACATATTGGAATATGTGGAAGATGAGGAGTAAAGTGGCTTTCGGAGCGCCAGGTACTTGCGGGGTGCCTGGTGTTTTTTATTTGCTTAAGTTGGGATATATGGGATTTAGGATGCTATCCCATAAGTGTATAATCTATCCGCCGAGTGGATAACTTTGTATGCCCAAGTTGATTCTCTATCTGCCCAAGACTTCCCCATCTTCCCCTAAGATAATTTCCGTCCGCGCGAATCTCCCCAAAAAACAAAATAAAAAACCCTTAGCACTCAAAGGGTTTTTCATTGCGCATCCGCTTCCTTTCCGCTAAAGTTCTCACAAAAAACGTAATAAAAAGCATCATCAAAAAAGGAACGATGACAACATAAGCAATATAAATCAATACGTACTTAATCCATTCCCATAAGTCCGGTCCGGCCAAAAAATAATTAAAATAATCAATTCCCACCAAAATCTCAAACACAACCGAATAGCATCGGTTTGCCAAATGGGTAGGTTTTTTTGGCCTTCTACATGATTTAACCTATTCCAATATCTTTTTAGTTCAAAAAATAGAAACAGAAACACTATTTATTACCTTATTATTTTTTCAACAGATTGTATTACTTAGCTCCAGTATATATAATTATATTAATAAGAAATAATAAAGGCACTACAAGCTGCATATGCTAGCCAATAGTGCCTTTCATATGATATTCGGAAAACTGCATGTGCAGTTCAATAAAATATCATAAAGTAGTATGTAACTTTGTATTACAATTATACATGAAAACTAATTTATTGGCAAGAGACATTCCAAGAGGAGTGATTATCTTGAGTTATCGCAGAACCTATGATATTAATATATACTTTGATGAAAGTGGAAAAAGTACCGAAAAATTACATTTAACAACCCCTTCACCAACCCCAATTCATGTCCATATCGATCCAAATGTATCAATACTTGCAACAAATTCAAAAACTCCCGGACTTTATTTAAGCGCATGGAACTTTCCCAATTCCGCGCCCTTTCCCCAAATGAAACTTGCCACTAATGCCCTCATGTCTGCAACTTCACACAATGGATGCTGAACCTTTGCATCCGATCTATGCAATGGGTTTCCTCCCAACAATAAAACCCGCCCCATGACTGAGGCGGATTTTTGCGCAATGAACAACGACAACCGTCCCTTTGACAATCCCAATGCCACCATCAACTCCAATACGGGCAGCGCGTCTTAACCAATTCCCTTTCAAAAATACCTGCGCCATCCCAACAGAACACCATCTTCACCGAATCCCCTTGCCGACACCCTCACAAACTCCAATACAAGAACCCTCTCTCTTCGCACGCCTTCCGATCAAACACGCTTTTGACATCCACCAGCACTTTTTTGCCGCTTCTGTACAGTTGTTCCAGCACTTCAAGGGGGAACGTTTCCAACAACTCATTGTGGGGGACGGCAAACACGATGGCATCCAGCTCTTTCACCTCATCCAAACCGGCCAGACGGATCTGATATTCCTCATACACCTCCCCAGACTCTGCCAGCGGGTCGTACACAATCGGTTGGATGCCATATTCCTCCAATTCGCGGATCACATCAATCACTTTTGTGTTGCGGACATCCGGCACATTTTCTTTGAAAGTGAATCCCAGCACCGCAACACGGGCGCCGATGATTTCCTGTTCCGCTTTGATCAATTGTTTAATGACGCTGGTGCCGACAAACTTGCCCATGTCGTCATTGATTTTTCGCCCGGCCAATATGATTTGGGAATGATAGCCCAATTGTTGCGCTTTATAGATGAAATAATAAGGATCCACCCCGATGCAATGCCCGCCCACCAAACCGGGGGTAAACTTGAGGAAGTTCCATTTCGTCCCTGCCGCTTCAAGCACCGCCTTCGTGTCGATGCCCATCCGGTCGAACACCATGGCCAGTTCATTCATGAATGCGATATTGATATCCCTTTGCGAGTTCTCGACCACTTTCGCCGCTTCGGCCACTTTGATCGACTCCGCTTCAAAGACCCCCGCATGGATGATGGAACGATAGACCGCCGAAATTTCCTGGAGCGCCGCCGGGTCGGAACCGGAAACCACCTTGGTGATGTTGGTCAACGTATGGATTTTATCCCCGGGATTGATGCGCTCCGGCGAGTAGCCCACTTTGAAATCTTTTCCATATGCCAAACCCGACACCTTTTCGAGGATGGGCACGCAAATCTCCTCGGTTGTGCCCGGGTAAACGGTGGATTCATAAACGACAATCGATCCCTTCGCCAAATTCCTGCCCACCGTTTCACTGGCACGGATAATGGGATTCAAATCCGGCGTTTTATCGGAATGGATGGGCGTGGGGACGGCCACGATATGGAACTTGCACGCTTTCAGGTCCTTTTCATCGGAAGTGAAGCGGATGGCCGTTTGTTTCACCGCTTCGTTTCCGACTTCCCCTGTCACATCAATCCCATCCAAATATTTTTGGATTTTTGATTGGTTTATATCAAACCCGATCACATCATAGACTTTCGCCAGTTCAATGGCTAACGGCAGGCCGACATAGCCCAATCCAATGACGGAAATTTTCGCTTCTTTCCTTTTCAATTGTTCAAACAGCATGAAAACAGATCACCTTTCCAGTTCCAAATTTATGCATGATTCCGGGAGAGGTCCGCAGTCCGACTGGTGGTGAACAGACGAACTATTACAGGTGCCGGCTTTGTTACAGCATGGTTGGATGGATATGGTTGGAGATTGGGGTTTGAATACATTGCTGACAGTTGTAGCATATGTACGTTTTTGGGAAAGGTGTGGGGATTTCAGGATGAGGAATGGGCAAAAAAATCCGCTTCCGCATCAAGAAACGGAAGCGTTGAAATCCGTGCCGCGCGCCGGGAATGTGCTGCTCAGGTGCTTGGGTATAAAAAATTTTTTGACACCCCTGTCTCTTTTTCACCTCCTCGAAGCTATATATTCAATAGAACAACCAATCAATAGGAGGGATTTCTGATGGAATACAACGGCATCAACGTCATCACCACAAAGCAGCTGGCCACATTCTTCCACACGAATGTAACCCGCATTTATACCATTTTTAACCGCTATAAAGAAAAATTCGAGGAGGGAAAAGACTACTTTTTGCTATCCAAAAAGGACATTGAAGAATGGAGCAAATCCGTCCACCTTCCGGGATTAAAACATACTTCCCTTCTCTACCTTTGGACGGATCAAGGAGCCTTCAAAATCGCGCAATCCTTCAAAGGACTGAAAGCATGGCAAGGCTATTGCAACTGCATCCATTACTTTTACGGCGCCGAGGAAGACTGGCAAAACGTGCTCAACGAACTCTTTGAAAAAATGGCAAGAAAGGTGGCGGAAAAATGAAAGCCTCCCATCTTACATTCTCGTTGACACTGGCAAACAGGCTGGGGGTAGATGCAGCCATAGTTCTGCAAAGGCTGCATGAAGAACTGCTTCAGTGCCAAACCAAATTCAACGGCCATCGTTGGTTTCCCCACACCTATGAAGAGTGGCGGGGAAAATTTCCCTTCTGGTCAAAAGATAAAATTGTCCGCATCATTTTAAGGCTGGAACAAGAAGGATTCATTATCTCGACGAATGAATTGAACGATGATCCTTTGAACCGGACAAAATGGTATCGCATCCATTATGAGTTAATCGCAACGTTGGGAAAGGACATTTTTCCGGATACCGTTCCGTCAGAGGAAAAGAATGTAAATGCATTGACCGGAAAAGGCCAAATGCCTTTTGCAAAATCTGAAATTGGATTTTCGGAAGATGGATTTTGCAAAAAGGAAAACCCTTTGGCGGAAAATGCCCATGCTAGCTCAAATGCCAAAGACGGTTTTTCAACAGATGCACTTTGCAAAAAAGAAAACCCTTTGGCGAGAAATGCCCATCCTAACTCAAATGCCAAAGACGGTTTTTCAACAGATGCACTTTGCAAACCGGAAAACCCTTTGGCGAGAAATGCCAATCCTTTCCCAAATCCCAAAAATGGTTTTTCAATCAATGCGCTTTGCCAATCAAAACCGCATTATCCATTGACCGAAATTACATCAGTAAGTCGATTTTCCAACAATGGCAAATCCAGTGTTGCCAAACCCGAAAATGCATCTTCCGAAACGGCAAAAAAGGCAAATGGCAGCGCTTTGGACCAATCCCAACAGGCCGACATGGAACAATACCATTTCATCACCCAGGCGTTTAGTAATTATTTAAATAAAAATACAAGTTATTCTAATAATTTATTAATTAAATCCTAACTCTAAAACTTAAATAATCTTTAACCCTAATACAAATCTTTAAACTTTTAACTTAATCATCTTGATAATCCTAAACCAATACATAAATCCCAAGTTTAGAATCTGTTCATGATCACAAAAACCTAAAAACAAAACTCCTTCACCACTTTATACAACACAAGGGGGAGATGAAAATGCAGCCACTGAACACCGAACTGCTCGAAAAAAGCATTCTTGGCACGATGATGAAAGAAAACCATTTGATCCATGAAGCGGGCATCCAGCCGGAAATGTTTGTTTCCGAAGCCCACCGTGTGATTTTTGAAGCGATGAGGCATTTGGCAAACCAAGGAAAACCCGCGGACTGTGTGACACTCCTGACCGAAGTGGAGGTCGGGGAGGCAGGGGCCAATTATTTAATCACCCTGGCCTCCTATGCCAATCATGAAAAATTCGAGCAATACACGGACTTGCTGGTGGAAGCCTGGAGGGAGCGGCAGAAAATCGCCCTCCTTGCCGAAGCCCAGGCGGAAAACTGGCCCATCGAACAAATCCAAACGAAGCTGGATCAACTCTTCACCGGCAACCAAACCATTGAAACCAGCATCGACCAGGATTTGGTCCATCTTTCAGAACGGCCATTCTTTCCCGAAGACGAGAGCGACTACATCCCCATCGACATCAAACAATTAAAGAAAATGATGAACGGCTTCAGACAGGGGGAAGTGACCATCATCGCGGGAAGGCCATCGATGGGAAAAACGGATGTAATGAACCACTTTGCGCTCCATACAGGCAAAACGGGGCATTTGCCCATCATTTTCTCGTTGGAAATGAACCGGAAAATGCTCGTGGAACGGCTGATCGCCCTCTGCGGCAACATCAGCCGGACCAAAATGCGGAATCCCCATCAAACCTTCACCCAAGAAGAAAAAGACAAATGGATGGACCACCTTTCCGAACTGAAAAAAGCCAACATCCACATTGACGACCGCGCCGGAATCACGGTGAATGAGATGCGGGCGCAAATCCGGAAGCTGATGAAAAAACATCCGGACAAAAAACCGGTCATTTTCATCGATTATCTGCAAATGATCGCCTGTGAAGAATACCGCAACAACCAATATCTCAACATCGCCTACATCAGCGCCCAACTGAAGAAAATGGCGAAAGACTTCCACTGCCCTGTCGTCTGCCTCGCCCAACTGAACCGGGCAGTGGAAGCCAGACATAACAAACGCCCGGTGATGAGCGACATTCGGGATTCAGGCAACATCGAGCAGGATGCGGATGTGATCATCATCCTGTACCGGGATGCTTACTATGAACAACTGCAGCCGGAAGAAAAACGGCAACCCCAATCACGTTATGAAAAGCTGGAATTCATCGTTGCCAAAAACCGTAATGGACCCACAGGCACAGCCTATGTTTATTACAATAAATCCACTGGAAAAATCGCAGAGGAGGCGGTGGAAGCCTAGATTTTGGGAAATCGTGAGGAATTACTGCCGCCCCTTCCCATTGGAAGCTTGGATTTTGGAAGAGACGTGGAACTCAAATAGAAACACCGCGTGAAATTGACAAGCTTGGGAGGTGGACATGACAAAACAAGGAACGGTTGCTTCCCTATTTCACGATGCCCTCATATATGATGAACCTTACATCGCCCATTTTATTTACTATACGTTGCAGAAAAAGAAAGTCACATTGGAGGACAAGATCGAAAAGCTCTACGAAATCGAATTGACACCGGAAGAATATGAGGAATTTCTAGAAATGAAAAGACGGGATGTATTGCAAATGCGGCCAATTAAATTATATGCCATCCAACGGAACGGACATCTTTACGATTTTTACTTTGCCAAAACCCCGGAAGAAGCCGCCTTCCTCCACTACCAACTTTTTGGGGAAAGAGTGCGAAAAGTGATCGATGCTTACAACAAGATGATGGATATGGGAATCTACAATACGGAAACAAAACGGACAAGCACATTCCGGGAACTGATGAAGGAGTATGTGAATTTCCCCGTTTATGTTTGTACGTTGGAGGGGGGAGGGAGTTAACTTACTGTAAGCCCGAAATATAGGAGATAAATAAAAAATGCGCACCCTTCTGGTACGCACAACGAATAGCCCTACAATCCCAAGTTTTTCGGATTGAGGGCTATTTT
>JGI25330J36431_1000394_pt1 | contig 16841 bp, 13 predicted proteins | sample HigsolmetaAR205D_FD_36431 | JGI IMG/M metagenome (IMG submission 36431) | reverse complement strand
AAGTTGTAATTATGCACTCACTTGTATAGAGAGCCGTATAACGGTCAAAAGTGTACATGCTTATATAAGCAAAAATGTACATTTTGATACAGACATTTACAATGAGGTAAAGAAACTTGTTGGTAATGAATATCAAGTAAGGAGCGAATATACAAAAAGTAAAGACCCTATAAAAATGTATCATACAGTTTGTAACGAAGAATTTACTACTACTCCTGATGCATTTCTTGGTTCGAGAAATAGCAACAGAAAAAAAGGAAACAGATGTCCAAAATGTTCAGGAAAATGGAAACGTGATACAGAAAACTTTAAGCAGGAAGTTTATAAAATGTATGGAGATGAATTTGAAGTAATTGGGGAATATAAGGGCCGGCATAAAAAAATTAAGATATTACATAAAGTCTGCAATAATTATTTATCCCCTCGGCCTCGCCACTTTTTAGACGGAAACTCATATTGCCAGCATTGCAGTAAAAAAGAAAAAAAAGATACGGAACGTTTTAAAGAACAAGTATATGAATTAGTTGGAGGCGAATATATCGTACTTGGTGAATATGTCGATGCCAAAACACCCATTACGTTATACCACAAAAAATGTCAGACAGTTTACCGTGTAACTCCGGATAATTTCTTACGCGGAAAACGCTGCGGCCTATGTACTGATATCCATAACTCAAAGGGATATAAAGCCATCTTTAACTTATTATTTGAAAATCACCTTCCATTTGATACACAGTATAGGGATAAAAATTGCAGAAATATTAAACCACTCCCTTTTGATTTTGTACTATATAATAATTGGATGCTAGAAAAAATTATAGCCTTCATTGAGTTTGATGGAGAACAGCATGACAAACCATCTGATTACTTTGGGGGAGAAGAAGAGTTTAAGAAAAGACAACAAAATGATCAGATTAAAAATGAGTTTGCGGAACAGAATGGAATTCCCCTTATTCGGATCAAGTATAAGGATTTAGAAAATATTGAATCTGTCTTACAAAAAAAATTAAAAGAAATTAATATATACATTGATATCAATAAAACAAACGTTATCTAAAAGGAAATAACTGTTCCTTTCATTATTCGTGGTATCCCTGTAATTCCCATTTTCAATGCATTTGCAAATCTGTGTGGTTTTAGGAAAGAAAAAAATGTATTTATTGATTTAATGATTTTAAAAGCCAGTTCTTCATTGACTGGCTTTTATCCAATTAAGCTACCCAACAGGCAGCAATCAACATTTTAACTCAACTAAATACAAAAGTAATAAAAAGATTCTCACACATATAAAGTGAAGTATGCCATTTTATATAATTTAACCAGCTTCTCACATTCCCCGTCCAAGTGTTTGATTTCAAACTACGTCCATATACTTATTCCTCCTAAAAAAGCTGTTCCTTGGAGAATTTTCTCTCCAAGGAATGGCTTCGATAATATAAGCATATGAATTATGCGCTAAACTCGAACATGCAGGTTATGGTCATGATCCTGTTTCCTACTACCGCCAATGATGAAAGGAGTATTCAATGCCTGCGAAATTTTAAAAAGTGTCTCTGCTCTAGGGCTTGTAAGCCCCGCTTCAATTCTTCCAATCGTGGATTTTGGAACTCCACTACGGTCTGTGTGTTTTTGGCAAAGAGAAAATGGCTCTTACGTTCTTTTCGTGGAAAATCGAGGTAATTGAGAATACAAATAAAAATACTTATTTGCACATCCATTTTCTCAATGAACCTCTTCCGATCACCAAGATTACGTCAGAGCCACTTTTATTTTGCAATAAACATCTGTGAGCATTCATGCCATTCACCTTAGCAAAACTCTTTGCATTTTAGAAATCAGAAAGTGATTTCTCGAATAATAATTGTTTCAAGTTCTTTATCAAAACTTTGTTTTTCTCTTCGAAAAGCTTTCTCAAAAACATCAGGGTTTTTTATTAATTTCACTTTATCAAATATAAACAGGAAAAGATGATCGGCTTCATAATGAAATGAATCTGAGCCTAACTCTTCCGTCAATTTACGCTCAGTCATGTTTTCCCTTGTACATTTCACCTCTATTACAATTCCATATTCATCGAGTACGATATCATATCTGACGGAAGCATAACCAGCATCATCTACAACCTCTAATCTAGCATCTGGAAATATTGGTCTGATTAGCGAATATAGTATCCGCTGAACATCGTACTCATTTCCGATTTTAATCTTATCTAAATCTTCCTTTTTGATCGTACCATTACCATGAACTTCATCTTGATACATCGCCTCAATGTGTTTATGAAAATTCTTTAAAATCTTTCGGATAATTGTTACAGCTATTATTTTGTCTATATGATCCTCAGCACTTTTCTCTGGTAAGTATTTACCGGCCTCAACGTCAGATTTTAATTTACTCAAAATATCTCTACTTTTTTGAAGAGCTTCTCCGACTTTACTAATAGTGTCCGCTCTCGAGAATTTATTTGGAACCACTTTCGTTTCAATCAGAAAATCTTTACTTATCGATGGTTCAGAAAAATTTTCACTTAACGTTCTCTTTACATCGTTCCTCCAAGCGTTAAAAGAGTCATGAACATCTTGCTTTTGCTCATAGAGGCTTATAAGTTTTTCGAGATCATCTATTCTTTCATTTATTTCTTTTATAACTATATCCGGCTCTTTTCGAATCATCGACATATAAATCCCCCTTCACGATCAATAAGTACCCCATCTTAAAAAGAACAGGAACAGGGGATCTAGAATGAATATTTGATTATCTTTCCATTCAAAGACTTGATAAATAGGCTCACTAGAAAACATGATATCATGCAATTTTTGAAGAGAATCTCTAATCTTGTTCTTCTCGATTTTTTCCTTTGAATTAATTACTAGCAGCTGATCGATTCTCTCTTTCATTTCGTCCACTGACAGGCTAACAACAGGTGGATTTTGAGCAATTGCTTTTAATAAAATATGATAAATATCCGCTTTTTCTCCATTTTCTAATTGATATTTTTTTCTTTCTTGCCCCCTTGTGGATGGACCGGCCATTAACTTTTTCACCACTTCTTGATACGGTAAGTTAATAGTAGTGAACCGATAACTTTCTTCCAATTTTTTTTCGTCATTTATTTCCTTTATACTTTCATCTTCATCAATATTTAAAATAAGCGACAGATTCAAACAAATTGACTGCATTAACTGTGGAGATGTAAGGCTTTCTAAAGCCATTTTTGAAGCCAATTCATCACTTATTTTGATGCCAAGCTGCTCAAAACCAGTAATCGCAATTTCCTTTAACTCATCTTCTTGCCATGGTTCGATATTAATTAAATTTAATCTGCCGCTCAAATCTGGATTTTTCCTAATGGCGTCATCCGCTCTATGAGGTAGTGATATAACCACAGCTTTAAATTCTCTTCTAATGGCATCTTTTAATTGATAAGCGATATCTAACTGCACCTCTTCAGGAGCATAATGGAAATCATCCAGAACTAACACAAAGTTATTTTTTTTAAAAAATTCAATCACTTTATCCTTATTTGATCCATACTTTTCTCGAGTAGAAAATGATTTATTTTCTGGACTATTATCAGTGCCTTTTAGTACAGTCGTTTCTGAGTATTCTCCTTCAAGAGGCAAACCGACTTTATTTGCAACAACTTCCCAAAAGTCTTTTGCATTTTTAAAATCACTACCTGTTAAAGAAACCATATTTTGCGGTTCGATCACTTTTTCACATAAGACAGTCTTCCCTGTTTTAGATGGACCAATAATGGACGTTAAATATCCCGGTGTATTAAGAGCTTGCTTCAAACGTGTTTCATACGTAAAACCGAAACCCGAAGACTTTCTAGAAACGTATGTGTATTTCGGAAATGATCCCGGTTTGAACACTTCATTAGAACGAAGCTTTCTCAAACCATATTCCTCCTTTTCACACCTTTATATATCTTAATACTAATATTTTAACCTAATCATCACTAATTTTAAACCTAATAATATAAAAAAGGACCTTTATAGACCTTTTTATACTTTTCGCAGCCTTTTTATCTTATACTTTTCATATTTATCTAAACGTCAAAGCACATAAGGAGAGATCAACGATTGACAGATACGAAATTTTACATACATTGATCCCTTCCTCCGAAAACAAATTCCTTGGAGAATGTTCTCTCCAAGGAACAACTTCGATAATATAAGCGTATGAATGATATGCTAAACTTGAACATGCAGTTATGGTTATGATCCTGTCTGACCCTGTCTACTCGTACCGTCAATGATAAAAGGGGTATTCAGTGCCTGCGAAATTTTAAAAAGTGTCCCTACTCTAGGACTCGTAAGCCCTGCTTCAATCCTTCCAATTGTGGATTTTGGAACTCCAATACGATCTGCAAGTTCCTGTTGAGACATATTCAGCTGCTTCCGTCTTGTTTTGATCTGTGCAGCTATCGTTCCTTCTAATTGAAGTTTTTGAACATGCCGCTCGCCTCGAATAGCTGCATATTTCTTAAAAAAATCACTCATTCTTTTTCCCTCCTAAATTGTGAATCGCAAAATGATGGATGATTATATCGTTTGGAAAATGGTTGCCCTCCGCATCAGAAAGAATATGGATTATACTGAATAATGATCATTACATTTTCCGTAATGCTTCTACCTGTTCTTCTTTCGATGCATCTACATAAATAGCTGTTGTTTGTATACTTTCATGCCGAGCAAGCCGTCTAATAATTTCAATGGGCGTTCCAGCATTGGCTAGGTTTTTGCAAAAACTATGACGAAAGCGGTGCGGAGTAATGTTCTCCATGTTGGCGAGACGGGCATATTTCGTAAGCATCTTTTGAATTCCCCGCTCGGATAAAAACGGGGAACGCTCGGATACAAATAATCGTGTGGATTCTTTATGTACGTCCTTTTCTAGACTTTTTCGATACCTCAGCCATTTACGTAAATTTTTGGCGTGTTTTTGAACCAGTATTACAGTGGCAAACTTATTCCCTTTGCCTTCCCGAATGATCACTTGAACATCTTTATCTTTAGTTATAATGTCGTTTATTTCTAATGAAGAAACCTCATTTACCCGCAGTCCTGAATAAAGCATTAAATCGATAATGGCTAAATTTCGCAACCGTTTGAATTCATTTGGCTCCAATTGTACATAACTAATGAAGCGGTCTTGTTCTTCTTTTGTCAGCCATTTTGTTTGATTTGCCCCATTAGCATAATCCAGTTTTTCGACTTTGATGCGTGTCATCGGGTTGTCCTTAATGATCCCTCTTGAAAGCAAAAAGGCAAAGAATACCTTTAATGCAGCGATGTATTTATTAATGGTCGCCGGTTTCCGTTTGCACTGATGTTTTAAATAGCTGGTATATTCCTTTATATCAATTGGATGAGTTCCTTCTATTGTATATGCTCCATCCCGCTCCTCTTTCCATTTCAGAAAATGTGCGACGGTTGTTCGATAAGAAGCAATAGTTTTTGGGTCTTTGGCTTCTTCATATAAATATTGAACAAAAGAACTAATGTAATCATCCATTCTGATTCTCCTTATCTTTCAAACATATTATGCGAACAATCTATGTTTATCCTTCCTATTATTCTGCGAACAAATGTTTATTCATATTAAAATGGTTTATCACAGAATAGTATTTCTAAGACCAATTATTATGTATAACTCAGGGGGAATCATTCCCCCTGATCATTGACTGAGTAAAGAATCTACTTCGTGCCTATAACCATACTTTCGAAAGAAATCAATAATTGCTGTTTCAATCTGCGGAAACCTTTACATTCTCTCGAGGACGTGAATGAAGATCTTTTGGTATGATCATTCGTTTCTTTGACACAATATCGGCATCTTTCGGCTCCTTATCAGGATCACCGGGAAAATACCATTGTCCCTCTTGATTCATCCGATATCCCAGCTTTAACAATCTGGAACGCAAGGTGGTCTCCGCAAGTCCCAATTCCTTACTCAATTCATACACATTGGCACCCGTTTCATTTAAATAACGTACAATTTCTCCTGCCGTCTTCATCGAAACATCTCCTTTATTCATGAAATCATCAATGAACCATCAAACGTCTTTTTGGCTGCATAAGCAATATACTCGAAAACTTCCTGTATTCGAAGACTTGATGAACATTTTAATAAAAGTACACACGATCGACTAAGCGGGACACTTTTGTTTTGCGGCCGGTCTTCTGGATGTCGGGAAAGGTTGAGGTGATTAGCATGTTTTGGTGGATAGATAGAGGAAGACACCGAATTTTATCAAGCTATTCGAATATGGGCGGACACCTGCTACACTATTTCAAACGCCATCGCTTGCACTCACCTAAGCAATCACTTGATGATTTCGATGATGAAGCGATCACCGGCTGATTCACTAGGCCATTTTTTAGGTGACAAACAGCATCCGCCCAAACGACAAGCGGTTTTCGCGCCAACTGCCGATATGATGGCAAAGAGCCTTTTGACAACCCGAACTTCATTACTCAACATCAACTTTCCAAGGAGGATAAAGATGAGCGTCATTAGCGAATACCAGCTGACCCATTGCTCGATGAAACTACTAGCGTATCTTTTTTATTATCGCGGCATGACCGCGTTGCAATTGTCCCAAATGTACTATGAATCCGAAAAACCATTTCCCACGCAGAAATCAAGCGTCCACAACTATCTAAGCAAATTGAAGAAACAAAACTTGGTCGCTTCCAAGAAACTAGAAGACAGTGTTCGGCCGGGTTCCATTTATTATTTAACAACGAAAGGATTTGAAGTGGTTAAAGAAATGCTGAATATCGATGTTGGAGCAACAGAGAACGGATTTATCTTGTTAAACGAAAAGAACGGCATTCCGACACAATCCGATTTACCGTATAGCCTGTATCAGCCGCCGAAGCAGCAAATCAGTCATCATTTACTATTGATCGACTTTTTCATTCGTTTACGTATCCATTTTTCTGAAGAAGAATCTGTCGATCACCGGCTTTCCATGTATTGCTCAACCCCCTATACGTACAACAATACGGATGGCAAAATCAGACCAGACGCGGAAATCATATTGCCAAACGGGGACGCCTATTGGATCGAAGTGGATCAATCAACGGAAAGCCACTCCCAATTGCTCGCGAAATTTCAAAACTACAAAAACTTTTTATCTTATTTGGAGGAAAACAACTTACCCATTCCATTTAAGGGAATCCTCTTTCTTACCGATGAGAAGCAGCAATTATATGGGATGAAGCGGCGATGGACGAATATCGTATCTGCCTATTTAAAGAGTATGGATCCCGATCAAGCAGCAGATATTCGCCTGCTCATGACACCGCTGAATATGGTGGAAGAAACCCTACGTTTTGAAATGAAGCGTATGAAATTAAACGAAGCAGCTAAGCAACTGCTTCATGAAAAACTTCATCAACGAGGTTATCATCGTATTCTTCCATTTATTAGAAAGTCAGACCAATCATTATTTTATGCCATTGCCATGAATCAAAAATCATACAAAATCGTTTTCGTGCATGTGAGCAATGCATATGACTCATCCTTGTACACCAACTTTCATCAATTCATTCAAAGACTAATGAAGATTCATCAAAGGGATGAAGTGAAACAACTGCAGCCAGAGGGAGTTGAACAAATCGTATTTCATCCTTTTACGAACCCTTACATCATACAAGCTTTGCAAGGGGACCATTCTTTGAAAAGAATGGAGGAGGAATTAAAGATTCTCCATCAAGATATCGAATGTATACAGATGGACGTGTTCGATGTTTAGGATATTCCGTCCTAATCATCGATACGATCAATCGTTACGTCTAACAGTGACGAATGCGATGCCTGATCTAATCAGGATAAAGAAGATGTAAATTTGATTCGACAGCCATGGGTATCTATTGTTCGGTACCATGAAAGGAAACGAAAAAAGATGACCTCCGTTGAACTGCATGTCAACGGAAGTCATCTTTGTTTTTTTAGAACTTCATCATAATTTTCATATTTCCTCCGCTGTTGCTAACAAATCGATTATTCTCATCAAATGCAAGAGGTTCGATCGCTGGAAAAACAAATAGACTATCTCCTTCACGCATTCTTTCTTCATAACGTATTCTGGCAATTGCCCATGCTTCCTCTAATGACAAAGCTCCCACAACATCCATTAATTCATCTTTCTCTTTTGTTCCAAGAACGACATAATACTGATTCATAAATAATCCCTCCATCAAAAATGTTGATAAATAAAAAACATCGGCAAGAATGCCAACGACTGTTTTCGTCAAACATCCCTACCGATGATTTTTAACCCATTCTTCAAACCCAAAAGGTCATCGTTTATTCAATTGTTAAAGCAAAAGTAAATAAAAAGAATCGTACATGATTATTCTAACCGATGCTTTTTCCGGTTTTAATCCAATTTGCATATATTCCAGTGCAAAAGAGCGCAGTCATTCTTTATTTGTTACAATAGATAAAAAAAGCATTGTATTGAAATGGGATTGACTTTTATGTAGCGGGGATCAACAAAAAAATCAATAGAAAGATGGACACAGGCAACATCCTTCCCCGCTCCCACCCCCTTATCATTGAGCAAGAAAACAAGCATATTTTCCATTCGTCCATTGACTCGACCATGCCAGCGGGAGACAGGGGATTGCCGCTTCAAGAGACAAACCGAACCAAATCCATATAAGAAGGGCGTGAAAAAACATGGATGATAACAAAGAATACTGTCCGTTTTGCGGGGCTGATTTGCAAGGACCGCCGATCCCGAAAGAAATCCAGCATCATTACGGCGCTACTCATGGATCCAGAAAAATCGGCATTTACAGTCGGGAAGAAGATCGTGTCATTAAATGGCAATGTCCGGATTGCGGAAAGGAATGGGAGCGGGAGTAGTGAAGGAGAAGTGCGTAAAGCTTCTCCTTTTTATCTTTTAAAAATAGAAAAGGAAGAAAAGCCCCGCAGAGATTTCTCTCCACAGAACTTTTCGTTGGTCAATCTTACTCTAACGTTATATTAGCAACGTTCTTTCCATTACGAGCAGCCTGTACGTTTACTTTCATATCCTTATACTCTTCTTTTAGCTCTTTTGCGTATTTTTCAGCTAATTTTTTTGCTTCTTTATCACTTACTTTTTTATCTAATATAAGTGTACCTATCGCAAATCCGTTTTGCGTATAGACTTGACCGTCAAGAACACCTTTCTCTTCTTTCACTTTATTTGTCAGTTCTTTGTTTTGTACTGGTTTACTCGTTTGTTCTTCTTTTTCCATTGTTTCCTCCTTCTTTAGCTCATTCACCTTCTTTTCTTCATTTGCTGAACAACCAACCGCCAGTAGCAACACTAGGAATAGGCTGCCCCATATCTTCAATTTCATTGCTTATACCTCCTATTTATTAATTTTACTCTAACTATTATAACGTTTAATAATCCCCCTCTACACAGGGAAGCTTTCTCTACCAGTCATCTTCGAACGTCTATTCGACAAATTCGAAAAATGTGATAGTCGCGTCCTGAAAATGAAAAGCCCTGCAGAAATTTCTCACTGCAGAGCTTTTCGAGCGATAACAGTCATCATTCCCATACTGATATACAAAAGAAGAGTTGTCCTAAGACAACTCTTCTAATCATTATTAATTAACGCTAACTGCTAAGTCTGGAACGTCTGTATTAGCAGTTTGAGAAGTTAAAGTAACTGCTGCTCCAGATACGGTTACGTTGTAACCTGTTGGAGCATTTGCAGCAATTGCTGCCTGTACATTTGCAGCGATAGTATTTGCAGTATCACCGTTAGCTACAGCAACATAGTAAAGTTTATTACCTGCTGTAATAACCAATTGTCCTGCATTTGTTGCTGTACCAGAGAAAGTGATTGTTACTGATTCTGTAGCATTATCAGCACCACCAGATAATGCAGCACTTTCAGAACCAGTAGTTGCTCCATCAGTAGCTGTTCCTCCAACAGTTACTGTAGCACTAATACCAGCACCACTTAATGCAGTATCAATAGCAGTTTTAGCCTGATTAGCTGTAATCATACCAGCTGTTGTAGTATTATCGAAATCCCCATCTAGTACAATTAATTTGTTTGTTGTATCAACTGTTGCATTTGGAAGAGTACCATCTTCTACTGTACCTAATTTTACTTTATAGCCATTTAATGCTGAAGTTGCACTAAAGTCAAATGTGAAACCACCAACAGTAACTTGAGCTGGTGCAGCAGCTGCACTACCTTGCACACGAGTAATGTTAGAAGTAACACCAGCTACTTGTGTGCCAGCTAATGGCGTTGTAGAAGTTTCAGAGAATGTGAACACATTACCTGCAACATCCTTAATGCCAGAACCGATTGTTACAGTTGGAGCTGCAGTGTAATCGGCATTGTCTTTTTCAACTACACGTACATAAACTGTGTCAGCATTTCCTACAGTTGCACCAGTACGATCTGTTGCAGACGTTGGAGCAGTAGTAGAAGCGTATGCATCAGCTACAGTGTAACCAGAAACAGTAAACTTATCAACACTGATTGTACCAGCTTGAACGGCTTCTGAGAATGTTACTACGATATGGTCAATTTTACCGTCAGCATCTACGTCAGCTGTCTTAATAGGATTAGAAGATGCTAGCTTAGGAACAATGTTATCTGCTACTTTGTTAGGAGTAGCTTTTTCATCCGCAAATGTACCGTCATAAGCAATATTGCCTACTACGATACCATCTGCTGTCTTAGTATTTGTAGCACCGTTAACTTTAAGTGCCACATCTACACCTTGATATTTTCCATCCGTACCTACATTTTTATTCAGTGAGAATACTACCTTAGATTTTCCATCTTCAACTGTGTGAGAGAAGACAGAAAGAGTAATTGCATTAGCACCAGTGAAGGATGAACCATTCACATCGCTTACAAGCTCAAATTCTGAAGCAGAAACATTTGATAACACTGAATCAAATACTACTTCTAATTTGTCAGTTGCAGTAAACTTCGCACTTAAAATACCTACAGCAGCTGGGTTGATTTGTTCTACATGTCCAACAGTATTATTTAATTTGTTACCAGCTAGGTCAGTTACTGCACCAAATTTCACTTTATTATTAGTAGGAGTTCCACTGAATGTAACATCATCTGCAAGAGTGATAGTTACAGTCTTAGAGTCTGCACTTACTTCTACTTTATCATTAGCTCCAAGTGATTTCCAAGTTGTACCGCCATCAACTGTATATTGATAGTTACCTTTATCAGCAACAGAACCTGCACCAGAAGTTGCCATTGCTTCACTGAATTTAATAACGATCTTGTCTTTTGTATTTACTCCATCGCCATTTACATATTGAGCAGTTGCTGTTGGTGCTTTAGAGTCTGCAGCTGTAAATGTTGTTGTAAAGTCATCCATTGTGTTTGCTGTAGGAACAGCACGGTCTTTTACACCTTTAACTGTGATAGTATAAGTTCCGCCATCTAAGTTAGCGGTAGTCAAGCGTACACGTTTGTTACCAGTTTGCAAAACTGCACCAGTTACTTGAACACTACTACCTTTTGTATCAGTAACTTTGTAGTTAGCAATATTTTGAGCAGTTGTTGCGTCAACTTCTTCACTGAACGTAACGTCAATTGTAGTTGAGCTAACAGCCTCTACTTTAGTTACAGTTGGTTTTACAGTATCAGTAACAATGTTAGCAACTAATGTTTGTTCAGGTAATGTTATACCATAACCATCTTTAATTACGTTTGTAGTATCTGTGTTAGATACATACTCGATAAAGATACTTACATTACCCGGTGGTAACACTTGTGGGAAGTCAATAACAACTTCATCAGTTAATGTTCCCGCAGTGTATTGAGTTCCATCTGGGTTAAGAATGCTAGTAGCGTTTGTAGATGCAAGTACTTGGTTACCGCTGTTGTTATAAACCGCGCGGAACGCTACGTTGTCATGCCCCGGAATAGCAACTTTCTTGCTGAATTTTAATGTTACTTTATCAGCAGATGCAGACTTAACTGTTACTGTTGGAACTGTAGAATCCTTAACTGCTGTAAACTTCATTGATTGCTCAAGATTGTGTAAACCTACAAAATCTTCAATTGCGTTTGATACTACTTTTACAGTATGCTCACCATCTGCAATATCCGCATACGTATTAACAAGTAAAGCGTATCCTTTTACGTCAGCTGTTATACTTGCAACCGGAATTGCACCACCGTCAATAACCACTTCGTTGCCATTAAAAGTAGTGTCACCGTCTGCATCACGAACTGGTTCGTTAAATACTAATTTAATTTGTTTAGAACCAGTTTGTTCAATTTTCTCTAAAACAGGTAAAGTAGAATCTTTAAGAGCTACTGAACCATTAGTATAAGTTTCTGCTAAAGCAATACCGCTCTTAGACTTAATATTCTTAACTGTAAGAGCGTTAGATGTAGTATCGTTAGCAATTACAGCTGCATCTTCAAGAGTAAGAAGAACTGATTTTCCGTCCGATTGAAGTACAGCTGAAGCACCTGTACCATCTACCACGTTTGTAGATAATGCCCCTTGTAAACCAAATGTATAGTTTGCAAGGTTTTCAGCTGAATCTTTATCTAATTCTACGTTGAATGTAACTTTAACTTGTTTAGCGTTAATCGCACTTACTGATTCAACTTTAAGCTCCTTAACTGGTGCTTCATAGTTGATTGTACGGTTTAAGAATGAAGCGAATTGACCGCGAGTGATTGCGCTTGTTGGGTTGAAGTTTTCTACAACTGTAATACCAGCGTATTCTAAAGCAGTGATTGCTTCAACGTTTTCAGTTGAATATGCTTTATCTAAGTCTTTGATGCTAGATGTGAATCCAGCTTCTTTGTAATCTTGAATTAAGTCAATGCCTTCTACCGTTTTGATAGCACGTACTAATACAAGTGCCATTTGTTGACGTTGCATTGGTTGGCTGTAGTTTAAGTTGCCGTTAGAACCGTTGAATACGCCAGCATCTTTTACTAATGCAGCATATTTTACTAATTCTTGGTCAGCTGCGTTTACTGGAAGATCGTTGAAGCGTTGTACTGTGTTCCAGTCAGCTGGAATTGAATAACCTTTAGTTTCTAACCAACGGCCTAATAGTTTAACAGTTTGTCCGCGGTTGATTTCAGCATTTGGTTTGAATGTACCATCTTCATAACCTTTGATGATACCTGCATCTGATAAAGCTTTGATTGCATCTGCATGAGTGTTGCCTTCGATGTCAGAGAAGCTTGCAGCTGAAGCAACAGGAACGATTGCGCTTGCAACCAATGTAGCTGTAGCAGCTGTTGCTACGAATTTTTTATAGTTCTTTGGTTGGTTAGCCATAGAAAGATTTCCTCCTCTTATTTCACATAATATTTTTAGTTATCCTCAAAACATATGAGAACTATAAACTATTACAAGTAAAAGTTTAGTAGTCTGCGAATGGGTTGTCAATCTTTTTTTGGCAACATTTCCATTGCGGTTACACGATTGTCACATTCATGAAATCAAGGATAACTAACAATCTCTTATATTATGACATAAGTTATTTGTAAAAAACAACCTCAATCAGCAATTCTCTTATATTTTTTCTAGATTTTTTTCATTTCTACTAATGTTGGTCCATTTTTTCATGACATTGGGGATGATCTGCTATTTTTTGCTGATTGGTTCTTTTGTTCCAAACGTTTATTCATGTTCCGTTTCATTCACCCGACACCTAGTATATTGGTGGCTATTTGGATTTATGACTGAATTTTTTGTTGGGGTTGGGATTTATTTGGGCAGGAGCTGGCGCGATCGGATGGATAGAATTTATTCCAATGGAAGCATCTTGTGGCACCGTTTGGATTTTCTTCCTATTTATAAATGAGGGTTGGTGAGCAGGAAAAAGGCCCCAGCAGTGAATTGCTGAGGCCTCTTTCCTGGGCTACCAACCATTTTTTCTTGCAGGGAAAATTTTTCCATCTATTTTGTAGAGGAAATCTTACTACTTACTTCAGTTTAACACCATCAGTGTAAATACACAATAAATTATTACAAAGATTACAAAATAATTTTCTATTGCATAATTTTGTGGAGTTGAGGGAAATGTTGCTAATTGGCTTTTTTGCTGCGGATGACTTCGATTAAAAATTTAGGCAATGCCATTTGTCTCTTGATTCTTTTTGGCTCCAGCATCAACCGGTAAAACCATTCAAGCCCTATTTTTTGGAAAAATTCCGGCGCCCGTTTGACATTTCCTGCGAGCACGTCGAAGGATCCTCCCACCCCTTGATAGATGATTGGGTATAATTGGTCGCGGTTGGCATTGATCCAGTTTTCCTGTTTTGGGCTGCCCATTGCGACAAAGAGAATATCCGGTTTGGCTTCATTGATGTTGGCTACGACTTTTGCATTGTCTTTTTCGTAACCGTGCTGGATGCCGGCGATTTGGATGCCAGGGTAAAGTTCTTTCAGTTTTTCCGCAGCGGATGCGGCAACTCCCGGTTTCCCTCCATATAAGAAAATCCGTTTTTGTTTTTTCGCCGCTTCTTCGCAAATGCGCATCATCATGTCGATGCCCGTAACCCTTTCGATGATGTTCCCTTTTTGAAGTTTGGAGGCCAGGATGACACCAATGCCATCAGGAATTTGGAATTCAGCTTCGTTCAATAGTTTTTTGAGAGCCGGATCGTCTTTCGCTTTCATGATTTTTTCCGGGTTGATGGCGACAATGAGTGATTTTTCTTTTTTCTCGATGCGGTCAAAAATCTGCTCGATCAGTTCGTCGTAGGTTTCTGTGTTGACTTGTATGCCTAAAACTGTTTCTTTCATTTCCATTCATCCATTTCGATTGTTTTTTTTCCGTTTATCATCATACCAAAAAAAATGAGAATGTACAGAATTTGAAAGTTAAAAATTGGTGACATGGCGTTTACGGGTGTTACACCTTATTTTTGGCACGGGGGTGGAAGGATATGCATTTTGAGGCGGGGGTTATTGCCTTTATACGCGGGAGACTTCATCCGCGGGAGCCCCGTTCCATCCTCTGCACCAAAAGAAAAACGGCAGAGCTTCTACCCTGCCGTATATTCTTCTTATTTATTTTTTGAATCGCCGAGAAGATGGCATTGGAATCCGGCTTCTTTCCATTTTTCGCGATCCAAGCAGTTTTTCGTATCAAGCACGATTTTGTGTTTTGGCGTGATCGTTAATGGATTGTATTCTTTGAATTCTTTATGGTCCGTCAACACAAGCAGAATGTCCGCACCGTTTACGGCTTCCTCCAAGCTTTGTGTTTGGGTTGGGTGTTTGTTTTCTTTAATATGCGGGTCGAAGGAAACGACTTCCAAGCCAAGTTGTTGAAGTTCGTGGATCACTTCCAATGATGGACTTTCGCGCATGTCGTCCACATTTCCTTTGAAAGCAAGGCCGAGCACTGCCACTTTGCCGCCCGCGATTTTATTTTCATTCAAGATTTTTTGCGTTTTTTGGGCTGTGAACAACGGCATGCCATCATTGATTTTGCGCGCAAGGTGGATCATTTGCGCTTTTTCTCCGCCAAGTTCCACCAAGAACCATGGGTCAACGGCGATGCAGTGTCCGCCAACACCTGGTCCTGGGAAGTGGATGTTCACGCGAGGATGGAAGTTCGCATAGTGGATCGCTTCCCAAATGTTGACATCCCATTCTTCAGCCAATTTGGCCAATTCGTTGGCGAACGCAATGTTGACATCACGGTATGTATTTTCCATGACTTTCACAAGTTCCGCTGTTGTGGCATCCGTTAAATGGATAGGGCCTTTTACGAAGAGTTCGTAAAGTTCTTTTGTCATTTCCGCAGATTTTTTATTGATCCCGCCGATGATGCGGCCGTTGTTGATCAATTCTTCAAAGATGCGTCCCGGAATTACCCGTTCTGGTGAGTGGGCAACAAAGAGTTCTGTTCCGATATCCAAACCTGTTTTGATCAGTTCAGGAATCATCACGCGTTCCACTGTTTTTGGCGGCACTGTGGATTCCAGAATCACCAAGTTGCCTTTTCTCACGTAAGGCACGATGGATTTTGTGGCTTCCCGCACGTATTCAAGGTTGGCTGTTTTGTCCGGATTGATTGGTGATGGTACGGAGATGATAAATACATCCGCTTCTTGCGGTGTTGTGGAAGCAGTCAAATATCCTTCATCCACCGCTTTGTTGAGCCGTTCTTGCAAGCCTGGTTCTTCAATATGTAATTTTTTTTCTTGAATGCTTCGAACGGCATTCGGGTTGACGTCTACTCCATGAACTTTGACTCCATGGTTTGCAAAAGTGACCGCTGTTGGTAATCCGATGTAACCTAGTCCGATCACACACATTGTTTTTGTCATGTTAATCGTTACTTCCTTTCAATGTTCCGAAACGGGTGGATGGAGTGTTGACAGTGCTGAGATTTGGTTATGGTTCTTGATGGTGTTGTGAAGGAGCCCAGGATTGTCGGCTCCACTTTGTGTTCCGCGCTTTATTGAGGGAACTTCAAATCCTATGCACTCCACGACCCGTTTGTTTTAGGGTGTATTGATTTAGAATGTTTTATTCGTCGGTTTGTATTGTGTTGAATTTAATCATACGAGTTTTAGTATACAACTTTCACGGGAAACTGTGAATTATTTTCACATTATCTACCGTTTTTTGCTAGGGGAGGGGTATTATTTGGTGCGGAGAGGTCTTTTAGTGCAGATACTTCTTCTTTTGGTGCGGTTACTCCTCCTTTTGGTGCGGTTAGCCAACCCTTTGGTGCGGTTACTCCTCCTTTTGGTGCGGTTGGCCAACCCTTTGGTGCGGTTACTCCTCCTTTTGGTGCGGATGGCCAACCCTTTGGTGCGGTTACTCCTCCTTTTGGT
>JGI25330J36431_1000381_pt1 | contig 17225 bp, 19 predicted proteins | sample HigsolmetaAR205D_FD_36431 | JGI IMG/M metagenome (IMG submission 36431) | reverse complement strand
CAGAAATCTATATAATCGTACAAAAAAAGAACGGGGAGGTCAATGCATTTTGCACTCAGCAAAAGCAAGAAAAAATTTACAATCGAACACCTAAGACTGGGGGTGAGGCATCTAAAATGGAAATAGAAAATTTAGTTTTTTCATCTTTCTCGGCAGTTCATACTTTCCTTTCCAAAAATGAAGAGTCCGTTTTTTCAACTGTCGCCTTTTAAAGGTTCTATATGCACATGTACGTTCGTAATATTAAATTCTTCCGTCAGCCTTCTTTCCACTTCATCACAAATCGCATGGCTTTCAACGACATTTAAATTAGAATGAACTTTAATGACAACATCAACATATACGGTGCTTCCGACATATCTGGCTTTAATATCTTCAAGCGATTGAACCCCGGGTATATTGTTAATCGTTTCTTTATATTTGTCTAACTCCTTCTCGGAAAATCCGTCCGTTAAGGAATGAACCGCTTCTTTGAAGATATCCCAAGCAGTTTTGCAAATAAGCACTCCGATGATCATCGCAACAACTGTGTCCATCCATGCGATATGAAATTGCGCCGCCAAAATCCCTAGGAATGTTCCGACACTGACATATGCATCGGATCGATTGTCCATAGCTGCTGCCATGAGCGCTTGACTTTTTATTTTTTTCGCAAGTCTTACATTAAATAAATAAACGGAAAACATGACGATTGCTGAGCCGATAGCCGTCCATGCCGCGATCAAATCAGGTGATTCTGTTTTCGGGTTTATGATTGATTTTGCTCCTTCAGTAAGAACTTCAAAACCAACCATGACCATAATCAATGATGCAATTAAAGACGCAATGGTTTCTGCCCGAAAATGTCCATAGTGATGATCTTGGTCAGGAGGACGCTGCGATATTTTTAATCCGACTAAAACCGCGATCGAAGCAATTACATCAGTCCCGTTGTTCAGTCCGTCAGCCATTAAAGCTTCCGAATGAAAAAAATATCCGACCGCTATCTTTACAACGGTCAACAAAATATAGGCTGCAATGCTAATCCATGCTCCCCGTTCACCCTTTTTTAAATTTTGATAAACTTCCACCTTCCACTAACTCCATTCGTTTAGTCTGCCATTTATACTATCAAAAAAACATGTAAAGGTCTATACATACAGATTATTTCCTTGTTACAAAAGGTTTAATATCAAAAGGTTTTTCTGAAATCAAAGCGATCATTCCAATATGGAGATTAGTAAAATAAGGAAAAATATAAAATTATTTCATTTTTTTTACATTACATTAAAAAAATATAGCAACCAAACTTTTTACAGTTTGATTGCTATCAATCGAGAGAGATTAATTTTCTTTTTGTGTCAAATAAACCGGGATCATTTGAATCGAATGGTTTAGGTCATCAAGCTTGCCTTCAATCCGGTGAAGCAAATAGAGNGTCACAACAATAGGAAAACCGACATCGCTGATAAACGACAGCCAATCGTGCAAACCAATCCCTCCCTTTATGGCATCTGAAATCCGGCCTGTTCCCGAACCGGAAACAGGCCGCTTCCGTCAGCTCATCGTATATTCTGTCACCGTTTGCTCAATAATTCTGGCTCCTTTTTTTGAAACGAGCGAACCCCCAGAAGAAGTAAAAACATTTGATTGAATGATTGTTTCCATAGCTTGACCAATTTGCTCTGCTGTTAATGAATCCTTAGGTTCATCAACATTNATTCTGACTGTCTTTCCTTCCNTATTGGCAAAAAGAAGATCGAGCGATTTAGACATTTTTTCACCCCCAGATTACTTATGCATTAATTTGATGCGTATCGTTTCGTTCCACTTTGGCAAGCGGCATTTTTTGAAGACTGGCAATTGCTTGGGCTGCTCTAAGCAAATCATCTGCACTAGCTGACGTTTTAATATTGCTGTAATTTTTATAGCGATACAGCGGCTTGCCGGAATGATCAAAACCTTCTTCAAAAACAAGACGCAATTGTGATTTGACCGGTTGAACCTCAGCCATTTGCTCGCACCTCCTTTCACCTTCTTTATATAAAGAAATGAAAAAAAAGGGGCAGCAAATATGTAAAAAGGTGAAAAAAGAAATGAAAACGGAGCCCTGTCGCTGCAGACAACGGCTGTTGATGCCGTTTTGACCATTTCCAATAAACGGAATCTCTTTGGTTTCGTCAATATTTTATTTGGATAAAACTAAATGTTAGAGTAATGAATTTCATCAAAATTAAAAAAGCATTTACGAAGTGCTCTCTTTTATTATGAAAGTGGTCAAACCCCATTAAAAAAGGAGACTTCGTAAATGCAAAACTATTGTGTATCACAAAACGGAACGGATGAAAAAATAAAAGAGCGGTGTCCGCTCTTTTTAAATAGAAAGCTGTTTTGACAACGTATATAATTCTCCGATTGGTTCGCTCTTTTCTTTCAATATCTCTTCAATATCATGATCAACGATTTGGTTTTTCTGTATTCCGACTGCTCTTCCGCCTTTTCCTTCTAACAGAAGCTCAACTGCTCTCGCTCCCATTCTGGAAGCAAGAACTCTATCAAATCCAGTTGGAGAGCCGCCGCGCTGAATATGCCCTAATACCGATACTCGCGTCTCAATGCCGTATTTTTCCTTTAAAATATCGGCAAGTTTTGATGCGCTCATAACTCCTTCAGCTAACGCAATAATGGAATGTTTTTTCCCGCGTTCAACACCATGCTCCAACCGCTTGACAATATCATCTAAGTCAAACGATCTTTCAGGGATTAAGATCGTTTCAGCGCCTCCAGCTACTCCTGCCCAAAGCGCTATATCACCAGCATGCCGCCCCATCACTTCGATTATAAAAATCCGCTCATGGGATTGCGCTGTGTCCCTAATTTGGTCCATTGCCCTTACAACCGTATTCAGAGCTGTATCAAATCCGATCGTGAAATCTGTTCCTGGAATATCGTTATCGATCGTTCCAGGCAATCCAATGCAAGGGAAGCCTTTTTCCGTCAGCTTCAAAGCCCCTCGGTATGATCCGTCTCCGCCAATTACAACAAGACCTTCAATTTCAAATGATTTTAATTGTTGAATCGCAAGAAGCTGTCCTTCTTCTGTTTTAAATTGTTCAGAGCGCGACGATTGGAGAATCGTGCCGCCGCGGTGAATAATGTCCCCTACAGAGCCAAGCTCTAATTTTTTTATGTCACCGTTAATTAATCCTTGATATCCATGGTATACTCCATAAACTTCCAACCCATGAAATATCCCTTTTCTTACAACTGCACGTATTGCAGCATTCATCCCCGGAGAATCTCCGCCAGACGTTAATACAGCTATTCGTTTCATTCCATCACCTCATTATGCAGTTCAATAATTGCTGCCATCTCATGTTTTATAAAATGTATTATATCAAAAAACTTTCCCGCTTAAATGATTTTCTCGTTATTCAGCTTTTCGAAATCCGGCTTCTTTTGCTTCCTCCTCTGTACAAAACATCATTTCTGGTTTTGTTATATAATAGTGCCTGCTGTCAGGCATATGGTATATTTTTTCACCTTTTGAATTAATGTTTCCTTTTATGTCGCAGCCCTCTTTTTTGTCGTCTTGTCCAATCTTATCATTAAATCCATCGTCTGTGACATAGTTTTCTATACTCCAGATTCCGATTTCTTTTTGCTGGGCTTTTTTTTGAACTTCTAAAAAACGGTCTACATATTTTGTATTTGGCTGATGAACGTATGCGACGCGGGCTAGCCCGTTTTCAAGCAGCATTTCATTAAACATTTGTCCGTTTATATATAAATAAACAAGNAATCTTCCATACTTGTCACGTTCTCTAACGCCAAGCTCTAATTCAACTTTTTTGTCTGACAGCATTTCTTTTGCAAAATTGCTTGCTTCGATTGCAAATGGCTGCACAGGCTTCGTTGGGTGTACAGATTCAGGAGTATCGACAAGAAGAAGTCGGATTGTTTCTTTTTTATTGTTGACGATGACTTTCATCGTATCACCATCGACGACATCAATTACTTTGGCTTCCAACCGATTGTTTACGGCTGAATCATCTTTTTGCCAAAGCTCCCATCCGAAAAATAATGCAAGCAAACCAAAAAATAAAACAATCCATTTTCTCCACATGATGTTCTTCCTCTCTATTGTGTCCATTCAATGAAATATCATTTTAAGCGAAAAGAACATTCATATCAATAAGAAATGTGGAGGATTTTTCACCTTCAAAGTTATTTTAAATGTTGTTTACATTTTTCTCGGAATATTTTATAAATAAAACCATTCTAGTATAATAATAATGGTAAAGCAATCGGGGGAGTTAAGGAGTGTATTTTTTGTGACATTTATCAAAAGAAATATCGTCCCGATCCTCTGCTTGGCGGCATTTTCGTCACCCATAATCGGCATGATGTTAATTGATGTGTATTATTACAGTTCGGTAATCGGGTGGGTGGTTGGATTCATTTTTATTGTAGNTGCATACATAATTGTAACGAAACGACCCGATGACTCTGAACCAAATGACTTTTTAAAAGAAAATAAAAGGCGGATCATATAGCTTAATCCGCCTTGTTATTCTTCTTATTTATGATCTTAATAGCCGCAATCCATTTAAAATGACAAGTATGGTGCTTCCTTCGTGGCCAATGACTCCGAACGGCAAGTCAATGACTTGAAGGAAATTAGCACATATGAGAAGGGCGATGACCGATAGAGAAAAGGCAATATTTTGTTTNACAATTTTGTTCATTTTTTGCGACAATTCGATCGCTTTGATCAATTTCGTTAAATCGTTTTTCATTAATACAACATCTGCTGTTTCCAAAGCAACATCCGTTCCCTCCCCCATTGCTATACCGACAGATGCTGTTTTTAAAGCTGGTGCGTCATTGATACCGTCGCCGATCATCGCCGTTACGCCGAATTGTTTATTCAACTGCTTTATTCGGTCAACTTTGCTTTCAGGCAGACATTCACCGTGAAATTCATCAACGGATGCCTCTTTAGCAATGGCTTCAGCTGACGCTTTCGTATCGCCCGTCAGCATCACCGTATAGATGCCTTTGCTTTTCAATTCATCCATCAAATTTTTCATATCAGGTCTAAGTACATCTTTTAAAGCGATGCTTGCGGCAATTCCTTTTTCGTCTTTAACATAAACAACCGTTTTTCCTTGTTTGTATAATTTCTTGGAAACAGAGTTTTGAAATTGTTCAGCCTCTTCTTTTCCGACAAACGCAGCTTTCCCAACGAATATTTTCTGCCCGTTCCAAGAAGCAGAAACTCCAAACCCTGAATGTTCATCCACTGATACCCATTCATCTTTCAGTCCTTTTACATTTTCCTGAATATAAGCTGTAATAGCTTTGGCAAGAGGATGGGAGGATTGCCGCTCAATATTATAAACTGCTTGTAGCAGCTCTGTTTTTTCGATGTCTGGGCGTACGATTACGTCCGTGACGATCGGCTCGCCTTTTGTCAAAGTTCCCGTTTTATCAAACGCGACCGCCCGAATTTTATTAAGACGCTCTAAATGTACGCCCCCTTTAAACAAAATGCCGTTTCTTGCCCCGTTAGAAATAGCGGATAACGTCGCCGGCATGATCGAGGCGACGAGCGCGCACGGGGAAGCCACTACCATAAACACCATCGATCTGTAAAAAGCTTCCTGAAAGCTCCAGCCTAATAAAAATGGAGGAGCAAACATCAAAACAGCCACTGCAATAAGCACACCTTTTACATACGTTCCTTCAAATTTTTCAATAAATTGCTGGGACGGAGATTTTTCAGATTGGGCGTTTTGCACCAGTTCAATAATTTTTTGAAAAAGCGTTTCCGATGCTTTTTTCGTTACGCGAACGGTGATCGATCCATTTACGTTTACAGTCCCTGCATACACTTCACTTCCAGGCTCTTTCTCAACCGGGATGGATTCGCCCGTTATAGCTGATTCATCCACTGTCGTATGACCATTTATGAGCTGGCCATCCACCGGAATGCGGTCCCCGGGCTTCACAATGATCAAATCTCCAATCGATAAAGTGGAAACATGCACTTTTTCTTCCCGTCCATCTACTAAAAGCAGCGCTTCTTCAGGCTGCAATTCCATCAATGAAGAGATCTCCTTGTTTGTTTTGTTCATTGTATACGTTTCTAATGCGCCGCTTAGGGCAAAAATAAAAATTAAAATCGCTCCTTCAAGCCAATGGCCGATGATTGCCGAACCGATAGCAGCAAAAACCATCAGCAGCTCTACATTCAACTTGCCTTCGCGGATCGTTTCTTCAATTCCCTCTTTAGCTTTGGCAAATCCCCCAATAACGAATGCGAAAATAAATAAAATCGTTGATATGATGTTGAAATCATCTATGCTAAGCAGCCAAGCGAAAAAAATGAGAACACCTGACACAATGGCCGCAATCATTTCAACATGCTGTTTCAACCCTTGAAATAATTCCGTATTATGAAACATCTTTGCTTCCATTCTCACTTACAACCTCCTAACTGAGAATAAAATTCAGCTTCACTTCTATTGAATTCCATATGCTATTCTTGGCGACTAGTAAAAAAACTATTAAAATATCAACATCTATATGTATATTATATATCAACAATTATTTTTTTCAAGTAATAATTATATTAATTTTAAATTAATAATTAATATTAATAATTATTATCATTCTCAATCACGGTTTTTTACAGATCAAAAACGCAGGTTGGAAAATCGGTCGATTCATATGTTAAGCATTAAAATTCTATTTTTTAAAAAAGAAAAAGCACAGAAGCTTCGCTGTGCTTTACAAATCGGTTAAACGTTTTAATTGTTCGGTTGTTACGGGACCAATGATTTTTTTAAACACCTGTCCTTGTTCATCGATTATAAAAGTAGTGGGAATGACCATAACCTTGTATAATTTCATGACTTCGCCTTTTTCATCAAAAAGCACAGGAAAATCAAATCCGCTCTTTGATAAAAAAGACTTTACTTCTTCTTTTCCCCCTTCTTCTGAAGTAATGTTAATTCCTAAAAACGCGACGTGCTCAGAATCCGCTTGTTCATAAAAACGTTGAAGCTCAGGCAATTCTTCCTTACATGGAGGGCACCACGTCGTCCAAAAATTGATCACGACCTTTTTCCCTTTAAAATCCGAAAGTTTTACCATCTTGCCGTCAGTTGTTGGCAAAACAAAATTGTTAGCGGGCACTTTCGATTTTTCTTTCGTTATTATTTCTTTCATGGTTGTTTTGCTCGGTGCATTTTCTTGTTTCAAATCGCTCTCTTGACATCCAAAAAACACACATGATATAAGCAGAAAATGAAAAAGCAAGGCAGCTGTTTTTTTCAAAACGCTTCCCCCTTCATGAGAGCACTATTTTTTTCCATTCAATGATGGAAAAATGATGACTTTCGCTATTTCATACTTTATTGCTGCGATAGATCACAGTAGAGACAACCCGGAAAATCTTAATGAACACGTTTTTCCTTCAGCGACCAATAGCCAATGCCGATTTTTTGGCATATTGTCATATAATGCATTAACAATTGCAGCAATCCTCCTGCATTGAGCCCGATAATAACTCCTGACATTTGCCATTCTGGCTGCGATCCAAGCAAAAAGATGACGACAAACGAGATAAAATGTGCCCAAACCGTATGAAACAAAGCATCCTTTATTAAATTCAGACCGATCAAATACGCTTGCAGCGGAATGATCAAAAAGTGGGTAAAAAAGTACGGCCATAAAAGCTTTAAAAAAAGTGTTGCAGTAGTTCCGTTGACAAACAAACTTGTAAGCGGCTCAGCAAAAGCAAACATAATCACAATCGCAGGTATTCCGTAAAGCATTGTCATTCCGAGCGATTGCTGCAAAAGCTTCTTTAAAAGTTCCTGGTTTCCTTTAGCAAACGCTTCTGATACAGTTGGGATCAAAATCGTTAACAGTGCATGAGCGATAAACGCGGGAAAAAAGCCGATCGTCATCGCAACTCCGGAAAGCAGACCGAACTGTTCTGTCGCTCCAACCTCCGAAACACCTGCTGCCATTAATGCATATTTGATTAAAAACGGCTGAATCGCATGTGTCATAGAATGAAAAATGCGCAAAATTGTCGTCGGAACAGAGACACGAAATAAACTCCGCCGGATCAAAGCTGTTTTGGATGAAGCGAGCGTGCTTTTTTTTAGTTCTTGCGCCTGATAGACATAAACGGTAAGCAAATAAAGAACAATAACGGCTTCGCTTGCAATAAATGAGCTTAACCCTGCAATGACAGACATTTCAGGAGAAAATTCAAACAGGTTGAACAGCAAAATGAGCAGAATAAGCTGAACAAGCTTGCGAAATCCATTTGCAAATGCAATTTTCCCCATTTGCTGCGTGCCCATTAAATAGCCTCTAGCAATAGAGGAAAAAGAAATCATCGGAACAAGCAGTACAAATAAAACCGTAACGGAAGGATGATAGCTTTTTAGCGGCGGAAGAGCAGGAAACAGCAAAAAAACAATTAAGCTGAAGCAAATGCTGATCCACAAAGTTAGGCGAAAAGCATATTTCAACATTGGCCAATGGTACGGCTTTTCAGTTTCCGCCACATATTTTGAAATAGATATCGGCAATTCAAAGCTTGCTAACACGATAATGAAAAACATAATAGGCATGATCGACATATAGTGGCCGATGCCTTCTTCACCAAGTTCCCGCGTCAATACCATGTTAATCATAAAATCAAAGCATTCCCCTAGAAACGAAGCAACGATTAAAAGCAGAGCTCCCTTAAAAAAAGTTTTCATTTTTCCTCCCTCTTTTCTTATTTCATGCATATGAGACAAGTTCAAAAACATGACAGAGGATCGGAAGAGGGAGGAAAATTTTTAGTCAGCCTTTGTTATTTCGGTTTCTCGTTTCATTGGCAAAACGAAGCAATCAAATATTTAGAATTATTGCACCACACCAGTTTCAGTAATTTTTACATCCGCATGCACATCGACTTCCATCTTGGAATAAATATCCCTCCAATTTTTCACTTTTCTTAAACCTCTCGAATGGCTTAAAATTTCTTCTCCTAATCCAACCGGATCAATGTTTTTCTCTTTAAACATATCGATCATCTCCATACTGTTCTTCACAATTTCCTTTTCAAACGCTTTTTCAGCTTTTTTTAAGATTTCCGGACGAACAGTCCCTTCCGAATATTCGCGTAGATACCCTTCAATTTCCAGCTCNATCGTTAAATGGAACGGATTTTTTTCATCGATGTTCGCTCTTCTTTTCGAACGGATGCTTTCTATAGATGCTTTATTTCCATCATCCATTGTGATCGTATGAATTCCTTTAACATATCGATCGGAAAGAAGCTTAAAATAAAAAAGCTGATCATTTTCGATTTCGCCAACCATTTTGTCCTTTTGAAACAAGGCAAGTCCAGTTATTTTGACATGGTCGTTTTTCTTTTCTAATAAAGGCAAAGAAGGGTCTTTTCCTTTCATGCGAAAGTTGCGCAAATATGTGTGTAAATTGATAATCGGCAAATTTTCCCGGTGCATATTATGCTCCACTAAATTACGAAAGTACGTGGCAGTCCCCTGTTGTCCATATTTTCCTTCCAGCAAATTTTTCGCTTCACCTTTGCAGACCGCTAAAATGACCTTTGAACCGACGCTTGCATCTCGTTCAAGCGAGTCGACATATTTTTCAATTCCCTGTTTTGCTACGTCTTCACTGTAAAGAGCAAATTGCAATTTTCCATAAACTAGAGGGGTTGGCGACTCCTTTTGCAAATCGGAAATCAGATCCCTGCTTAAATCTGATTCGACCGTCATCACCTTGCTGTCGACCGGCTGCTCCTTTTTATATTCAGGAGCAACAATGGTTCCTTTAATTTTATTGCCTTCGCCGACATCGTATCCAATAACCATCACTAAATTGACATCATCAATAATTTCTTTATCCAGACATCCATAAAGCATCAGCATGAACAACATAATGAAGGAGAGAATTTTCCACATGTTTATGTTCTCCTTTTCCATAAATCCCGTACAAACGTAATGAGGTATAAAACCGGAATATAGCAAAATACAATACCAAGAGCATACATATTGATGATCTTATTTAATAATTGAATATCTTCTTTATCAACAATGACATTGACTATAAAAAACATGACGACCAGAACAGAAATGATTGCCTTCTTTTCTGTTATTCCAAAAATTTCTGTTATACCTCTTTTGGCGCTCCACAACATGACGCAAATATTCGGCAAGATGACGAGAGACCAGGAAGCAATGCCGATATATTCGAATCTTTCAACAAAAGGAAGTTCAACAATTTTCCACATCGCTAGCGTCGCCCATTTATTGCGCAATATTTCTTCTTCCGCAGAATAATAAACGATCGAAACAATCATGATGATGATATAGGAACAGGTTGTAAATAAATTTCCAATATGAGCCCATTTTTGGGATTTGTCAATATTTTTGACAAAGGGGTAATACAAAAAAAGAGTTTCAAAACCAATAACAGTTATGACCATCTGCATCGTTCCCATGAAAATTTCCTGAGGTGAATGATCCATAATTGGCAAGAGGTGCTGAAGATCTGCAAAACGAGTCGGGAAAATTAAAAATGTAAGAAAAATCCAAAGCGGCAGAACCACTCCAAAAAAAGCAAATCCGGTTACTACCCGAAATCCACCGTTAAAAATGTAATAAAGCAATCCCATAAAAATTGCGGTATAAATCCAAATATTTAAATCTTCAAACATCCACACCTTCAAAATTTCAATATATCCTATTAATATGGCGCAGCTTCCAAGAAAAAAATAGATGATCCAAACAATGTTCAATCCATTGCCGACCCATTTTCCAAACAAATCGTGCTGCAGTGTCATTAAGCTTCCGCTTGAACGTTTCAAAATTTGATAGATCATCCAAATGTACAGATGAACAATAAGACCGATCAAAATAACTGAAATCCATGAATCATGTCCCGCATACTTGACGACATTTTTTTGAAAACCTAATACACCGATGCCGAATTGAGTGCTGTGCACTAAATAAAAAACGAGCGGTGCGGAAACTTTATGACGTTCTGCTATTTGCGCCAAGTTGGATTCCTCCTCTTCCGCTGTTATTCATCAATATCTTTATTTTCCCTCGATTTCTCTTCATCCATTCGCTTCGGCTGCTCCGTCCGCAGCTGTTTCGGACGTTCATTCATCATTGAAAACGGCATACGCAGGAATGCATCCTTTAAATCGGAAATTCTCGGAGGATAGATTGGCTCCAAAAAAGGACGTCCGAGAGAAGTTAATCGTAAAAGATGGGTCGCTAAAAAACAAAAGCATAAAACGATTCCTAAAAGACCGTACATTTCGGCAAACATGAGAAAAGGAAAACGCAAAAGCCTGATCGTATTGCCCATTTTATAGACAGGTGTTGTAAATGATGCTAATGCAGCAAGCGCTACAATGATGAGCAAAATATTGCTTGTTAAACCTGCTTCCACACTGGCTGTTCCGATTACAATCCCCCCGACGATGCCGATCGTTTGTCCAACCTTTGTCGGCAGCCGGGCGCCCGCCTCACGCAGCAATTCGATCGTTCCTTCCAAAAACAGCGCCTCTAAAAAAGGCGGAACTGGGACCTCCCTTCTGGATGTGACAAAATTGTTTAGTAAATCAGTTGGAATTAATTCATAATGATAATTTAAAACAGCTACATAAATCGGTGTTGCCAATATGGAAAAGGAGACAGCAAACAGGCGGATAATACGGAAAAAGGAAGACAAAATCCAATTTAAAAAATAATCTTCAAACGATGCGAAAAATTCGACAAGAGTTGTCGGACCGATTAATACATGGGGAGAGCCGTCCACAATGACCGCTATTTTCCCTTCCGCCAAAATGGAAACTACACGGTCCGGTCTTTCCGTATCCAACAGCTGAGGAAAGGGAGAATTATGATTGTCAGAGATAATTTCCGTAATGTACGAACTATCAGTCACTTGATCAATTTGGATATTAGAAATTCTTTGCCAAACCGTAAATACATTTTCCTCATCCGCTATGCCTTCTATATAGATGATCGCTAATCTCGTTTGCGTCAGCCTGCCAATTTTTAAAGTCCGAATGCGCAGCTCTTCAATCGGCAATCGTTTTCGAATTAAATTAATATTGGATTCAATGGACTCAACAAACGCCTCTTTCGGACCGATGACCGTAAATTCCACTTCCGGGAGTGTAACTTCTCTAGCTTTGTTTAATTTTGCATTAACGAGCAAGCACGGAGATCCATATTCGCTTAGCGAAATCATAACAAAGCCTTCCAACAGCTTTTCCTTCATTAAATCCGTATCAATGGTTAAAAAAATATCTTTGACCGGTAAAATGTTTTTTAGTTCTTCTAATGACTGCCAATATTTTGAGTGAATCGGCTTTAAAATGTTTTCATTTAATATATTTACATCCACTAACGTTTCAAAATATGAAATCCAATATTTGATATGGCTTGTATTGACGTCATATTGAATAAAATCAGTAGAACTGCGGAAGACAGCAAACAATTTTTCAATTGAATCTTTTCTTTTCCAATTTTGCTTATACATTCGGCTCATTCATCCCACCTCTTTCCATTATTTTTTCAAGCCATCTTTTTATTTATTCAATTAAATTTCTTCTATAGAAATAATGAGAAAAATGGTGAAAACGGAGGAGGCTGAAACGAAATAATTGCATTTTCCTATATAGAAAATTGAATTTCCCAGACAATTGGACGCGTATCATCTTAATCATGATGATTCGCTCAAATGATTTACACCGTTTACGATTGTATTACCGCGGAAAAAAAAGAGCGCGCTCTTTGAAAGGATGCGCACACGTGGAAAAGAATCAATCATTTGAGGAGATGCTAACTGCTTTTCGCCCTTTAATTTTTCACATTATGAAAACTTTAAATATTTATACAGACCAAGACGAGTTTTTTCAAATAGCAGCGATCGCCCTCTGGAAAGCAAGCATCAATTATGACGAACAGAAAGGACGGTTTGCCACTTATGCTTATGCAACGATAAAAGGCTCGCTCATGACAGAATTAAGGAAAAAACAAACATATAAAGAAAGGCATGTTCTTCATGCGAATGACATAATAGCTGCNAAATNGGAATTTTTTCCATATACAGACATTGAAGCAAGAGATTTATATGAACGGATTGCCCCCGCTTTATCAGATGCTCAACGAATTTGGTTTACCATGTATTTTTTTGAAGGAAAAACTCAGAAGGAAATTGCAGAGGAGCTAAATGTCACAGTCAATAAAGTAAAAAATTGGAGAAAAGGTGCATTAAAAAAATTGAAGAAATATGCCGTAAAGGCACGGGAAGAACAGTGAACAGTCTTTAATAGCAGTTTTTAAGAGGAAGATGTGCCAAAAATTAAGAAGCTGACATCGGTCAGCTTCTTGGATCTTTTGTATATCGGTAAACAATGCTGCCACCGCGTTTTGCTGTTCCATGAAAATGTTTAAAATCTTCCCTTTCGATCAGCACTTTGCGAAACGCCATAAAATCTTCCTTTGATACACAATATTCTTCCAGTTCTCCATCACGAAGCTTGTTTAAAATGTCTTGTATCTCTTGATTTGTCAACTCGACCATCTCCTTTTCTATGAAAAACAGTCTACCGAGCAATGGAAACTTTTNGCCTATTTTTTTGCGATTGTCCAAAAAAACTTTACAATTCTAAAGAAATCATGCAAAATATTTGAAAATCCATAAAAAAGGAGAGAACAAATGAAAATTGCTGAAGTTGGAGATGTTATTGAATTTAAAGACGGTCTCAAAGGAATTGTCGAAAAAGTAAATGAAAATTCCGTCATCGTCGATCTTACGTACATGGAAAACTTTCGGGAAATGGATCTGGAACAAAAAACAGTAGTTAATCATAAAAACTATAAAATTGTCGNAAAGTAAAACGGAGAATTGAATGCTCCGTTTTACTTTTTCTTATATNAAAGAGTTTAGTGCCATTTCAAGAATTTTTTACAATTAACGCAAGTTTCGGCAGGTTCTTTTATCAAAAAAACGCCTCAAGCGACTTGCTTTATCGGTTGTCCACTTTTTCNGGGTACAAATCATGGTTCATCATACGATACTCCGCCATTTTCTCGTATTTTGTTCCAGGACGTCCCCAATTGACATAAGGATCAATAGAAATACCGCCGCGCGGCGTAAATTTTCCCCATACTTCGATGTAGCGGGGCTCCATGATCTTGATTAAATCATTCATGATAATATTAACACAATCTTCATGGAAATCGCCGTGGTTGCGGAAGCTGAACAAATAAAGCTTCAGCGACTTGCTTTCCACACATTTTTTGTCTGGAATATAGCTGATATAAATGGTCGCGAAGTCCGGTTGTCCGGTGATTGGCCTCTGTTTTTCACAAACAGGTGGACTATATCATATTCTTATTCAACTGCGATATTGAATAAGAACCCTTGCGCTTCCACCAAGATAATATATGCTGTCATCTTGGTGTACTCTACTCTCTTCCTCCAACACTACTCTTACTCGCTTCATGCTGGAGTGATTTCGATAGTCTCTGCACCTTCCTCAAATTTAAGAAGAAGATTCCCTTAAATTTGAGGCTTGGCTCAGGGTTGGAAAGATAATGGGAATAAGAGACAAGAACATGTTTTTCTTTTATTCGATCACAATTGCCATTTCCGCTTTTTACTCCATTATCCTCTTCCCCTGAATTCACAAGGTTTATCCGACAGTGTCGCCACTGAAGTGTGCCCTTATTGACACAAGCTGGTAAACTCCGGACAATTGAACTTCACGAAATAATCGCGGTCTGGATGTTTATTATCGAATACTTCCAACACTTCTGGGCTGTATTCAAATAAATATTTTGTATTTTTGTTGCCTAACAGCGTCAGATCTTTCAATTCATCATCTTTTCTTCCAGCCATCTTTTTTCATCCTTTCCTATTCATTTACACTCCGCGCTTGTTTCCCCAAACAAGTGCATGAAGCTGCGGCAAAACTCGAGCATCGTTCATTTCTTTTGATTGAACAGTCAATTCGATCAGCCATTCTAATTTTTCTAAAAGTTGATTTCTCAGGAGGTGATCATTTTGTTCGTTTACTTGATCATTTCCAGGCTGCAAATAAAATGAAATATTTGGATAGCGAAGGTGGACGTTTTTCGCGTAATCAAAATCTTCCTCATTAAAAACAACAACTTTTAGACTAACATTGTCTTTCCGTCCGCCATCGATCAGCCGCTTCATAATGTCATCAAGCACAGTAAAGTTCGTTTTCATCCCTGAACTAGGAGGCTTGGGAGAAAGAGTTAAATCATCGATTAGTAAAAACCAATCTTGATAACGGCTTCCCTGTGTCTCCAGTGCAGTGCGAAATCCTTGCTCCCTTAAAAGGATAATCAATTCATCCAATCCTCTAATCAATGCCGGATTTCCGCCCGAAATGGTGACGTGATTGAAGCGATCGCCGCCAAGCTCAATAAGATCGTCCAAAATTTCCACTGCTGTCATTTGTTTAATTTCATCTTTTGCTGAACCGTTCCACGTAAAAGCTGAATCACACCAGCTGCATGAATAGTCGCAACCGGCCGTTCGGACAAACATTGTTTTTTGTCCGATCACCATTCCTTCCCCTTGAATGGTCGGTCCAAAAATCTCGATGACCGGTATTTTTTTCATTATTTCATCTCCCTTTTCGGGCGGTACACAACATAGCTTGTCGGCGTTTCTCTGACAAACACCTGCAAGCATTTCGGTTTATTCGGGAGTACATTTAAATGATCCTGGACAATTTCCCAAATTTTCCGCGCAACCACTTCTGTCGTTGGAAAGTCTTCGCTGTTTTGACCATTGAATACATCCGTATGGTCATTGAGCAGCGTATGTCAAATCGATCATGAACCCATTTTTTTAAATGCTGAAAATTCACAAGGAATCCTGAATCATCAAGCTGATCACCGCAAATAGTGAGATTGACGAAATACGTGTGGCCATGTACACGGGCGCATTTCCCCGCTTTTTCATGCGGGATGTAGTGTGCAGCAGATATTTGCATATCTTTATTCAGCTCATAACTATAACTATGAAAAACTTGCGGATAAAATTGATGAAGCATCACGTATTAGCTCCTTTTTCAGCCAAATATTGTTCCAATCCCCTTTTTCTCAATAAGCAAGCAGGACATTCGCCGCATCCGTCGCCAATAATGCCGTTATAGCACGTCAACGTTTTTTCGCGAATGATATCGAACACCCCTAACTCATCGGCAAACTTCCACGTTTCCGCTTTATTGATCCACATAAGCGGCGTGTGAATCACAAAATCCTCTTCCATCGCTAAATTAATCGTTACATTGCAGGATTTTACGAACACGTCCCGGCAGTCAGGATAGCCGCTGAAATCCGTTTCACATACACCTGTCACAATATGTTTCGCTCCCAGTTGTTTCGCCAAAATGGCGGCAAATGTCAAAAAAACTAAATTCCTCCCCGGAACAAAAGTGTTGGGAAGCTCTCCTTCCTTTTGTTCAATTTCCATATTTGAACGCGTTAATGCATTCGGCGCCATTTGATTTAATAAGGACATGTCCAGCACATAATGAGGTATGCCGGCTTCGTTCGCAATGTTTTTCGCTGCTTCAATTTCCTGTGCATGCCGCTGATTATAATGAAACGTGACAGCGGTCACCTCATCAAATTGTTTCTTCGCCCAAAACAAACAAGTTGTACTGTCTTGTCCTCCGCTAAACACAACGACCGCTTTCTTATTATCCATTTGAAAACGCTCCTTTCTGAAAAAAGAAAGCCATTCACACTGCCTAGCTTAAACAGAAACTGATGCTTCTTTTTCTGCTACAGTGGCGGAAGCAAGCTGTTCAGAAGCCTTTCGAAATCATCATAAATCTATTCAACTTCTAAACCTTTCGCAAACATTGAAAAAACTATATCCCAAGGATATAGTTTTCCTTAGTTTTTTATAGAGGGTGTGCTAGAACCTCTCCCGTTTCGAAACGGATTTTTATTCAAGTTGTATCTTATTATATCATACAGAATTGGTTATGCAAACGGCATGCTCCGACTGGAGTCACTCAAGACTTTGTGGGCAACTTTTTTAATCGCTATTTTTTGATAGCGAAATCACTTTTTTCAGGGTACCCTCTTGGTAAAAAAATCTCCTTTTTCAAAAAACAGAATTGAGCCGAGCGT